>Ga0066905_100000288_pt1 | contig 12791 bp, 13 predicted proteins | sample PanSoiMetaPlot36_FD_67483 | JGI IMG/M metagenome (GOLD analysis project Ga0066905, IMG submission 67483) | Tropical forest soil microbial communities from Panama analyzed to predict greenhouse gas emissions - Panama Soil Plot 36 (version 2) | ecosystem: Environmental > Terrestrial > Soil >... | reverse complement strand
GAGGTCTAGCTGGCCATCGCTGTCGAAATCAGCTAGCTCCATGCCGACGACGGAGCCGTCCTCCCGCTTCTGCACGAACATCAGGTCGATGATCCGGATGATGCCGCGCTCAACCAGGTCGACAAGCAAGGGCAGGCCTTCGCCGGTCATTCGGCTACCCGGAAACTCGATCACCAGGTAGTCGATCGGTCCCATCTGGTCGAGATCGTTCATGAGGCTCCTCCCGCCCCGGGTTCCTGAGCCCGAGAATCTGAACTCGGCCCCAACCATGTCATCACGCCAAAGGCCCGCGCGTCACCCACTGTGGGTGAGTTGGACGACCTGGCGCTGCCTAGCCGGCGGCAGTGGCCGGCCGGTCGTCAACCGGCGGTTTGCTCGGTGCCGGTCGCCCCGGAGGCCGGCGGTTCCGGAGCGAGCAACTGTGCTCGGGTTGCCTCCCGTTCCGCTAGGGCGGCCTCGATCCGGACCAGCTCGTCCTCGGTGGCCGGCAGCCCGTACACCTCGCTGACGAACCGGGTCAGGTCGGGGCGGTAGTCGTGCCCGGACGCCGCGTAGGTGCCCGGGATCTGCGCGTTCTTCATGTCGACCAGCAACTGGAAGAACGTGGTGACCGGCCGCCACCGCATGCTCGGTGGAACGCCGCGGGGGCTGTACGGCGGAATTACCTGCACCGACGGCCGTTCGTCCCGCAACCAGCCCGGCGCCTTCAGGAGCAGGTCGGTGCCGAACTTGGTGACGCCGTCGTTGTCGTGACTGACCAATACGTAGCGCAGCCCGGCTCGTCGGTCTGGCGTCATCGCCTCGATCTGGCCGAAGTCGTTGACCATCGCGACCGCGGCGGGATCGGTGTCCAGCCGGCTCCCAATCGTGACCTGCTGCATCCACCTGCTCGCGTACGGCGTCCCAATCCACAGCGCACGGTCGATGCCGAGTGCCTGCGGCCCCAAAGTGCCCCAATGGATGAACACGTCCTGGCTGGTATGGGCGCCGAGGCTCTCGCCGAACAGCACGACTCGGGGCCGCCGGTCAGCGGGCATGTCTCGCACCCGCTGCGCGATCTCCAGCCACAGCAGCCGGTTCTGTTCCCGAGCGTCGTCGATCTTTCCCAGCGAGAGCGGTGAAGGCCGCTTGGAATACTGCAGGGTCACGGTCGCGAGGTCGCCTAGGCTCAGATACTCGGTTGCGGCGACCGCGCAGTAGTTCACGTATCCGGTTCCGGTCGGCGAGACCAGCAGGAGCATTGAGCGATCCCAGGCACCGGTGCGGTCCATCTCGGCCAGAGCCAGATCTACTCGCTCGCGCGCGGTTGGTCCGGCATCGAGACTGACGTAGATCTGAATCGGATCCGCCACCGCGGGCTTCTTCATCACGGTCGAAATCGACAGGTCGGGCGTGCCCGCCGGCCGGTTCCTGACCGGTCGGGGATGCACTGCGGCCACGACATGCCGCCGGCCTTCCCGGCCGAGCGACGCCCAGGAGACCAGGCTGTCCTTGCTGCCGCTACAGGTTGGCAACACCCACTGCTGACCCACGGCGTCCGCCAGAACCGGGTCGACGACCGAGGTTCCCGACTCGATGCGCTGCATGGCCCGCGACCACAGGGCGGACACGCCGACCCCAGCCGCGCCGAGCACCAGGCCATGCCCGGCCAGCCGCCAGGTCAGGACCGAACCGGGCAGCCGGCCTCCTAGCGTCCCGCCGATCAGCTTGGCCAGCGCTCGCTCGCCGACCCGCAGGGCCGCCAAGCCACCGGCGACGCCGAGCGCCGTGCCTACCGAAGTAATCGCCGATGCGCGCGCTGATTCGGGCTCGTCGGGCTGATCCGGAAGGCGCCGGCGACGCTGCCACTCCAGGCCGGTGGCGACGACGATACCGACCGGCACCCCAACGGGAAGGCGGGTCAGCAAGCCGCCGGCACCGATCCGATCGTCGATCCGATCCGCCGCCTCATCGGCACCCGTGAACAGGAGGCTGCCGAAGCCGGTGGCTGCGGCGCGCCAACCAGCCTGGCGCGCCAGGCTGCGTACCACCGGCTCGTCATCCCGGGGCGGCAAAGCTCGCTGCACCGCCAGCCCGGCCGGGATCGCGGCGAGGTCGGCCAGCAGTACCCGGCGGCGCAGCTCGGCGGCCGATCGGGCCGGCCCAGCCGTAGCGAGCGCGGCAAGGGCGTCCTGGGCTGCGACCGTCAGCACATATGACAAGGCGCTCACCAGCCCGGTGATCACGCCCTGGTCGATAGTTGAGCGCGGTCCCAGCGAGCGGGCGAACGTGCCTGGGGCGAACGCGGACGCGGCAAACAGGCCGGTCTGCTCGGCCCGCCGGCTCAGCCGAACGGCGGCCTTGTCGGCCTCGGTCCGGCTCATTGTCCCCACCCGATGCGCTGTCGCGATGAACCGGCCATGTCCCCGCCCCTCCTGTCGTCCCGAACTGTCCCGACGGTACTAGAGTCCGACAACCCGAGACGCTTTGCTGATCATTACGCGCGCCAGCGAGCGGGCGAAAGCCGCAAACAGGGAGATTCCGCGTCTCCGCCGCGCGTAATGATCGAGGATGGGGCGGCCGGCCTACCCCCTTACTGATCATTGCGCGCGTTAGCGAGCGGGCGAAAGCCGCAAACACGGAGATTCCGCGTCCGCGGCGCGCGTAATGATCGAGGATGGGCGGCTCCGCTTCGGTTCATCCGCGATGGGTGATGCGAGCGGATCCGGTGCGCGGGAGCGTGGGGCCGACGCAGGGCCGACATGAGTTGCGCGCTCGGAAGGGCTGATCGGTCATGACGAGAACACCGAGGCAGCAGGGGGTCCAGCGGCCAAAGGTCGACGCCGGCCGGCTGTGGGCGGGTGGCTTGGCCGCGGCGGTCATCGCCGCGCTCATCGCCATCGTCGGGATCCTGGTCGCGAGAGGGATCTTCGATGTGGCGGTCCTCGCTCCGCAGGGGGACGGCGCGTGGGGCGATGCCGACACATTTCGATATGCGCTCGCCGCGGCCGCCGCGGCTCTGGTGGCTACCGGCCTGATTCACCTTTTGATCCTCTTCGTGCCGCGATACGCCTCGTTCTTCACCTGGATCATGGTGTTGGCGACCGCGGTGGCCGTCCTCGCTCCGTTCGCGCTGGACGCCGCAACCTCGGCCAAGGTCGCCACGGCACTGATCAACCTCATCCTGGGCATCGCGATCGGCTCGCTTGTCGCCGGGGTCGCCCGCACGGCGATCCGGCTGCCAAGGAGCGACACCTGGCCGGACGCCCAGCCGCCTCCGTCGCCCTATCGCCGCTAACCGACGGCGAGCGGTCCGGCGAACTCAGACCGAATGCAGGCGGGGAGGCCGGCTGCCGGTGTAGTCGTCCGGCGCGCCCGGCGGTGCCGAATCGGGACGTAGGTCGCGTAGGCGACGCTCGATCAGGTCGGGCAGGCGCTGGCCCAGGAACTCCATCAGCTCGCGGCCGGGCTCGGTGAGCACCCGGCCGCTTCCGTCGCACTCGGGGCAGACTCCCGGCGATATCGGGGGAGGGTCCGCGCCGTCGCGGATGTGGTCGGCCAGGGCCGCCAGCCGAGCCACCGGATCGGCGATCGCGAACTCGATCCGGCGATACGTCTGGACCCAGTCCAGCCATGCCCGCGCGCCGGAACCGCCGATCCCCTCGCAGGTCGGGCAGGGGCGGTCGAAGGCATCCCCGACCAATCCGTGCCTGGCTTGGCGCGAATGCCGTCCGCCGGCCACACCAGGTAGGCGTCTGGCGGGGTGTCCGCGTTACACCCTGGAGATCCGGCCCGCGACCGTCGCCACCCGAAAGCTCTTGACAGCGATGGTGAACATGCGTTCATAATCGCCTCAACGGGTATATGAACACGCATTCATAACGAGGTGCAGCGGTGATCGAGATCACCAATCTGACCAAGAGGTTCGGCGCCGTCCAGGCCGTCACCGATGTGAGCTTTGCCGCTCCTGCGGGGCAGGTCACCGGGTTCCTTGGACCGAACGGAGCCGGCAAGACGACCACGCTGCGGATCCTGCTGGGCTTGGCCCGGCCGGATGAAGGCACTGCCGTGATCGACGGAAAGCGCTACGTGGATCTTCCTTCGCCGCGTCGAACGGTTGGCGCGGTATTTGATCAAGCGGGCCTTCACCCCGGCCGCTCCGCCCGCAACCACCTTCGGGTTATTGCCAGGGCGGCCGGCATTTCGCCCGGACGGGTCGACAAGGTGCTGGAGTTCGTCGACCTGACCAGGGCCGCTGGTCGTCGGGTGGGCGGGTTCTCACACGGAATGCGGCAGCGGGTGGCCCTGGCCGGGGCCCTACTTGGGGATCCGGCCGTTCTGGTGCTTGACGAGCCCGCAACCGGGCTGGACCCGGCCGGCATGGCATGGCTGCGCGAGTTGCTGCGGCAATGGGCCGCGCAGGGAAGGACCGTGCTGTTCTCCAGCCATGCGCTGGCCGAGGTAGAAACCGTGGCCGACCGGCTTGTGATCATAAATCGAGGTCGGATCGTCCGGCAGGGACGAACGTCCGAACTGACCGCGACCGAGCAGGGTGTCCTGGTCCGCACCGCCGACCGGACCAGGTTTGGCGAGATCGCGGCGCGGGAGGGCTGGCAGGTCAATGGGGACGGCGACGGACGTCTGGTCATCCATGGCACGGATCCCGTCGAGGTCGGTCGGGTGGCCGCGCGTGAGGGGGTCGCGCTGACCGAGCTTTCCACGGCGGCCACGAGACGGCTGGAAGACCTGTTCCTCGAGCTCACCCGAGCGGAGGCGTGATCATGACCAACCTGGTTGCGGCCGAGGCCCTCAAGCTGCGAACCACCCGGACGGTGTGGGCGCTACTGGCGGCGAGTATGGCGGTGAGCGCCCTGGCCGTCGCCAGCGCTGTCATTGTCAGCGCAGACACTGATCTGGATCTCGAGACCGACCGCGGCATGCGCTCTGTCCTTGGCTTGTCCGCAACCGGCGCGATCTTCGTCCTGGTCCTCGGCATCATCGTCTCCGCCGGCGAGTACCGGCAGCGCACTGCGGTCGACACGTTCCTGACCACACCTCGTCGCTGGCGGGTGATCACAGCGAAGCTGGGCATCGCCGCGACGACCGGAGCGATCTTCGGTGCGCTCGCCGTCGCGGTCTCAGTGGCGACCGCGGCCGGGGCTTATCGCCTCGAGGACGTTACGTTCGGTCTGAACTCCTCCGACGCGTGGGCGACGCTCGCCGGTGCGGTGCTCTACGCGGCACTGTTTGCGGCCATGGGCGCCGCCACCGGGAGCCTGGTCCGCAACCAGGTCGCCGCGATCACCGGATGGTTGGCATGGCTGGCCATCGTCGAGCACATCGCGGTGGGCTTCGCGCCGGACATCGGCCGCTGGCTGCCCGCGGCGGCGGGTCAAGCGCTGGTGCGCACTCCGGCCGAGGATCTGCTTTCCCCCCTCACCGCGGCGGTTGTTCTCGCCGGTTACGCGGTCGCCATCATGGCCGCCGCCATCGTGATCGAGCGGTATCGCGACGCCTGACCGGCAGGGACCATCAATCGAAAGGATCACGAGGTGTTCGCTAATCACAAGGTGGCTAGCTCGCTTGGCGCGGTGGGTGTGGCGGTCCTCGCCGGCCATGCACTCCTCGGCCCGTCGGTGGTGCCGGTAGTGGTGGCCCTGGCCGGAGCTATGCTCGCCGCGGCGGCCGGGATGTATCTGGCCATCGCCCACCGGCGCAACATTCGCGCCGGGCGATAGTACCGGCGACGCCCGGAGCGTTCGTGCTGATCGACCGCGGCATTCGGTAGACCATCGACCCGGCGTCTACGGTACGAAGCTATGTCACCCAGGCAGGCTGCGGTGCTGCGCGATCCCGGCAGCGAACCGACCTTGCGCGAGCATCTGATCGCCGCCGCCGCGCGGCTCATCGAACGCCGGCGCAGCGCCGTGCTGACCGTGCGGGAGATCGCGCAGGAGGCCCAGGTAGCCGACGGCGTGCTCTACAACCACTTCGCCAACAAGGAGGAACTCATCGTCCAGGCCGTGCATGCGCATGTGCTGACCATGGTCGAGCGGACCATCGGCCGGCTACCGGAGGCGGCCGGCCGGGGGGACGTCGAGGAGAATCTGCGGGCCTACCTCAACCGGGGCCTCGAGTTGCTGACCGAGATCCTGCCGATCTTTGCCGGACTACTGAGCCAACCGCGGATGCTCGCTCGCTTCGGCGAGATGTCGGTCAACACCGAGCACGGTATGCCGCTGCGCCTGGTGCTGCGCGACTACCTGCGGGCCGAGCAGGAACTGGGCCGGGTGGCCGCTACCGTCAACGCGGACGCCGCCGCCACGATGATCATCGGTGCGTGCCACGACCTGGTCCTGCCCCATCTCCTCTACCGGCCCCCTCCGGTGACCGTCGACATCCCAGCGGGATTCGTGGACGACCTGATCGGCACCCTGTGGAGCGGCATCGCACCGACGTCGAGCTAGCCGGCGGACCTTGGAGTCGTCGCTCCGCAGTCCACCGGCTAGCTGATCCGCCGTCCCAGTCAGCTGACACGCCGGCGGATCCACCAGAAGCAGAATCCGACCAGTAGCGCGGACAGGCCGAGTAGGATGCCGGTTTCTGCCCACTGCAGGGGCCAGAAATGGTTGGCCGGGTGGTAGCTGAGCTCCTGGCGCAGGCCGAGGCTGTCGACCCAGTTAAGGCAGGTCTCGGGCGACTGGTTGTCTCCGCAGGCCTGCATATTGATAGGTCCGGTGAACACATGGCCGGCGTCGGTAATGGACTCGTTCGACAGGACCCAGGCGTCGGGCAGATTTGCGCTGCCACGCACGATCACCTGGTTGGTCTCGGGGTTGATGTTGAGCGTCTCGAGAGCCCCTGGCGATGTGATATCCAAGGGCTTGATGGTGTGAGTTGCCGAGATCAAATGCGCCCGAAGCCACTCCGTCATCGATATGGCAGTGACCACGTAGATGCCGAGCGTGGCCGCCATTGCCGGGACGGTGCGGCGGATGATCATGCCGAGGGCGACGCCGAGGGTGAACGCGAAGAGTGCATAGCCGATCGGAACGATCCCGCGGATCTCAAAGAGTCCCGGCGCGATCCGGTCGCCGGTCGCGCTGTCGACGTCCTGCGCCCAGACGCTGACGGCCCAGGTGAGCAGCCCAGCGGTCGCGGCCGTTGCGGTGCCGATGATGCCGAGCTTGGCGGCCAGCCAGCGGGTGCGGGTGACCGACTGGTTCCAAGCGAGCCGGTGGGTGCCGGTTTCGAGCTCGCGGGCGATCAGCGGGGCACCCCAGAACACGCCGATGAGGACGGGCATGACGTGCAGGAGCACGTTCGTGAGGTCATAGACCGTACCGCTGGTGCTGCCCCGCACCTGCTGAAGGAAGGCGTCCAGCGCGTCGGCGCAGTTGCCGCCGCAGTTGGCCACGTTGGCGGCCTCGTACGCGTCGGCGATGCTACCCGCGGTGATGACCAGCACTCCACCGAGTGCGGCCAGGGCGCCAATGGTGATCCACGTTTGGGCGCGGAACTGGCGCCAGGTGAACCAGATCATGGCGTCGTCTCCAATGCGGGGTGAGGGTTCCTAGGTGCCCGCGACATGTACGCGAGCACCAGGTCTTCGAGGGTGAGCTGTTCGACGCTGAGCGCCGGGTCGTCGATCGGAGCCGCCCTGCGCACGATGAAGGTGGACTGCCGGTCGGTGTGGCTGTCCTCGATCACCTCGGTGCCCGGCGGCAGGTCGGCGGGATCGCGGCGAGGACCGGTGAGCCGGAAGTGGCTGGCCAGCAAGTCGTCGACCTCGCCGGCGACCCGGACCCGGGAGGCCACGAGCACGATCAGGTAGTCGCAGACCCGTTCCAGGTCGGACACTAGGTGCGAGGACAGAATCACACTCGCGTCCTGGTCGGCGATGAATCCCATCAAGCCCTGCAGAAACTCCCGCCTGGCGAGGGGATCGAGGCTGGCCACCGGCTCGTCCAGAATCAGCAGCTCCGGTCGTTTCGCGATGGCCATGGTCAGCGCGAGCTGGGCACGCTGCCCGCCGGAAAGCCTCCCGGCCTTCTGGGACGGATCGAGGCCGAGCTTGGTGATCCGCTCCTCGGCCATGCGCTGGTCCCATCGGGGATTGGTGTGGGCGCCGAACCGCAGATGGTCGGCGATGGACAGGCCCGCATAGGTCGGCGCGTCCTGGGCGACGAAGCCGACCCTGGCCAGCTGGGCCGGATCGGACGCCGGCCGGCCGCCGAGCACCTCGATGCGTCCCTTCGTCGGTGGCAGCAGGCCCACCGCGACGTGCAGCAAGGTCGTCTTGCCCGCGCCGTTGGGCCCGACCAGGCCCACGACGTGCTTGGGCGGGATGGACAGGGTGCAGTCGGACAACGCTTCGCGTCGGCCGTACCGTTTGGACAGGCCCTCGGCCTGTATGACTGGACTGATCATCTGAGCTCCTCGACCAGGGTGCGGAAGGTGGTTGCAAACAGGGCCTCGATGCTTTCGGCGTTCAATCCGGCGGCTCGCGCCCGGGCAAGCCAGGCGCGAAGCTCGTCGCGGAGTGGGCCGTGCGCGGCCAGCGACTCGTCGGTCAGGGTCTGAGTCACGAACGTGCCGACCCCGGGACGCGCGGTTACCAGACCCTCGTACTCGAGTTCCCGGTATGCCTTGAGCACCGTGTTGGGGTTGATCGCCACTTTCGCGACCACGTCCTTGACCGTCGGCAGTTGGTCGCCCTCGGTCAGTAACCCGAGCCGCATGGCCTGGCGGACCTGCTGGATCAGCTGCATGTAGGGGGCGACACCAGAGCGGCCGTCCAGGTGAAATTCGATCACCGTCAACTCCGCATTTAACTAGGTTCCTAGCACTATAGACTGATAGAGGCCCCAGAAGTCAAGATGCCGGCTGCATCCTTGCCCACCACGGAATCCCGGGCGCGGCGGTCGCGGGCAGGACTCGCGGGCCGGGGTTCGGCCTGAACCGAATGATTGGCCGGACACCCGGTCCGGCTGCCAACCTCGATGGAGAGCGGCTCCGGGACGGCTCGTCCCCTGAAGCCTCCGCCGATTCCCCCCGGTGGCGGACAAGCAGTCGCGCGGGTCCGACTCGACTTGGTCTCCGGAGCCGCTCGCGACCTGCCCGGGTCCGGGCTGTCGGTGTCTAAAGCCCGAACACTTCGGCGATGGCGAACATCCAGACGAGGATCTCGAGCACCAGCAGGACGAGGGCAAGCTGGAACGCCTCCCGGAGCCGGTGGATGATCAGCCCGTTGCGGTGCCAGTCGTCCCTGATCCGCAGCGCCAGCGATCGGTGCATCGTGGACATCGTCTGGGGGGCGTCAGTGTCCACGTAATGCGCGAGCAGGTCGGCGGGGTCGAAGCGGAAGGAGAGGTTGTAGTACGGCCACAGCAGCAGAACCGTCAGGATGCCGATAGCGAGCAGCAGGATCACGCCGGCCCAGTCCCAGAAGCCGAGGCCGTCGGCCAGCGCCCGGCCGCCGAGCAGCGAGCTGGCGAACGACGCCGCGAACACCAGTGTCGCGGCTCGGTTGTGCAGGCTCTCGAGCGCGGCCTGTTGCTGGAGCAGCCCACGCAACGCTTCCTGGTAGATGAACGCCAGCCGCGGATCGTCTGCCTCGGTCCGGTCCACGTCCGGGTGATCGGGCGGCGGTACCCGGTCGTCGGTCACCGCCACCACCCGACTTCCTGCCGCCCGGCCGGATTGATCCGGTCACCTTACTCGCGCCGAAGCCGCGGCACAGGTGGCGGCGAGGATCCCGACCACGGTGCCCACCGAGGTAACACCAGCCGGACACCAGGCGCAGCGCCGTCACCGCTTATCGCTAGTCATCCAGGCTGCCCATGCTCAGGTTGACGATCGTCCCGGTCAGCCCGGCTGCCCGGTCGGAGGCCAGGAAGACCGCGGCGTTCGCCAGCTCCGCGAGCGTGGACAGCCGGCGGGTGTGGGTTCGGCCGGCGAGCGCCGCCTGAAACTGGTCCCAGGTCATTCCCGAGGCCCTGGCGTACAGCTCGAAGGAGTCCTGGATCCTGGCTGTTTCGGGCATGCCCTGTGGTCGCAGACCGAGCACGCGGATACCGTGCGGTGCGAGTTCGGCGGACAGATCCCGGGTGAGCGCCTCCACGGCGGCCATGGCCGGACCCCCGCCGCCGACGAATGGGGTGCCGGTCCGCGCCGGCGTTGACGTGACGGTCATGATCACCCCGGAGTTGTTCGGGATCATCCGGCGGGCGGCCAGCCGGGAGGTCAGGAAGTACGACCTCGGGTACGTCGCAATAGGTAGCGCGAACTGCTCGGCATCCAGCTCGACCAGCGGCGCCCGGCTCTTCGGGTTCGGGATGCCGATCGCGTTGAACGAGACGTCCACGCGGCCCGCCGTGTCGGTCACGGACTGCAGATGCCGGTCCACGGCCCGCTCGTCGAGGGCGTCGACCTCGGCCGCCTCGGCGGAGCCGCCGGCCGACACGACCTCCTTGGCGACCGCCTCGACCGGTGCCTGGCGCCGCCCGGCGAGAAACAGCGTGGCCCCCTCGGCCGCGAAAGCCCGCGCGACAGCTCCGCCGACTGCACCCCCCGCTCCGTAGATCACCGCAACCTTGTCCGTCAGCATCATCTCTGGTTCCTCTCCGTGCCCGATGCGTGTACATCAATGGCTGTCGAGATCGGACGACGATGCAGACACCGCGAGGTCGGGAAACTGGGCCGCCACGAACCGCCCAGTTTGCTCCCGGGTAGGCGTCTGTACAGGATCGGTGAGCTGTGGCGGCTAAAGGGCGGGCGGGCCGTGGCTGATCCGCCGCAGCACCGGGGTCACCCGATGGAACTCGTCGCCGGTTTGCAGTAGTCGCTCGTCCCACCAGGTGGCGCCGGCCTCAGCCAGCGGCGCGATGAGATCGCCGGCATTGGCGGGGTCGGCCGGGCTGGCGCCGCCGAGGACGATCTCGAAGGGTTGGTCCTGCTGGTTCTCGCGATTCTGGCGGATGTAGGCGACCAGGTCACGGACCTGGTCGGCCGGCGGGACCAGTCCATGCCTGGCCGCGGTGAACAGCGGGACGACGCCGTCCCACCGGGCGGCTCGGCGCATCGGCCGGCGGTGCGGCCAGAATCCGCCGATCCACACCGGCGGCCGGGGGCGTTGTACCGAGGCGGGCAGCAAGGTGACATCCCGCACCCGATAGTGCCGTCCGTCGTGGTTCACCGGCTCACCCGACCAGTAGCGCTGCAGCAGCTCGAGACCCTCGTCGAGGCGATCAGCCAGCACGACCAGGTCGGTGGTGTCCCCGAAGCTGCCGAACTCGTCCTCGATCGGGCCACCGAGGCCCGCGGTGAAGATCACCCGTCCGCCGCTGAGCGAGTCCAGGGTGGCCACCTGGCGGGCGAGCTGTTCCGGCCTGCGCCGGGCCACCGGGGTGACCAGGGTGCCGAGCCTAAGGCCCGAAGTCGCCAGCGCCGCCGCAGTCAGCAGCATCCACGGATCACCGAACGGCTGACCTTGACGCTGACGCTTGTCGTGCACCACGTGATCCCAGACGAACAACCCGTCCCAGCCCGCCTGCTCCGCCGCGGCGGCCACCGTCGCCACTGTTCTGACATCGGCGAAGTCTCCGAAGTTAGGGATGTTGATCGAGAAACGCATCCCGGCATCGTGCGTCACCAGATCAGACCACGCAACCCAGGCAGACTGCCGGGTCAAAGGGCCGTTTCGAGCTGCACCCGAGAGCTGATCTCGAGCTTGCGATAGGCGTGGCTGAGGTGCACCTCGACGGTCTTGATCGTGACGAAGAGCGTTTGCGCGATCTCCTTGTTGGTCATCCCGTCCGCCGCCAGCTGGGCGACTCGCCGCTCGCTCGCGGTGAGCGCATCGAGCCCGGTCTGCAGGACCTTTCGCGGCTTCGCCCCGGTGGCGGCGATCTCGTCGTTCGCCCGCTCGGCGAGCCCGAGTGCACCGATCCCTAACGCGAGGTCGACGCCGGCGCGGAGCCGTTGCCGAGCCTCGGTCCGCTGATTCATGCGACGCAGCGCCGCCCCGAGGTCGACGAGGGCACGCGCGTGCTCGAGCCGGGCCTGCGAGCCGGCGAGCAGGTCGACTGCCTCCCGCAGCCGCTCGGCTCCTGCGATGCCGCCATCGATGAGACCGAGCACCCGCAGCGACGCTCCGAGACTGCCGGGGTCACCCCAGCGTCGGGCGAGCGCGAGGTCCGCATCGGCAAGCGCACGCGCCTCCTCGGTGCGGCCGAGCCGGCGTAGACCCTCGGCGGCGAAGCTCCGCCAAGGCACGCAGCTGGGATTGTCGTAGGGGACCCGCCGTACGGTTTCGCCGACCTGAAGCAGCTCCCGGATGCCCCGCTCGGGGCTACCGGTCTCGATTCGCAGGCGCCCGCGGTTGATCCGAAACCAGACCAGGTGGACCTTGTCCAGCGGCAGTTCCTCCGGGAAGGCTCCGTTCTCGATGACCCGGGCGGCTTCCGCCGTTTGTCCTTGATCCATTAGCGCCTGCGCCAGGAACCCGATGTTGTACGGCCAGGTGAGGCGCATGCCGTGCCCCACGGCGAGGTCGATCGCCTCCCTCAGATCCGCGACCGCGGCCCGAAGGTCACCTCGGTGGATCTCCCACTCGCCGCGCCACATCAGCATCAGCGCAAGGTTCAAGACGTCGCCGCGCCTTCGGGCCTGGATGATCCCCTGGCTGTAGACGGAGACAGCTTCGTCCAGCAGTCCAGCGCGGGGCAGTGCGTTGACCGCGTAGAAGTAGGCGATCGAGCCGCTCGCGAGCAAGTTGCCCGACGCAAGCGCCCGTCGGGCGAACTCGATCG
>Ga0066905_100000286_pt1 | contig 12794 bp, 15 predicted proteins | sample PanSoiMetaPlot36_FD_67483 | JGI IMG/M metagenome (GOLD analysis project Ga0066905, IMG submission 67483) | Tropical forest soil microbial communities from Panama analyzed to predict greenhouse gas emissions - Panama Soil Plot 36 (version 2) | ecosystem: Environmental > Terrestrial > Soil >... | reverse complement strand
GACCTTCCGGCGGCGACCCTCTCCATCGATACCCGTCCCGGGCCCGGTGACACTCTCGGCAGAGGCGCCCGTCAGCGCGGCGACCAGAGCGCTCGCGGCCGTGGTGTTGCCGATGCCCATCTCACCGGTGCCCACGAGATCGGCGCCTCGCGCTCGCTCCTCCACGACCAGGGCAATGCCCACCTCGATTGCCTGGACTGCTTCTGCCCGGGTCATGGCGGGGCCGCCGGTCATGTCCTTCGTCCCCGAGCCGACCTTCCGGGCCCGCAGCGCGGTATGGTCCGGTAGAGGCGCGGCCACACCCAGGTCCGCGACCACGACGCGGGCGCCCGCGTGACGGGCCAGCACGTTGACCGCGGCACCCCCGTTGAGGAAGTTCTCGACCATCTGCACGGTGACGACCTGCGGGTACGCGCTCACTCCCCGGGCGACGACGCCGTGATCGCCGGCGAGGGTGAAGATCACCGGGTCGCGCAATGACGGCGGGCAGGTCGCCTGGATCGCGCAGAGCCGCACCACGAGGTCTTCGAGGCGGCCCAGGCTGCCGGGTGGCTTCGTGAGCTGAGCGAGGCGACGGCGCGCCTCCGCCTCGGCGGCGCCATCGAGCAGCACGGGCGTGCTAAGGAGCTTCGGGAGGGCGGACATCGGGACTCGAGGGAAGCGGGCTGTCCTTCACGGTGACCGGGATCCCCGCGACCATCAGGGTGACCCGATCAGCGGCGGCGGCCAGGCGCTGGTTCACCGATCCGAGGAGATCGCGGAAGCGGCGGCCCAGCGACGTGGGCGGATGCACGCCGTCACCGACCTCGTTGGACACGATCACGAGCGTGACGAGCCGCTCCCGCATCAGCTTGGCCAGGTCGTCCACGGCGGCGAGCACCGCGACGTCCTCATCGCCTCGCTCCATTAGGTTGGCGACCCAGATCGTGACGCAGTCGATGACCACGAGGTCGTGCGATCGGATGGCGCGCCGGCACTCTCCCACCACCTCCACCGGCGCTTCGATGGTGCTCCAGCGAGCGGGCCGCTCGGCCCGGTGGCGGGCGATGCGCGCGGCCATCTCGGCATCGACCGAACGCGCGGTGGCCAGGAAGGCGACGAAGTTGGCCGGCCGGGCCTGCTCGAGCGCGTAGCGGCTCTTGCCGCTCCGCGCCCCTCCCAGCACGAGGTGCGAGTGATGGACGGCCGTCACCCGGGTCCTCCCTCGAAGACCGGTACGGGGTGGCGGCGCCGGGCAGGTCTCCTGGCTCTCGGATCGCTCTACTCCCCGCGCCTTCCCGATCTGACTCGAGCCGGATCAGTGGCCGATCGCGGGTTTCGTCCCCGATTACAGTGACGGGGTCGCGGCGGATTCGCACCGCCTTCCCTGGGGCCCGCACCCGGCGGGCCGCCCGGACACCGTGAACGCGCCCGACCGTAGCAGAGCGTCGGCGTCAAAGCAAGCCGACGCCGGGTCTAGATGCCCGTCGCGACGGGCCGTTACCAGCGGGAGAGACGATCGATCCGACGGCGCGCCCGCTTGGTCGGACGGCCCGAGCCGGGTGGACGGTACACCGGCGGGAGCAGACGCTCTTCTCGGGGCGGCGGTGGCGGGGTGAGGTCCTCGTACAGGAGCGCCGCCTCGCTCCCGCCGCCTCTCCGCTCCGCGAGTCCGGCCACGCGCACGATCCGACGCCCGCGCGGCAAGGTCACCTGCAGGAGATCACCCGGGCGGACTACCTTCGAAGGCTTGGCCGACTCGCCGTTGACGTCCACCTTGCCGCCATTGCAAGCGGACGCGGCGAGCGTGCGGCTCTTGAAGAACCGCGCGGCCCACAGCCACTTGTCGATGCGCACGTCCGGCATCAGGTTTTTACCCTAGCACGCCCGCTGCGTGAGACACTGAGCCGGCCAATGATCAGGGTCCTGGTCTCGCTCTCGACCGCGGCCGCGCTCGCGGCGGCTCTCCTGATCATCACGCCGGCCCGCGCCGCCGACACCCTGGTCATCGAGGACTGGTCCAAGCAGCCCGAAGGCAAGACCGGTATCCCCGAGGGTTGGAAGGGACAGAGCTGGGGAAGCCCGAAGTACGACTTCCGCATCGAAACCGTCGACGGCCGCAAGGTCATTCACCTCAAGAGCGACGGCGACAGTTCCGCTATCGTGAAGGAGGTGAAGGTCGACGTTGCCACGTGGCCGATCATCGAGTGGACGTGGCGGGTGGTCAAGCTGCCCGCGGGCGGTGACGCCCGCAAGTCCGCGACCGACGACGAAGCAGCCCAGATCTACGTGGTGTTCCCGCGCTTCCCCTCGGCGGTCCGCTCGCGGGTGATCGCTTACATCTGGGACACCACCGCTCCGGTCGGCTCGGTGTTCAAGAGCGAGAAGACCGGGACGGTCACCTACGTCGTGGTCCGGTCCGGAGCGGCCGACTTGGGCAAGTGGCTCACTGAGCGCCGCAACGTGCTCGAGGACTACAAGAAGATCTACGGCGAGAACCCCTCGGAGGAGGTCGGGGTGATTTCGGTCCTGATCGACTCCAACGATACCCGCTCGTCTGCCGAGGCTTTCGTCGGCGAGATCCTGTTCCGGAAGCCCTAGGACGCGGGAGGAGGTGCCCAATGGCACGCTACGGCGTGACGTTGATCCGGGTGGTGGTGGGCGCCGTCTACATCATGCACGCGTACCTGGCGCTCGGGATCTTCGGGCCGTCGGGCATGGTCGCGTATCAGGTCAAGAACGGGATTCCCTTCCCGGAGGTTGCCACGTGGTATCTGATCCTGGCCCACGGGCTCGGAGGAATCTGCCTGGTGTTGGGCCTCTTCACGCGCTGGGCGGCCCTCGCGAACGTGCCGGTCATGCTCGGGGCCATCGGCTTCGTACACCTGAAGAACGGCTTCTGGGCGCACCAAGGCGGCTACGAGTATGCCCTGGTGCTGCTGGTCGCCTCCCTGGCCCTGGCGATGACGGGCGGAGGCGCGCTCAGTCTGAAGCGGTAGCGGTGCTGGTGGCCTGCCGCCGGGCCGGCAGCGGGAAGGTATTGGCGGGCACCGAGCTCGCGGTCTGATTCAGCGCGAGGTCGGTCTGCTTCCCCGCGCGCACCGTGAACCGCTGCTCCCAGATGGTCTTGTCATCATGGATTCCCAGGATGCGGTACTGGCCCTCCGGGATGTCCTTGAACTCGAACTTCTCTCCGAGGAGGATCTCGGCCCGACGCTGGACGGGCCGCGTGGAATCCTCGGTTCCCAGCATCGAGATGCGCAGCCGGATCCGGTGCTCGGCCGCGGTCACGCCCGGCCACTCGGTCTGACCCGAGACCGTGCCCTGGCTGGCTGGATCAGGCTTCAGGGCTGCGTCGGCGCTTCCATCGGTCTTGGCGACTACAGCGGGCGTCTCGTCCATCGCTCCGACGCGTACGAGCCAGCGGCGCGCTTCCTGATGCTCGGTGGAATCGGCGGTAGCATTCGCCACGACCCAGCGGAACTGAGCGATTGCTTCGCTCCGCCGGTCCAGGAAGGAGTAGGCCGTGCCGAGCGCGAAGCGAAGCGGCACGCTGGTGGGCTCCAGATCGATCGCCTGGCGGAACTTCTCGGCCGCTCCAGCGTAGTTGCCACCGGCCATGAGGACATCTCCCTCGGCTCGGATCTGCGCGGCCGCATCCAGCCCGCTCGTGATCGGCGGCTGGAAAGCGGGCGGCTGCTGGCACGCCGCCAGGAACAGGACCGCGCTCAGGAGGAAGCGCCGCACGATTAGTGCTCGCGGTACGCGGTGATGCGCATGTTGTAGAGCGCCATGAGGGCGCGGTCGATGTTCTCCTTGCTCGACCGGATCTTCATGGTGCCGTCGGTCTTCACCGAGAACTCCGAGAAGCCGCTCACCTCACCCGCGTTCGTCTCGTTCACGATCAGGGCGCCCCGGATCTCAGTGTTGCTGGCGCCGAGGAACGCGCTCGAGTTGTTCCTTCCGGTCAGCAGGACGATTCCGTTCCAGCGGAACTGGCCGGTCTGGAAGAACGCGAGATCGGAGTCCTCGACGACGAGGATGCCGTAGCCGGTGATGGGGTTGCTACCGTCGACGGCGAGGCCGCGGAACAGGGAGTCCGGGTCGTATTCGCCCCGCACGTAAAGCATCGTGGGCGAGGTGGCGGTGCCGAGGTTGACCGTCTGGTTGATCTGCTGGGCACCTCCGCAATTGTTGGTGACCGTCACGATGTTAGGCGTGCCGGTGCTCTGCATCTTGATCCCTTCGGGCTTGTCGTGGTCGCCACCCGCCGCGGGATACTGGCACGCCTGGGTGCTCTGAAGAATCTGGGTCGAGGGGTTGGAAGCCAGGTTCTGCATGAACTTGGTGATCAGGGCCGGAGTGAGGGTGGTGTCATCGGAGATCGTATTGCGGCCGTTGCCGGCGGCCCCGGTGACCTTCGTCCCATCGGTGCACGTACCGGTGCACGGGTTCCCCACCGACGCGGCCACGAACCCATCGCCGTCGTCCTTGCCATGGAGGTAGTCCCGCTTGGCAATGGTGTCGAACCCATTCTGGGCGATTCCCTCGGTCGTGTTATTGGCAGTGGTCATTCCGTACTTCACCGCGGCGGCCCCGGTCGGGCTGGTAGTGTCCGCGTTCGTCCAGTCCCGCCCGTCCACCACGTAGCAACCCGCACACGGCGGGGTCTCCGAATAGGTGTCGCTCTGGACACCCGGGAGGTTCACCGCCGCGTTGATCGGCAGGTTCCCGCGCTGCACTACCGCGGTGATCGTCTTGCTGGCCCCATTGAAGGTGCCGGTCGCCTTCAGGATGACGATCTTGTTGCTGTCCACCGAGGTGCTCGTATCGAGCGTGTTGCCGCTGCCGATGAGCGCCTGGTCGGTATTGAGGGTGTTCAGGTCGTTGCGCAGCGTCACCGCGAAGGTGCCGGCGCTCGAGGTGAGGCCGGGGAGCAACCCACCGGTGATGAGGACCTTGCAGGTGATGCCCGTGCCGCAGTTGACGCCGCCGCTCGTGAGACCGCTGCCCAGCAGCGTCGCGTCGTCGAAGGCCTTACCCGCCAGCTGATTGAGGCCCCACTCGATACCGCTCTCCGCGAGCTGGCGCGCCCGCGCGCCGTCGGAGAGGTTGCGCGAGATCTGGGGCTCGACCGCCCCCAGGGTCATGAACGTGATCGTCATGAGCGTCAAGACCATCAGCAGGATCATCGCGAGGGGGAGCGCCACCCCGCGTTCGTTGCCCAGCAGCCGCCGCCACGTCTTCATCGGTCCCGCCTCCACGGTGTGACTTGGCTTCATCGGTTCCTCAGCCGAACGCGATCGATCATGGTCACCTGCGCACCGCGGGTCGCGGTCTGGACCGTCACCGAGATCTGGACGGTCCGGATGAGCTCTCGCGATGCGGTCACGTTGTTGTTCTCATCGAGATAGGTCAAGCTCAGCGCGGTGATGCCGGAAGCAATGGTGACCGCGCTGCTGTCCACCACGCTTTCCTGCCGCCTCAGGTTTCCGCCGGACAGAGAATACGTGATCTGCTCTCCTCGACAGGCCGCCGTCGGACAGGTCATCGGATCGGTGACCAGCGCAGCAGAATTGATCGGCGTGCAGGGAACGGCGCAGCTCGAGCCATCCCAGTTGTACTGCAGCGTCAGTGCGGTCGCGCTCTGGCTCGTGATCGGCACGAACTTGTAGCAGGGCACGCTCGTCGGGTACAGGGGATAGTTGGTCGCGTTCGGACACGCCGTGGCGTCCGTCTCGGGCGGCACTGGTTCGTAGCCGGCCTCCCGGATCTCCTTGACCATCCGCTCGATCGCCACCCGCGCCGACTGCTGGCCGTCGACCTGGGTGGTGCCGAACCAGTACGCCTGCTGTCCCGACAATACGAGCCCCAGCAGGCTCGCCATCACCAGCCCCACGATGGCGCAGACCACCATCATCTCGGCCAGGGTGTAGCCCTGCTGGTTGTTCATGGCGTCTCCTCCGTCACCGGTTCGCCAGAAAGATCGAGAGGGAGACCGAGCGCTCCGTGGTGAGCACGCCACGGCCGGTCACCGGACGGTAGAAGACGGTCACGTCTACGCGGGCGCCCGGGGTGCCACCCGGATTACTGGTAATCGTCGTGGTGCGGCGATATCTCGGAGGCGCACCGGTGATCGTCCCGTAGGCCTCGGTCGCGGGCAGGTTGGCGGTCGTCAGCTGCACCAGACCGGTCTGCCGCATCGCGAGCTCCTTCGCCTGCTCGATACGCTGCTCGGCGAGGAAGACCGCGGTGCTCTGCTGGCGTCCCGCCTCGACCCCGTCAACTCCGTAGCCGAAGCCGGTGGCCACGGCGACGAGTCCCACGGAGATGACCGCGCAGGCGACCATGATCTCGGCCAGGGTGAAGCCGGCCTGGCTGGCACTGGACGTCCATCGGCTCAAGGCGTGCATCGTATTCCTCCCAGTCTCGCGGCCCGGTATCGAGCAAGTCGAGTGCCACCGCTGAGAGGCCTGAATCTTCAGGCGCTTCCGAGACACAAGTTCTTGGAATACTGGGTTTGTCATGGGTCTGACAGCGCGCAAATCTGTGGGTCGACAACGGCAAGCTACAAGGCGTGACAGGCGACCTACACGCTGCGTCAGCCGTCAGACGGGCTCATCGAGAGCGCGACCGTCCCAGTCCAGCGCGCTCGCGGGATCCAGGCAGGGCTCGCAGTGGTTGAGCAGCCGCAGCGTCCAGCGCCCGCCGGCCTGCTCGAGCACCGATAGCGCGGCGTAGTCCTGTCCGAGCGCCAGCAGTCGCTCCGGCCCCAGACCGAGCGCGCGGCAGAGGATCGCGCGATTGCTTCCCCCGTGCGCCACCACCGCCACGGTTCCCCCGGAGTGACGGGCGACGATCGCGTCGAACGCCGGGAGGACCCGCGCCTCGAGATCCTGCAGGCTCTCACCGCCGGGGAATTGGAATCGGCCCACATCCGCCATCCAGGCTTTGAAGGCCACCGCGTCGAGGGCTCGGATGTCCTCCGCGGTCATCCCGTCCCAGTCGCCCATCGCGAACTCGCGCAACGCCGGGCTCGCGATCGGGGTGAGCCGATGAGGCGCCGCGAGGATCTCGGCGCTTCGCCGCGTGCGCACCAAGTCGCTGCAGTAGACCGCATCGAAGCGAATCGGGCTGAGGCGGGCCGCGAGCGCGGCAATCTGCGCCTCTCCGAGCGGCGAGAGCGGCACGTCGAGATGCCCGATGAACCGGCGCGTCTCGGCTCCGATGACGCTTCCGTGGCGAACCAGGCAGATCGTGGTCGCGGTCAGAGCAGTCCCCGGTGCACCGCCACGACCGCCAGCAGCACGACGGCCAGCTCACCCACCTCCACGACCGCCCCCAGGACGTCGCCGGTGATCCCGGCGAACCGACGAGCCGCGAACCCCGCCCACAGCAGTGCCAGGGCGAGCGCTCCGGCCACGATGGCGGCGCCCCACGGACCCAGGAGCCAGGTCGCCAGGGCCATGCTGGCCGCCGCATACACGTGACCAGCCCACCCCGACAGGCCGGCAACGAATGCACCGCCCAGCCCCTGTCCCGGGGTGGCCGGACGTAGCCACGCGCCCGCGAGAAGCGGGCTCACCCGCCCCACGACCGGGGCCAGGAGGAGCACGCGGCCGCGAATCGGTGCTGGCAGCTCGGAGAGGGTTGCCGCGAACAGGATGAGGACCAGCGCGAGTCCGGCCGCGCCGAAGACGCCGATCCGGCTGTCCCGCATGATCGCGCGGCGTCGCACCGCATCCGGGCCCCCGAGCCCATCGAGGCAGTCGGCGAGGCCGTCGAGATGGATGCCGCCGGTCACGATCTTCCAGACGGCCACGAGCAGTGCTGCTCCGACGAGCGGAGGTGCTAGGACCCCGATGAAGCGCTCGGCGGCCACCAGCACGAGACCCAGCATCAGGCCGACGACCGGGAACCACCAGGCGGCTCGGCCGAGCGCGGATGGGTCGGCGCTGTCACGGCCCGGAACGGGGACGATGGTCAGGAAGCGAACCGCGTGGATCAACGATGCGATGATCGGAGCCCCGCGGCGTCGGGCACGCCGCTCAGACGGGCTGGACGGGATTGCGTCGAAGTGGGAACTCGAGCTGTTTGGAGTCCGCGTAGGCCAGGCGCTTGATCAGCTCGTCACGCAGCTCGGAGCCGCCCACGATGCCATCCACGAGCATCTCGGACGCGAGCTTGTAGATGTCCACGTCCTGAGCGTACTCCTCGCGCTTCTTCTGGACGTAGGCCGGGCGCTCGGCTTCCGGCAGCTCCATGATCTTGTTGAAGTACACCGCGTTGACCGCCGGCTCGGGGCCCATGATCGCCACCTGCCCCTGAGGCAGGGCGAGGGCCGCGTCGGGCTCGAATGCGGGCCCGCACATCGCGTAGAGTCCCGCCCCGTAGCACTTCCGCACCACGACGCAGATCTTCGGCACGGTGGCTTGCGAGGTGGCGAACACCATCTTGGCGCCATGGCGGATGATGCCGGCCCGCTCGACCTTCGTGCCGACCATGAAGCCGGAGACGTCGGCCAGGTACACGAGCGGGACGTTGTAGGCGTTGCACAGGGAGATGAAGCGCGCCGCCTTGTCGGAGGAGTCCACCATCAGGACGCCCCCCTTGACCTTCGGCTGATTTGCCACGATGCCGACCGCGCGCCCGCCGATCCGCGCGAAGCCCACCACGATCTCCTGCGCGAAGAGACGTTTGATCTCGAAGAACGAGCCGGCGTCGACCACGCGGTCGATGACCTCGTACATGTCGAACCACTTCCGCTGATCGTAAGGGACGATCTCCTCGATCGACCGCCCGGGCTTCGGCGGCTGCGCCTCGATCGCGGCCGGCCGCTCCCGGAAGGAGCCCGGCAGGTAGGACAGGTAGCGGCGGCAGAGGTCGATGGCCTCCTCGTCGGAGGCGGCCAGCACGTCGCCACAGCCCGAGACCGTGCAGTGCATGCGGGCGCCACCAAGGTCCTCGAGGGTCGTCTTCTCGCCAATGGCCATCTCGACCATTCGAGGAGATCCGACATAGAGGCTCGCCTTGCCGTCCACCATGATCACGCAGTCGGTGAGCGCGGGCAGATAAGCCGAGCCGGCCGGCGACGGCCCGAAGAGGATACACACCTGCGGCACCACGCCGGACAGCTGCACCTCGTTGTAGAAGATCCGGCCGGCGTGGAAGCGACCCGGGAAGATCTTGATCTGCTCGGAGATGCGCCCGCCGGCCGCGTCGACCAGGTAGAGGAGCGGGACTTGCAGCCGCTGGGCCCGCTCCTGGATCCTCACGATCTTCTGGACGGTCTTCTCGCCCCAGGATCCCGCCTTCACCGTGTAGTCGTTGGCCATGACCGCCACGGTGCGCCCGCCGACCGTGCCCACGCCGGTCACCACCCCATCGGCGGGCGTGTCCGGTTCCTGGTTGCGCGCGAAGAGGAAGTCTTCCTGGAACTCGGTCCCCGGATCGAGCAGGAGCTTGAGTCGATCCCGGACGAAGAGCTTGCCTTCTTCCTTGAGCTTGTCGAGATACTTGACGTGCCCCTGCTCGATGCGGCTGCGCTCTTGCCGGTATCGCTGCTCGCTCATGGCCCCGCTAGGGGTTCGGGTTCGCCCAGAGAATGATGATGAGCACGCCGTTGCCATAGGCGGGGCCGCCCAGCACCGCGGGAGCACCCGGGGCGGCGAGGATCGCCGCCTTCATCTCCGGTTGCTCACCCCGCAACAACCGCACGCGCATGCGCACGGACGATCCGTGCAGCTCGTCCGGTGTGACCTCGAGCCAGCGCTCGCCGGGTACCGCGAAGCGCTGCTGGGCACCGAGAGGGCCTTCCACCCGCTGGCGATCGAGGGTCGTGTAGTCGGTGTAGCGGAAGAGGGCGTGCAGGCGAGGCAGGATCTTGCGGAGCCGCTCGTCGGTCTCGGCCTCGGGCTTGGGTGCCGGGGCGACCTTCTGCCCGGATTGTCCCTCACGGGGCGTCGACGCCTCCAGGATGCGCACGCCGAACCGCACGATCTGCTGGGCCTGGGCCAAAGAGGCCCAGGCGAACGTGAGCCCGAGACAGAGAATCACCGCGAGCATCGGCCCGAGGAGTCCCTTGAGCCGTTTGCGCGCGTTATGCAGCCTGGACATTACAGTTCCGATCGGGCAGTTCAGCACCTCGGCGATCTCGCGGTACGAGAGACCTTCGACGTCACTCAACATGATAATCGCTCGTGCCTTGGGCGGCAAGGCGTCGAGCGCCCGCCGGATGCGCTCCCGGTGCTCCGCCCGTGCGGCTTGCTGATCCGGTCCGCCGCCCGGGTCCGGCGTGGTGCGGGCCCATTCTTCCTCCGTGACCCGCTCGGGACCGAAGGCGCGGGCCTGCGCGCCTCGCTGGCGATGACGATCGGTCGCCACGTTGACCGTGATCCGGAAGAGCCAGGTGTAGAAGGCCGACTGCCCGCGAAATGACGGCAGCGAATGAAACGCTCGTACGAATGCTTCCTGGGCCACGTCCCACGCCTCCTCGCGGTCGTGAAGTACCTGGTACGCCAGGCGCCACACGCGCTGTCGGTACTTCTCGACCAGGGGCTCGAACGCCGACGCATCTCCGGCGATGCAGCGCTGGATGAGCTGCCGCTCGTCGATCCCCACGGGCTCGGGAGAATCGCCCGGCCCGGCGGAGCCAGATGGCGTGTCGGAAGACGTCATGGTCCCCGCCGGCCTTGCCGCGGGACCGGCCTGACCCGCCCGTTGCTCTCGCGCCCTTTATCCGATCGCGAGTTGGACGGCAGGAAGGGCGCCCGCATTCACGGCCGGCGCCGCGGGCCGACCCGCGGGCCGCGGGGCGTCACGGTTGCGCCGACCAGCAGCGCGTCCACTCCGAGCAGGTAGCTGGCGGGACCGAATCCGGAGATTTGGCCAACGGCCGCGGCGGCCACGACCGAGCGATGCCGGAACTCCTCGCGGGCGTGGATATTCGACAGGTGCACTTCGACGACCGGAAGCCGTTGCGAGGCGACCGCGTCGCGCAGGGCGATCGAGTAGTGGGATAGCGCGCCGGGATTGAAGACGATGCCGCGGAACCCTTCGCGACCGGCCGACTGGATCCAGTCCACCAGCTCGCCCTCGTGATTGGACTGCCGGCAGACCGCGCGCGCGCCGCGGCTCTCGGCGTGCCGTTGGACCGCGCGATTGACCTCCGGCAGCGTCACACGTCCATACACCGCGGGCTCGCGTGTGCCGAGGAGGTTGAGATTCGGCCCGTGCAGCACGAGGATGGCGGGCGCGGCGCGACGTGCCATTGCCGGGAGAGAATACACCGCCCGCGGTGACGGCGCCAAATACCCGGGCCGCGGCCCGTATAATGCTGCCGCCTCAAACGGATGTGTCGTGCACCGTGTCGGGCCGCTGGTTTCCGGGAAGCCCCGAGGCCACGATGGCCTGCACGCGGTGAGCGAGATCGCGCGCCGCGCTCTTGACGTCGGCGCCCGCGGGAGGAGTAACGACCGGGTGATAGATGATCGTGAGACGGCCGGGCCGAGGCAGCCGGCGCGCGGGTGGCCACGACTCGTGACCTCCGATGATCGTCACCGGCATGATCGGCACTCCGAGCGAGCAGGCCAGGCGGAACGCGCCGAGCCGGAAGCGCTGCACGCGCCCATCCGGGCTCCGGCCCGCCTCGGGGAAGATCATGACCACCTCGCCCGAATTGAGGAGCCGCACCGCGGTCCGGGTGGCCCCGGCGTCGGCGCCGTCGATGTCGACCGGGAACGCCCGGAGGCGGCGGATGAGCCAGGCCAAGCCGGGGATGCGGAACAGCGCATTCCAGGCCATGTAGTGAACCGGCCGCCGCACCGGAATGGTGGCAAGCACCGGATCCGCGTAGGTCACGTGGTTCGACACGATGAGCAGCGGGCCCGAGGGAGGGATGTGCTGGACGCCCTGGAAGCGGATCCGGAAGTAGAGCCGCGCGCCGAGCCAGACCATCGGACGGAACGCGTCGACGACCGGCGTGCGCACGATCCGATAGTGCCACGCGGTGCCTGAGCCCCACAATGCATGACGTGACGCGCCCGGTGATCATCGCCCACCGGGGGGCTTCCGCCGACGCGCCCGAGAACACCATCGCGGCCTTCGAGCTGGCCCTCGAGCAGGGGGCAGACGGCATCGAGCTGGATGTCCATCTCTCCGCGGACGGCCATCCCGTCGTCATCCACGACTTCACCCTGGAGCGCACCACCAACGGCTCGGGCCCGGTGAGTGCCCAGCGCGTGCGAGACCTCAAGCGCCTAGACGCGGGCGGCTGGCGGGAGCGGCGGTTCCTCGGCCAGCGCGTCCAGACCCTGCAGGAGGTGCTCGAGCGGTTCCGGGACCGCGCCCGCTTCTGGATCGAGCTCAAGGCGGGTTCTCGAGTCTATCCGAGCATCGAGGAGCGCGTGGTTTCGACGCTCGAGATCTATGATGTCGTCGACCGGTCGCTCGTCCAGTCGTTCGACCACGACGCCATTGCCCTGACTCGCTCTCTCAACCCGGATCTCCGGGTCGGCGTGCTCGTGGACGAGGCCCCGATACGGGCCGGGCTCCTGGCGCCTGGGGTCGCGAACGCGATCTGTCCGGGCGCAGATCTGGTGACCGAGAGTCTGCTGACGAGGATCCGGGACGCCGGGCTGGAGTGCTACGTCTGGACGGTCAACGAGCCGGCCCTGATGGACCGGCTCGTGAGCTGGCAGGTGAACGGCATCATCACCGACCGGCCGGGGGTGCTGGCCGCCCGGCTCGGCCGGTAGACGATTCGGCGGCTACTCTTCCTCGTTGTCCTCGGCGTCCACGCCAGCGCCCACCGCCTC
>Ga0066905_100000284_pt1 | contig 12805 bp, 9 predicted proteins | sample PanSoiMetaPlot36_FD_67483 | JGI IMG/M metagenome (GOLD analysis project Ga0066905, IMG submission 67483) | Tropical forest soil microbial communities from Panama analyzed to predict greenhouse gas emissions - Panama Soil Plot 36 (version 2) | ecosystem: Environmental > Terrestrial > Soil >... | reverse complement strand
GCATCACGGCACCGGCGATGACGACGATCCAGATTGGATTCAAGCCGTCGTCGCTTGCGGTGCGCTGCCCCTTGCGGGCGTCGGCTTCGTCCTGCAGCTTCGACCTCTTCGACTCGCCGGTCCCGTTGTCGGTTCCACCGTTGCCCTTGTCTGCCTTCTCAACAGCCGCCGGGTCCGGTTCGGTTGCCTTGGGTGGTGGCTGGGGCACGGGCACGCGGGCGTAAATCAATCCGATCCCGCGAGCCTGTTCGCGGTTGCCGTCCGCGAATACGCCGGCGACCGGGCGGCCGCGGCCGTCTGTGTAGCGCTCGGTGCCGCCGTCGGACGACCCGACCCACTCGCTCGTGTAATGGTCGGTCCGGTCCAGGTGGCCGTCCTTGACGCGCATGTAGAGCAGGGCGAACTTGTCAATCCAGGTGCCGGTCCGCTGCCAGATGCCGCCGACCGCGTAGCCGTCCTTCGCCACCGTCCGCACGGTCCGTCGGACCTTGTACGAGCTGAAGTTGCCAACCGGCGCGCCGACCCACTCCTTGCCGTTGGCCCGGTAAACCGGGCGGATCGAGTACGGGATTTCGTTGCCGAACGCTGTGGACATTCCGGTCTCAAACCCGACCAGAACGCCGCCGTCCTTGGCAACCTCGCGGAACGGCAACTTGGACGCGGCCGACGGTTCGAAGTTGTCGGAGTCGTCGAGTTTCCTGGCCGCGACCGCTTGCCGGACCGCGTCCTCGAGTGTGACGGGCGCGGGTGGGCTCTCAGCGCGGATCGTCGTGGTGGGGAAGAGAACGAGGAAGGCCGCGGAGGCGAGTCGGCAGGTGCGCATGGCGTCCCGGCGAGGCGCGAGTGGACTTTCGTCGGGAAGATTAGAACACAAACCCGTACCAGGCGGGCCGGAGAGGCGAGGGCCGTTCCAGGCAAGCCGGCGGCGTAAGGCCAGGGGTTAAGTTCTATCGTGCCGGCACGATAGAGCTTAACCCCTGGCCTTACGCCCCCCCGGCTCGTCAGTGCATTCCTTATCGTCCGCGTCCGCGACCGCGTCCGCCGCGTCCGCCGCGATCGTCGCGTCCGCGACCGCCCCGGTCGCCGCGGCCGCCGCGATCGCCGCGGTCGTCTCGCTCCTCGCGATCCTCGCGCCGCTCCGGGGCCCGCCCTACCGCCGGCGGGGCGCTCGTCATCGAGACTTCGTGCCCGTTGTTGTCGAACCCGCGGACCTCGAGGAACTCCGGGGAGACCCCGGCCCGCCCGGCGACCGACACCGACATCGACCCGGCATCCTCCCACTTGAGGATCTCGCGACGCTTCTTGTTCACCAGGTAATGCGCGACGTCCGCATGGACGTGCAACTCCACGGTCCGGGCCAGCTTCTTGTGGGCGGCCAGCTGGATCATCCGCATGACGTCGATGCTCATGCTCTGCGGCGTCTTCACCAGCCCGGTCCCCCGGCAGTGCCCGCACTCGTGGTACGCGGTCCGCTTGAGCGACGTCTGCACCCGCTGGCGGGTCATTTCGATCACGCCGAAGGCGCTGGTCTTGAGGATCTTGGTCCGCGACCGGTCGCGACGAAGCGCCTTCCGAAACGTCTCTTCCAGGTTCCGGCGGTGACGCTCCTCCTTCATGTCAATGAAGTCGTTGATGATCACCCCGCCCATGTTGCGCAAGCGCAGCTGCCGGGCGATCTCCTTGGCGGCCTGCAGGTTCGTCTGGTACGCGGTTTCCTCCGCGTCATCGCCGACCCGGAAAGTCCCGCTGTTGACGTCGATGGCCACCAGGGCCTCCGTCTGTTCGATCACCAGCGACCCCCCGCCCGGGAGCGGGACCTTCTTCTCTTGTAGCTTGTGCACCTCGTCCTCGACCCGGAATCGGTGGAAGATGGGTTCGACGTCCGCATGCAGCTTGAGCCGGTCGGCGAACCGGGGCATGACGATCTTCATGAACTCCTGGGCCTGGGCAAACGCTTCCGGCTCGTCGATGTAGATGGCGTCGATGTCCGCGGTGAACATGTCCCGGATGGTTCGGGTGATCATGTCGCTCTCGCGGTACACCTCGATCGGCCCCGGCTTCTTGACCACCCGGTTGCTGAACACCTCCCACAGCCGGACCAGATAAGCGAGATCGGACTGGAGCTCCTGCACGTTGCGGTCCACGGCCGCGGTGCGGATGATGAACCCGACCCCCTTGGGAGCGTTCAGTTCGCCCATGATCTCCTTGAGCCGCTGCCGGGTGGCCTCATCGGTAATCTTGCGGGAAACGGCGATCCGGTTGAGCCACGGGGCCAGCACGAGGTAGCGCCCGGCGATGCTGATGTGCGTGCTCAGGGTCGGACCCTTGGTGCCCATCCCCTCCTTGATGACCTGGACGATGACCTCCTGGCCGCGCTTGAAGATGGTCTCGATGGGCGGTGGCCGCATGCCGCCGTCGCGGCCGCGGCCGAAGCCGCCGCCGGGTCGGCCGCGGCCGCCCCGGTCGCGGTCGCGATCACGGCCGCCCCGACCGCCGCGCCCGCCCCGGTCGGCGCGCGGCGGCGGGCCGTCCTCGTATTCGTCGCGCTCGTCCCCGGGCTCGGCGTAGTTGTTCTCGATGCCCGGCTCGTCCGGAGCTTCCTCGACCGGCACGGCGTCGAAGTCCGGCGGCGCCTCGGTGGGCACTTCCTCAAGTCCCTCTTCGTCGCGAAGAGGTCGCGGGGGCGCGTCGGCGGCGTCGGTGAACCGGTCGTTGGGGCCCATCGGGTCGAAGAAAAACTCCGGCTCGTCGCCCGTGGTCCGGTGCTCGGCCGACCCCATGTACTTCGGCTTGTCCTCTCCCTCATCCCCGGCGGCCGGGGCGTCCTCGGTCGAGTCGGCCTTCTTCTTGGTCACGCGCTTGCGCCGCGGCTTGGCTTCCCCCTCGTCGCCGGACTCGGACTTCTTCGACCGGGACTTCCCGGCGGCGGCCCGCCGCCGTTTCGGCTTGGCCTCGCCCTCGGCGGGCTCGGTTGGCTCGGCGGCCTCACCCGCGGAGCCCTCGTCTTGGGTCATCTCGGCGGCGACGTCCTCCTCGACGTCGGCGAGGTCCACGTCGGACCCGGGTGCGGAGAAGATGGCTCCGGCCGCCGGCGTGATCTCGAACTCCAGTCCGGCCCCGAACTCATCGAGGTCCTCGGGCACCGGCTCGGCGACTTGTGGCTCGTCCGCGTATTCCGGTGGAATGGCGTCCAGCGGACGGCTGGGCGGGATCTCGACCGGCTCGAACGCCCGCGGCCCCCGGTCGCGCGCCCCGCGGCCCCGGCCCCGGTCGTCCCGCCGGCCGCGGTCGTCGCGCCGGTCGCCCCGCTCGCCACCGGGCCCGCGGAAGTACGCCGAGGCCACGTCGGACACATGCAGGAACCCGTTCCGGCCGATGCCGAAGTCCACAAACGCGGCCTGGATGCTTGGCTCGATGTTGACGATCTTGCCCTTATAGATGTTGTTGACGTAGCTCTCCTGGCTGGTGCGCTCGACGTACAGCTCCTGCAGCACCCCATCCTCGATGATGGCGATGCGGCACTCCTCCGGCTGCATCACGTTGATCAGCATTTCTTTCTTCATGTGTTCGGTCGTTTCTCGCAAAGGTTGACGCCGCGCGGCGCGAGCCAGTCGCGGCATGTTCACTCGACGACCGGCCCGTTGGCCGTCGCCCCCCAGGTTTCGCGGGGGGCGGCCGGCGCCCGGTCGGCCGTCAACACTCGGTTCAATGGCTGCGACTGCGGCTCGATCTTCGGGGTCCGGGCCGCCTCCTCCGGCGGCACCTCGTCCAAAAGTTCCAGGTTCAGGCGTTCGATCAGCGGCGGGTCGATCACGCCGACGACCGCGGCCACCTCGTCCGCCCGGGCGCTCCCCTCCTGAGTCAGCCAGATGCTGACTGCCAGCGCTCCGTCGGCGAACGTCAACGAATCCACGTACGGGCGAATGTTGATCCGGCGCGGCCGGGGGCGTTCACGGTCCACCCAGACCGCGGTCGCGGCGACGAGGCCGGCGATGCGGGCTGTCAGGTCGGTGGGCGGCGACTCGACCGGGATGCGGTACACGGCCCGGCGCGGGCGGGCCGTCGTCTTGAGGGGGATGGCCGTCGCGGACAGGAAGTCGATTCCGGGGGGGGCTTGCTCGCGGAGCCTGCGGAGCACCTCGGCCGGTTCCACATCCTCGGTCAGTTCGAGCTCGGCTACCTCGGCGTGGCCGACGACGCCAAGCGGCAGGGACTGGGCGAACACCAGGCGCGGAGTCGGGTGGAAGCCCTCGGTCATCCGAAATGGCAGGGCGGCGCGACGGAGCATGCGCTCGAACGAGCGCATCAAGTCGAGGTGACTGACAAGGCGCAGGTCGCCGGACTTGCGGAACCGGATTCGGACCTTGGAAAAGGTCATCGCGCCAGGCGGTCCGGTGTGCCGGGACCGCCGCCTCCGTGGCGGAAGCGCGAGCGAGGGGACAGGGAGCAGGGGTCCGGTAAACAGAGGTCAGATGTCAGGGTTCGGCCCTGATTCCTGACTCCTGACGCCTGACTCCTGACGAGTTGTCTCACGTCGCCCGGGATACCGGCGGGAGGGCGGGCGGGCACTTCGGCCCTACTCTTCGCCACCGCCGGCCGCTTCCGGGTGTATTCGCTGTCGCTGCCGAAGCAGGTAGTTCGTCACGTCGCGGGCCGACTCGAGGCTCAGGGCCTCGACCGCGATCCGTTCGCAGTCGCCCACGTCGAGCCGCCGGACCATCGCCTTCACGGCCGGCAGGTTGTTCGGGGCCAGGCTCAGTTGCCGCAGCCCCAGGCCGACCAGCAGCGGGGTGAACAGCGGGTCGCCGCTCATCTCGCCGCACACGTTCACCCCCTTGCCGTGCGTCCGCGCGGCGTCCACCACGGCCTTGATCAGCCGCAGGACCGCCGGGTCGGCGGGGGAGTACAGGTCGGCCACCAGCTCGTTGGTCCGGTCGGCGGCCACGGTGTATTGTATGAGGTCGTTCGTCCCGATCGAGAAGAAGTCGATCTCGCGGGCGAACTCGTTGGCCATCACCGCGGCCGACGGCACCTCGATCATGGTACCGACGGGCACGTTCGGATTGAAGGCCACCCCGGCCTCGCGCAGGTCCTCCATCACCTCGCGCAAGAGGAACACACACTTGCGCAATTCCGGCAGTGTGGCGATCATGGGGAACATGACCCGGACGTCTCCGAACGCGCTGGCCCGGAGGATGGCCCGGAGCTGCTTGGTGAACAGCGGCGTGTCGCGCAGGCACAGCCGGATCGATCGCACGCCCAGCGACGGGTTCTTCTCCGGCTCCTTGGGCCCGTGGGCGGCGACGAATTTGTCCGCCCCGAGGTCCAGGGTGCGGATGACGACCGGGCGCCCCTCGCCCATTTCCCGGATGACACGCAGGTAGGCCCGGAAGTGCTCCTCCTCGCTCGGGTCGGAGTCGCGGCCCACGTAGAGGAACTCGGTCCGGTACAGGCCCACGCCGCCGGCCCCGCGGGCCGTGCAGGCGGTCGCCTCGTCCGGGAACTCGATGTTCCCGAACAGGGCGATGTGCACACCATCGGTTGTGACGCTCGGCAGGTTGCGCTCAGTCACCCAGACCCCGGACTTGATCAGCCGGGCGTCGCGGGCCTTGCGGTAATGGGCGAGGACTTCGTCGTCCGGGTCGAGGACGAGGACCCCCTCGCCGCCGTCCACGATGACCGGGTCGCCACTGGACACGTCATTGAGGAAGTGGCCGAGGCCGACCACGGCCGGGATATCCATGGCGTTGGCCATGATGGCCGTGTGGCTGGTGCGGCCGCCGTGCTCGGTGGCGAAGGCGTAGACTTTGTTCCGGTCGAGCGTCGCGGTCTCGCTCGGGGTCAGCTCGCGGGCCAGGACGATGACCGGCTCGCGCAGGTCACGCAGCGGCTCGCGCCGGTCGCCGAGCAGGTGCTTGAGGATTCGCTTTTCGATGTCGAACAGGTCGGCCGACCGCCAGGCCAGGAACGTGCCCTCGCCCATGCTCTCGAAGGTGCGGACGAACTCGCGAACCGCCCGGCTCACGGCGTACTCCGCCGAGAAGCGCTCGGTCCGGACCAGGACATCGAGGCTGGCGAGGAAGTCGGGGTCTTCAAACAGTAACGCGTGGGCGGCGAAGATGGCGCCGTACTGGGGCCCGAGACGGGCGGTGATGTCGCGCTGGGTCTGCGTGGCCTCGAACGCGGCTGCGGCCAGGGCCGCGTGCAGTCGGGCGATCTCGCCGTTCACTTGTTCCGGGGCGACCCGCCGCTGCGGGATGCGGACCCCCTCGGCGTCGAGGACCAGAGCCGGGCCGATGGCCACGCCAGCGGAGACTGGGATGCCGCGCAGCGTAATCACGGGCTGGCCGGGGGGTCGGAGATGGAAAGACACGAGACACGAGACAGGAGATACGAGCAGTCACTTTGTCGTGTCTCGTGTCTCATGTGTCGTGTCTCGTGCTTGTGCCGGCTCAATTGACCAGGGAACCGAGACTGTCCGCGGATGGGGCTGCCAGGGCTTCGGCCAGGACCGGCAGGGCAGCGGCCGCGTCGTCGCCCGTTACCTCCAGCTCCAGCTCCGTCCCTGGTAGTGCCGCCAGGGTCATTAACATCAACCCGCTCTTGCCGTTCACCGCGCGGTCCTGCTTCCGAATGGTGACTGCGGACTGAAAGCGGCCGGCCACCCGCGCCACCGCAAGCGCCGCGCGCATGTGCAGCCCCTTCGGATTGCGGATCACGACTGTGGCCCGCAGGGGCGAGTTCTCGGCATCTGGTTGGCCGTTTTCCACCGGTCGTCTCGTCAGTACTTGGCGAACAGTACTCTGCAAACCTCATTCCCGGTTCCACGGGTCCGGGGTACTTTCGATCAGCTCCCAGATCTGGTCCCGCGTCGTACACGCCATCAACCGATTGATGAACTCGTCGCTCTCGCTCACGCGGACGATCGTCTCGAGGGCGTGCAGGTGCGGGCCCGGCTGGTCCGGGCGCGATACCAGCAGGAAGACCATCCGCACGTCCTGACTGTCGATGCTGTCGAACGGAATGCCATTCCGCGACAGACCGAGGGTGCCGATCAGCCGGGGCAGGCCCTCGTACCGTGAGTGGGGAATCGCGACCCCCCGGCCGATCCCGGTGGACCCGAGCCCCTCCCGGCGCATGATCTCGTTGACGACGTGATCGACCTCGTTGGCCCGGAAATACCCGGCCGCCTGGAGGGCGCCGACGAGTTCGCGGATCGCCCCTTCCTTGGTCGTGGCGGCCAGCGACGGGATCAGCGCGTCCCGGACCAGGAAGTTCTTCATCGGGCAAGTCCCCCTCGCAAAGTTCCAAGGTCCAAGCTCCAAGTTCCGGATTCAACTTGAAACTTGAAACTTGAAACTTGGAACTCCTATCACCGGCGGTCCTGGATCTTTTCCTTGTACCGGTGGATCTGGTGTTGGATCCGCTCGACCGCCAGGTCAACGGCGCCCATCAGCTCCTCGTGCTGGTCGTGGGCGACGAAGTCGTGCTTGTGCTCGGCGTCCACCAGGATCTCGACTTTCTTGTAGATCTTGTCCGCCATGTCGACCGTCACCTCAATCATGGTGATGCGGTCGAAGTAGTGTAAGAGCTTCTCGGTTTTCTCGTGTATTTGCCGCTGGTAGTCTTCGCTCAGGTGCCCGTGCCGGGCGCTGACTTTGATAAGCACGGCCGGTGGCCTCCGAAGTACGAGCCGCGGGGCGGATTTGCGCGTCGGACGAGTCAGACGGCGCATTCTAGCCTACGGCCCGTCGGCGAGCAACGGAGGCGGACGGGGGTGGCGGCGTGAGGTTGTGGGTCTTCGTGTAGGTCCTCTAGGACTTATGAGTCTTATAGGACCTATAGCACGACCCACCTCACCACCCCTTCTCAATCCACCCGCCTCCGAGGACGCGGGTGTGGTCGTAGAAGACGACGGCCTGGCCCGGTGCGATCGCCGACTGGGGGGAGTCGAACTCGACCCGGGCCCCGCCGTCGTCCGTTGTCCAAACGGTCGCGGGAGTTCCCGCGTGCCGGTACCGGACCTTTGCCGTGCACCGGACGGGCCCGGCGGGCACGTCCGTCAGCCAGTTCACGGCCGACGCCGTCAGTCCGGACGACAAGAGGCCATCGCGATCCCCGAGGACGACCGTCCGCGTCTCGGCGACGATCTCCAACACGTACCGCTTCCGGTCCGTCGCAATCCCGAGCCCTCTCCGCTGACCGACTGTGAACCGCTCGTATCCGTCGTGCCCGCCGAGGACGCGGCCCGTCGTGTCCACGACCGCCCCGGCTGTGGCCAGCCCGGGCCGACGCTTCCGGATCAGCCGGGCGTGGTCACCATCCGGGACGAAGCAGATCTCCACGCTATCCGGCTTGCCTGAGACCTCGACCAGGCCGGCTCGGCGGGCCCGGGTCCGGACCTCGTCCTTGCGAAACGCGCCGACGGGAAACAGGAGGTGCTGCAACACGTCCCGGCGGATGCCGTACAGAACGTAGGACTGGTCCTTATTGGGGTCGGCAGCCTTGTGCAGTTCCGGGCCGCCCGGGCCTGAGACGATGCGCGCGTAGTGTCCGGTCGCGATGAAGTCGGCGTCGAGCCGGCGGCCGAACTCCCAGAGCTGGCCGAACTTTAGCCACGCATTGCAAACAACGCACGGGTTCGGTGTCCGACCGGCGAGGTACTCGTCGGCGAAGTAGTCGATGACCTGGTCGAACTCGCGCTCGAAGTCGAGGGCGTAGAACGGGATGTCCAGCCGGTCGGCCACGCGCCGGGCGTCCCCGGCGTCGATTGCCGAACAGCAACCCTTCTTGTTGTCGCGCCGCACGTCGGTTTCGTCGGTGTGCGCGCCGGTGCGCATGAACAGGCCGACGACGTCGTACCCCTGTTCCTTGAGCAAGACGGCTGACGCCGAGCTATCGACGCCGCCGGACATGGCGAGCACGACCCGAGGCATGAAACTCCTTGACCGCGTGAGGACCGCAGCGGTTTCGCGCTTTTGTAGCCCGACGCGTCAGCGAGGGCGCAGGCCTGCGCCCTCGCTGACGCGTCGGGCTACAAAAGCGCGACATTCGACACCACCAGTATAGAGCCGGGCTCGCTGGCCCATGTTCGGTTCCGGTCCGTCACAAGTACGTTTGCCGTGTGCGAGTGCAGACATGAATGCGAACGGACGGCCGCTACATCCCCTCAAGGATGCCCCGCAAGCCCCCCCACGCCGCCAGGGCAGCCACTCCGGTCACGAGCAGGGCCAAGAGCCCCCATCGCAACAGCGTGACCCGGCGCTGGAATTGCCGCTCGGCGGCCGGGTCGTCAGCCAACGTCCGCAGGAACGCCGCCCGCCGGGCGATGGTCGAGTGCTGCCAGGTGCCCAGCCAGACGCCGACGAGCCGCAACACCCCGGCCAGCCGACCAAAGAGCCCGCCGCGAGTCGCCGTCACTGCCCCGCGGGCGAGACCGTTGATCTCCTCCACTCGCTCCAGAGCCCGGGCGAAGATCCCCACGCCAGTTCGGCACAGGCCCTTCCCGCCGCGGACCAGCGCTGTCTCGGGCCCGTGACCGCCGCAGGCGGGGTCCGGGCACGACACGGCCTTGCAACCGAACACGTCAGCCTGTCGCTCGCACCGCCGGGAGACGAATCCGAATACGAGGAACAGGTAGCACCCAGTCGCGACTACCGCCAGGATGAGCTGAAGGTCGCCGTGGAACCAGGTGCCCCACGGCGAGTGCTCGACAAAGTTGTACACGGCCCCCAGGGTTAGGAAGCTGAGGAGCAGGAACACCGCGTAGTAGACCAGGTGGCCGTGCTTGACGTGGCCGACCTCGTGTCCGAACACCGCCTCGATCTCCTCCTCGGTCAGGGTGGCGAGGAGCAGGTCCGTGAACACAATCTGCCGGAGCCGGGGGATGAGGCCGGCAACCATGGCCGTCGCGAGGTTGCCCCGGGTGTCCCAGATGTGCAGATTGCGATAGCGGACCCCGAGGCGATTCGCGGATCGCTCGAGCCGGTCCCGGAGCCGGCCAGGGGGCATCGGCCGCAAACCCAGAACCAGGGGCACCAGGGACGGGATCAGCAGAATGAACACGAACAGCCCGGCGAACGCGGCCAGCTTGGCCCAGACGCTCTCCAGCAGGTCCGGGTACGCCCGCAACGCGCCCATCTGGACGATCATCAGCGCGACCGGGATGAACACCATCAGGATGTGGTGTCGAAGCAGAAAGACGACGTACCCGCGACGGGTCCAAAACTCACCCCGCCGGGCCAGGTCGGGACTCGTCGCGTGTAACGCCTGTTCCGCGTCGTAGAACAACGCCCACGACCCGATGAGAGAAACCAGGTATGGGGCCAGGATGAGTAACTCGGCTCCCGGAAGGTAGAGGCCGTCCACGGTCAGGAGCTGCCGGACCGACCAGCCCCATCCGCAGCCGACGAGCACGAGCCCGAAGCCGCCGAGGTTAAGGAAGAAGAACAGGAGCCGGCGCAGGCTGTGTGCCCGGCCGGCCCCCTCGCGGTCGCCGGGGTCGCGGGCCAGCCGGGCGACCGTCCCGAGCGTGAACAGCCGGGAGATGATCAGGAGGACGACGACGGTGCATGCTGTCAGCACCGCGCTGCCCCGCGGCCCGAGGCCGTTCGGGGGCGGCGGCCAGTCGATCGGCAGGCACGCCAGGAACAGACAGATCAGCAATAGCAGCGGCATGAGGCCTCGGCGGGCGGCTTCCTACGTCCTTATCATACGTCGCCCGGGGGGTCAGTTGGCCGCGACATGTGACTCGCTTTTTCTTTGTTGAACCCTAAGACGTTCCCGGCCTTTGCATTCCGGTATCGTCACGACGGGGACATTGCGTTGGGGACTGCCGTGACCGATCCGCCGGCCGGGGCCGAGTACGAGCACCGGCGGACCGGCCGCGAGTCCGAAGCCTGGCGGCTGGAGGGTCGCGAGCAGCTCGCCGGGCGGTGGCGGATCGCCGCGTTCCTCGCCATTGTCTCCGTCTTCCTCATCGTTCCAACGTCCAATCCGCTCTTCATACTTTGGCTTTCCCTGGCCGTGATCGCGTTCCTCGCGGCGGTACTGCTGCACCGCCGAGTCATCGGGGCGCTCGAACGGACGCGACGGGCGGCCGGGTATTTTCGCAGTGGGCTCGACCGTGTGCACGACCAATGGGCCGGACACGGGGCGACCGGCGAGCGCTATCTCGACGCGAAACATCCCTATGCCGCGGACCTCGACTTGTTTGGCCGCGCCTCCCTGTTCCAGTACCTGTGCGACGCGCACACTCCGGCCGGGCAGGACATACTCGCTAGCTGGCTCCTGACACCGGCCGAGCCGGACACCGTGCGGGCCCGCCAGTCGGCAGTCGCCGAACTGCGCCGGAATGTCGACTTGCGCGAAGCCCACGGCGTTCTCGGCGATCCAGGTAAACCAGAGCTGAAGACGCGCCACCTCCTCTCCTGGCCGGACGCCGCGCCGGTCCTGACCGGCCGCGCCGGGCCGATCCTGGCAGTCGTTCTCGGCGTCCTCGCGTTAGCGGGTGTCGTGGCGTGGGCCGTGTTCGATGCCGGACCCTCCCCACTCTTGATCGTCGTCATGATTGAGGTGGTGATCGTGGCCCGCGTTTGGGCGCGCGCTCGCGAGGTGATGCGCGACTCTCAGGCCGTCCTCGCCGAGTTGGCCGCGTTCTTACCCGTCCTGCGGCTGGTCGAAAGTCAGCGCTTTGAGAGCGCGCTGCTCCGGTCGCTGTCTGACATGCTCAAGGTCGACGGAGAACCGCCCTCGCGGCGCGTGGCCCGGCTAGCCCGGTTGCTCGACGGCTGGGACTCGGCCGTGCGGAACCAGTTCACGTTGCCGGTGGCGCTCCTGCTCATGGTCCCAGTCCACATTGTTTATGCCGTCGATCGGTGGCGGTTGCGGGACGGCCGCCGGGTCCGGGCATGGCTCGACGCGGTCGGGAACTTCGAGGCGCTCGTGTCCTTGTCCGCGTTCGCCTATGAGCACGCGGACTATCCGATCCCGGACGTCGCGCCCGGCGGGCCGACGCTCGACGCCGACGGACTCGCTCATCCCCTCATCCCCGCGGCCCGTCGCATCGGCAACGATATTCGACTCGGCCCCGAGCCGGAGCTGCTTCTGGTGAGCGGATCGAACATGTCGGGCAAAAGCACGCTGTTGCGGGCGATCGGCGTCAACGTGGTGCTGGCATTCGCCGGGGCACCGGTTTGCGCCCGCCGTTTGCGCGTCTCACCGTTTGCCGTCGCCACGGCCATGCGACAGGGGGACTCGCTGCAGGACGGGGTGTCGGCGTTCTACGCCGAGATCCGCCGCCTCCAGGCGATCCGCGAATACATGCGCGGTCCGCTGCCGGTCCTGTTCTTATTGGACGAGATCCTGCGCGGGACGAACTCGCACGACCGCCGGGTCGGGGCCGAGGCGGTGATCGATGCCCTGCTCCGCGGCGGCGCAATCGGGCTGGTGTCCACTCACGACCTGGCCCTGGCCGAAATAGTTGACCGCCTCGGTCCGCAAGCCGCCAACGTCCACTTCGAGGACGAGCTCGAAGACGGGCAGGTGAGATTTGATTACCGGCTGCGGCCGGGCATCGTGCCACGAGGGAATGGACTGGTGTTGTTACGACTGCTCGGGTTTGAACTCCGGTAGGCTGGGCCGTTCGGGCAAAACGTTGGGGGGTGAAGCGGATAACTGAGTACGCAGTACTCAGAGGCTATCCGGAAGGATTCCCCGTGAATCCGTGGTTTTCATGCGGCGGCCCGATACCGGAAGGCGGGCCCCGCCTTGCTCGGAGCCAAGCGACGGAGCATGAGATGTATCG
>Ga0066905_100000283_pt1 | contig 12832 bp, 7 predicted proteins | sample PanSoiMetaPlot36_FD_67483 | JGI IMG/M metagenome (GOLD analysis project Ga0066905, IMG submission 67483) | Tropical forest soil microbial communities from Panama analyzed to predict greenhouse gas emissions - Panama Soil Plot 36 (version 2) | ecosystem: Environmental > Terrestrial > Soil >... | reverse complement strand
GCCGGAGACGGTGTGGTTCAGCTATGACACGGTCATCGGCCGCGACGTATCGATCGAGCCCAATGTCGTGTTTGCGCCCGGCGTCGTGGTCGAGGACGGCGCTCAGATCCTGGCCAACAGCCACTTCACCGGCGCGCGCATCGGCAAGGGGGCACGGGTCGGACCGTTCGCGCGCCTGCGCCCGGGCGCCGATGTCGGTGCCAACGTCCACATCGGCAACTTCGTCGAGGTGAAGAACGCCACCTTCGAGCCCGGCGCCAAGGCCAATCACCTCGCCTACATCGGCGATGGCCGGGTGGGCGCCAAGGCCAACATCGGCGCCGGCACCATCTTTTGCAACTACGACGGCTTCCACAAGCACCTGACCGAGATTGGCAAGGGTGCCTTCATTGGCTCCAACACGTCCCTGGTTGCGCCCGTGAAAGTGGGCGAGGGCGCCTACATCGCCTCGGGCAGCGTCATCACCCGCAACGTTGCCGAGGATGCCCTGGCGGTGGCGCGGTCAAGGCAAGAGGAGCGCCCCGGCTGGGCGGCAAAATTCCGCGCGCTGATAAAAAACCGCAAGCCGCAGCGCTGAGCCGGCCGCGCGCCTGAAAAACCTAGCAACCTTGTTTGTATTGAAGGGGCTCGGGGATCGGACTAGCTAGGTCGTTAGCAGCGAGCCTTTAGAGGTGTGAGGCCCAATCCAATGTGCGGCATTGTTGGAATTCTGAGCCAGCGGCCGGTGGCGCAGGATCTGGTTGAGGCGCTGCGCCGCCTCGAATACCGCGGCTATGATTCGGCCGGTGTGGCGACCGTGGAAAACGGCCACCTCGACCGCCGACGGGCCGAGGGCAAGCTCAAGAACTTGGAGCAACGGCTCGCCAGCGCACCATTGAGCGGCCATGCCGGCATCGGCCATACCCGCTGGGCGACGCACGGACGGCCGGTCGAGCGCAATGCCCACCCGCATATGAACGAGCGGGTGGCGGTGGTGCACAACGGCATTATCGAGAATTTCCAGGAGCTGCGCGACGAACTCATCGGCCAAGGCCACGTGTTCGAGACCGAGACCGACACCGAGACGGTGCTGCACCTCGTCACGCAATACCTGGGGCAAGGACTGGCGCCGGTAGCGGCGGCACAAGCGGCCCTGGCCCGGCTCAGGGGCGCCTTTGCCCTGGCGCTGATCTTCGCCGGCGACGACAATCTGATGATCGGCGCCCGGTGTGGCCCGCCGCTGGCCATTGGCCACGGCAGCGGCGAGATGTATCTGGGTTCGGATGCGATCGCACTCGCACCCTTTACCGACACCATCACTTACCTCGAGGACGGCGACTGCGCGGTGCTGACGCGCCATCAGGCGCAAATCTTCGACGCCGGCGGGCAGCAGATCGTGCGGCCCTTGATTCGCTCGCTGGCGAGCTCGCTGTTGATCGACAAGGGCAATTTCCGCCACTTCATGGCCAAGGAGATTCACGAACAGCCCGAGGTGATTTCGCACACCTTGGCGAATTACGTGGATTTCGCCGCCGGCGAGGTGGCACTGGCGCAGTTCCCCATCGACCTCACCAGCATCAGCGATGTCGTGATCTCGGCCTGTGGCACCGCCTACTACGCCGGGCTGATCGGCAAGTATTGGCTTGAGCGCTATGCGCGCATTCCGGTCGAGATCGATATCGCCTCCGAGTTTCGCTACCGCGAGCCGCCATTGCGTAAGGGGGCGCTGGCACTCTTCATCACGCAGTCGGGCGAGACCGCCGACACCTTGGCGACGCTGCGCTACTGCAAGGGCCAGGGGCAAACCATCGCCGCCATCGTCAACGTGCGCACCTCCACCATCGCCCGCGAGTCGGATGTGGTGCTGCCGACGCTGGCCGGCCCCGAGATCGGTGTCGCCTCGACCAAGGCCTTCACCTGTCAGCTCAGCGCGCTGGCGGGCCTGACGCTAGCGCTCGGGCGCGCCCGCAACACGATCGGGGCCAGCGAAGAAAAGGAGCTGGTGCACGCGCTGGCCGAAGTGCCGCGCCACGTCGCGACCCTGTTGCGCAACGAGGCGCACTTCGAGCGGCTGGCACACGAGCTATCCAAGGCCCAGGACGTGCTCTACCTCGGGCGCGGTGTCAGCTACCCGATTGCACTCGAAGGCGCCCTCAAGCTCAAGGAAATTTCCTACATTCACGCCGAGGGCTATGCCGCCGGAGAACTCAAGCACGGGCCAATCGCCCTGATCGACGAAAACGTTCCCGTGATCGTGGTGGCGCCAGAGGACGATCTGTTCGAAAAGACCGTGTCCAACATGCAGGAAGTGGCGGCGCGGGGCGGCAGGATTATCCTCATTTCCGATGCGCCGCCGGCGCGGGCCGGCTGCAAGCTCGAGGCGCACATTCCCGTGCCTAAGGCGCACGGCTTTGTCGCACCACTGATCTATGCCGTACCCGTGCAACTGATCGCCTACCATACCGCCACATTCATGGGTACAGATGTCGACCAGCCGCGCAACTTGGCCAAGTCCGTGACTGTGGAATAGGCCGAGCGAGGCCAGATGCAGATTTGCCTCGTGCCTTCGATTTGACGTAGGCTCAAGGTAGGAGGTGCTTCGCGTAGGGGGACAGGGAAAGGGCAGGTATGGCTCGAAACTGGCACTCGCGCATCCTCGTGCCGGTGGTCGCCGCCTTAGCCATGGCCGGCGTCGCGAGCTCCGGCGCGCCGGCGGCCGAGGAGGCCGCCGCGGGTCAGGACGCTCCCCAGGCGGCGGGCAAGAAAAAGCACGATCCCGCCGAGACCCAGCGCACCCTCGACCATGCCACCAAACTGATCGACACCGGCAAGAGCGAACCAGCGATCCAAGCGCTGACCGCCCTGCTCTCCAGCGGCAATCTACCCCCGGCCAGCATGGCCAAGGCGTTGCTGCTGCGCGGCACCGCCTATCGCCAGCAGCACAAGCCCGCCCAGGCCATCTCGGACCTCACAAGTGCGCTGTGGCTCAAGGGTGGCCTGAGCGAGAGCGAGCGCGCCGACGGTCTGCGCCAACGCACGGCCGCCTACCAGGAGGCGGGCCTCGGCCAGGCCGGCGAGGCGCAACCCGCCACGGCCGCCACGCGCGACAGGACGCGCACGGCCTCCGCGGCGCAACCCTGGGGCGATGGACCAGCCGCGACGGCACCGGCCGCCGCGCTCAGGGAGGAGCCGGCCAGCGCGCCCGCCAGTAGTGGCGGCTGGGATCTGTTCGGCAGCCTGTTCGGTGGCAATGCCTTTTTCGCCAGCAGCAGTAGTGCGCCGCCGCCCCCGGCCGCCCCGCCACCGCCGAGCACAGGTGCCATCCCCAATGGCGAGGCGACCGCGGCCGAGCGGCCGGCCACGCCACGGCCGGCGCCGGCCAGCACCTGGTCACGGCAGACCCAGGTCGAGGCCGAACGCACCGCGCGCGTCGAGACCGGTACCATCGCCAGGAGCGAGCCGGTGCCCGCTAAGAGCGCGGTCGCCCATGCCAAGGCCGAGCCCGTCCGTGCCAAGGCCGAGCCCGCCAAAACCGAGGCCACCGCCGTTGCCAGCAAGGCTGGCGGGCATCTGCGCATTCAAATTGCCGCCGTGCGCACCCAGGCCGAGGCCAAGGCGCTGGCGGCCAAGGTGAAGCGCGAACACGCCGGCGCGCTCGCGTCGCGCGAGCCGGAGATCGACCAGACGGTGATGGGCAACATGGGCGCGTTCTACCGGGTGCTGCTCGGCCCGTTTGCCAGCACGCAAGAGACGGCAAGCCTCTGCGCCAAGCTCAAGGGCACCGGGCTCGATTGTTTGGTGATGGCGCAATAGTCGCAACACCATTTGAAAACACCTTTTCATTCCAATAGACTAACGGCCGTTTGCAAGATCGCCTCGGAACCTGACAGGCTGTGAACGGCCTTGCCTCGGGGTGGTCGCGTGCGACAATGGGCCGGATACCTGAGTCTGGCCGTTTTCCCGACGAGGGCTGCCAGCTCGATTGTGGGCCGTCGCGATGCATGACACTCCGGCCTCGTCCGCGTCTCGTTCGGCGCTGGATGAGACACACGACCTCAAGGCTGAGCTCGCCAAGCTGGCGCAGGACGAGACCGCCGAAATTAAGGCCGGTCTGGCGAAGCTGGCGCTCGACGCCGCCCCGGCCATGCATCAGCGCACCGGCGCCCGGTTGCGCAACTACTTTCTCACCGGCCTGGTGGTCGTTGGCCCGGTCACCATCACCCTCTACATCGCCTGGTACTTCATCAACATCATCGACGCGTGGGTGAAGCCCTATATCCCGAGGATCTACAACCCCGAATCCTACGTTCCCTTTCCCATCCCCGGGGTCGGCCTGTTGTTTGCCATCATCGGCCTCACCATGATCGGCGCCCTGACGGCCAACTTGATCGGGCGCTCGCTGATTAGCGCCGGCGAGGTGATGCTGGGCCGCACACCGATTGTGCGCAATGTCTACCAGGGCTTAAAGCAGATCTTCGAATCGGTGGTGACGGCATCGGCCCCCCACCAGGCGCTGCAGAAGGTGGCGCTGATGGAGTTTCCCTCCAAGGGCATCTGGTCGATCGTGTTCATCACCGGCGATGCCGCCGAGCAGATCGCGGCCGAGGTCCCCGGGCTCGATCTCATCAGCGTCTTCATGCCGACCGGCATGCTGCCGCCGTCCGGGTTCGTGTGCTTCGTTCCGCGCAAGGACGTGACGCCGGTCAAGATGACCGTTGAGGATGCCGCCAAGATCATCATTTCCGCCGGCATGGTGAACCCGGAAACCCAGGCCAAGCTGCAGGACATGGCGAAGAGGGCGCGCAACGGCTCCAAGGCCGCCTGAGGCGCTGCCGGCACGATCGCTAGGCGGCGCGAAACAGGCGCACTGCCTCGTCGCACTCGAACAGATAGAGCAGCAGTTTCAGCGCCTGTCCGCGCGCCGAGGACAGCTGCGGATCCTGGCTGAGGATCAGGCGCGCATCATCGCGGGCTGCCGCCAACAGCTCGGGGAAATTCGCCACCGCGGCGACACGGAATTCCGGCATGCCGCTCTGCCGCGCGCCCATCAGTTCGCCGCCCCCGCGCAGCTCCAGGTCCTTCTCGGCGATTTGGAAGCCGTCTTCGGTGGCCTCCATCATCTCCAGTCGCCGCCGTGCCATTTCCCCGACCGGGCTGCGATAGAGCAGCAAACAAAAGCTCTCGCGCGTGCCACGCCCCACCCTGCCGCGCAATTGATGCAGCTGGGCGAGGCCAAAACGCTCGGCGTGCTCGATCACCATGATATTGGCGTTGGGCACGTCGACGCCGACCTCGATCACGGTGGTGGCGACCAGGATCTGGTGGCGGTTGCGGGCAAATGCCGCCATGGTGGCATCCTTGGCCCGATCCGGCATGCCGCCGTGCAGCAGACCGACGCTGTCGGCGCCGAATACCTGCACCAGATGCGCGTGCCGCTGCTCGGCCGCGGCCAGCTCGGAGCGATCACTGCCCTCGATCAGCGGGCACACCCAGTAGACTTGGGCGCCGTCCTTGATCTGCAGGCGCAAACGCTCGATCAGCCGCTCGATGGAATCGACCGGCACCGATTTGGTCACGATCGGCTTGCGGCCCGCCGGCTTCTCGGTCAGCCGCGAGACGTCGAGGTCGCCGTAGTGCGTCATCAGCAAGGTGCGCGGGATCGGCGTTGCCGTCATCACCAACACGTTGGGGCCGCCGTTGCCGCCTTTGGCCTGCAGCGCCAGGCGCTGGTGCACACCGAAGCGGTGCTGCTCGTCGATGACCGCAAAGGCGAGGTCCTTGAAGGCAACATCGGCCTGGAACAGGGCGTGGGTGCCGACCATGATGTCGATCTCGCCTTGGCGCAGGCGGTTGAGCAACTCGGCGCGGGCAGCGCCTTTTTCGCGGCCGGTGATCAGCCCGAGGCGCAAGCCTGCTGCCTCGGCCAGCGGCGCGATGGTGTCGGCATGTTGGCGCGCCAGCACTTCGGTGGGGGCCATCAGGGCGGCCTGGGCCCCGGCCTCAACCGCGATCGCCATCGCCATCAGCGCGACCACGGTCTTGCCCGAGCCGACGTCGCCCTGCAGCAGCCGCAGCATCCGAAACGGGGCGCCACAGTCGGCGGCGATCTCGCCCACCGCCTGGCGTTGCGACCCCGTGAGCGCGAACGGCAGCGCCGCGGCGATCCTGGCGCGAATACGGCCATCGCCTTTAACGCTACGCCCGGGCTGGTGCTTGAGCTTCTGGCGCACCAGTGCCAGGGCCAGCTGCCCGGCCAACAGCTCGTCATAGGCGAGCCGCTGCCACGGCGCGGCCGCCGGCGACACGTCGCCGGTCTGCTCGGGACGGTGCAGGCGGTTGAGGGCGTCGCGAAAATTGGGCCAACCGCGCTGCTTGAGCCAGGCCGCCTGCTGCCACTCCGGCAAGTCGGCCACCCGATCGAGGGCCTGCCGGCAGGCCTTAAGCAGGATCTTGCCCGACAGCCCCGCCGTCAGCGGGTAGACCGGCTCGAGCATCGGCAGATCGGCCCGCGTCTGCGGCGTCACGATATAGTCGGGGTGGACCATCTGCTTGCCGTCATTGTAGCTCTCGATGCGGCCGCTGACGTAGCGCGTGCCGCCCACCGGCAGCTGGCGCTCGATAAACTTGCGCTCGGCATGGAAGAAGACGAGATCGATGCGGGCGGTGGCGTCTTCGCATGTGACTTTGTAAGGTGCGCGCGAGTTGCCGCGCGGCGCCGGCTTGTGCTTGACCACGCTGAGCTCGAGCGTTGCGATCGTGCCGGGCACCGCCGCGGCGATGGTCGGGGTGGCGCGCCGGTCGATGACGCCGGTTGGCGTGTGCCACAACAGATCGATTGCCCGCGGCTCGGTGGTGCCCGGCGGCAATTGCAGCGCTTTTTTCAAGAGCAGTTCGAGGCGCGGGCCGATGCCGGCCAGCGTCTTGGCCGAGGCGAACAGGGGAATGAGCTGAGGCGGCCGCATTGGACGAATGCACGGGCTCCACGACGAGATCGGCTCCAGCCCGCCGCTGGAGCCCAATTTGCCTGCTGGCGCCGTCGGCAAGGCGGCACTATATGACAGCGCCGAAGTGGTGCAAAAGGTGACCGCGCGCGGTGGGCGGCGTCAAGCACCGCGCTGGGGTTATCCGGTCGTTATCGCGCCGAACTTGGGCCCATGCACGAGGATCTCGAAACCCGCCGCCGGCGCGCTTACTATCGGGCGTGGCACCGCGGCACCAAGGAAATGGATTGGATCTTGGGGCGGTTTGCCGACAGTGCGCTGGCTGAGATGTCGCCCGAGGCGCTGCAGCGCTTCGAGGCACTGCTGGCGCTGCCCGACCCGGATCTGCAGCAGATGATCATTGATGGTGATCGGCCCGGGGAGGCGGCGCTGTGGGAACTGATCGACCGCCTGCGGGCGTTTCATGGGTTGGGCTGATGCGTTCGACGCCGCAGGCTCCCGACCATCGCCACGTCAAGCGTTGTTAGCGCATGAACGAGGCAGCACCTCTCAAAAACGGGCGCGAGATCTTGTCCGGCGTGCCGGATGGGCTGACGGCGCTGGTGCTGGCGCGTCTGACGGTGGAGGCCGCGGCCTCGCCCCGACTGCTGCACGTTGCCCGCGACGACCGGCGCCTGGAGGCGCTGGCGGAAGGCATCGCTTTTTTTGCCCCCAACCTGCGCGTCATCAAATTTCCGGCCTGGGACACGGTGCCCTACGATCGCATCGGCCCCAACGTCGAGATCGTGGCGGCGCGCATGGCAGCGCTCGCCCGCCTCAGCGCCGCCCAGCACAAGGGGCCGACGGTGGTGCTGACCACCGTCAATGCCATCCTGCAGCGGCTGCCACCGCGCGACTTCATCCGCCGCTCGCTCAAGAATATCGCGCCGGGCCAGCGCCTCGACATGAAGGAATTGGTCGAGCGGCTCAACCTGGCCGGCTTCCAGCGCACCGGCACGGTGATGGAACCGGGCGAGTACGCCGTGCGCGGCGGCATCCTCGACGTCTATCCGCCAGGCCGTTCCAATCCGGTGCGGCTTGATTTCTTCGGCGACACGCTTGAGCACATCAAGGCCTTTGACCCCGAAACCCAGCGCACCGGCAAGCTGGTGCAGCGGCTGACCTTGATGCCGGTGAGCGAAGTGGCCTTCGGCGATGCCGCCGAGAAGCGCTTCCGCCGCGGCTACGTCGCCCTGTTCGGCGCCGCAACCTCGGCCGACCAGCTCTACGAGGCCGTCAGCGCCGGTCAGCGCTATGCCGGCGTCGAACACTGGCTGCCGCTGTTCCATGACCGGCTGGAGACGCTGTTTGATTACGCTGCCGACGCTGCCGTCAGTTTCGACCACTTGGCCGAGGCCGCGGTCGAGGAACGCCTGGCGCTGATCGAAGACCACTACAAGGCGCGCGTCGAGGGGCTTGAGGCCCTGAAATTCGGCGCGCCGCCCTATAAGCCGGTGCCGCCGGAACGGATGTTTTTCACGGCGCCGGAATGGGCCGCGGTTTTGCGCGGCCGCGTGGTACGGCAGATGTCGCCGTTCGAACAGGTCGACGCCGGCGGCGCCCGGGTGCGCTCGATCGGCGGCCGAGCCGGGCGCAGCTTTGCCGCCGAACGGTCGGCCGAGAACCTCAATGTGTTCGAGGCCGCGACCGGCCACGTGCGCACGCTCAAGGACCAGGGCAAGCGCGTGATCATCGCCGCCTTCACCGCCGGCGCCCGCGAGCGGCTGGGGGTGCTGCTCGGCGAGCACCATCTCGGCGACGCCCGCAAGGTCGACAACTACGCCGAGGCCGAGGCGCTGCCACGGCCGGCGACGGCATTGGCCGTGCTTGGCCTCGAGCAGGGCTTCGAAACGCCGCACCTTGCCATTATCGGCGAACAGGACATCCTCGGTGATCGGTTGGTGCGGCCGCGGCGGCAGGCGCGCCGGGCGGCCGACGTCATCACCGAAGCCACCAGCCTTGCGGTCGGCGATTTCGTGGTGCACGCCGACCATGGCATCGGTCGCTTCGATGGCCTCACCACCATCACCGCGCTGGCGGCGCCGCACGACTGTCTCGAGATCGGCTATGCCGGCGGCGACAAGCTCTATCTGCCGGTCGAGAACATCGAGCTGTTGTCGCGTTATGGCGCCGGCGATGGTCAGGTGCAGCTCGATCGGCTGGGCGGCGCCGGCTGGCAGTCGCGCAAGGCGCGCCTGAAACAGCGGCTGCGCGAGATCGCCGGCGAGCTGATCAAGGTGGCGGCGCTGCGGCAACTGCGGCAGGCGCCGGCCATCGCGCCGCCGGAGCGCGAGTTCGAGGAGTTCGTGGCGCGCTTTCCCTACGAGGAAACCGAGGATCAGGCGGCCAGCATCATGAGCGTGCTCGACGATCTGGCCGCCGGCAAGCCGATGGACCGGCTGGTGTGCGGCGATGTCGGCTTCGGCAAGACCGAAGTGGCGCTGCGTGCCGCCTTCGCCGTGGCGCTTGCCGGCTACCAGGTGGCGGTGGTGGTGCCGACCACCTTGCTGGCGCGCCAGCACTACGCCACCTTCCAGCAGCGCTTCAAGGGCCTGCCGGTGCGGGTGGCGCAGGCCTCGCGCCTGGTTGCGGCCAAGGAGCTCAGCGCCGTCAAAGCCGGCCTGCGCGACGGCAGTCTCGACATCGTGGTCGGCACCCATGCGCTGTTGGGCAAGAGCATCAGCTTTAACCGTTTGGGGCTGGTGATCGTCGACGAGGAGCAGCACTTCGGCGTCGCCCACAAGGAGCGCCTGAAGCAGATGCGTGAGGACGTGCACGTATTGACCCTGACCGCGACGCCAATCCCGCGCACCCTGCAGCTGGCGCTCAGCGGCGTGCGCGAGCTGTCGTTGATCACCACCCCGCCGATCGACCGGCTGGCGGTGCGCACCTATATCTCGCCGTTCGATCCCGTCATCGTGCGCGAGGCGCTGCGGCGCGAGCGCTACCGCGGTGGACAAAGCTTCTATGTCGTGCCGCGCATCTCCGACATCGAGGAGGTCGCCGAATTCCTCGCCGAGCACACCCCGGAGCTCAAGATCGCCCGGGCGCACGGACAGCTGGCGGCGAGTGAGCTTGAGGATGTCATGACCGCCTTCTACGACGGCAGCTTCGACGTGCTGCTGTCGACGGCAATCGTGGAGTCGGGGCTCGACATTCCCAACGCCAACACCTTGGTCGTGCACCGCGCCGACATGTTCGGTCTGGCCCAGCTCTACCAGTTGCGCGGCCGCGTCGGCCGCTCGAAAACGCGCGCCTACGCCTACTTCACCATGCCCAATGCCGAGAAGCTGACCGCCGGCGCCGAGCGGCGGCTCAAGGTGCTGCAGTCGCTCGACACGCTCGGCGCCGGCTTCTCGCTCGCCTCGCACGATCTCGATATCCGCGGTGCCGGCAATTTGCTGGGTGAGGAGCAGTCCGGGCACATTCGCGAGGTCGGCTTCGAACTCTATCAGACCATGCTGGAGGAGGCGGTGGCGAGCTTGCGCGATGGCGGCGCCGAGGAGGGCCAGGAGCAATGGAGCCCGCAGATCTCGCTCGGCACCGCGGTGCTGATCCCGGAAAGCTACGTCGCCGACCTGCAGCTGCGGCTCGGTCTCTACCGCCGGCTGTCGGTGCTGGAGCGACGCCAGGACATCGATCTTTTCGCCGCCGAGTTGGTGGACCGCTTCGGTGAGCTGCCCGAGGAGGTAAGACACCTTCTCGACGTCGTCGAAATCAAGGGCCTGGCGCGACAAGCGGGCGTGGCAACCATCGACGCCGGCCCCAAGGGCGCGCTGATCTCCTTCCGCAAGAACCAGTTCGCCAATCCGGAGGGCCTGGTGGCGTTCCTGCAGAAGTGGCGCGGTGCCTGCAAGCTGCAACCCGATCACAGGATTGTGTTCAAAGCCGATTGGGACCTGCCCGAGGCCCGCCTCAAGGGGGTACGCGGGTTGGCGGTCGAGCTTGCCCAGATCGCGGCCGCCGCGCGCAAGGCGGCTTAGACGGCCGGGCGAGCTCGGGCCCCCGATCCAAGGCGGTTGCCGGCTGGCACCGAAAGAGCCCGCGGCCCGCGCTAGAACCAAACGCCGGGGAAGCGAAGCCGCGGCGCGCGCGGGTCGGGCAACAGCTGATCGAGGGCCGGCAGGGCTGTCTCGGAAACCGCGAGCGGGGGCGGTAGCGGCGATGCCTCGAGCGGGGAAAGGCGTCTGATGCGCTCCTCGGTTGGCGGATGCGTGCGCAGCACCGACGGCACCGGAATGCGCCGTCCCGGCACCGGCAGCCTAACGTCCTCCCACACCGTGCCCTGCATGCGCTCGATGTGGGTCAGCGCCGAGGCGAGGCCGGCCGGATCCCCGCTCAAGGAGGCGCCGGCGCGATCGGCATCGAACTCGCGCGCCCGCGCCAGGCCGAGCTGCAGCAGGCTGCCGGCGGCGGGGGCCAAATAGAGCAGCAGCAGTGCCAACAGCGACACGTCCGAATCGCCGAGCAGCAGGCCGGGCACGTTGAAGATGGCGTAAAACAGCGCGAAATACGACAGCGCCTGGGTGACGCGTGTCAACACGTCGGCCAGGCTCATGACGGCGAGATCGTTGTTGGCGACGTGGGCGATCTCGTGCGCGAGGACGCCGGTCAGTTGGCGCAGGTTGAGGCGCCGCAACAGACCTTGCGTGATCCCGATCACGGCGTGGTCGGGCGCGCCGACGGCAAAGGCGTTGGCCGTGCGGCTGGCAATGACGTAGACGGCGGGTGCGGCGGGCAGCTTGGCGCGCTGGGCCAAGCCGTCGACCACGGCAACGATCGGGTGGCCCTGATCGGGATCGAGCGGGGTTGCCCGGTAGAGGCGCATCACCGCCTCGGGCGGCAGCTTTGGGGCGAAGTGGGCGATGGCGGCAACGCCGGCGAGCGTCGCCAGCACGCCAGCCCACGACCACAGCAGCCAGGCCGACGCGGCGGTGAGACCTCCAAGCCCAGCCAGCAGGAGTGCGGCGTGGAGGTCGTTGCGGGTGACTTGGTCGAGGCGAAAAAAATCTGCCGCGAAACGAGCCGGCATGGTCACGGGTCCCCCTCGCGGCCGCGAGGCCGCTCGATCAGCATAAGGTAAGGCCGCTAAAGCGCAAATGGCCGGCCGCCCGACGCGAAATGACTGGCGGCCGCCCGGCGGCGCGCCGGGCAGGAAGCCGATGCCGGCTTGTTGATAGTGCTGGGACCAAACGTCTCAGCGCTCAGCGGCTGATGCCGCCGGTGGTGCTTCTCGTTGGCATTGGCCGTTCGGGCGCGCCCGCACCGCGCCAACGCAATTGTTGTTGGCGATCGCCATCGTGCGGCGGTGTGTTCGCCTAAAGTATCAGCGCTGCGCGCGGGCCGTGTCGGCGGCGTCGGCCTGCAGTTTGGTCCATTTCCCCCATCCTAATCAGCGGCTTCGAGGATGCCACTTTGGTGCCTAGGCATGGCACCGTCCGCCACGAAATATGCCGCCCGTCACGGGGAAGCGTCGCACGCATCAGCGCGCCGGCACTCTCCTTCGCAGGTGCCGGCCATGGTCGCATCCACGCCACAAGCACGTCGAAGCCACCGTCAGCGACCTACGCCGAGGGTGGCGGGTGCTCGCGGCCGGCGATCGATGCGGACAATGGGGGTGCCGCGGGGCGGCGCGGCACAGCCTGCGAAACCGGGCACAAGCATTCCAGCGCGCCCGGGCCAAGGTGGCGGCGCCGTCCCTGGCGACGGCGTAGCGTTGGCTTTCGATTGCTCGAACTTGATTGAGGTGCCTGCGCCGCGCGCACCCTAGCGATTGCGTTGCCTGATGTGTCGCTCGGCGGCGCGAGCGGCAGACACTTGCCATCCTTTGTTTCGAGAAAGGCCAAACCATCATGTATATTTCTGCGAAAGCC
>Ga0066905_100000281_pt1 | contig 12880 bp, 14 predicted proteins | sample PanSoiMetaPlot36_FD_67483 | JGI IMG/M metagenome (GOLD analysis project Ga0066905, IMG submission 67483) | Tropical forest soil microbial communities from Panama analyzed to predict greenhouse gas emissions - Panama Soil Plot 36 (version 2) | ecosystem: Environmental > Terrestrial > Soil >... | reverse complement strand
CACCGCCGACAACCGCGTCTCGGCCGGCGAGCGCTACGCGCGCATCTACGAGATCAACCTCTCGCGCTGCATCTTCTGCGGCTACTGCGAGCTCGCCTGCCCGTTCGACGCGATCACGCTGGAGCAGGAGTTCGAGATCTCCGAGTACTCGCGGGACGACCTGATCTACACGAAGGACATGCTGCTCGCCGAGCCGATCAAGCGCGTGCCGGTCGCCGACCGCAGCCTGTACGACACCCCGATCCCGGCCTACAAGGAGCGGTCCTAGTGGGGAACTTTCTCGTCTGGGTCGTGTGGATCCTGGCCGCGTTCGCGTGTCTCGGCTCGGGAGCTGCCGTGGTGAGCTTCGCCAACCCGTTCTATTCAGCTCTTGCGTTGATCGGGAACCTCGGCTCGCTGGCCGTCCTCTACCTGCTGCTGTCGGCGGAGTTCGTGGCCGCGGCGCAGGTGCTCGTCTACGCGGGCGCCGTGATGGTGATGTTCCTGTTCGTGATCGCGTACCTCGGGCGTCACGCCGACGCGCCGTGGGCAGGCGGGCCGAGCTGGCAGGCGCTGGGCGCTGTGGCAGCGGCCGGGGCGCTGATGGTCGAGATCGTCGTCGTGGTCGGGCTGAAGGCGAGCGGCCGGCTGTCCGTGGCGCCGGATGTCGGAGACGCGTTCGGCAGCCCGTCCGAGATCGGGCGCGTGTTCCTGAGCGACCACCTGCTCGCGTTCGAGATCACGTCGATCGTCCTGCTCGCGGCCGCGATCGGGGGTGTCGTCCTCGGCAGCCAAGCCCGCGACGACCAGCCCAAGTCGTCCGTGCAGGTAGGTGGGCGGGCGAAGTGATGGGCCCAAATCTCACCTGGTACCTCGCGGTCTCGGCGTTCCTGTTCGCGATCGGCGCGCTCGGCGTCATGCTCCGGCGCAGTCCGCTGATCGTCCTGCTCTCGATCGAGATCATGCTCAACGGCGCGAATCTGGCGTTGATCACGTTCTCGCGGAACCACGCAGACCTCGACGGACAGATCTTCGCGCTTGCGGTGATGGCCGTCGCGGCCTCCGAGGTCGTCGTCGGGCTCGGGCTGATCGTCGCCGTCCACCGGCGCAAGCTCGAGCTCGACGTCGACAAGCTTTCGACGCTGCGCGGATGAGCGACGTCCGCCTGATCCAGGTGCCCTGGTACCTCGGTCGCGCGCACCCGGACCTGAGCCGCGGGCCGGGACTGCTCGCAGAGGCGATCCGAGGCGAGACGGTCGTCGTCCCCGGGCCCGAGCCGCGTCCGGTGCCGAACGAGATCGCCGACTCGTTCGACGTCATCCGCGGGGTCGGCTCGGCCGTGAGCGAGGCGGTCGCCCACGACCGGTTCCCACTGGTGCTCGCGGTCAACTGCTTCACGTCGCTGGGGACCGTGACCGGGATCGGCCGCGACGTCGGCGTCGTCTGGTTCGACGCGCACGGGGACTTCCACACGCCCGACTCCACACCGACCGGATTCCTCGACGGGATGGGGCTCGCGATGCTCACCGGAGACGGCTGGGGCGAGCTGCGCGAGGGCCTTCGCACGGTGCCGGCCGAGAACGCTCTGCTCGTTGCCGCGCGGGACCTCGAGCCGAGCGAGATCGATCGCGTCGAGGCCTCGGCCCTTCGCCGCGCCGACGCGGAGACGTTCGAGGATGCGCTCGACGAGCTTGCGACGCGCGTCGGCGCCGTGTACGTCCACATCGACCTCGACGTCATCGACCCGTCGGTGGCGCGCGCCAACGTGCTCGCTGTCGACGGCGGGCTCGACACCGAGCAGCTCGAGCAGGCGCTGGCGGCCGTCTCGAGCCGCTTCGACATCGCCGCCGCGGCCCTGACCGCCTACGACCCGGGCCAGGACCACGAGAACCGCGTCCCGGAGATCGCGGTCAGGCTCGCGGCGCAGCTCGCACCGCACAAGGTCGCCCGATGATCGCAGCCGCATGGGTGTGCCTCTTCTCGCCGCTCGCGGCGGCGGTCCTGATCACGCTCGGCGGCACGCGCTTGCCCCGACGCCTCACGGGCTACCTGGCCACAGCGTCGGTCGCAGTCGCGTTCGCCGCGGCAGTGGTCGACTTCTTCGCGATCCTCGGCCGCAGCAACAGCGACCAGCAGCAGATCTCGACCGCCTACACGTGGCTCTCGGCCGGAAGCTTCGACGTCGGTCTGAGCATCCTCGTCGATCCGCTCTCGGTGTTCATGATGCTGATCGTCACCGGCGTCGGGGCGCTGATCGTCGGCTACTCGATCGGCTACATGGACGGCGAGGACGAGGAGCGCCGCTACTTCGCGTACATGGCGCTGTTCGTCTTCTCGATGCTCCTGCTCGTCCAGGGCGGGAATCTGCTGATGCTCCTCATCGGCTGGGGCCTCGTCGGGCTCAGCTCGTACCTGCTGATCGGCTACTACCACGAGCGTCCGGAGGCAGTCGCCGCTGCGAAGAAGGCGTTCATCATGAACGCGTTCGGCGACGCGACGATGGCGCTCGCCTTCTTCCTGCTCATCCAGCGCACGGGGTCGCTCTCGTTCCAGTCCTCGTTCGACTGGGCCGGGAGCGAGACCGGAACCTGGGCGGTCAACCTCGTCGCGCTCGGATTGCTCGGAGGCGCCGTCGCCAAGTCGGCGCAGATCCCGCTCCAGACGTGGCTCCCGGACGCGATGGAGGGCCCGACCCCGGTCAGCGCCCTCATCCACGCGGCGACGATGGTCACGGCTGGCGTCTACCTGCTCGTCCGCACGGCCCCGATCTTCGAGGCTGCCGTACACATCCAGCAGCTCGCCGCGGGCCTCGGCGCTGCGACGCTGCTCATGGCCGGGCTGATCGCGCTCGTCCAGACCGACATCAAGCGCGTGATCGCGTACTCGACGATGTCGCAGATCGGCTACATGTTCCTCGGCGCGGGGCTCGGCGCGTATGCGAACGCGATGTTCCTGCTCATGGCGCACGCGTTCTTCAAGGCGCTGCTCTTCCTCTCCGCCGGGATCATCATCCACGCGCTCGCAGACGAGCAGGACATGCGGCGGATGGGCGGGCTCAGGCGCTACTTGCCGAACACGTACTGGGCGTTCCTGATCGGGGCGCTCGCGCTCGCGGGGATCCCGCCGCTGGCCGGCTTCTTCGCGAAGGACTCGATCCTCGCCTCGGCACTCGCCGCGGGCACGTACGGGCAGATCCTGTTCGTCGTCGGCGTGCTCGGCACGTTCCTGACCGGCCTCTATGCGTTCCGCATGGTGTTCCTCGTCTTCGGCGGCGAGCCGTCACCGTACGTGCAGGAGCACCTGCACCGGCCGGACCGCTCGGAGCCGTGGCTCTGGATGGGCGCGGCCGTGGCTGTCCTCAGCGTGCTCTCGGTGATCGGCGGCTGGGTGCAGATCCCCGGCGTCACAGACGGGGTCACGAACTTCCTCGCCCCGACGGTCGAGTCGGTCGTCGAGGCGAGCGGCTCGCAGGAATTCCTGGCCAGCTTGCTCGCCGTTACGCTCGGAGTCGCAGGGATCGCTACCGCCTGGGCCGCGTTCTCCGCGCGCCGGCTGCGCATCCCCGAGTGGCGCGCTGCACGAACCGTCCTCGAGCACAAGCTCTACTTCGACGAGCTCTACGACGCTCTCTTCTACCGTCCCTCAGTCATGCTCGCTGTCGGACTCGGCGACTGGATCGAACGCCCGCTCGTCCTCGGCTCGCTCGCCGAGATCGCCGCGGTTGCGCGCAAGGCCAGCAACGACTTGCGCGAGGTCCAGACCGGGCTCGTCCGCACGTATGCGTTCGCGATCGCCGGGAGCGTGGCCGTCCTCGCCTTCGTCTTCGTGTGGGTGAAGTGAGATGACCGACTGGCTCGCAACGATCCTGATCTTCCTCCCGCTCGGCGGGGCCGCGTTTCTCTGGCTGCTTCCGGTGGGTCGGCTCGCGGGGCCGATCGCGCTCCTCTTCGCGCTCGCCGAGGTCGGGTTCTGGATCGACGCGCTCGGCCAGATGAACTTCGACAAGCCGGGGCCGGAGCCGAACTTCGACCAGAAGTGGAGCTGGTTCAGCGACCTCGGCGTCTCGTACCACGTCGGCTTCTACGGGTTCTCGTTCTGGCTGGCCGGGCTCGCGGTGGTCGTGATGGCCGCCGCGATCGCGTACGGCTTCTGGGTCGGGCGCGAGCGGCCGAGCGCCTACTTCGGGCTGATGCTGTTCCTGACCTCGGCGGTCGTCGGCGTGTTCGCCTCGCAGGACGTGCTGCTCTTCTACGTCTTCTTCGAGGCGATGATGATCCCGCTCTACGTCCTGATCGGGGTCTGGGGCGGGCCGGGGCGGCTCGGCGCGACGGTCAAGTTCGTCATCTACACGATGGCGGGCTCGCTTCTGATGCTCGCGTCAGTGATCGTCTTCGGGCTGGCCGAGGGCTCGTTCGACCTCGTCACGACGGGGACGAGCGACAACACCTGGATCTTCCTCGGCTTCCTCGTCGCGTTCGCGGTCAAGGCGCCGATCTTCCCGTTGCACGGCTGGCTGCCGGATGCGTACCGGGAGTCTTCGCCCGAGGTGTCCGCGGTGCTCTCCGGCCTGATCTCGAAGGCGGCGGTCTTCGGCTTCATCCGGATCTGCCTGCTCAAGTTCCCGGGCCCATTCGACGACTGGCGCAACGTCGTGCTCGCGCTCGCTGCGACAGGGCTCGTCTACGGCTCCCTGCTCGCGTTCCGGGCGCCCGATATCCGCGGCGTCATCGCCTACTCCAGCCTTGCTCAGATGGGGCTGATCACGATCGGGATCTTCGCGCAGAACTCGGCCGGGATCGACGGCGCGATCCTGCAATCGGTGAACCACGGGCTGATCTCGGCTTCGCTCTTCCTCCTGGCCGGGACGATCGAGCGACGTACCTCGACCGGGAGCTTCGAGCGGCTCGGAGGCATGGCCCGCGGGCGGCCGGCCCTCGCGACCATGCTCATGGTCACCGGCATCATCGCGCTGGCGGTGCCCGGGTCGGGGGCGTTCGCCGGAGAGTTCCTGATCCTCGCAGGGATCTTCAACACCGGGTGGGGCTGGTCCCTCGTGGGCGCGACCGGGATCGTCCTCGCGGCGCTGTACATGCTGCGCCTGATCTCCGGCGTCTTGCACCGAGATCCGGGACCTGCCGTCCACGATGCGGCGCTCGACCTTCGCCCCGCCGAACTGGGGATTCTGCTTCCGCTGATCGGATGCCTGCTCGCCCTCTCGGCCTGGCCTGCCGCCATCAGCGGAAACACGCTGGAGGGCACGGCCCAGACGCCGGCTCTCGCACAAGTTCAACCGAGCGGGTCAGTCGGTAAGCGGCCAAGTGACCAGCCGCCCGAGGAGCGGATGGACTTCGTCACGTTCGGGGCGAACCGATGATCGACACGCCATCCGTCGACTGGTTCGCGCTCTCGCCCTCGCTGACCGCGCTCGGAGCGGCGGCCGTCTGCCTGCTCTCGGGCGCCTTCATGCCCCGCTGGATCCTGCGCCCGTTCGCCGCGTTGTTCTGCGCGCTCGGGTTCATCGGCGGTGGTGTCTTCGCCCTGCTCGTCTACATCGAGACCCCGCACGGGAGCCTCGAGGTCGCCGACGAGATCTTCCGTGACCGCTACGCGGCCTTCACGCAGATCCTCGTCATGGGCGCCGGCCTGCTCACGGTCGGCGTCGCCTATTCGTCACGGATGCGCGAGGACCACATCGGCGAGTTCTACGCCCTGCTCGCCACGGCCGGAGCGGGCATGGCCTTCTTCGTCCAGTCCGCGAACCTGATGACGCTCTTCCTCTCGCTCGAGTGGTTCTCGGTGTGCCTCTACATCCTGTGCGCGATCGAGACCGACCTCGAAGGCTCGCTCGAAGCCGGGCTCAAGTACCTGATCATCGGCGGCATGGGCTCGGCCGTGCTGCTCTTCGGGTCGGCGCTCGTCTACGGCGCGACCGGGGAGCTCGGCTTCTCGGCGATCGCGGACGCGACCCGCTCGCAGGGCCTGACCGGCGACCCGATCTTGCTCGTCGGGCTCGCGATGCTCCTGGCGGGGCTCGCCTTCAAGTCGTCCGCCGCGCCATTCCACATGTGGACGCCTGACGTCTACGAGGGTGCGCCCACGCCCGTCACCGGGTTCATGTCCGCGGCGACGAAGACGGTCGCGCTCGTCCTCATGTACCGCGTGCTCACGGTCGCGTTCCCGCAGGAGAAGGACGTGTGGACGATCGCGGTCGCGGTGCTGGCCGTGATCTCGCTCGCGTGGGGCAACATCGCCGCGCTCGTCCAGTCCAACGTCAAGCGGCTGCTCGCCTACTCCTCGATCTCGCACGCGGGCTTCATGCTGATCGCGGTCTCCGCGGACAACGAGCTCGGCGTGCGTGCGCTCCTCTACTACCTGATCCCGTACTCGGCGATCTCGATCGGCGCCTTCGCGGTCGTGGTGGCGCGCGAACGCGAGCTCGGGGAGACCGTCACGCTCGACAACCTCGCCGGTTTCGGCTGGGAGCGGCCGTTGCTCGGCTTTTCGATGGCGACGTTCATGCTCGGCTTCGCCGGGTTCCCGCTGACCGGCGGCTTCATGGGCAAGTTCCTCGTCTTCTCGTCGGCGTCCGAGGCGGGTTGGAACTGGCTCGTGATCGTCGGCGTGCTCGCGACGCTCGTCAGCCTCTACTACTACCTCGCCGTGATCCGCGCGATGTACATGCGGCCGGCTGCGGAGCTCGGGCTGGCGCCGATCGGCGGGTCGCCCCCGCGCGAGATCATGCTGTCGAGCGCGGCGTTCATCGCGATGGTGGTCAACGTGGGCTCGTTCTTCGCCGTGCAGCCGCTCGTCGACTTCGCGCGCAGCGCGGCCGAGACGCTACCGCTCTAGCGGCAGGCGCTTGTCGGAGATCTCACCTTCTCCGCCGACGGCCGTTTTTGCCGCTCAGCAGGTGCGGGCCGACGTTCCGCGAGCCCCGGTCGTTCGCCCTGGACGAGCGCGGCTCTCGATCCGAGGCGCTACCGCTCGAGGTCGAGCACGGGCCGCCTGAGCTCGGCGCCGAGCCCGAGGAGCGCCTGAAGCGCGAACGTGGCCAAGCAAGCCGACAGCGCAAAGGCGCTCGACCCGGCCGCGGCGCCCGCAACCAGCAGTAGTAGCGCGATCCCGTAGAGCAGCGCCTGGAGCGATTCCGCCGGCTCGAACCGCCCGTCGAGCAACTCTCCGAACGCGGTGAGCGCCATGGCCGCGACGATCGGCACCGCGACCAGCAGGAGGTAGAACGCGATCCGGCCCAGCCCAACCGCCTCGGCCGCAGCCGCGGCCAGCACGATCGTGATCGGGAGCCAGCGTCGCATGGCCCGCAGTTCGGCGACGACGCTCAGGGTCCTCCCGGGGTAGGCTCGCCCGTGGCCCGCTGGCTGATCCCGCTCGCGATCCCCCTCGCCGGCCTCGCACTTCTGCTCAGTGAACCCAGGCTGGACTTCCATTGGGAGCAGCATCCGGCCCACTTCTGGCTCGTCCTGATCACCGCGCTGCTCAGCGTGGTGCTCGGGTACCTGTCCGGAGAGGCCGCCCGCAGGCTCGGCGACGCGCGCCTGTTCCTCGTCTCCCTTGCGTTCGTGACCAGCGCGGGCTTCCTGGCATTGCACGCGCTCGCGACGCCGGGAGTGCTGCTCGAGAAGAAGAACGCGGGCTTCGTCGTCGCAACTCCTGTAGGTCTCGCGATTGCAAGCATCTTCGCAGCGGCATCGGCGCTCGACCTCTCTCCGGCGGCCTCCGCGGCGGTCATGCGGCGCCAGTGGCTCCTGCGCGGGATCGTGTTCGGGCTTCTCGCCGGCTGGTGCGTCTACTCGCTCTCGGGACTGGACCCCCTCGACCGGTCTCTGACCGAGGAGGAGGCGCACGGCCCGCTCTACGTACTGGCCGCGATCGGGCTCCCGCTCTACGCGTTCGCCGCGGTGCGCTACGTCCAGCTCTACCGCCGGCGACCGGCGCCGATGCCGGCCGCGGTGGCCGCCGCCTTCACGCTGCTCGCGGAGGCCATGATCGCGATCGCCTTCGGCCACAACTGGCACGCCTCGTGGTGGGAATGGCACCTCCTGATGGCCGTCGCAGTCGGGCTCGTCGCGTTCGTGGCCCGGCAGGAATACCGCCGGAGGCGCTCGACGGCGGCGCTGTTCAAGGATCTGTACCTCGAGCACACGGGCGAGCTGATCGACCGGCGCTACGCGACCGCGCTCAGCGACCTCGCGGACGAGAAGACCGACACCCGCACGCTGCGCGAGCGCGAGCACTTCAGCGAAGAGGAGACGCGGCTGCTCGAGCAGGCCGCCGGCGAGCTGCGACGCCTGGACGAGCTCTTCAGCCCCTACCTCTCGCCCCAGCTCATGACCCGGCTCCGCGAGCAGCCCGGTGCGCACGAGCTCGGCGGTGAGCAGCGAGAGGTGAGCGTCCTCTTCGCGGACCTCCAGGGCTTCACGGCATTCTCCGAGCGCTCGACGCCGCCCGAGGTGGTCGCGATGCTGAACGCCTACTGGGCCGAGGTCGTCCCCGTGGTCGCGGCCGAGGACGGGATGATCGAGCGCTTCGCAGGCGACGCGGTCCTCGTCGTCTTCAACGCCGCCACCGACCAGCCGGATCACGCTCAGCGGGCCGCCAGAGCCGCGCTCGCATTCGTGGACGCATCCGAGGCCGTCGCGCACGGCCGTCCGGAGTGGCCGCGCTTCCGGGTCGGCGTGAACAGCGGGCCGGCGGTGATCGGAAACGTCGGCGCCCTGGAGCAGCGGAGCTTCACGGCGATCGGCGACACGACGAACCTGGCGGCGCGCCTGCAGACCCAAGCGGAGCCCGGGAACGTCGTCATCGGAACGACCACGGCCGCGGAGCTGACCGGCGCGATCCTCGAGCCGCTGGGCCCGCTGGAGGTCAAGGGCAAGAGCGAGCCTGTCGAGGCTTTCAGGCTCGTCCGCCTCGGTTAGTCTCAGCCGCTGTCGCCTAGAAAGGAGAGAGATGCCTGACGTTCAACTGACCTGGCTCGGCCACGCGACGTTCCGCTTCGACTCGCCCGGGGGCAAGCGGATCTACGTCGACCCCTGGGTTACGAACCCGAAGTGCCCCGACGGCGAGAAGGAGCCGGAGCGCGTCGACGTCATCGCGATCACGCACGGCCACGACGACCACGTCGGGAACACCATCGACCTCGTCCAGAAGCACGACCCCACGGTCGTGGCGCCCGTCGAGCTCGCCGACTGGCTCGTCTGGATGAAGAAGGCGGTCTCCGAGGACAAGATCCGCGACCCGAACAAGGGCGGCACGGTCGACCTCGACGGCGTCAAGGTCACTCTGACCCACGCGCAGCACTCGAGCAGCACGATCGACGAGGACCACATGGTCTACCTCGGCGAACCGGTCGGCCTCGTGTTCGAGGTCGAGAACGGCACGAAGATCTACTTCGCCGGCGACACGAACGTCTTCGGCGACATGCAGCTGATCAAGCGCCTGTACGCGCCGGACGTTGCGGTGCTCCCGATCGGCGGGCACTACACGATGGACCCCAGGGAGGCTGCGGTCGCGCTCGAGTTCCTGGGGGCCTCGAAGTGCGTCCCCTGCCACTACGGGACGTTCCCGATCCTCGCGGGCACGCCCGACGAGCTGCGCGACCTCGCGCCCTCGGGAGTCGAGATCGTGGCCATGGAGCCGGGAGAGACGGTCGAGGTTTGAGGAAGCGCTGGTTCGGCGCGACCCGTCAGCAGGTGCCGCAGCTCGCCGTCGAGGGCGAGATCGAGTTCCCGGCTGAGCCGCTCGTGCTGAACGAGCTCGACGACGCGCTGCTGCGGAAGGCTCACCAGGAGGGCACGCCGGTCGTCGTCCGGGCGGACAGCGAGAAGAAAGTCCTGGCGGCGCTGGCCCGGCCGGAAGTAGCCTGCGTGCTGGTGCCGACGAAGGAGCTGACCGAGATCGACCTCATTCAGGCCACGTATGGCTAGACCAGTCGTCGCGACGTACTCGATCGTCGCCTGCGACCTCGACGCGCAGCAGTGGGGTGTCTCGGTGCAGTCGAAGTTCCTGTCCGTCGGCTCCGTCGTCCCTTGGGGCGAGCCGCAGGTCGGGGCGATCGCGACCCAGGCCTACGCGAACCCGCGGTATGGGCCAAACGGCCTGGCCCTGCTCCGCGAGGGCCTGTCCGCGCGGGAGGTGGTCGACAGGCTCACGGGTGAGGACGAGGGCCGGGACCACCGGCAGCTCGGCGTCGTCGACGGCCACGGCAACGCCGCCACATACACGGGCAAGGAGTGCCTGGAGTGGGCCGGCGGGCGCACCGGGAGGAATTACGCGGCACAGGGCAACATCCTCGTCAGCAAGGAGACCGTGGACGCGCTGGCCGAGACGTTCGAATCGACCTCGGGCCCGCTGGCCAGCCGCCTGATCGACTGCCTCGCGGCGGCACAAGCCGAGGGGGGCGACAGCCGTGGCCAACAGTCGTCCGCGCTGCTCGTCGTCCAGCGCGACGGTGGCTACGCGGGCATGTCCGACGTCCTCGTCGAGCTCCGCGTCGAGGATCACGAGCGCCCGATCGAAGAGCTCCGCCGCATCTACACGCTGCATGACGAGATCTTTGGGACGACGCCGCGCGACGAGTGGCTGCCCGTCGACGACGAGCTGGCCGCGGAGCTGCGCGAGCGGCTCGCAAAGGTCGGCTACGACGGCGAGCTCGAGGAGTCGTTCACGCGCTGGACGGGGAAGGAGAACCTCGAGGACCGCGTTGACGGCGTAGAGGAGATCGATCCAGTAGTGCTCGAAGCGCTGAGGAGCAGAAGCTGAGCGAGAAGGCGTACGAAGTCGTCCACCTCGACGAGCTCGATCGCTACCCGGTCGACGACGAGGGGCTCCTCTGGCGCCCGGTCCGCAGGCGGCTCGGCATCACCGCCTTCGGCACGAACGCCTACACGGCCGAGCAGGGCACCGAGCGCGTCGTCGAGGAGCACTCGGAGGAGGGCGGCCATGAGGAGCTGTACTTCGTGGCCAGCGGCCGTGCGACATTCGTCCTCGGCGACGAGGAGATCGACGCTCCCGCCGGCACCTTCGTCCACGCAGAGCCCGGCACGAAGCGCGGCGCGGTCGCGACCGAGCCGAACACGACCGTGCTCGCGATCGGCGCCAAGCCGGGCGTGCCGCACGAGATCTCGGCGTGGGAGGAGATCTTTGTCGCCTTCGGCCACTACCGGAACGGCGACGAGGAGCAGGCGCGGGAGCACCTGACCGCGTACGTCGCCGCCAACGACGACGCATGGCAGGGGCACTACAACCTCGCCTGCCTCGAAGCGCTTGCGAAGAACCGCGACGGAGCGATCCGGGAGCTCAAACGGGCGATCGAGCTCGATCCACAGGCCAAGGAGTACGCGGCGAAAGACAGCGACTTCGACTGGCTCCACGACGACCCCGAGTTCCCGGCGTGAGCGGCAGCGCCCACATCTCGGCCCTGACCCTCGACTTCGGCCAGGGCCCACGCTGGGCGATGGTGCGCTCGCACTTCGACATCTCGTCGTTCGGCGTCAACGCCTACACCGGAAGCACGATCGGCGCGAACGTGATCAGCGAGCACGACGAGGCGGGTCCGCGCGCGGGGCGCCATGAAGAGCTGTACTTCGTCAGCAGCGGGCACGCGACGTTCACCGTCAACGGCGACGAGATCGACGCACCGTACGGTACGTTCGTGTTCGTCCGCGACCCGGAGGCGAAGCGCAAGGCCGTCGCGGTCGAAGCGGGAACGACCATCCTCGCAGTCGGCGCCGCGCCGGGTGTCGCTTTCGAGCCGTCGCGGTGGGAGCGCCAGGCTCCGATCCTCGGCTACTTCGCCGACCAGGAGTACGAGAAGGCAATCGCGGGGCTGGAGGAGATGCTCGCGGAGGTGCCCGATGACCCGACCTCGGAGTTCAACCTTGCGTGCGCGTACGCCTTGACCGGCAGGAAGCAGGACGCGCTCGAGCACCTTCGCCGCGCAGTGGAGCTCGACCCCGAGTTCCGTGACAACGCGCGCACGGATTCCGACCTCGACTCGGTCCGCGACGACCCCGAGTTCTCAGCGATCACCGGGCAGGCGGACTCCGCCCGCGCGGGCTCGTAGCGCCGGGACCGGGTCGGCCTCGGGCCGCGCGACGACCATCACCGCGCCGTAGCTGTCGCCGATCAGCGCGTCGACGAGCAGCTGGAGACCAACCGCGAGCGCAAACGCCTTGTGCGCTTGCTCCCCGCCGAAAGGGACGAGCTGGTCGTTCGTCGCCACGCCCGCGAGCACGTCGCCGTAGGTCACGGCGCCCATCGACACGTCCGCGACGACGGGATTCCCGTCCGAGCTCGGAATCGCGATCGCCAGCGGGTTCGTCCCCGCGAGCGGCTCCCCACCCTCGGGATGAGCGAGCCGAGGCGGTGAGGTCGCGGTCAGCCCGGCGACGAGCCCACCGTCGGCGAGCTTGCGCACCCAGTAACCGAGCATCCCGGTCGGGAAGCAGTGCGCGGCGACGATCACGCGTGCATGGGCCGGTGGCTCCTCGAGCTGTGCACGGCAGATCGCGGCCAGGGTCAGGTAGCCGAGGGCGCCGCGCCCGTCCCAGCGCTCGAATCCCGGTTCGGTGACGAGGCGCTCCGGGTGCGCGTCCGGCTGGAGATCGGTCAGCGTCGTCAGCCACTCGACGCGCGTGAGCCCATGACCGCGCTTTCCGCGAGCCTCCGCGTCGAGAAAGTGGTCGGCCAGCGTGGTCGCGTCGTCGCCGTCGAAGCCGAGCCCACGGAGAGTGTCGAGGACGTCGTCGCGGACGCTCATGCGCTCAGCAAGTCTCTTTCCTCACAAAACCTTTACGAGGACCACCCGAAGTCTTCACGGTGAAGCGGAATCGTCCCCGATAGACCTAGCGAAAGGGGGAACGATCGGTATGCGGCAGAAGAA
>Ga0066905_100000280_pt1 | contig 12887 bp, 12 predicted proteins | sample PanSoiMetaPlot36_FD_67483 | JGI IMG/M metagenome (GOLD analysis project Ga0066905, IMG submission 67483) | Tropical forest soil microbial communities from Panama analyzed to predict greenhouse gas emissions - Panama Soil Plot 36 (version 2) | ecosystem: Environmental > Terrestrial > Soil >... | reverse complement strand
ACCGAGGTCAAGCCGTGGGAGTGGGCCCCGGAGCAGAAGATCTCCGTCAATCAGGGCATCTGGACCATTCTCGAAAAGAAGTCGGACGCGGATTACGTCGTCACCTACCGATTGAACCCAGTCGCCTACCGGTTGTCGCGGCAGGGTGACGGCAACTGGCTCCTCGAGCGCATCGAGAAGCCGTGAACGACCGTCCTCCCTTTCTCGAAGTCCCCGCTTCCGGTACACTCCGTGGTTACCAACGTCGCCCGCTCGCGGTTGTTGCATAAGCTCAGGCGAAATTACGCCCGCTGGAGCATTGTCATGCGATTGAGCGTGCCCCGCGTGCTCGCGGCCTTGACCCTCGTGGCCCTGCCGCTTTCGGCGTCCGCCGCCCCGGCCGTCAAGGGCGAGTCGAAGTCGGACAAGGGAAGTGCCACGGAGGCGATCCGCAAGGCCCTCGACAGCACGAACACCTTCGAGTTCACCGACGTTCAGCTACAGAGCGTGCTGAACACGTTGAGTGAACAGTACAAGATCAACATCGTCCTCGACCAGGCGGTGCTCCAACAGATGGGGCTGGTCGGGGACCCGATGATAGTCGAGGTGAAGAAGTTCGAAGGCAAGCTGCGGCAGGCGCTCCGGGCCATGCTCGGGAAATACAACCTCAACTTTGCGATCGTCGAGGACTCGCTGCTGATTACGACCGAGGAGATGGCAGTCTACCGGCAGCTCAAGCAGCGGATCAGTGTTGATTTCGAGGCCGTGCCGTTGCTGAAGGCGGTCAAGGAGCTGTCCACGAGATACGGGGTGAATGTGGTCGTAGACCCCCGGGCGGTGAAGTCGAAGGCCGCGGACAACCCGGTCACGCTGCAGGTGGACGACGTGCCGTTCGAGGCTGCGGTCCGGCTCATGTGCGAGATGGCGGACCTGAAGCCGGCCCGGATGGGGAACGTGATCTTCGTGACCACCGAGGCCCGGGCGGACAGGCTCAAGGACAGCGACGCCCTCGTCCCGACGCCGGGGCTGCCGACGCCGGGGATCATCCCGGGATTGCCCGGCGGGATTGGCGGCTTGGGCGGGCCCGCGGTGCAGGCCCCCGCGGTCGTTGTCCCGCCGCCCGTTGCGGACAAGCCGCCGGCGGTCGAGGAGAAGAAAGAAGAGCCCAAGAAGGAAGAGCCGAAGAAGCAGTGAGGGATGGGTGGTGTGAAATGAAATGCATGGGGGACGAGCTTTCGCTCGTCCCCCAGCGATTCAAGCCGTCCGAGGACGTCGATTCTCCCGCTTATCTCGTCGATTCCTGCTCTGATCCCGTCGATTCTCGCCTCCATCCCGTCGATTCCGCACTTCATCCCCCGCATCCTGCGCGATCGCCGGGCCGTCGCTACGGGGCCGGTTTGAGACGTGGGCGCAATTCCTCAGAACAGTTGTGGTTGTTCAGCAGAGTTGTGGTTCTTCAGCAGAGTTGTGGTTCTTCAGCAGAGTTGTGGTTCTTCAGCAGAGTTAGGATTCGTCAGACCAGGGGGGGTGCGCACCCGACTGAACAAAACCGGGCGGGGCGGTGCGGGACGCAAGGCATCGACAGCGATGCCAGACTAGTCCATCCGCTTTCGCGTCGGCGCCGCGGAGAACTTGACCGCGATGTCGGTCGCAATCCGCTGGACGAACTTCATCCGGAAGGCGGACACCTGCGCCTGCGACTCTTTCTCGATCTCCTGCCCGCCCTGCGGATAGACGAAAGTGAGTTCTAGCTTGTGCTTGGGCTCCGGGAGGGGATTCGACAAGTCGTACGCGTCCACCCAGACGGTCGCGTGCCCCTGCAACCAGTCCTTCCGCGGCCCGGGCTTGTACAGGTCCATCTCCTGGATTTCGACGTCGATCACATAGTCCGCCCCGAACTTCTTGCCGATGTCCTCGTACGGGCTGGAGCTCCGCCAGTTCGGGTTCTCGGACTTGAACTTGTCGATGGCCGGCATCTTTAGGATCAGGACCTTTTCCTCGTTGCTCTTGACCAGAACGTCCAGGGCCTGGATCAACTCGGCATTCAGCATCCGGTCCACGCCCGTCAGGTCCGCGGGCAGGCCCATCTTGCTCGATACGAACACGACGACCTTGGCGTCCTGACCCTTCTTGTGCGGGGTAAGCGGGAACTCGGCGGGGTTCTTGGCGTCGCGGCTCCAGATGTACGGGAGCAGGAACGGGTTCATGCCGCCGCAGCCGAGCCCGACGGCCGCCAGCCCCAGGCCCATCAACACCCCGCGCCGCGACACGCGCCCCATGACATCCCCTCCCTGGGATCCGGCCGGCCCCAACTCCGGCCGTCAGTCCGCCAACATCAAGAGCAAGACCACGCCCCACCGCATCAACATCGTCACCGTGAACACGCCGACCAGGAGGGGCAACACTCCCTCCAGCCGGCGGACGAACAGGAAGCGGCCGCGCAGGGCCGACACCAGGCACCACGGGACGAGCAACGCACAGAAGACGGCCAGCCCGGTCCCGACCCAGTTGGCCCGCACGGAGTTGACCACGTCCCCCCGGACCAGGAAGGCGAAGCTGGTGGTCATCCCGCACGATGGGCACGGCAAGTCGAACATCCGCTGGAAGTTGCACGGCGGCAGCCCCAGCGACTGGTGCGAGCCCATGCGCAGCGGCGTCGAGCCGTCGCTCGCGTACGGCTTGACCTGGGTGGCGATGACGAACACCAGGACCAGCACGCCCGCGACCAGGATCAGACTCCCGCGGACCCACCAGGCGGTGCGCCGGCGAACCGGGGGCCTGTCCTCCATAGTCTCTTCCGTGGGGGGCATGTAACCGCCTCTCTCAATCGAATCAAGACCAGATCGAAAAATGTCGAACGCGGAACACCACAGCGAACTGCCGGCAACCGTCGGGGCGACTCTCGCCCGCCTGCGGGAGGACGCGACCGGCCCGGGCATCTTGGCCGTGTCCGGCGGCGCGGACAGCGTCGCCCTGTTGCGGGCCCTCGACGATGACCCCCCCGCGGGTGGGCTCGTCGTCGCCCACCTCAACCACCGCCTGCGCGGCACAGAAAGCGACGCGGACGCTCAGTTCGTGGCCGAACTCTGTCCCTGCTGGCCACATCGGGTCGAGGCCATCGACGTTCGCGCGGCCGCCGAACCCGGCGAGAACCTCGAGGCCGCGGCCCGGCGCGTGCGCTACGACTTCCTTGCCCGCGTCGCCCGCGCGGCCGGGGCAAGCTGGGTCGCCACGGCCCACACGCTGGACGACCAGGCGGAAACGATCCTCCACCGGCTCATCCGCGGGACCGGACTGCGTGGACTGCGCGGGATTGCCGAGCGCCGCCCCCTCGTCCCCGAAGTTCAACTCCTCCGTCCCATGTTAACGGTATGCCGGGCCGAGGTCATCGCATACCTCCGCGAGATTGGGCAAGATTGGCGCGAGGACGCCACCAACCTGGACCCGACCTTCACCCGCAACCGGATCCGCCACGAGCTGCTGCCGCTCCTGCGAACGTTCAACCCGGCCATCGCCGACGTCCTTGGCCGGCTCGCCGCCCAGGCGGAAGAAGTCTTCGGAGACGTGGAAACAGTAGTTCGCTCGCTGCTGGCCCGGGCGGAACTTCCGCGGGCCGGACGAGTGTGCCTCCTCGACCGTACCGCACTGGCCGATGCCGACCGGCATCTCCTTCGCGAGCTTCTGCACCTGTTATGGGACCGCGAAGGCTGGCCGCGCGGGGACATGACGGCCTCGTTGTGGGCCCGGGCCGCGGGCGTGATCCGGGGAGAGAGCCCGGCCTGGGACCTGCCCGGGGGAATCCGAATCGCCTATACGCTCCGCGTGGTCCGCATCGGCCCGGTCGCGGATCTCCCGAGCTGACATTTGAATTGCTTGCACACACTGTGTGACCCCTGCAAGCCAACGCCCTTTTTGTGCAAGCCAAACGGTCAATTGATGCAATCGAAACACAAGTGGACCATAAGGAATCAATGGCCGAGTCGTGCCGCGGAGCGGGCGGCGCGATGCACCGTATATCAGTAGTTCTCGACCCCATCATGCCAGGAACTTCGATGCTGCGACCGATTCGACGTGCCCTTCTGAGCGTGTCCGACAAGACCGGTCTCGTGGACTTCGCCCGCGAGCTGGTGACCATGTACGGCGTCGAGCTGATCGCCACCGGGGGGACGAAGAAGGCCCTTGCCGACGCCGGGCTGCCGGTGAAGGACGTGAGCGAGCTGACCGGCTTCCCTGAAATCCTCGACGGCCGGGTGAAGACGCTTCACCCGGCGATCTACGCCGGCCTGCTCGCGAAGCGCGACAAGCCGGAGCACATGCGGACGCTCGCGCAACACAGCCTGCCGGAAATCGACCTCGTGGTGTGCAACCTGTATCCGTTCGAGGAGACGGTGGCGAAACCGGGCGTGACCGAAGCCGAGGCGATCGAGAACATCGACATCGGCGGCCCGTGCATGATCCGTGCGGCGGCGAAGAACTTCGAGGCCGTGGCGGTCGCATTGGATCGAGTCCATTACTCACGCCTATTGAAGGACCTCGCAGCCAATAACGGATGCACCTCTCGAAAGATGCGGATCGAACTCGCTGCAAGTGCGTTCATGCACATAGCCCGCTACGACGTGTCGATCGCAGGTTATTTTGGGCATGTCGGCGCGCCAAAGATCGTCGAAGGCGGAGAGGTCGACTGGCCGCTGACGATGTACTTGTCCTTCGATGTTGCCCAATCACTCCGATACGGCGAAAACCCGCATCAGGAAGCAGTGTTCTACTTTGAGTCCGGCCTCAAGAAGGACTACAAGCATGCCTGCGCTGCCAACGCGGAACAACTTCACGGCAAAGAGCTGAGCTACAACAACATTCTCGACCTCGACTCGGCCCTGAACCTCGTCCGCGAGTTCACGCAACCGGCGGCAGTCGTAGTGAAGCACAACAACCCGTGCGGGGCCGCGACGGCCCCGACGATCGTCGATGCCTTCCGCCTGGCCTGGGACGGCGATCCCCAGTCCGCATTCGGCGGCATACTGGCCTTCAACAAGCCCGTCGATGTGGACACTGCCTCCGCAATCATTGACTCGAAGGCGAAGCGGTTCATCGAGTGCTTGATCGCCCCGGACTACGAGCCCAGCGCCCTCGAAGCACTCAAGAAGTGGAAGGAGAACGTCCGCCTCCTCAAGTCCGGCGAACTAGTCGGAGCGCCGATGGGGCTCGACTACCGCCGCGTCGACGGCGGGCTGCTCGTCCAGACCCGCGACGTCGGAGCCGACGACCTCGACAAGTGGAAGGTGGTCACCAAGCGTCAGCCGACTCAAGCGGAGCGCGATGCCCTCTGGTTCGCCTGGCTTGTCTGCAAACACGTCAAGAGCAATGCCATCGTCCTGGCGAGCCGGGAGCGTGAGCGACCGGAGTCTTCGTTCGTCGTCGGCGTCGGTGCCGGCCAGATGAGCCGCGTTGATTCGGTGCAGATCGCGATCCGCAAGGCCGGGGAGCGCGTTCGGGGATCCGTGCTGGCGTCGGACGCCTTTTTCCCATTCCGGGACAACGTGGACGCGGCCGCCGCGGCCGGCGTGACGGCAATCGTTCAGCCGGGAGGGTCTCAGCGCGACGCGGAGTCGATCGCCGCGTGCGACGAGCACGGGCTGGCCATGCTCTTCACGGGCGTGCGTCACTTCCGGCACTAGGACCCGTGAGGCGGAGCCCGAAGCGCCACGCGAGGGCGACGCCGAACGCACCGGTTCGGCGTCGCCCTCGCGTGGCGCTTCGGGCTCCGCCTCACTCGGTCCGTTACCGAGTTTCCGCGCTAACTGAGAATCTCGCGAAGTGCTCCCGCCAGCCGGTCGATGTGCTCCGCCGTGCTGAACGGCCCCGGGCTCACCCGCACCGTTCCGTCGGGAAACGTTCCGAGCGAGCGGTGAATGTACGGGGCGCAGTGCAGTCCCGGGCGGATCGCAATGTCAAACGCCTGGTCCAGGATGCCGCCGAGTTCGGTCGCCGGGAGAGCTTCGCAGCGAAAGCTCAACGTTCCGACCCGTCGGCTTTTCTCCTGGTGGCCGAAGAGCTCGACACCGCCAATCTCAGCCAGCTGCTGACGGAGGCGCGCTGTGAGCCCCACCTCGTGGTCGTGAATCTTCGCGAGCCCCTCCGCCTCCACCCACTGAATGCCGGCCGACAATCCTGCCACGCCGACGACATTCGGCGTCCCGCCCTCGAGATAGTACGGGAACTCCTTCGGCTGCGTCTCGCTCGATGAATCCCCCCCGGTCCCCCCCTCGCGCCACTCCTTGATCTTTACTCGCGGGGAGACGTACAGGGCGCCGGTCCCCGTCGGGCCCAAAAGGCCTTTGTGCCCGGGAAACGCGAGGAGGTCGATCTGCATGGCCTGGATGTCCACGGGGACAACCCCGGCCGTCTGCGCGCAATCAACGAGGAACAGGACGTCGCGCTCGCGGGCGACCTGGCCGATCTCCGAGATCGGTTGAATCGTCCCGATCACATTGCTCGCGTGCCCGACGGCGACGAGGCGGGTTCGCGGCGTGATCGCGGCCCGGATGTCGTCCGCGTCCAGCGTCCCGCCGCTGTCGGCCTGAACGCGCGTGAGAGTAATGTGCCCGGCAAGCTCCATCGCCCGGAGCGGGCGGCTGATGGAATTGTGCTCGAGGTCCGAGGTGATGACGTGGTCACCGCCTTGAAGTACCCCCTTGAAAGCCATGTTGAGCGCGTCGGTGCAGTTGAGGGTGAAAACGAATCGCTCGGGGGCCCTGCCGTTGAAGAGGCGGTTGAGCCGGTGCCGGCCGTCGTCGAGGGTGTGCTCGGACGCCAGGGCCATCTTGTGCCCGGCCCGGCCCGGATTAGCGAGGCTCGACCGGGCGAACCGGTCCATGGCCTGGTAGACGACCTCCGGCTTCGGGAACGACGTGGCGGCGTTGTCGAGGTAGATGGTCATTTTCGCCTAGCGCGATCTTCCAGCGGGAGGAGTTCGCTCGCGTTGATGGACGTCGCCTTCTTGCCGTTCACGTGGACGGGTACGTCCTCGCCGTGAAGGTAGTCTCGCCGCATGGCGTAGGTTGGTCGCCGTCCGCCGACTGGTTTACTGTAGACTTCGATGCGCTGGTCGATCAAGTTGACTATCCAGTAAGTCGGAACTCCAGCGGAAGCATAGCGCGGGAGTTTGTAATCCCGGTCTCGTGCCAATTCGATGTCCGACACCTCAGCAACAAGCTGAGCAACCTTCGCGTGCGGCCAAGAGTTTCCGTACGACGGGTGGTCCGGAACCAGAGCAATGTCCGGCTCAAACACGCTTCTCCGAGTGATGATCGCGGCACGAAAACGCGTCCACCAGGCATCGCCCATCGTTCCGACAAGGTGCTGGAGTAGCGTGTTGGCCGCGTGAGCGTGCATTGGCGTTTGCGAGTATTTCGGCACTACCCACCCGTCAAAAAGCTCGACGCGGTCGTATTTGCCGAGGATGTTCGCATCGACCATGTCAATGAGCTGCCTGACCGTAAATCGATAAATCGGGTACGGCGGCAAGACCGCATCGCTCGCCGTTGGCCGCCTCATCCCTCGCGGGTACAGGTAGGGTTCGGGGTGCCTTGATCGAGTGGACCTTGCCACATTTTCCTCGTCAGGCAAGACCGGTGTCGAGAGTTCTAAATGCCACTCAATGACCGATGTACTTCGCGTACAGCGTCCGGGCCTTCTCCGTGTCGTCCGTCCCCTTGATGATCGCCCGGCCGTCCGGAAAGACGGTGAACTCGTAATCGGCCCCGGCCTCGCGGAGCTGGAACTTCAGGAGGAACTTGTTGAAGCTTACCTTGCCGGACACGTCGAGCTGTCGCGCCAGGTCCTCGAAGTTCAGCCGGCCGGCGACGCGATGCGACACCTGGACCGCGTTGCGGCCGCACAGGCTGGTCGTCTGCGTCCCGTGCTCCCCCTCCAGCCACTCGAACTTCCGCTCCTTGCAGCACGGGCAGTTCCGGGCGTCGAGGAGCCGGGCGATCTTGATTCGCCGGCTGGCGTTCAGCCACAGGTCGAACGTCACCAGTTCGCGGTTGATCGCCTCCTTCTTTCCGGCCAGCAACTTGAGAGCCTCGGCGGCCTGGTAGCTCGCGACCACTGCGACGGCCGGGCCGAGCACGCCGGCCGTTTCACACGTTCCGACTTCCCCCGGCCCGGGCGACGCCTCGAACACGCAGCGAAGACACGGGGTCTCGCCGGGGATGATCGTCATCGTCTGTCCCTCGCTCCCGACCGCCCCGCCGAACACCCACGGCTTGCCGAGCTTCACCGCCGCGTCGTTGATGGTGTAGCGCACCTCAAAGTTGTCCGTCCCGTCCACGATCACGTCCGCGTCCTTACACAGGTCGATGATGTTCGTCCGGTCGATGTCCGCGACGACCGGCTCGATCGTGACGGCCGAGTTTACCGCCCGGAGCTTGTTCGTCGCCGCGACCGCCTTGGGCATGTTGTTGGTCACATCGGACTCGTCGAACAGGACCTGCCGCTGCAGGTTGCTGATCTCGACGAAGTCGCGGTCGACGATGCGGACGAAGCCGACCCCGGCCCGGACGAGGTGATTCGCCAGTACGGTGCCAAGCGCCCCGCACCCACACAGGGTGACCCGGGATTTGCCGATTCGCTCCTGCCCGACCTTGCCGATGCCGGGCACGCGGACCTGGCGGGAATAGCGTTCGGGGGACTTGGGGTCGAAGGTCATGGAAGGTGAGTGGTGAGTGGTGAGTGGTGAGTGGTGAGTGGCAGTTGTTCCCATAGGAGCTATAGGAGGAGCCACCTCCTCGCTATCCCACCACCCCACCACCCACTCCGTTGTCCGCGAGGAAGGACTTCAGAAAGGCGACGTACTGTTTCGGCCACTTCTGTTCCTTGGCATACCCGACGAGAGTGTCCAGGTCTTCGCGGGCCCGCCGTAGGTCCGGACCGGTGAGGCGCTGCAAGTACACGGCGATGTACTCCATCACCTCGCTCGACGCCTCCGGGTTGACGACTGCCGTGTCCGAACCGTCGAGGAACACGTAAGCGTGTAATACAGCCAGGAGCAACGGGTGCACGCCGAGCTCGGGCGGGATCTCGGGAAAGACCGCGGCCCCGTCCGGCACCTCGTCGGCCTCGTCGGACAGCCCGGCCATGGCTCAACCCCCAGCGACCGCGGGGATGACCGCGATGACCTGCCCTGCCGCCACTGCGGTCTGTAGGTCGTCGAGGTACCGGACGTCCTCGTCATTCACGAAGATGTTGATGTACGGCCGCACCTTGCCCCCCTCGAATAGCTTCGGCCCGAGGGTCGGGTACTGTCGCACGAGGTCGTCGAGCGCAGCCCGGACAGTGGTTCCCGACACGGACACTTCGGTCAACCCGCCGGTGAGCTCGCGAAGCGGGGAGGGAATCTCAACCTTCACGGCCATGGTAATCACCTCGCAAAGTCGCAACCGTCGTCACGCCGCGATCGGCTCGCGGCCGGCGAACAGGGACTCGAACTCGGCCAGCGCCGGCTTGATCTGGACCGGGGCCTCGATCGCTTCGTACAGGGCGTCCAGGGTCTTGAGTCCGTTGCCGGTGATGCACAAGACGATTTCCTCGCCCCGCGGGAGCCGGCCCTGCTCGATCAGCTTGCGGGCCACCGCGACCGTGGCCCCCCCGGCCGTCTCGGCGAAGATGCCTTCCGTTCGGGCCAGGAGGGAAATGCCCTCGATGATCTCCTCGTCCGTCACGTCCTCGGCCCAGCCGCCGGTCTCGCGGATCAGCTTCGCGGCGAAGTAGCCGTCGGCCGGGTCGCCGATCGCCAGCGACTTACAAATGGTATCTGGCTTGCGCACTGGCTTGTGCCGTTCCTTATTCGTCTTGACCGCATCGGAGATCGGATTGCAACCGGTCGCCTGGGCCCCGTACATCTTGCAGGTGTTCGGCTGGGTTACGAGCCCGACGCTGTTCAGCTCGCCGAACGCCTTGTGGATCTTTCCGATGAGCGCCCCGCCGGCCATCGGGCAGACCACGTGCTGTGGGAAGCGCCAGCCCAGATCCTCAGCGATCTCGTAGCCGAACGTCTTGGAACCTTCGGCGTAGTAAGGCCGCAGGTTCACGTTGACGAACCCCCACCCGTACTTGAGGGCGATCTGCGTGCAGAGCCGGTTCACCTCGTCGTACGTCCCATCCACGGCGACAACGTTGGACCCGAATACGCTCGTGCCGAGAATCTTCGATCGCTCGAGGCTGGCCGGGATCAGAATGTAAGTCTCAAGCCCGGCCGCGGCCCCGTTGGCGGCGACGCTATTGGCGAGGTTGCCGGTCGAGGCGCACCCGACCGTCTTCATCCCGAACTCGCGCGCCTTGCTGAGCGCGACCGACACCACGCGGTCCTTGAACGACAGCGTCGGGAAGTTGACCGCGTCGTTCTTGATCCACAGATTGCGCACGCCGAGAGCGTCCGCGAGGCGATCGCCCCGGACGAGCGGCGTGCCGCCCACCTGCGGCCCGACCGTCGGCTCGCCCGTGATGGGCAGCAGCTCCCGGTAGCGCCACATGGTCTTGGGCCGCTTCTCGACCTTGGCCCGCGTAATGGTCCGGGCAATGGCCGGGTAGTCGTAGTCAACCTCGAGCGGGCCGAAGTCGTCCTTGCAGAAGTTGATCGCGTCCTTGGGGTAGAGCTTGCCGCACACGCGGCAGCGCAGGCCGGTCGAGAAGTCCAGGGCAGGCACGGCGTGTCCAACCTTGGGCAAATGGCCCGGGCGCAACAGGATAATGGATCACCGAGCCGGGATATCAGGGGCCCCCGGCGCCAGCTTGAAGCGGCACTTGGAGGTTGGAGATAGAGAGGGTGTGTTGCGGCACCCGCGTCTGATCTTCCCCGGCTCACCGGGCAGGAGTTAGCACCATTGCGGGAGCGCCCGCCGGTTGCTGTGGCTTCTCAGGGCCTGTTCCCTCAGCCACTCTGGATCGTTCGTGAGTGCCACGATCAGGGATCGTGGTGGTGTCCCACGGAATCGACGATGTTGAAATGAATATAGACCCGGCCTCGGCCACTGACAACGTTTTTTTCGATTTCCGGAGCGGCCCTTACGTCGCGCCTCAGTGCATTGCATTTCATGCACCCCACCCTAAGGACGCCAAGGGTGCCAAGGACGCCAACTTTTTTCACACCTCCCCCCCTCACTTTCTGATCGAATTCCGCGCGGATTCCCGGTGCTGACCTTGACAGCCCGACCCAACGATCTGTTTGGGTGGGGCACGGGTTGCACTGGATTGCTGGTCCGCGAAGCGACAGTCAACCGCCCGTCATACCTTGAGCAGGTACAAGATGAGACCGGTGACGCCGGCGCCCAGGCACATCAGGGCAAGTCCCGCCGGGATCAGGATCAGCCACAACGGCACGGGTTTCCGAACTTCGACCTTAGACTCGGACTGGGACTCCGTGTCAGGCACCGGCAGCCGACCCGACTTGCGCGCCTTGTCGGCGAAGACCACGACCGGGACCGTCTCGAAGAAGGCCCCGGGGTCCGTCTGCGCCCGTTCGAGCTCGAGCACGACCTCGGCCTCGGTCTGGTCCGGGTCCACGTCGAGCGGGGTTTCGGGTGCGCCGGCCGCCCAGGGACGCAGCGCGTCGCGCACCGCCGCCGAGGTTGGATAACGCCGTTTCGGGTCCTTCTCCATGAGCCGCTCGACGATCCGCGAAAACTCCGCCGGGACCGTCGGGTTGAAGTCCGAGATCGGGTCCGGATATTTGGTCCGGTGCCGCCGCATCTTCTCCACGGACGTCCCTCCCGGGAACGGCGGCTGGCCGGTCAGGGCGTGATAGAGCGTGCACCCGAGGGCGTAGAGGTCCGCCCGGCCGTCCACCTGCGTCGGGTCATCCACCTGCTCGGGGGCGATGTAGTCCATCGTCCCGACCACGTAACCCTGGCCACCCACAATTGTCTTGTCCGCCGGCAGCTGCTCATCGAGCGCCAGGGCCAGACCCATGTCCAGGATCTTGGCGTGCCCGTTGGGAGTGACCATGATGTTGCCCGGCTTCAGGTCGCGATGGATGAGGCCCTGGTCGTGCGCGTGCTGGAGGCCGTCCGCGACTTCCGCGAACAACCGGGCGGCCCGCGATACGGCCATCGGCCCGTTGTCCGCGACCAGCTTGCGCAGATTGACTCCCCGGATGTACTCCATCGCGATGTAATGGACACCGCCGACGTCGCCGGCCTCGAACGTCTTTGTCAGGTGCAAGTGACTGACGCGCTGGGCGAGGTCCATCTCGCGCAGGAACCGGGCGAGCATCCGGTCCTCCGCCCGAGCTTTCTTCGGCGGCAGCACCTTGAGGGCCACGAGGGCCCGCTCGTCCTTGCGGCCGTCGCGGGTCTTGCCTTCCGGCTTGCGCATGTCGCGGGCCAGGTAGACCGTGCCCATCCCCCCTTTTCCGAGCGGAGACAGGATGTGGTAAGGCCCGAGGACGAGGCCCTGCCAGGTCCCCTGCTTGAGCTTGGCCACCTGGAAGTGGGTGACCGCCTCGCGATTGACGAGGAATTCGCCCAGTTGATCGGGGTCGTCGGCGACCCCCTTGGGGGCGGCGTCAATCAGGTGATCGATGCGGGCGGACGTGAGAAGTCCGCTGCGGCGGAGCGCACGGACAAAGCGGTCGAGATCGGTAATGGGCAGGGCCGGCGGCGGCATCGCTCGCATCTTACGTCACGCCGGAGGGGCAGTCCACTTGCCGCTTCCCGGCCCGCGGACAGTGGAGTACGATCACAAAGCACCCCGTTCGATCAGGACCGACTCATGCCTGGCGACTTTGACTTCTTCAGCGACGAGGCGGAACCCAAGCCGGCAACGCCCGCCCACGGCCGCGCTGCGGAACGGGCCGACGAGGACCGCCGCGAATCGCGCGACCGGGACGACCGTCGGCGGTACCGAGACGA
>Ga0066905_100000279_pt1 | contig 12938 bp, 11 predicted proteins | sample PanSoiMetaPlot36_FD_67483 | JGI IMG/M metagenome (GOLD analysis project Ga0066905, IMG submission 67483) | Tropical forest soil microbial communities from Panama analyzed to predict greenhouse gas emissions - Panama Soil Plot 36 (version 2) | ecosystem: Environmental > Terrestrial > Soil >... | reverse complement strand
CGGCTGGTCGGCTGGGAGCGCGCGTGGGACCCCAGCCGGGTGAAGGACCTGCCGGAGACCGTTGGATGAACTTGCTCGACCTGCTGCTGATCGCGGCCGCGATCGCCTTCGGGGTGACCGGATACCGGCAAGGCTTCGTGGCCGGGCTGCTGTCGTTCCTCGGGTTCCTTGGCGGTGGGCTGCTCGGTCTGAACCTGGTGCCGCGACTGCTCGGCAGCGCCGACGCTCACACCGGGACGGCGCTGGTCGCGATCGGCCTGGTGCTGGCGCTGGCGAGCGTCGGGCAGCTCCTGGCCGGGCTGCTCGGCGGCTGGGTGCGCTCCCGAGTGACCTGGGAATCGGCGCAGATGGTGGACTCGGCCGGGGGCGCGTTCCTGTCCGTGGTGTCGATGTTGCTGGTGGCGTGGTTCATCGGCTCGGCGGTGGCTACCTCATCGATGCCGAATCTGGCCCGGCTGTTCCGCGACTCGTCGATCCTGCGCGGCGTCGACCAGGTGATGCCGCGCAGCGCCGATGCGCTCTACCACTCGTTCGCCAAGGTGCTCGACGCGAACGGCTTCCCCAGCGTGTTCGGCCCGTTCACGCCGGAGCGGATCCTGCCGGTGGAGCCGCCCGACCCGGCGGTGGCGAACAGTACGGCGGTGCGCCGCGCTCGGCCGAGCATTGTCAAGATCGTAGGTACGGCACTGTCCTGTTCACGGGAGATCGAGGGATCAGGATTCGTGTACGCATCGGAGCGGGTCATGACGAACGCGCACGTGGTGGCTGGAGTCAGGGACCCACAGGTCATAGTCGAGGGCAGCGACCAGCGGTTCGGGGGCAGGGTGGTGCTGTTCGACCCACGCCGGGACATCGCCGTGCTCTACGTGCCTGGGCTGCAGCTTCGGTCGCTCGACTTCGACGGTACGGGTGACTCGCGCGACGACGCGGTGGTCGCCGGTTATCCGAACAACGGCCCGTTCGTGGCCCGCGCCGCCCGGATCAGGGACGAGCTGCTGGCCCAGGGACCGAACATCTACGACCGCGGTCGGGTCAGCCGGGAGGTGTTCTCGCTGTACGCGCGGGTCGAACCGGGCAACTCCGGCGGGCCGTTGCTCTCTCCGGCCGGCGACGTGTACGGGATCATCTTCGCGAAGTCCCTCGACGATTCGAACACCGGCTACGCGGTAACCGCCGGCGAAGCAGCGGGCGACGCCCGCGCCGGCGCCTCGTCGACGACGGCGGTTCCGACTGGCCCGTGCGCCTGAGCTGGCGCTGCTCCCGCCGGCCGGTGCGCGTGAGTGGCGCTGCTGCCACCGGTGCGCGTGATTTGGCGCTGTTCCGACTGGCCCGTGCGCCTGAGCTGGCGCTGCCTCTTACCCGCCGGTGCGGGTGAGTCGCGGTGGGCGCAGCCGCTCGGACTGGCCCGACTCGAGCTGGTCGGCGGTCGACGCGGCCCAGCTCATCAAGCCGGCGACGTCGATCTCATGCGGGGGCTGCCCGTCCCACGGCTCGATCCGATCCGCCCCGCGACGCAGCAGCCTGGCCGCACCGACCAGATTGCCGCGCTGAGCATGGGTGAGGCCGACCGCGAGCTGGGCGAGCCCGCGCCACAGGTTGCGCTCGGAGTCCGGCGCCGCCTTCCAGACCGCCTCGAGTACCTCGTGGGCCTGGAACGCGCGCCCGTCGTCGAGTAGCTGCTGGGCCTCGCAGAGCGCATCCGTCGGCGTGAGCGCTAGGTCGTCTGGGATTCCGGGCACGCCGGCTTCCCCGTACTCGAGGGGGCGTCCGAGCTTGTCCCTTGGCCGAGCGTTCCGTGGCCGGCCGGCCTGATCCCGATCGCGGTCCGCATCGCTCATACCGCCAGGCTACGTGGATACCGGACTTGGCTACCGGGCCCCGTTGATCGGGGCGGCCAGCCATTCGAGCAGCTCCGCGTCGAAGCCGTCCGGATCTTCCTCCTGCGGGAAGTGCCCTACCTCCTCGAACAGCCGCCACCGGTACGGCGCCGCCACGTACTGCCCCGAACCGATCGCGCTCGACGGCAGGATGAACCTGTCCAGTGCGCCGTGCAGTTGCAGCACCGGTGCTTCGATCGGGGTGCTCATCCGGGCCGCGAACCGCATACCGTCCGGACGCGGGATCGAGCGGATCGCCCACCGGAAGTACTCCACCGAGCAGTGCGCGACCCCGGGCACCTGCATGGCGGCCACGTACCGCGCTTCGGTCTCTTCGTCCGGCCAGCCGGGCCCGGACCAGGCGCGCAGCAGCGATGCGACGTAGTCGCCGTTCGAGCCGGCCGCCCGTCGCTCCGGCAGCCACGGCAACTGCAGGCCAAGAACGTGCCCGCTGGCCCGCAGTTGCCGCCAACTCAACGTGAGCGCGCTGCGTACCCGACGCGGATGCGGCATCGACACGGCCACGATTCGACGGACCAGGTCCGGCCGAACCACGCCCATCGTCCAGGCCAGGAAACCGCCCCAGTCGTGCCCGACGATCACCGCGTCGCGCTCACCCAACGACTTGATCACGCCGGCGACGTCGGCCACCGATGTGAACGGGTCGTAGCCACGCGGCGTCTTGTCACTACCGCCGTATCCGCGCAGATCCATCGCGGCCGCTCGGTAACCTGCGGCCGATAAGGCAACCAACTGGTGGCGCCAAGTCCACCAGTACTGCGGGTAACCATGGACGAGCAGAACCAGCGGGCCCTGTCCGAGATCCGCGACGTGAAATCGCGCACCGTTGGCCGAAACCGCGCGATGGGTCCATGGGCCATCGACCAGCGTGACCGACCCGTGCGGTACCGACATGGCCGATCAGATTAGCCCCTACCGGGAGGGAGCCGATCGACGGATGCACCCGTCACGCGGTCTGAACCACCTACTGCTGGCCGCTCCTTTCCGTTCCGGTAATTCCACTCGCTCCGTACCGGTAGTTCCACCCGCCTCGGCCCCGGTTGACCGACCCGGGAGCCCGGTCTAGCTTCCCCAACCGGGGGCCCCGCCGACCGCCCGAGGAGGTGGATCTCGTGTCCAAGGTGCTGATCTTGACCGGAGATGCAGCCGAGTCCCTCGAAGTCCTCTATCCGTACCAGCGCCTGCTCGAGGAGGGGTACGAGGTCGACATCGCCGGACCTTCGAAGAAGAAGCTTCAGTTCGTCGTGCACGACTTCATCGACGGGTTCGACACCTATACCGAGAAGCCCGGCTACACCTGGCCGGCCGATCTGGCATTTGCCGACGTCGATCCGTCCCAATACGTAGCACTCGTGATTCCGGGCGGCCGGGCACCGGAGTACATCCGCAACGATCCGGACGTCCAGCGCATCACCCGGCATTTCTTCGGTGACGACAAGCCGGTCGCGCATCTCTGCCACGGCGGTCTGCTGCCGGCCACCGCCGGTCTGCTGAACGGGCGCCGCTCAGCCGCCTACCCGGCGCTGGCCCCCGATGTCGCGGCGGCCGGCGGCGAGTTCGTGGACAGCGAGGCGGTCGTGGACGGCGTCATGGTCTCCGCCCGAGCCTGGCCGGACCACCCGGCCTGGATGCGCGAGTTCATCTCGATCCTTCGGGCCAAGGCGCCGGCTTCGGGCCGCTGACCGGCAGAACCGGGGGGCGGCACACCCTGCGGCGGTAGTCAGGGATTCCGTCCACGTCGTGAGTCCCTGCGGACCAGGTTCCCTCCACCGGGGCCGGGCGGTGCGTCTATAGGTGTGTACGGGTGTGCCGCGGCGGCTCGGTGCTGCGGCGATTGACGTGCAGCTTCGCGGCATCGACGGTCGGGAGGGGCTGAATGGGCGGCGAGGACTCGTTCCGCGAGTTCGTCCATGCCCGGGGTGCGACGCTCGCTCGGGTGGCGTACCTGCTGACCGCCGACCGGCATCTTGCCGAGGATCTGCTGCAGTCCGCCTTACACAAGACGGCGCTTCGCTGGCGGCAGATCGACGAGGGACGCCGGGAAGCGTACGTGCGAACCGTGCTCTACCACGAGGCAGTGTCCTGGTGGCGTCGAGGCCGATCCCGGGAGATCGTTACCGAGCAGGTCGGCGTTGATCGCGAGGACCCGGCGGGAGCCGATCGAACCGAGCTTCGCCTGGTGTTGCGCGACGCGTTGGCGCGGTTGACGCCGCGGCAGCGGGCGGTCCTGGTGCTGCGGTACTACGAAGACCTGACCGAGGCGCAGACCGCGGTGGTTCTCGGGGTCAGCATCGGGACGGTCAAGAGCCAGACCCGGCACGCGCTGAGCCGGTTACGCATGCTCGCTCCCGAGTTGGCGGAGCTCGTGGAGGTCCCGCGATGACCGAACGAATCGGCGCATTGCTTACCGAGTTGGCCGACATCGAGGCTCCACCGGTCCCGGTCGCTGACCCGATCTGGCGGCGGGCCGGCCGGACCCGGATCCGCCGTCGCGCGGCGTTCACCGTGGCGGCCGTGGCTCTTGGCGCCGCTGCCTTGACGCTGACTCTGGTGTCTACCCAGCCGGGCATTGGTCCCGCTGGTCCGCCGACCCGGGGCGGCGTCGGCGGACTCGAGCCGCTACCGCCGCGCTTGACCGCTCCGATCGGCGAGGTACCGACGATCGCCCAGCGCCCAACGGATCGTGTTCAGCTACTCGTTGAGACGAAGTTGTTCGAGCGGAAGTTCTTCCTACCCCGTACCAAGCCTGTCTGCGTGGCGATTGGATGCGGTGATCATTCCGTTCCCCTTGGCGTGGGATCGGATCATGCGTACCGGCATGTCATCGATCCGCGGCGGTTGTCCGGCCAGGTCCTACTCGCTCCCGACGGCACCTACGCGGCCGCGGTTGTCTCGCCGGTGATGTATCCAGGTCCGTCCCAGGAAGGCGGCCCCGAGGAAGGTGCCCCACCGGTTGAACAGGAATGGGCCCTTGTCGACCTGGCGAGCGGCCGCGGGCTCCCATCGGTGCGCTGCACAGGATCGGCCGGGTGGACGCGAGACGGCTGGTTCGTCTGCATACCGGCGTCTGGACTGCCGTTGACGCGCTACGGCATCGACTCGAGCGGTGGATTGACCGGCACCGAGATCGGTCAGGCGTCCGCTTCTACCGGTCGGACTGGGGACATCACTCCGGAACTGCTCGGACGGAACGCAACTGCGCTGCTCGGTCCAGCCGACGAGCCGAATGCGATAAAGATCACGAGTGTCGCGGCTGGTCCAACCGAGAGGATCTTCTATCCGGGCGCGACCGAGGTGCGGCCGGAGCAGTGGTGTGGACCGGACACGGTCCTGGTCGAGGCCGACGGATATCCAGCAGTCCTTGACCTCGACGGCGGTGTGCTTTCGTCCGGAAAGGTTGGCTGGCAGGCCATCGGCTGCCGGCCCGACGGATCGATGCTCCTCCAGGATCCCGTCGCTTCTAGGCTGTGGCTGAGCCGTCCCGACGGGACGAGCGAAGGCTCGGTTCTGCTTCCTCGCGGAAAGTCGGGCGCGATGGATCCCTCTGCCGCCGTTGTCGAGGTTGCGATCGACGCGTTCGACTGGCGGGTCGGCGGACCGGCAGCGCGCGTTCCCGGGTTCCGGCCGCTGGAGTGGGTGGACGAGGCCGCGCTCGGGCTGATCGTGATCGGCGGGGTTGGCGTGCTCGTCGTTCGCCGACGGCGGAAGCGGCGGATGGTTGCGGCGACCACTGAGCTGGCATGATCGAGCGCTATGCCGACGTTTGAGACGCCCGACGGGCGCACCATCGCATATCAGCTCAACGGCCCGCGGGACGGCACTCCGGTGGTCGGCTTGCACGGCACGCCCGGCTCTCGGTTGGGCCGGTTCCCGATCGGTGATCCGTACGCGGACGCCGGGGTCTGCGTGGCCCAGTACGACCGGCCCGGCTATGGCGACTCGACCCGCAGGCCGGGACGAACCGTGGCCGACTGCGTCGCGGACGTCGCCGCTCTTGCCGACGAGCTGGGCTGGGAGAGGTTCGCGGTGACCGGCGGTTCCGGTGGTGGTCCGCACTCGCTGGCCTGTGCCGCGCTGCTGCCGGATCGGGTGATCCGGGCCACCTGCGACGTCGGGATTGCACCGTGGAACGCGGAAGGGCTGGACTACTTCGACGGCATGGTCGATGGGAACGTTGCCGAGTTCACAACCGCACGCCGTGGTGAGGAGGCGTTCCGCGCGCTGGTGGCGCCGCAGATCCCTGAGGTGCTGGAGCGGCTCGACGGGGACATGCGCGACGTTCTTGGCCCGGAGTATCCGCTGTCCGAAGCGGATCGCGACGTCCTCGGCCGGCCGGAGTTCGGCGCGCAGCTCAGTCGCGACATGAAGGAGGCGTTCAAGCAGGGTGCCGACGGTTGGGTGGATGACGGCCTCGCGTTCGTAAAGGACTGGGGCTTCGCGGTCGACTCGATCGCGATCCCGGTCAAGGTCCGGTACGGCCCGGACGACACGCTCGTCCCGGCCGCGCACGGTCGCTGGCTCGCCGCCCACGTCCCGGGTGCGATCGAGGAGCTCAAGTACGGCGGCCACCTGGGCAGCGCGGACCCTGCAGTCTTCATCGAGCAGCTGTGCTGGTTGGCCGGTACCAAGTAGCGGCAACCGACACGCTCCGGCGGGGCCTCGGCGCCCGCAAGCGCCCCGGCGCGCCGCCGCCGGGACGACGGCCCACCCGGCGCCAGGCCCGGGCGCGCCAGTGCTCGGGCGAAGGCCACTCTGCGCCAGGCTCGGGGCGCGCGCCACCGTCCGCCGGCAAAGGCTCACCCGGCGCCACCGCCCGGGCGCCCACGATGCCGAGCCCACGGTCTACGGATCGCGTGCACTCGGTCCACGATCATCTGTCGGCTGCGTTGGCGCTGCGTGGAGTGCCTGGATGATCGGTCCCACCGCGTCGGGGTCCACCCGGTATGTCTGGCCGACCGGTGAGATCCAGACGAACTGACCAGGTCGGGTCTGCATCAGTCGCCATCCGGCGTGCGTCTTGGCCACATGGTGCGGCAGACATAGCGGACCGAGATTGAACTCGGCTGTCGGACCATCCGAGCTTGGGACCGTGTGGTCGATCTGGCAGCGGTATGCGGGCTGGCCACATCCGGGGAACCGACAGCGCTGATCCCGGGTGATGATGTGATCGACCAGATCTGGCGGCGGTTGGTATCTGGTCCGGCCGTAGTCGAGCAGAGCGCCCGTGGCGGGATCGGTGAGCAACCGGCGCCAGGTGCCCTCGGCAGCGATCCGGCGCGCCACGGATGCCGGGATTGGCCCGTATCCGGTCAGCTCGCCCGGCTGGTCGTCGAGGCCGAGCAGCGTCGAGAACGGCACGGTCACCTGAATGAGCGGGCGCCGGCCATGCGCGGTCGCCAGCCGCTGCCCGCACTCGCTGCCACCGAGCCGGCCGGTCCGCAGCGAGTCCTGCGCCATCTGGACCAGCGCGTCGACCCGAAGCTGGTCCATGGTCCGCCCGTCACCGGGATGGTCGGACCGGATCGCCCTCGCGGCGGCATCCAACGCCGCGCGCAGGCTGGTCATCCCGTCCGCGGGCAGGTAGGCCTCCGCGGTTCCCATGGCGTCGGGCTGCGCGAAGAAGTCGATGCGCCGCTGATCGACGGCGACCTCGTGCCGCTCCTCGGCGCCGCGCGGATCGACCTCGAGCACCGCCCGCTCCACCGCTGCGCGGTGCCGACCGAGGCTGCGCGAGCCCGCCTCGGGCAACACGCGCGCCTCAACCTCGGCGGTCTGCTCCCGGGTCAGCCCCGGCACCGCCTCGGCCAGCACCGCCGCCCGGCGGTAGTCGATGTCACCGCTGCGCAGCGCCGCCAGTGTGGCCGGCAGCTGATCCACCAGCGTCCGCGCCACGGTAACGCGGTGCTCGCCGGTCGGTGTGGCCAGGCACAGCCGAGCGGCCACCTCCATGCCGGCCAACCGAATCGGCGCCAGCTGACTCCCCGAGAAGACAGCGCGACCCGACAACTCGGCCATCGCCGCCACCTGCCCGGCAGCCACCCACCCGGCTAGCTGCTCGAATGCGGCGATAAGCTCGACCAACTCGAAGTCGTCGATCGTGGCCGGATCGACCGCGGCCAACTGCGCGGCCAGCTCTGGACCCGGCGCAGCCCAATCGTGCTCGCGTTGGCGAGACATTCCGCCACCCCCGTGACGTCAGCAGTTCGAACATTCGTTCGACGAGAACGCTACCGGAGCCCACCGACAATTTCAGCCCGACGCGGCGAGTTCCGCCGTCGGCGAAATCGACGGCGAACTACCGGTACCGGGACGGCCGAACTAGTCCCGGCAGGCGGCCCGGTGCCCGGACGACCCGAGCTAGTCCCGGGAGGACGCCCGGTGCCCGGACGACCCGAGCTAGTCCCGGGAGGACGCCCGGTGCCCGGACGACCCGAGCTAATCCTCCGAACTCGCCGAACTCGGCAGCTTGGTCGCGATGAGCTCCATCACCGACGAGTCGGTCAGCGTGGTCACGTCGCCAAGCGCCCGGTGTTCGGCCACGTCCCGAAGGAGCCGGCGCATGATCTTGCCGGACCGGGTCTTCGGTAGCTCCGGTACGAGCAGGATCTGCCGCGGTTTGGCGATCGGCCCGAGCATGATCGCGACGTGGTCGCGCAACTCCTTCGCGAGCGCGTCGCCGGCCGCCTCGTCCTCGGGCACCGAGCCGCGCAGGATCACGAACGCGACGATGCCCTGCCCGGTAATCGGGTCGGTCGCGCCGACCACCGCCGCCTCCGCAACCTTCGGGTGGGAGACCAGCGCCGACTCCACCTCGGTGGTCGAGATGTTGTGCCCGGACACGAGCATCACGTCGTCGACCCGGCCGAGCAGCCAGATGTCGCCGTCGTCGTCGCGTTTGGCGCCGTCACCGGGGAAGTACATTCCGTCGAACCGGCTCCAGTACGTGTCCACGTACCGCTGGTCGTCGCCCCAGATCGTGCGCAGCATCGCCGGCCACGGTTCCTTGATCACTAGGAAGCCGCCGCCGCCGTTGGGCACCGGGGCTCCGTCCGAGTCGACAACGTCCGCGATGACGCCCGGCAGCGGCCGCATCGCCGATCCGGGCTTGGTCTCGGTCACCCCGGGCAGCGGGCTGATGAGAATGGAACCGGTCTCGGTCTGCCACCAGGTGTCCACGATCGGGCAGTTGCTGTGTCCGATGTTCTCGCGGTACCAGATCCATGCCTCCGGGTTGATCGGCTCGCCGACCGTACCCAGCAGCCGCAGCGACGACAGGTCGAACTGGGCTGGGATGTCGTCGCCCCACTTCATGAACGTGCGAATCGCGGTGGGTGCGGTGTACAAGATGCTGATCTTGTATTTCTGGACCAGCTCCCAGAACCGCCCTTTGTGCGGGGTGTCCGGCGTTCCCTCATACATGACGCTGGTGGTGCCGTTCGCAAGCGGCCCGTAGACGATGTACGAGTGCCCGGTGACCCAGCCGATGTCGGCGGTGCACCAGTAGATGTCGGTGTCGGGCTTGAGGTCGAAGACCGCCCAATGCGTATACGCGATCTGGGTGAGGTAACCGCCGGTCGTGTGCAGGATGCCCTTCGGTTTCGCGGTGGTTCCCGAGGTGTAGAGGATGTACAGCGGATGCTCGGCATCGAGCGCCGTCGGCGTGTGCTGAGCGCTTTGCCGGTCGACCGTGTCCTGCCACCAAAGATCGCGACCCTCGTTCCAGCCGATGTCCTGGCCGGTGCGGCGGACGACCAGTACGTGCTCGATGGTCGGGCACTCCTTGACCGCGTCGTCCACGATCGGCTTGAGCGCGTTCGGGGCTCCGCGGCGGTACCCGCCGTCGGCGGTGATGACGAGCTTGGCCTCGGCGTCCTGGATGCGGCCCTTCAACGACTCGGCGGAGAACCCGCCGAACACCACCGAGTGCGGGGCGCCGATCCGGGCGCAGGCCAGCATCGCGATCGGTAGCTCCGGGATCATCGGCAGGTAGATGGCTACTCGGTCGCCGGTCCGGATCCCGAGCTCGGTCAGGGCATTGGCCGCTTTGCTGACCTCCCGCTGAAGGCCGGCATACGTGATCGTGCGGGTATCGCCGGGCTCGCCCTCCCAGTGGTAGGCGATCTTGTCGCCGTGCCCGGCCTCGACGTGCCGGTCCACGCAGTTGTAGGCAACGTTGATCTTGCCGCCGACGAACCACTTCGCGAACGGCGCGTTCCACTCCAGGGCCTGCCGCCACGGCTCGGCCCAGCTCAGCCGGCGCGCCTGAAGCTCCCAGAACGCGATCCGGTCCGCCCTGGCCAGGTCGTACTGTTCAGCCGTAGCGTTCGCGTGTGCGGCCAGCTCAGGCGGCGGTGCGAAGCGGCGGTTCTCGGTCAACAGGTTCGAAAGGGTGCTCTCGCTCACGCGTAGCTCCTTGGCGCTTCGTCTCAACGACCCATGACGCTTAGTGAGGGTATTCGGACCAACCTCACCAGCGAAGTGCCGGTCCGGCAAGGGGGACCGAAGCGCGGAATAGCTCGGGAGTCCGATGGCCGCTGCCGCGTGTGCTAGCCGATGACCGCGGGGCTACGGTGACGATATGAGTCGCAAGACAGAGCACTTGAGCGATGAGCTCCATGCATACCTTCTTGATCACGGTACCCGCCCGGACCAGGTCCAGGAGGCGCTGATCGAGGAGACGGCAACGCTGGGCGGGGTCGCCCGGATGCAGATCGCGCCGGAGCAGGGCGCATTCATGGAGATGTTGGCGCGAATCCTGCACGCCAGATTCGCAGTCGAGGTCGGCACGTTCACCGGCTACTCGGCGATGTCCATTGCCCGTGGTCTGGCCGACGGTGGCCGGCTGCTGTGTTGCGACATCAGCGAGGAGTGGACCGGCATCGCCAAGCGGTACTGGGAGCGGGCCGGCGTCAGCGACCGGATCGAGTTGCGGCTCGGACCCGCGCTGGAGACGCTGCAGTCGCTGCCCCCGGATCCGGAGATCGACCTGGCGTTCGTGGACGCGGACAAGGGTGGCTACATCGGCTACTGGGAGGAGCTGGTACCCCGAACCCGGCCGGGTGGCGTGCTGCTCATCGACAACGTGTTCGCCGGTGGCCGGGTGGTCGAGCCGTCGCCCAGCGACGATATGGCTCGCGAGATCAAGGCGTTCAACGACCACGCCGCCAAGGACTCCCGGGTCGATCTGGTCATGCTGCCGATCGCGGACGGGCTGACCATGGCCCGCAAGCTCTGACCGGCACGCTTACCCGCGCCTTTCGCCTACCGGACCGATCCGTCCCTGACGTGCGAACGGCGCCCCACACCGGGGCGCCGTCGCTGGCACGTCTGCTGGGTTACCAAGCGTGCACCACAAGTCGTCGGACAGGTCCAGCCTGATCGCGACGGGCCCTTTACCCGGGTCGGACGCGCGTGGGTGCCCAGCTTCCGTACGCGGCTCGGATTTGGCTTGCGCCGCTGCCGAGGCCGTACTTGCTTTGTACGTGGCTGCCGGGGTCCTGTGAACCCTTGGAGCATGATCTTTACCTTTGGCACTCCGCACGTTGCCTCAGACGACACGTAGGTCACGAACAGTCCCAGCAGTCACCGGTACCGGGTGGACACCTGGGCCCGAGCCGGGGGATCACGGCTCCGGTTCCGGGCACGCCTGGATGTAGAGGCTGCTCAACGCGTAAAACGCCTGGTCGGTGAACTGCGAGAACACCTCGGTGGTGCCGCTGCCGCTCTTGGACTTTGTCAGCAGTTGGAACGTGGGGATCTCCGACAGGTCCAGCAGCCGTCCGGCGCATCGGGTCACGGTGACCTCGAACGGCACCGCCGCCTGAGATCCGGCGGCCACCTCGACCGGACGGCCGCGCATCCGAACCGCGAAGATGCCCGTGCTCTCGATGCCAACCACGAGCCGGGTTGCTCGCCCGGCATGCACGACGCCGTCGCCCCGCAACGCCGGTCGGCCGCCGCTGGTGACCATCTCCATGCTGCTTGGAGGTTCGACGAAGGTCTCCTGGTCGTATTCGCCGGTGCACTCGACCTGGTAGAACGAGATGAGCTGGGCGTCGAGCAGGGTCAGCGGGACTTCCTTGCGGCCGCCGCTCGCGGTGCGAACTCCGACGGTGATGACCGGATCGACGGAGGTGACGCCGGCTTCGCCGTCTGCGGTGCAGATCGCCGCTCCGATGTCGACGCTGACCGGAGTGGTCCGCCCTGGGGCAAGAGAGCGATCGCTGAACTGATGGGTGCGGCTGCGCTCGAAGCCGAGCGCGTCGAGCCGTACCGTTTCCAGCCCGATCGGCAGCGGCCCGAGATTGAGTAGGCGAACGACGAGCCGGTGGCTGGGACCGGGGAACACGCTGGTCGGGTCGACCGTTGCGTGCAGCAAAACGGTGCCCCGCTCGGCTCGAAGCGCCTGCGCATCGTGCTGCCGATCGGTGCTGATCACACCGACGGCAAGTCCGGCGGCGATCGCCAGCACCAACGCGACTCGGCGCCTGGTCCGCTCGCCCAGCCGGGTCCACGGGTTGTCGCCGAGCCACCGGGCGCGGCCCGTTGGCCGATCGGACTGACTGTCTTCCGCATCGCGAGCCTGGGCGACCGGCCGGGCCTCACCCGGTTCCGCACCGCGACCGGGGGTTGCGACCCGCTGTGCCTCACCCGGCCGCCGCGGGTTGCTCAGCTGCTCCGCGCCCGGCTGCTCTGCGCCCGGCTGCTCGGCGCCCGGCTGCTGGGCACCTGACTGCTGGGCACCCGGCTGCTGGGCACCTGGCTGCTGGGCACCCGGCTGCTCGGCACCCGGCCGCCCGGTGCCAGAGCGCCCGTCCTCGTACTCGATCATTCGTACTCGATCACGTCCTGCTCGACCTCCGGATCACATCAGAAGGTACGCGCGACATATCCGAGCGGTTCCGGCCGGATGCCCGGCGATCGTGCCCCTCGACAAGTCCGAGCCGTTCCGGCCGGATGCCCGGCGATCGTGCCCCTCGACAAGTCCGAGCCGTTCCGGCCGGATGCCCGGCGATCGTGCCCCTCGACAAGTCCGAGCCG
>Ga0066905_100000278_pt1 | contig 12950 bp, 12 predicted proteins | sample PanSoiMetaPlot36_FD_67483 | JGI IMG/M metagenome (GOLD analysis project Ga0066905, IMG submission 67483) | Tropical forest soil microbial communities from Panama analyzed to predict greenhouse gas emissions - Panama Soil Plot 36 (version 2) | ecosystem: Environmental > Terrestrial > Soil >... | reverse complement strand
GCGTTACCGGGAGAGCCCCGAGCCGGTCGAGGACCTGATGCAGGCCGGCTATGTCGGCCTGCTCAAGGCGATCAACAACTTCGATCCCGCGCTGGGGCAGAACCTTGCCGCGTACGCGCAGCCGTGTGTCAGCGGAGAGATCAAGCGGCACTTCCGGGACAAGCGCTGGCAGATCCACGTCAAGCGGTCCGCGCAGGAACTGCTGCTGCAGGTCCGCCGGGCGCGTGGGGAGCTCGCCCAGGATCTGGGCCGCTCTCCCACCGATGATGAGATGGCGCGTCACCTGAACGTGGGCCTCGACGACCTGCGCGACGCCCAGCGGGCCGACATGGTCTTCCACTCGCACTCGCTGGACGCCCCGCTGTACGGCCAGGAGGACCCGGCGAGCCTGTCCGAGCTGATCGGGCAGGAGGATCCGCAGGTCGAGCACACCCTCGACATGGAGTCGGTGTTCGCCCACTGGACCGATCTGCCGGAACGTGAGCAGCGGATCCTGACGATGCGCTTCTACGGCAACATGACCCAGGCCGAGATTGGCGATCGGCTCGGCATCTCCCAGATGCACGTCTCCCGGCTGCTCGCCCGGGCGCTGCGGTACCTGCGCGACCGCTTGCTCGGCGACGACGAGGAGGCCGCGACCGGTCGGGCCGGCTGACCGCCCGCCTACTGCGGGCCAGGCGCGCCGGGCGCTTCGACCACCCGCAGCGCCAGCATGGTGATGTCGTCGCGCAGTTTGCCCTGGCAGAACTCGACCGCCGCTTCCTGGATCCGGGAGAGGATCCGGTCAGGCGTCCGTCCGGCCAGGGCCGCGACCTCACCCGGCAGCTGGTCGTCAAAGTAACCCTGGCCCGCCCGGTGGGCGTCGGCGAGCCCGTCGCTGTACAAGATGAGCGTGTCGCCCGCGGACAGGTCGTGCTGCTCGAGCTCGGGCCCGCCGTCGGGGAAGATGCCCAGCGGCAGCCCGCCGCCCCTGAGCTGGCGAAGCTCGCCGTCGCGGCGCAACAGCAGCGCAGCGGGATGCCCGGCGCTGCCGAGCGTCACCTCCAGCGACTCATCCCGCCACCGGACGTGAGCGGTACAGGCGGTGACGAAGCGACCGCCGAACTCCTCGGCGAGGACGATCTGATTCGCCGTGCTGAGCACCTCGCCGGGATCGTGAGTAGAGTGCGCGACGACCCGGATGGCGTGCCGGGCCGCGGCGCTCGCCGCCGCGACCCCATCGCCCCGGCCGCAGACGTCGCCGATGGCCACCCCCCAGCCGGATGACGTGCGGTATACGTCGAAGAAATCGCCGCCAACCTCCGGGTTCTCTGTCGCGGCCAGGTAGGTGGTGGCGACCTCGATGCCGGGCACGCCGGGCAATTCGCGGGGCAGGAGGCTGTACCGCAGCGCGTCGGCCACCTGAGCGTGCTGCCGCACCTTCCTGTCCATCGTGATCGCGAGCGCGAGCTGCTCGCCGATCTCCTCGACGAGCCCGAGATCGGCCATCTCGAAATGCCCCGCGCTGGGGCGGCGGGCCAGGGTGAGCGCGCCGTAACAGCGCCCGCCGTCGAAGAGCGGAACGCTCAGCACCGACGTCGCCCCCAGCAGCATGAGCAGGGGGACGTCGTCCGGGCCCGTGCCGAGGATGCTCGCATCCTCCGCGTGGGTGATCAGCTGGGAGCTCATGCTGTCGTGAACCGCGTACGGCAGCGAGCCCGATTGCGGGTCCTGCGCCGCCACCGTCCGGGAGAGTTCCGCGGACTGCTCGTCCTCCGCGCCCACGGCGCACTGCCGCCGGAGCCGCTCGCCCCGTGCCACGTCCACGATGACCAGTGCCGCCAGTTCGTCGGCGAGCAGCCTGGCGCAGCGTTGCAGCGCGACGGTCTCGTTCAGCGGCGCGTTCTCCAGAAGCAGCCGGCCGACGGACGTCATCAGGTCCAGCCTGCGGGTCATGGTCGTGACGAGAGGCGAGGGCACGTCCGTGGCGGCCTGCGCCCGCCCGGCTTTCGTGCGGGTCCTGGTAACGGTGCGGCGACCGCGTGGTGGCGGCCCCGCCTCGCGGACGGCGACGACGAGCTGATCCGCGTCCCCCCGCGGCCGGGCCAGCCCCGCGATGAGCTCACATTCGGTGGTCCCAGTCGCGGTCAGCAGCTCACACCGCAACTGCCTCGGCTTTCCGGTCCGGATGACCGCGGCCAGCTGGCTGTCCACGGCGGCTCGCGAGGGCAGGTCGACGAACGCCTTGAAAGGCCGCCCGGTCGCGTAGCCGGTGCCCGTGTCCAGGAGCTCACCGGCCGCCTGGTTGACCCGCCGGACGGTGCCGTCGCGCTCGACAAGGATCAGCGCCACCGGCGCCTCATTGAAGAGCGCTCGCAGCAACCTCCGTTCCGCGTGCAGTGCGTCCAGGGAAGCCTCGTTCTGTGGCCCGCCGTCGGTGCCTTCCTCGGCCGCCGCGAGCGCGTCGATGGCGGCGTCCAGCTCCGCCAGCGCCGCGTCCAGCGTCGGGCGCAGGCTCGCGCCCCGCAGCGTAGCGGCCTGGCGGAGCGCATCGCGGCGGGCCGTCAGGTCGGCGAGTTCCTTCCGCGTCGACACGTTCCCGTCTGGGTGAGGCATCCGGTCAGCCCAGTCCAGACTGCCCCGAATTGATGATCTTGCTGGCAACCTCGGTGACCTTCATGTTGCCCTGCTGGGAGATCTGCCGCATCCGGTCGAGCGCCTCGTCAGCGCTGCAGCCCAGCGCGTTCATCAGGATCCCCTTCGCCTGATCGACCTGGGCCCGCGACTCGGCGGCGTCACGGAACTGGAGCGCGGCCCGGCGGGCGTCGCCGAACTGGGACAGGTTGTCCACGAGCGCACCACCGGCGGCGACGAGCAGCTCTGCCAGCGGGATCTGGTCGGGATCCAGCACCCGCGGCCTCGCCCCGAACAGCGACAGGGTGACCGCCTCGGGCCCGGGCCGGTATGCGAGGGCGACCGAGCAGCGCACCCCGTGGGACAGCGCCGCCCGGGCGTATTCGGGCCAGCGCTCCTCCTCCAGCGTGTCCGGGCAATGGGCGGTGTCGCCGGTGGCCAGCGCGGTGATCTCCGGACCGCGATCGGACGCCAGTTCCACCTCGATCAGGCTGGAGACATCGGGGTGGGTGGCGGCCCTGATCAGCGGTTCGCCGTCCTGCCACAGCGTGGCGGTCGCGCCGGAGCAGGCGGGGACCTGTCGCGAGGCGAGTGCGGCAAGCTCGCCGAGCGACCGCGAGCGTGACTTGTCCGTGATGCTGAGCAGGTCAGCGGCCTCGCGTGCAAGGTCAGGGTTGGCCACGGTCACCTCCGACGGCCGGTGAGGAAGACGCGACTGGCCAGCATAGCCACCTGTCTCCATCTTGCCACCAGCCGAGAGCCGGGGCAGCCGTCGGCGAGCACCGCGGTGCCCAGATCGGAGCGGATGTCGCGGGATCCTGAGAGCCGATGTTTAGCAGGGCATGGCCGGGGAACACACACCACTGCGTGTCTACGACGCAGGCACACCTTCGCGCCCGTACGGCGTGATCGCTGAGGTGTGCCTTTTTTGCGGTCCTGGCGGCCTGCTTCACCAGCACTCCCGGCGTGACGCGCCGATCCCCAACGGCAGCCCGTAGGAGGCTCGTGATGAGGATCGCCCTTGTTGCCTCGCACTCCAGCTCGCCCGGCCCCGCCGATAGCGGCGGCCGCGGCCAGCGCGTCAGCTCCCTCGCCGACGCACTGGCCGGGCTGGGGCACGAGGTGACCGTCTACGCACCCAAGGACGCCCCCAAGCTGCCGCGGAAGGCCACCCTGGCGTCGGGGGTGATGGTCGAGCACCTGCCCGCCGGAGCTCGTGGCCGGCCGCTCACCGACGAGGCGGCACCGGATATCCCCGCCTTCAGTGATCATCTTGCGCGCCGCTGGCGGCAGGATCCGCCTGATATCGCGCACGCTCACTTCTGGACCACGGGGCTGGCGGCACTCGCCGGCGCGCGGGGCCTGAACCTGCCGGTGGTGCAGACGTTCCACTCCCTGGGCGTGCCGCGCGCCCATGGCCTCCACCGCCCGGCGACTGCCTCCCGTCCGGGCGGTGGACCCAGCACGGCCCGTGGTTCCGGCCCTGCCCGCCGTTCCGGCCGAGCCCGCGGGCCCGGCCAGGCAGGTGGCCCGGGTGGCGCCCGCCGCCAGCGGGACACCGGGCACCAGCAGGCCCGGATCCGGCTCGAGGTCAGCCTCGCGCGCAACGCCAACGCCGTGCTGGCCACGTCGTCGGAGCAGATGACGAAGCTGACCGGCCTGGGCGTCCCGCGGGCGTCGATCCGGGTGGTGCCGTGGGGGGTCGACACCGGCTTGTTCGCCCCCGAGGGGCCGATCGCCAAGCGGAACGGGCGGCCGCGGCTGCTCGCGGTCCGGCAGTGGGACGCGGGGCAGGGCCTGGATGTCGTCATCAGCGCCCTGGCCGAGGTTCCGGCGGCGGAACTGCTCATCGCCGGCGGGCCTTCCGGCTCGGGCCCCGATGCGGACCCGGCCAATCAGCACCTGGCCGGGCTGGCCCGCAACCTGGGCGTGCTGGACCGTGTCACCTTTGCGGGGGACGTGAGCAGGACGCATCTTCCCGCGCTGCTCCGCTCCGCCGACCTGCTGCTGAGCGGGGCGTGGGAGGACCCGTTCGGAACGGTGGCGCTGCAGGCGATGGCGTGCGGCACACCGGTCGCCGCGTCGGCGCTGGGCGTCGTCGGCGACGCGGTCATCGACGGGATCACGGGCATCCTGGTGCCGCCCGGGCAGCCGTCGGTGCTCGCCCGCCGGATACGGAGCCTGCTCGCCAGCCCGATTCAGCTTGACGCGTTCAGCATCGCGGCGGTGGACCGGGCCAGGTCCCGCTACTCCTGGGACCGGATCGGCCGGGAGACCGTCCGGGCCTACGAGCGCTGCCTGCCGCACCAGTTCGCGGACGTGACCGACGAGCCGGAGCCCGAAGACGCCGATTCCCCCCAGGACGGGTAGGCGGCCTGCCCGGCCTGCGCCCGGGCTTGGCGGCCGGCTACCGTCGGCGGTGAGCCGCTTGCATCTCCCCCCCAGCGAGCGGCTCACCTCCTTTTTTCAGCAGGTTTACAGCCGGCCCGGCATGCCACGGCGGGCCGGCTATGCCAGCCGGTGGCCGGCGAACAACACCCGCGGCGTCCGGTCCTCGGAGGTCCGCTCGGTGATCGCCTCCGCGTGGAAGCCGGCGCCCGCCAGCAGCCCCAGCCAGGCCGCGCGGCCGAACAGCCCGGTGTGGTGGGTCTCGTGCACGACGTGCACCGAGCCGTCCTCGTCGCGGAGCAGGAACGCGTACTCGGACCGGATCCAGGTGTCGCCGGGATCGGGGTCCCAGGTCCATTCCAGGTAGCGTGCCCCGCGCCCGCCGTCGCCGTCGGTGCCGCCGTGGTCGGTCACCGGCTCGAAGGTCTCCGCGATGTGGTCGGGGACGAACACCGCGACGCCGCCGGGGCGGCAGTGCACGAAGGCGGTCTCGATCACCTGCCGCAGGTCCGCCTCGGTGGTCATGTAGTCCACGGCGTCATGCACGAAGACCGCGTCGAAGGTGCGCCCGAGCCGGATCGTGCGCATGTCTCCCTGCTGGTGTGCGCACTCCGGGTTGAGCCGGCGCGACACCGCGAGCATGTCCTCCGACAGATCAGCCAGGGTCAGGCTGAAGTGCTTCTTCAGGTGCACGGCGTTGTGGCCGCCACCGCTGCCCAGTTCCAGCACCTCGCGCACATCGATCGCGGCCGAGTTCAGGATCGTGGCAGCCTCGGCTGCCTCCTCCGCGTACTCCCGCGGGGGAGAGATGAGCGGCCACCACGAGGCCAGGTCCGCGTACAGGCGGTACCCGGCGGGGTTCCCTGTCACGCTCATCATTTTCCCGCACGGGCCCAACTGCACCAGATCGTGATCACGAACCGCCGATGGGCCTATTGTCGGTAGCTGTCGCTGACGGCACGAGCCACGGGCTGGTTCTCACCGAGGGAGATGACGTGCTGAAGGGCTTCAAGAACTTCCTGATGCAGGGTGACCTGGTCGTCATCGCCGTCGGCCTGGTGGTGGCCCTGGCGTTCAGCACCCTGATCAAGGCTTTCACGGACAGCATCATCACGCCGCTGGTCAACGCGATCGCGGGCGGCGGAGCGGCCGGTAAGGGGCTCGGCTGGACCCTCAACGGGCAGCGCATCGACCTCGGCGCGTTCATCGGCGCGGTCATCTACTTCGTCATCCTCGTGGCCGTCATCTACTACCTCATCGTGGTCCCGTACCGCGCCTACATGAAGCGGCGGGGCAGGTCCGTTTTCGGCGACCCGCCGCCCACCAAGACGTGCCCCTACTGCCGGTCGACCGACCTCCCGGTGGCCGCAACGAAGTGCAAGTACTGCGACAGCGAGCTGCCCGCGGCCGCCTGAGCCGGTGCTACCGCGCCGCCGGCAGCGCCGCGCGCCGGTAGCCGCCGGGCGTGATGCCGTAGCAGCGGAGGAACCAGCGGGTGAGGTGGCTCTGGTCGCTGAAGCCGGCGTCGGCGGCGGCCTCGCCGATCGGCCGCCCCTGCCCGATCAGCCGCCGCGCGGCGCGGAGCCGGAGCTGGCGCTGATAGTCACCGGGCGCCATCCCGTACGCCGACGTGAACGCGCGGTGGACGGCGAACCTGCTCCGGCCCGCGGCCGCGGCCAGGTCGGCGGCCGTGATGTCGTCGAGGTAGGCGTCGTGGATCAGCTGCCGGGCCCGCCGGGCGGCGGCCCGGGGGCCGGGCGTGACCGCGGTTGCGGCGGGCAGCACGACCCGGGTCGCGGCCCGCCGCACGATCGAGTGGACCGCCGTGGCCAGCAACTCGTCGCGGCGCAGCGCGGTCGCGCCGCCGAGCAGCGCACGGTGCAGGGCGCGCAGGTTGCTGGCCAGGACCGGGTCGCTGACGACCGGGTCGGCGAACAGCGGCAGGCCGGGCCGGCGCCCGGTAATGTCGCCGAGCACGCCGGTGACCAGCTCCGGCGCAACGTGGATCATCCGGTAGGTGAAGCCGAGCTCGTCGCACGCCCGGCCGTCGTGCGGGTCGTCCGGGTTGAATGCCATGATCATCCCGGCGGCGCTGGCGCGGGCCGACCCCCGGCAGTTGAACGACTGCACGCCGTCCTCGGTCACGCCGAAGGAGTAGGTCTCGTGGCTGTGCCGGTGGTAGGCGTGCCGCTGGAAGTGAGCGTGCATCGCCTCCAGCTGCCCGTCGGCCGAGCGCCAGTAGCGCCACCAGTCCGATGCCACATACCCATTGTCGCCCGGGCGCGGACCGCACACGCGTTCAATACGCCCTGCGCGGGGGCTGCCAGACTGCTGCCATGCGGTTCGACACCAAGATCGCGATCGCGGTCCGGGATGACCTTGCCACGTGGCAGAAACTCAACGTCACGGCGTTCCTGGCCAGTGCGGTGGCCGGAGGGCGCCCCGAGGTGATCGGGGAGCGGTACCAGGACGGCTCGGGCAACGTCTACCTGCCGATGTTCCGCCAGCCGGTGCTCGTCTACGGCGCGGGCGCCGGGGCGCTCGCGCGCGCGCACGCCGGGGCGCTGGCCCGTGGGCTCGAATCCGCCGTGTACATCGAGGAGATGTTCAAGACCGGCAACGACCTGGACAACCGGGCGGCCGTCCGCGCGGTCGCGGCGGAGGAGATGGCGCTGGTGGGGCTGGCGGTGTACGGCCCGAAGAACGCCGTGGACAAGATCTTCAAGGGTTTCCCGCTGCACCCCTGACCCACGCGCAGGCTTAACGGATCGGCCCGGCTGATCCCGGCCGCGCCTGGCGGGCCCGGCGGCGCGGCCAGGGACCGGGCCGCCGGGATCATTGACGGCCATCCCGGTCGGGGGCTACTGTCCGGGCCTGCCGACAATCTCGTTTGGGGGAAACGATCTCGTTTGGGGGCAGCGATGCTTAGCTATGGCGTCACGTTCATGGCCGACCCGCCGGTGTCGGAGGTAGTCCGCCGGACCGTCCTCGCGGAGCAGAACGGGTTCAGCCACGCCTGGCTGTGGGACAGCCACGTCCTGTGGCAGGAGGTCTACCCGATCTTCACCTTGATGGCGGCCGGCACCGACCGCATCCACATCGGGCCGTGTGTCACCAACCCGGTCACCAGGGACCCGACGGTGACGGCGGCCGCTATGGCCACCCTGAACGAGATCTCCGGCGGCCGCATGGAAATGGCGATCGGGCGCGGCGACTCGGCGCAGCGGGTGCTCGGCCGCAAGCCGGTGCCGGTCGCCGAGATGGAGCGCGCCGTGGTGATGATCCGCGACCTCGCCGAGGGCCGCGAGGTGGACCTCGACGGCACCCCGGTGCAGCTGAAGTGGTCCGAGGGCCACCGGCTGCCGGTCTGGGTCGCGGCCTACGGGCCGATGGCGCTGCGCTGCGCCGGCCGGGTCGCGGACGGGGTGGTGCTCCAGCTCGCCGACCCGTTCATCATCGAGTGGGCGCTGCGCTACATCCGGGAAGGTGCCGAGGAGGCGGGCCGGAACGCGGACGAGATCAAGCTGATGGCCGCCGCGCCCGCGTACATCTCCGCCGATCTCGCGCACGCCAGGGACCAGACGCGCTGGTTCCCGGCGCTGGTGTCCAACCACGTGGTCGACCTGGTTCACCGCTACCACGACGCCGAGCTGCCCGCCGAGCTGACCGACTACATCGCGGCCCGGAAGCGCTACGACTACTCCCACCACGGCCGAGCTGGCTCAGACAACGCCGAGTTCGTGACCGATGAGGTGGTCGACCGGTTCTGCGTGCTCGGCACGCCGGAACAGGTGCGGGCGAAGCTCGGCCAGCTCGTGGACCTCGGCATCAGCCAGTTCAACATCTACTCGATGGTGGACGACCCGGCGGGACTGATCCGCGGCTTCGGCGCCGAGATCATCCCGGCGTTCCGGTAACGCGCCGGCCGGCGGAACCCGCCGGCGGGACGCCGACTGGCGGAACACCGCCCGGCCGGCGCAGGCTAGGAGAGGCAAGCTGACAGGAGGGCATAACCCATGCGTAACGTCCGCGCTGCGCTGATCCAGGCACAGGCCAACATGTCCAAGCAGGACGCGGTGGACAAACACATCAAGATGATCGCCGACGCCGCGGGCCAGGGCGCTCAGGTCGTCGGCCTCCAGGAGATCTTCCACGGCCCCTACTTCTGCGCCGAGCAGGACCCCAAGTGGTACGACACGGCCGAGCCGGAGGACGGGCCCACGGTCAGCCGGATGCGCGAGGTCGCGCGCGAGCACGGCATCGTGCTCATCGTGCCGTGGTACGAGGAGGAACAGCCCGGCGTCTACTACAACACCGCCTGCGTGATCGAGCGGGACGGAACGGTCCTGGGCAAGTACCGCAAGACCCACATCCCTCAGGTCGGGCCCTGCTTCTGGGAGAAGTTCTACTTCAAGCCCGGCAACCTCGGCTACCCGGTGTTCGACACCTCGGTCGGCAAGGTGGGCCTGATCATCTGCTACGACCGGCACTTCCCGGAGGTGGCGCGCGAGCTCGGCATCAAGGGCGCGGAGATCGTCTTCAACCCGTCCGCCACCGTGGAGTCGCTGTCCCGCTACCTGTGGGAGCTCGAGCAGCCCGCGCACGCGGTCGCCAACGGCTTCTGGATGGCGGCAAGCAACCGGGTGGGCGTCGAGGCGCCGCTCAACCCGGCCAAGTTCTACGGCTCGTCCTACTTCTGCAGCCCGCGCGGCAAGATCATCGCCCAGGCCTCGGACAGTGAGGACGAGGTTCTCGTCGCCGACCTTGATCTGGACGAGATCCGCGAGGTGCGCAACACCTGGCAGTTCTTCCGTGACCGGCGCCCGGAGACCTATGGCGAGCTGGTGGCACAGCTGCCATGACGACGCTGATCAGGAACGGGACGGTCGTCACCGCGACCGACATGACCCAGGCGGACGTGCTCATCGACGGCGAGCGGATCCAGGCGATCGGCACCGGGTTCGGCGACGCGGACACCGTCATCGACGCGGCGGGCCGGTACGTGATGCCGGGCGGGATCGACGTGCATACCCACATGGAGCTGCCGTTCGGCGGCACCTTCGCCTCCGACGACTTCGCCACCGGCACGGCCGCGGCCGCCTGGGGCGGTACCACGACGATCGTCGACTTCGCCGTCCAGGACCACGGTCAGAGCCTCTCGGCGGGCCTGGACCGCTGGCTGGAGAAGGCCAGCCCGAAGTCGCACATCGACTTCGGGCTGCACCTGATCGTGCGCGAGATCAGCGACCAGATCCTGCGCGAGATGGATGCGATGATCGACCGCGGGGTTCCCTCGTTCAAGCTGTTCATGGCCTACCCGGGCGTGTTCATGCTGGACGACGCCTCGATCTTCCGCGCGATGAGCCGGACCGCGGACAACGGCGGCCTGATCATGATGCACGCCGAGAACGGCGGGGCCATCGACGTGCTGGTCAAGCGCTACCTGGCCGAGGGCAAGACCGCCCCGGTCAACCACGGGCTCACCAGGCCGTCGTCGATGGAGGGCGAGGCGACGCACCGGGCGATCGCGCTTGCCGAGCTGGCCGGCGTTCCCGTCTACATCGTCCACCTCAGCTCCCGGGACGCGCTGAACGCGGTCAGGGAGGGGCGCAGCCGCGGGGTGCACGCCTACGCCGAGACCTGCCCCCAGTACCTCTACCTGTCGCTCGACGACCTCGCGCGGCCGGGGTTCGAGGGCGCCAAGTTCGTCTGCTCGCCGCCGCTGCGCCCGGCCGACCACCAGGCAGAGCTCTGGCATGGCCTGGAAACCGACGACCTGCAGGTGGTCTCGACCGACCACTGCCCGTTCGACTACAAGGACCAGAAGATCCTCGGCAGGGACGACTTCTCCGCGATACCGAACGGCCTGCCCGGGGTGGAGGACCGCTACACGCTGCTGTGGGATGGCGGAGTCGCCGCGGGCCACATCAGCCCGATGCGGTTCGTCGAGCTGATCGCGACCGCACCCGCCAGGATGTTCGGGCTGCATCCCCGCAAGGGCACGCTCGCGCCCGGGGCCGACGCCGACATCGTGATCTTCAACCCGGGGACGCCGCGCACCCTGTCCGCCTCGTCGCATCACATGCGCGTCGACTACAACTGCTACGAGGGGCGCGCGGTCCGCGGCGCGCCGGAGGTTGTCATGCAGCGCGGCAACGTGCTGGTCGCCGACGGGCAGTTCCACGGCAAGCCCGGCGCGGGCAGGTTCCTGGAGCGCAGCCGGTTCGGCCCAGGCAAGGATCCCGGGTAGCGGCCCGCCCCCATGGCAAGACCGGGCGTGCTGGATCTGCTGCGCCGGCCCCTCGTCGTGGCGCCGATGGCCGGCGGGCCCTCGGCCAGCGAATTGGTGATCGCGGCCGCCGGTGCCGGGGCGGTCGGGTTCCTGGCAGCCGGTTACAAGGCCCCGGCGGCGATGGCCGCGGAGGTCGCCGCCGTGCGGGCGGGCACGGCCGAGCCGTTCGGGGTGAACGTCTTCGTGCCCGGGACGCCGTCGGCCGATGCCGCGGCGATCTTGGAGTATCTCGGTTCCCTGCGCGCCAGCGCCGAAGCCGTGGGCGCGTCGCCGGGGGAGGCGTCGTGGGACGACGACGGTTTCGGTGAGAAGGTCGCCTGCCTGCTGGCGGACCCGCCACCGATCGTCAGCTTCACGTTTGGCTGCCCGCCGGCGGCGGTGATCGCCGCTCTCCGGCACGCAGGCAGCCTGGTGGCCGTGACGGTGACCAGCCCCGGCGAAGCCGCGATCGCGGCGGCCGCCGGCGTGGACGCGCTCTGTGTCCAGGGCTACGAGGCCGGTGCGCACCGGGGCACGTTCGCCAACGATGGCGTCGCCGGCCAGGACTATGGCCTCCTGACGCTGATCGGAGAAATCGCCGCGGTCACCGCGCTTCCCCAGATCGCCGCGGGCGGGATCATGGGCCCGCGCCAGGTGGACGCGGTGCTCGCCGCTGGCGCGGTGGCGGCGCAGTGCGGGACCGCATTCCTGCGCTGCCCGGAGAGCGGCGCGCACCCCGTGCACAAGGCCGCGCTCGCCGACGCGCGTTACGCGATGACCACCCTGACCCGGGCGTTCAGCGGGCGATGGGCGCGGGGGCTGGTCAATCAGTTCGTCCTTCGCCACGCCGATGCCCCGGCCGCCTATCCGGAGATCAACAACGCAACCCGGCCCCTGCGCGCGGCGGCGGCCGCCAGAGGCGACCCGGAAAAGATGAGCCTGTTTGCCGGGCAGGGCTTCCGGGCGGCGGCCGACCGCCCGGCCGGCGAGATCGTGGAGTGGCTCTGCTCCCGCCGCGCCCGGTGACCGGCCTCGCGCGTCCAGGGCACCGTGGACTCTGTGAGCGAGCTCCTTAGCCCTTGTCATCACGGATGCCGCAAGGTTTAGACCTGAGCTGGGGCGGGCCGCACAAGATAGGGCAACTGCCCGATGCCGCCGCGGGGGCCTTACCGCGAACCTTGAAGTGCAGGGCCAGGCAGGTCCTGCACTTGCGGAGGAAGTCGCGGAGGACGCAGTGCACCCACACATCACGCAGATCCTGGCCGCGGAGCGGGTCAAGGGCTGGCAGCGGGAGGCGGAGCAGGCACGGCTGGCCAGCGGCCCGCGCCGCGCCCGGCGCGCCTGGCTGATGCCGTACGCTGCCAGGCTGGCGCTGCTGCGCAGCCGCCACGTTCCGGCGGCGCGGCCCGCAGCGGACCCGCGCGGCATCGCCGAAGGGCGGCGGGCCACGGCTGATGAGCGTCAGCCGGAGAGCACGCGAGCGGCGTGACGCCGTGCGCAACGCCGGGAACGCCCCGGTCGGCCGGAGCGGAGTGTCGCAGCCAGATGGCATCCTGGAAGATGTGAGCGCGCGCAGGAGAAGCCCGGTCCTTGTCGGCCGCGCGGAGCATCTGGCTGCCCTGGACGCCGCCCTGGACCGCGCCTGCCAGGGTGGGCCGTCCACCATGCTCATTGGCGG
>Ga0066905_100000277_pt1 | contig 12953 bp, 7 predicted proteins | sample PanSoiMetaPlot36_FD_67483 | JGI IMG/M metagenome (GOLD analysis project Ga0066905, IMG submission 67483) | Tropical forest soil microbial communities from Panama analyzed to predict greenhouse gas emissions - Panama Soil Plot 36 (version 2) | ecosystem: Environmental > Terrestrial > Soil >... | reverse complement strand
GCGGCCATGATGTCGGCCATGGACGACGCGGTCGGCCGGGTGCTGGCCAAGGTGAAGGAAATGGGCCAGGAGGAGAACACGCTGGTCTTCTTCTTCTCGGACAACGGCGGTCCGACGCAGCAGACCACCTCGAAGAACGACCCACTCCGCGGCCGCAAGGCGACCACCCTCGAAGGCGGCATCCGTGTCCCGTTCTGCGCGCAATGGAAGGGGAAGATCCAGGCCGGGACGACCTATGAGCACCCGATCATTCAGCTCGACATCCTGCCCACGGCGATCGGAGCCGCCGGCGGCAAGATCGATCCCGACTGGAAGCTCGACGGGATGGACCTGTTGCCATACCTGACCGGCAAGATCAACGAGCCGCCGCACCCGGCATTGTTCTGGCGGTTTGGCCAACAGTGGGCGATCCGCAAGGGCGACTACAAGCTCGTCGCCAGCAATGTGGACGGGGTGCAGAACGTGAAGCTCTACAACCTGAAAGACGATATCGGCGAGAAGAACGACCTTACCGCAGCAATGCCGGAGAAGGTGAAGGAGCTGAAGGCTGACTGGGACAAGTGGAACGCGGAGCAAAAGGACCCGCTGTGGATTCCCGCGAAGAAGAAGGACAATCCGAAGAAGAAGAACCCGAAGAAGGATGACGGGTGAGGTCCGCGGACAGGGAAGATTTACCGTTTCGCGGGCGGTAAATCCAGGGGGACCCCCTTGTTGAGCAGTTCCTTCGCCTCGTCGAGGGCCGCAACGTCCGGCGGTCGGTCGATCACGTTCCGCGTCTCGCCCGGGTCGCGGGCGTGGTCGTAGAGTTCCCGGGCGAGCACCTTCCCGGTCGCCCAGTCCCGCCACTCGGTGTACCGCACCTTGGCGGTGCGAATGCTGTAGCCCATTGCGTCCGGCACACCCTTCTCCGTCCGGTCGTAGTACGCCGGGCGCGGGTGCTGGGTGAGCGCCGCGGGCTTCCCCGCCTTCGTTGGGTCCATCAGGATCGTCCCGAGGTCGGTCCCGTCCAGCCCCTTCACACCCGGCAGCCCGCACAGCCCGGTCATGGTCGGGAACAGGTCGATCAGCTCGACCAGCGCGGCGGTGGACTTCCCGGCGTTGGCCGCCCGTGGGGGACAGATGAGGAGCGGGACACGTGCGTCGAGCTCGAAGCACGACGTCTTTCCCCACAGCCCGTGCTCCCCCACGTGATAGCCGTGGTCGGCCACGAACACGATCACGGTCGAGTCGCGCAGCTTGAGGTCATCGAGCACCGCGAGCACCTTGCCGACCTGGGCGTCCATGTAGCTGATGCCGGCGAAGTATCCGTGTCGCATTTCGCGGGCGTGGGCCGCGGTGAAGTCGATCTGCTTGGGCTGGGCGCCGCGGATCTCGCGGCTGTCGTGGAACGCCAGGTCGGGTGCCCCGGTCGGCCGGGCCGGGTCGAGTGCCGGCAGCTTTGCCGGGTCGTACAGGTCCCAGTACTTCTTCGGGGCGTTGAACGGGGCGTGTGGCTTCCAGAAGCCGACCGCGAGGAAGAACGGTTTGTCCTTCACCTCCTTCAATACCCGCACGGCCTCCGCCGCGATTCGGCCGTCGTAGTACGACTCGTCGGGCACGTCGCGGCGCTCACAGGTCGGCACGCTCCCGTACTTGCGGCCGACGTCGAGGGCCCCGTTTGCTGGGAGCTCGCCCCGCACCTGGGGGATGTCGTCACCGTGGTTCGCGTAGTAGAGGAACTCGTCGGCACTCCACGAGCGGCGGTCCCCCTTCTCCTTGGTATGCCAGTTGTGAAACACCTTGCCGACGTCCCGCGTCACATACCCGTGCTCTTTGAACCATTGCGGCAGGGTCACGACGTCCGGGTTGCGCTCCCGGAAGTGCGTCCCGTTGTTCCATTGGCGTAAAGTGTCCGGCCGGCGTCCGGTGAGGAAGGACGATCGCGACGGGTTGCACAGCGCCTGCTGACAGTACGCCCGTTCGAACCGGACGCCGCGCTTGGCCAGGCCGTCGAGGTGCGGGGTAATCGCCGGAGAGCCGTAACACCCGAGCTCGGCCCGGAGGTCGTCGGCGATCAGGAACAGGACGTTTGGCTTTGGCTCGGCCGCCAGGGCCGGTGCCGCCGTGAGCAGGCAAAGGAAGACGCATCGCACAGGCGGGCTCCGACAGGAGGTCAAAGTTGAGTCGCTCCCGCGACGGCATGTTCTCAGGGTGCCAATCTGCACGTTCTGGCGGCCTGTCGAATGACCGTTAAGTCCTTACGGGGTCACCGGTTCTGAGTCAGACCCTCAGGCCGCCACGCACGCCCCCGACTTGGCGGCCTGAGGAATTCCGACGATTTTCCGGGCCCTCAAGACTTGACTGGCGGCCGAACGGATCGGACACTGCGGGCCCGAATCAGAGCCCCAGCTTCGCCCGGCCGTATTCCAGCGACCGCCGCACATTCTTCTCCTCGACCGCGAGCTGGTCCTCGAGCTTCAGCTTGCTGATCCGCGGCAGCGACTCCTTCGGCGCGTGCTTCTTCACCAGCGCGAGCGTGCGCGCCAGGTCGCGGCCGGGCACCTTTTCGAACGTCGCCCAGTAGTCGTCAGTCAGGCACGGGATGCGAAGCGGGTCGCGGGTGATCATCTCCAGGCTGAACCGGATCGCCGGACGGCTCTTCTTCAAGGCGTCGATGATTCGTTTCAGGTCCAGGATGCCGTCGCCGAGCGGGACCTCGGCGAGGAAGAAGCCTTCGGGCATCTCCTCCACGGCCATGTCCTTCAGGTGGCAACAAGCCGCCCACGGGGCCAGCGTCTCGGCCAGCTCGACGGGGTGCTCCAGAAGGGCCAGATTGTTGCCGGTGTCGATGCAGACCCCGATGTGCTCCGAGCTGATCGTCTTCATCACGCCGATCAACTCGTCGGTCCGGTAGTCCTTGTGCGTTTCGACCGCGAGCGTGCCCTTATGTCGGGCCATGACCGGCTCCGCGAGCCGCAGCGACGCCAGCGACTGCTCCGCGAATGCCGCGTAATCCTTGGAGTTGCGGAACACCTCGTAGCGCCGGCCGCCGAGCATGACCGTGCGGACGACCGTCGCGCCGGCCTCGCGGGCGGTCCTGATCTCCGCCTCGAACCGTTCGACGTCTGCCCTGGCCTTCGGCGGCCGCGTCGAGCCTTCGACGTACATCCCGTGCCGGTCGGCCGCGGCCCGCAGCTTCCGGGCGTCGTCCGCCTCGCGCGTCCCGAGTGGGAGCTGGATCCCGTCCGCCCCGCGCTCGCGACAGAACTCCAGGAACTTGTGCGGGTCGTCGAACCCCTTGTCCCGGTCCACCCGCCGGCGGATCGGGTACGAGTCGATCTGAATCCCGAAGGACCCCCGGGGCTTCTTCGGTTCGTCGGCCCGCGCGACGCAGGTGAGGGCGGCGGCAGTCAGGAACGTGCGGCGATCGATCATGTGTCTTTCACCCCCAGGGCCTTCAGTTCCTTGTCCCACGGCGCCCGATAGGGCCGGACCAGTTGACGGGCGGCCTCGGCATCGCCGGGAATGCTCTCGAGCTTCGCGTCCCAGCGCAACGACCGGCCGAGGCGCAGAGACAGGTTGCCGAGGTGGCACGCGACCGCGACCCGGTGCGCGCTTTCCAGGTCCGAGACGGGGGTCTTCCGCGTGCGGATGCAGTCGATGAAGTTGCGGGCGTGTTCGCGATACTGCTCGCCGCTGCTCCCAGACCGGTCGACGATCGCGGTCGTACGCGGCTTGCGGGCGTCGGCAACGGCAATCGCCTTGGGCCCGCCGACCGGGTGGCCGTCCTTCACCCCGGGCACCTGGTTCTCGGGCGGCAACTCGACGTCCGGCGTCACCGTAAAGCCCATCCGCGAAATGCCGAGCGCACCCTTCGTGCCGACGAACTCCAGCCCGAACTCCGGCTTCGCCCCGGCGGCGCACTCGCGCATGGTGAACGCGGCCGTCCATTTGTCGAGCGCAAACAAGACATACTGCGTGTCCGGCGTCTCCCCGTTGTCGGTCAGTACGTACCGCCCGCCGGCCGCGGCGACCTCCTTGAGCGAGGCGAGGCCGAGGACCCAGTCGATGATGTCGAGTTGATGGGCCCCGAGGTTGGTCATCTGCCCGCCCGCGTAGTCCCAGAACCAGCGGAAGTGGTAGAGACACCGGTTCGGGTTGTACTTCCGCGCCGGTGCCGGGCCGAGCCACCGGTCCCAGTCGAGGTCGGCCGGCGGGTCGGCATCCGGAGGGTTGCCGAATCCGGGTGCGGCGTTGCGCAGCGCCGACAGGTGGACGGAGACGACCTTACCGATTTGCCCGTCGCGGATGAGCTCGCGGGCCCGCTGGTAGTGCTTCCCGGACCTTTGCTGCGTGCCGACCTGGACGACTCGCTTGTTGCGGGCAGCCACGTCGATCATCCACCGGCCCTCGCGGACGAAGAGCGTCAGTGGCTTCTCGACGTACACATCCTTCCCCGCGGCACAGGCCAGCATCGTCGTGAGCGCATGCCAGTGGTCCGGAGTCGCGATGACGACGCCATCCACGTGCTTGTCGTCGAGCAGCTTGCGGAAGTCCGCGTACCCGGTCGATTCCCCTCCCATCGCCTTGAGCCCCTCGGCAAGCCGCCCGCGATGTACTTCGGCGAGGGCGACCAGCGAGACGTCCGGAAGTTCGCGGAACGTCGCGACGTGGCCCTTGGCCATGAGGCCGTAGCCGATGAAGCCGAGCCCGACGCGTTCGTTGGCGCCGACGACGCGGGTGTAGCTCGCGGCGGTCAGGGCGGACGCGGCGAGGAAGGTGCGACGGTCGGGAGACATTTCAGTGTGCTCCGTAGAGCACGCGTCTCGCGTGCTCTGGCGTTTGGAGCACGCGCGACGCGTGCTCTAGGGGCTGTCAACCTGCCAACTCTTTGATCACTTGCCCGCCGGTCTGGCTCAGTTGCTTGTACCGGCCGTCGTGGAAATAGGTCAGCTTGTTGTCACTGAGCCCGAGCAGGTGCAGCAGCGTCACGTGCAGGTCGCGGACGTGATGGACGCACTCGACTGCCTTGGCCCCGGTCTCGTCCGTGGCGCCGACATACCGCCCACCTCTGATCCCGCCGCCGGCGAACCAGATGCTCATGGCTTTGCTATTGTGATCGCGCCCGGCCACGGCCGCTCCGCCGCGAATGCCGTTGTCCGGCGACCGGCCGAACTCCCCGGCCCAGACGACAAGCGTCGATTCGAGTAGCCCGCGGCGCTTCAGGTCGGCGATGAGCGCCGCGATCGGCTTGTCCGTGGCGCGGATCCGGGCCGTGTGAGCCCGCTCCAGGTAGTCATGCGAGTCCCACCCGGCCTCGAAGAGCTGTACGAACCGGACGCCCTTCTCGACCAGTCGCCGGGCCAGGAGGCACCGCCGGCCGAAGCTCTCCGTCGCCGGGTCATCCAGCCCGTACGCTTCTCGAGTTTTCCGATCTTCCTTCGCGAGATCGAGGAGCCCGGGCACCTCGGCTTGCATGCGGAAGACCAACTCGTAAGAGGCCATGCGCGCCGCGGCGTCCGCGTGGCCGGGGTGCCGCTTGCGGTCTTCCGCGTTGAGCTTCCCGAGCAGGTCGAGGTTGGCGCGTTGCGCATCGCGGTTCACCCCGGGTGGGGGCTCGAGGTCGAGGATCGGCGACCCGTGCGGGCGGAGCGGTGTGCCCTGGAAGTGGGCGGGCAGGAAACCGTTGGACCAGTTGGACGACCCGCCCTGCGGATATGCCCCCTCGGGCAGGACGACGAACGCGGGCAGGTTCTGGTTCACCGTGCCGAGTCCGTACGTGGTCCACGCGCCGACGGCCGGGTCGCCGCCGAACCGGTTGCCGGTGTTCATCTGGTAGCACGCGGTCGGGTGGTCGATCGAATCGACCTGGCACCCGCGATAGATGCACAATTCGTCCGCGATGTCCGCCAGGTGCTTGAAGTGCTCGCACATCCAGAGTCCGGCCTTACCGACCTGTCGGAATCCGAACGGCGACTTGACGTAGTAGCGCTTGCCGCTGGCCATGGCCGACGCGAACCGGTCCGAGCGCGTGAACTCGGTCATGTGCAGGTCGGCGAGTTTTGGCTTCGGGTCAAAGGTGTCGACGTGGCTCGGCCCGCCCTCCATGAACAGGAAGATGCACGCCTTGGCCTTGGCGGGGTGGTGCGGCGGCCTGGCCGCGAGCGGGTCCTTGGCCTCGGCACGCAGGAGGGCGTTGAAGGCGACCGTCCCGAGGGTGGTGCCGAGCCCGTACAGGAAGTCGCGGCGGGTGGAAAACATCGACACAGCCCTGGATGGACTTTGTAGTAGTCGGTCAAACCTTAAGGCGTGGGTTGCTGGTAGGTCAGGTTTCCAACCTGACCGTGTTTGTCCGGTCAGGTTGGAAACCTGACCTACCAGCAGACCCACACCGGCTCGCGGTAGATCACCCTACAAGACTACGCTCAGCGCACGTACAGGAACTCGTTACTGTTCAGCAGCACCAGGCACACCTCGGCCAAGCCGCGCGTCTCGGGGGAGACGTCCCACGGCATCACGTCGCGCTCGTACTTCTGCAACTCCGCCAGCTCCTCGTCCCACTCGACAAGCTCGCCCGTCAGCTCCTCAATCTGCCCGCGGCGCACTTTTCGTGGCAGGTCTTCGCGCTTCGGCGGATTCGTCCGGTGATGCTCGGTCATCCGCCCGGCGTGATCGGCGCACATCTTCGCTTCGTCCGCGGTCGGAGGGCGGCCGTACAGGCGGCGAAACGCAAGCCGAATGCGACCGTCGAGGTCCGCGGCGCGTTTCTCCAGGTCCACGGCCAGGGCGAGCGCCCGGGAGTGGACGAACCGGCTATTGAACAGGGCGAACGCCTGCGGGGTAACGGTCGTCTCGTCGCGGCGGTCGCACGACAGCTCGCTCCCCGGGCGGTTGAAGACGTCGAGGAGCGGGTCGCCGAGGGTGCGGTAGCGGAAGGCGTAAACGGTGCGCCGGTTCCGTTCGCGGGGAGTGGCAGACGGCAGGTACGCGGGGGCCACCGAGCCCATAATGTGGCGCGGCTGGAGTGCCACTTCCCAGTTGATCTCCGGGAACACCCCCGGGCCGCCGGTCTGCGGGTTCAACTCGCCGGAGGCGGCGAGCATGGCGTCGCGCAACTCTTCGGCGGCCAGCCGTCGCGGCCGCGAAGCCTGCTGATACGTCCGCGACGTGACGATCAATCGGTGCAGTGCCTTGACCGACCAGCCGCGATCGATGAACCATGCGGCCAGCCAGTCGAGCAATTCCGGGTGTGTCGGCTTCGCGCCCATCTTGCCGAAGTTGTTCGGCGTGGCGACCAGCCCGCGTCCGAAATGCTGCTGCCAGACCCGGTTCACGATCACCCGGGCGGTCAGTGGGTTGCTCCGCGATGCGACCCAACGGGCGAAGGCGAGCCGACGACCTGTCGCGTCCGTCGGGATCGTGTGGTCCGCAATCGCGCTGAACACGCCCGGCGACACCGCCTCGCCGGGGGACTCCAGACTCCCCCCGGTGAGGATGTGGACGACCGGGACCGTCGCGTCTCCCTTTTTCGGGACGGAATTCACCGGCTTGATGGACGTGTACTTGTTGTCGGGCCCGGCGTAGGCGGACAGGGCAAATGGCTCGAACCGGTTCAGCTCCCGCTCCAGGTAGCGGAGCGATTTCTCGTGCACCTTGCGCAAGCTCAGGTCGGCTTTCGTCAACCCGTAGGTGCCGCCCAGGTAGTCCTTCCGGGGTCGCTCGGCGGCAGGCAGTTCCTCGAGCGACTTGACCCCCTTGGACTTCAGAAAGGCCGCGATGGCCTCCTCGTTCTTCTTGCCCAGGGCGGCTTGCAATTCGCGGACGCGCTTCAGCCGCTCCTGCACCATTGCCCGGCCTTGCTCGAAGCCGGAAACGTTCTCGGCCGCAAGGAACGGGACCGGCCGCTCGGCAAGGAACGTGCCGGCGAACACCGCCTGGACGCGGTAGTAGTCCCGGGTCGGGACCGGGTCGAACTTGTGGTCGTGGCACTGGGCGCAGCGCAGGGCGTGGCCGAGGAATGTGACGCCGACGGCGTTCGTCACGTCGTCCAGCCACTGCTGTCGGGTGACGGCCGGGACCGTCATTCCCGTGTGCTCCCACGGCCCGGACCGCAGGAAGCCGAGCGCGATCAGCATCTCCGGGTCGGCCGGGTCGAGCTCGTCCCCGGCGAGCTGCTCGACGATGAAACGGTCGAACGGCTTGTCGACGTTGAAGGAGCGGATCACGTAATCGCGGTAGCGCCAGGCGTTCGGCCGCTCGAAGTCGTTGGCGAACCCGCCGGTGTCCGCGTACCGGGTCACGTCGAGCCAGTGCCGGGCCTGCTGCTCGCCGTACTCCGCCGAGCGCAAAAGCCGATCGACGACCCGGGCGAATGCCCCGGGGGAATCGTCCGCGAGGAACGTCTCGACCTCGTCGGGCGTCGGCGGCAGACCGGTCAAGTCGAACGTGACGCGGCGGATCAGTGTCCGCTTGTCGGCGAGGTCCGCCGGCCCGTCGACGCCTTTCTCCATCAGTCGGGCAGCGATGAAGGCGTCGATGGGGTTATTGGCTTCGAAGTGTCCGCGAACGGCTGGGATGTCCGGTCGTCGGACCGGTTGATAGGCCCACAGGTCGGCCGGGTCGTAGGTGCGGTTGGTCCAGTCCGGCGACAGGCCACCGGAGGTCTTTACGGTGACGCCGGCGACCTTGGCCGCCGCCTTCTTATCCGGCCAGAGCGCGCCCGCGGCGATCCACACGCGGATGGCTTCGACCTGTTCGACGGAGAGCTTGTCGTTCTCCTTGGGCGGCATGACGAGGTCCGGGTTCTTCCGGGTGACGGCTCGGTAGAGCGGGCTGTCGTCGGGCTTGCCGGGGACGATGGCCGGCGTGTCGCTCTTACCCCCTTTGATCGCGCCGATCCGCGTCCGCAGATCGAGGCCACCTTTGAGTTCGCCTTTCGGGTCCTCGCCATGGCAGGCGAGGCATTTGGATTGGAGGATGGGCCAGACGTCGCCCCGGGCGGTGACGGCCGCCAGTGCCACGCAGACGAACGCAAGGCAGTATGGTCCGAAGCGCATTGGCGTTGCAATCCAGGCGAGCGGAGCGGCGTCAGCTGCCCGATCTTGTCAGCATCGGGCGGCTGACGCCGCTCCGCTCGCCTCTTACTTCTTCCCCTTCTTCTTCGGCCCAACCTCCTCCCACGGCCGCACGCCGACGCGCTCGGCCCAGGCGTCCCATTTCGCGGTCAGCTCCTTCACCTTCGCCGGTACTTTCTCGGCCATGTCGTGGAGCTCGACCCGGTCGGCGTCCATGTCGTACAGCTCCCACGGCCGGCCGTGCTTGGCGACCAGCTTCCACTTCCCGTCCCGCACCGCCCGGTTCCCTTCGTGTTCCCAGTAGATCGGTTGCTTGCGGTCGAGTGACTTTCCGTCGAACGCCGGTCGCAAGCTCACCCCCTCGGGGGCGGGCTTGTCCGCGGGATACTTGGACCCACCGAGGTCGAGACAGGTGGGCATAAGGTCGATGAGGTGGCCGGGGTCGGTAACGAGCTTGCCGCGGCGGTCGGCGGCGATTCCGTTCGGCCAGTGCGCGATGAGAGGCGTGCTGATCCCGCCCTCGTGGACCCAGTGCTTGTACTCGCGGAACGGCGTGTTGCTCACATTCGCCCAACCGGGCCCGTACGCGACGTATGTGTCCGGCCCGCCGGGCATCACCTTCGGGCCCATGCGCACCGGGTAGCCGCTCCGCGTCTGAGGCGGGACGCTCCCCGGCGGGAGTAACGCGTCCGGCTTGAGTGGAGCGAAGGTGGGCTTCTCCGGGCGCTCGATGTTCGGGTGGTCCTTGTTACCGGTCCGGCCCATGACCTCGGCACAGCCGCCGTTGTCCTGCAAGTAGAGGATGAGTGTGTTGTCGAGTTGCCCAGTGCGCTTGAGTCGCTCGACGATCCGGCCGATCCCCTGGTCCATGCAGTCGATCATGGCCGCGTAGACCTCCATGCCGGCCGCCTCCCACTTCTTGTCGGCCACCGCGTCCCACTTGCCGGCCGTCGGGGCCATGCCCTGCTTCGGGTCAATGAGGCCAAGTTTCGCCGCCCGCTCGAACCGGGCCTTGCGGACCGGCTCGTAGCCGTCGTCGTACTTCCCGCGATACTTGGCAATGTCGGACGACATGGCGTGCATTGGCCAATGGGCGGCCGTATAGGCCAAGTAGAGGAGGAACGGATTGTCCTTGTGGTCCTGGGCGTGGTCGATGATCAAGCGTTCCGCGATATTCGACAGGGCGTACGTGTAGTAGTAGAAGGCCGGCAGATACTCCCGGTCGTTGAAAGCGGTGATCGGCGTATTGTCGCGGGTCAAGGTGGCCGGGTCATAGAGGCTCCCTGCCCCGTGGATGGTGCCGTAATACCGGTCGAACCCGCGCTGGAGCGGCCAGTTGTCCTTCGGGCCGTCCGGGCTCATGTGGCGGGTGACGTGCCACTTCCCGACCGCGTACGCCCGGTACCCGGCCGGCTCGAGGGCCTCGGCCAGGGTCACGCACTTCTTGCTCAGGTCCCCGCGATACCCGTCGTGTCCCTTGTCCTCCATCATGTGGCCGACGCCCACTTGGTGCGGGTACAGCCCTGTGAGGAGGCTGGCCCGCGTCGGGCAGCAGCGGGCCGTGTTGTAGAACTGGGTGAAGCGCACCCCCCCGGCGGCGAGTGCGTCGAGATTGGGGGTGGCGATCTCGCCGCCGTAGCAGCCGAGGTCGGAGAACCCCATGTCGTCGGACAGGATGATGACGATGTTCGGCCGGCGCACCGGGTCGGCGGCCGACGTGGGCCGACCCGGGAAGAGCGCCAGGAAGGCTCCGATGACCAGCCATGCCGGCAGCGCGCGAGACATAGTCGATCCTTCACGGGCCAGTAGCCGGCTCCGAGGCCAATGAGTCTACCGCCGCGAGTGGCCCGATGAGGATCATATTCCGGTTGGCGGCCGGAACGCCACGGTCGACGGCCAACATCGACCGCTTGAGTCTTACCGGTCGCGGCGCGCCGAACTTGAACGTCGGGGACGCCCGGTGTCGCGTTTCGGCGCCGCGGCTGGTTTCGCCTGTCGCTTGCGGTTCGATGGCACAAACTCCTCGTAAACCACGAGCCGCCCGGGCCAGTCGGCGAACACGCGCTCGACGATGGCCCGCACCTTCTTCCACGATAGCCCGCCGTAGCCGACGCCGATCCGGGGAATGGCAATGCTGGTGACGCCTTCCGCGTCGGCCAGTTCGCGCATTCGCTTCAGGGCAGTTTCGATGGCCTCGTAGCTGGCCCGGGCGCGCCAGAATCGCTCCTGGGTCCCAAGGTTGAAGACCCACGGCCGCCCTTGAGCCTTCCACAGGAAGGCGTCCCCAAGGTTGAACTGGCGTGGCTCCGCCTTGCACCGAGCCCGGAATTGCTCGTACATGTCCGGGTAGCGCTCGCGGAAGCCGAGAGCGATCCCGGCCCCCTTCGACCCCTGGCAGTTGCACCCGTGGGCGAATGCCTGGGCCTTGTAAGCGTTGGCGAACAAGTCGCCGGCCACAAACTGGATTGGCACCGCTTCCCCCCGGTTGCGACGGTTGCAGCTGCGCCTGCGGTCTCCAAACGTGATGAGATGGTTGTAAGCCACGTCGCCCATCTTTTGCAATGACGGGAACTGACACTTCTGCGACAAAATCCGGCCTCGGCCGCGAGCGGTTCGGTTGGAGGACCGGGGGGATTGGGTGAGCCGGCAATCCAGGGGGAAAAATCGTTGCAAGTCGACTTTCGCGGTGGTACCCTTCCTTAACTCTTTTCTCATCTGTACGGCGATCCGTGCCCGGGCATCGCCCGGGGCGGGTCGTTGTCCGTAACCGCGGATCGCGGCCGGACTTAATCTCACGGTTTCCTTTATCCGGTTTTTCTCATCCGGGAGGCCACAGTTATGGCTCCGAAGTCATCCCGCCACGGGACCCCCGCCGGCCCCGCGCGCCGACGACGGCGCGCCCAATTCGTCCGCCCACAGTTTGAGCAACTCGAAGGCCGGTTCGCCCCGGCCCTGTTCAATGTCCAGACCCCGCTGACATTCTCGACCGGGGTGCTGAATAACAACGGATGTGTGGCAACCGGCGACCTGAACAAGGACGGGTTTGCGGATGCCGTCCTGACGAACTACGGAACGTGGTCCCCGACTTTCACATTGGGGACCCCGGGGACTTCGATCAGTGTCCTGTACGGCAAGGCGGGCGGCGGGTTTAACCGGGTCAACATCAACACCGGCGGCACGATCGTCAGCTTCGTGACGATTGCGGACATCAACGGCGACACCTGGCCGGACGTGGTGGCGGTCAACTCCAACGAAAACCAGCAGAACATGGGTTCCGTGTCCGTGTTCTCGAACGACGGGGCCGGTAACTTGACGCTGGTCGGGACCCCGTTCTCGTCGTTGAACAACAACACGTCCTGGGTTGGGCTGGTCGACATCACCGGGGACAACGTCCTTGACGTGATCACATGCGGCTTCGGCAGGGACAACGGGCAAGGGAGCATTACCGGCAACAACGTCACCGTCTTCCAGGGGAACGCCGACACCCAGGGGCACGGGAATTTCACCTACAACACCAATCCGATCACGACCCTGGCCCCGGAAATTCAGTTCATCCCGATCGCACTGGCTGTCGCCGACTTCAACGGCGACGGCCTGAAAGACATCGCCGCCGTCGTGCCGGGTGTGCCGCCGTCCGAGACTGAGCCGCAACCGACCGGCAGCATTTATATGTTCAAGGGGACCGGCAGTGGCGGGTTCGCCGCCCCCAACCTGCTCGACACCGGCGGTGCCCTGCCGGTGAACATCCAGGCCGCCGACCTCAACGGGGACAACAAGCCGGATCTCGTCGTCGCCAACGCCGGCGACCCGAACGCCACCATCGAGTTCAAGGACAACTCCGTTGGGGTGTTGCTCAACGTCAGTAGCGCCAGCAGCATCAGCTTCGGCGCCACCACCAGT
>Ga0066905_100000276_pt1 | contig 12993 bp, 11 predicted proteins | sample PanSoiMetaPlot36_FD_67483 | JGI IMG/M metagenome (GOLD analysis project Ga0066905, IMG submission 67483) | Tropical forest soil microbial communities from Panama analyzed to predict greenhouse gas emissions - Panama Soil Plot 36 (version 2) | ecosystem: Environmental > Terrestrial > Soil >... | reverse complement strand
GCGCGATGCCGAGGCCTGCCACCCACAGCACGACCAGGACCACCAGGCCCGCGACCAGGAAGCGCCAACCCGGGCGGAACATCTGGAACACGCACGCGGCCGCGCACAGGAAGGCGAGCACGACCAGCCACTGCAGCACCGGCAGCGAGGCGTGCACGTCCGTGTAGGAGGCGCCGAAGACGAGGCCCCGGGGCGAGAAGAGCAGATCGAAGCGGTCGAGCCAGAACCCGATCCCCCGCAGCACCAGGAGCAGCGCGGCCAGCCCGAGCAGGTGGGTGCGGGCGCCCGCGGCGAGGCGCGGCCCGCGCGCGGTCAGCACCAAGCTCCGCTGCAGCACGTACACCGCGGCCACCAGGATCAGGGTGCCCGCCACCAGCGCGGTGCCCCAGCCGTAGAGGAGCCGCCAGAACGGGAGCACGAAGAAGTAGAACCCGAGGTCGCGTCCGAAGAGCGGGTCGTTCTGGTTGAAGGGCGTGCGGTTGACGTACTCGAGCACGGTGGACCACGCGGCGGTGGCGCGCGCGCCCGCGAAGAAGGAGATCACCGCGATCACCGGCAGGAGCAGCCGCCGGACCAGCGGCTCGAGGATCGCGCGCCCGGGCAGGCCCAGCTGGTCCTCGAGCTCCCACAGCACGTCGGGCGGCGCGGTCCGCGCGGCCACCGACAGGTTGATGAACAGGAACACGAAGACCACGGCACCCAGGCCGAGGAACAGCCAGCCGCTCAGGGTGAGTCGGGTGGTGAAGACGCTGGTGAAGCCGACTTCCTGGAACCACAGCCAGTCCGTGTAGAGAGGAACGGCCTGGCCGATCACGCTCAGGGCGATGAAACCCAGCAGGACCCACAGCCCCATCCGGGGCCGCCGCAGGGGCGTGACCCGACCGCCCGGGGGCGTCTGTGCCAAGCCCTGGGACCCTACGTCCAGTGCGTCCCGCCGATCACGACGGGCGAGACGCGGACGAGGTCACGGTCCATCATCGAGAGGGCGGCGCCGCCGCCGGGTGTCAGACGCCCGCGTCCGCGCGCAGGTCCTTGATGCGGTCGGTGCGCTCCCACGCGAACTCCGGCTCGCTGCGTCCGAAGTGCCCGTAGGCCGCCGTCTTCTTGTAGAAGGGCCGGCGGAGGTCCAAGTGCTTGATGATGCCCGCCGGGGTGAAGTCGAAGTGCCGGCGGATCAGCTGTTCGAGCTTGCTGTTCGGAACCTTCCCGGTGCCGAAGGTCTCGACCATGATCGAAACCGGATCCGCGACGCCGATCGCGTAGGCCACCTGTACCTGAGCCCGCTCCGCGAGGCCCGCGGCCACGAGGTTCTTGGCCACGTAGCGCGCCATGTAGCAGGCCGAGCGGTCCACCTTCGTCGGATCCTTGCCCGAGAAGGCGCCGCCGCCGTGGGGACACGATCCGCCGTAGGTGTCGACGATGATCTTGCGGCCGGTGAGGCCGGTATCGCCCATGGGCCCGCCGGTGACGAAGCGGCCGGTCGGGTTGATATGGTAGGTGATCCCCTTGGCGTCGATCAGGTGCTTGGGGATCGTGGGCAACACCACCTGCTCGATCATGTCTTCGCGGATCGTTGAGAGCCCGGTGTCCGGTCCGTGCTGGGTGGAGATGACAACCGTCTCCACCGCGACCGGCTTGTGGTCGACGTAGCGCACCGTGACCTGGCTCTTGCCGTCCGGCCGCAGGTAGTCGAGCGCGCCGCTCTTCCGCACTTGGGTCAGCCGCTGGCAGAGCTTGTGGGCCAGCATGATGGGCAGCGGCATCAGCTCCTCGGTCTCGGTGCAGGCGTAGCCGAACATGAGACCCTGATCGCCTGCGCCGAGCTTATCGACTCCCATCGCGATGTCGCCGGACTGCTCGTCGATCGCGGTGATCACCCCGCACGTCTCGAAGTCGAACCCGTACTTCGCGCGGGTGTAGCCGACTTCGCGGATGGTCTCACGCGCGACGCGGGGAATGTCCACGTAACACGAGGTCGTGATCTCACCGGCCACGACCACGAGCCCGGTGGTGAGGAGCGACTCGCACGCCACTCGACCCGTCGGGTCCTGCGCGATGATCGCGTCGAGCACCGCGTCCGAGATCTGGTCGGCGATCTTGTCCGGATGTCCTTCGGTCACCGACTCCGAGGTGAACAGGTACTTCTCGCCTGCCATGCCGTCTTACCCTCCGTTTGTTGGTGATTCGGTCAACCGCAAATACGAGACACTAGCACGCCTCGCTCCGGCCTCTCAAGGGGAATCCCCGGATTCCGTCGCGCCCGCGGACACTTGCCCCACTCGCACGCGCAGCGAGGTCTCCCAGATTTGCCCGGACGCCAACGCGAGCGGCCATGCGAAGAGCAGCGCCGAGCCTTGATAGATGCGCTCGAAGCCGGCCTCGGACAGCGAGACCGTCTCGACCGGCGCCCACGCGATCGTGGCCGGCGCGTCGCACGCGAGCGCGAGCTCGCATCCGAGCCACTCGTCCACCATCGCGAGCTCGCTCGCGCCATCGAGACGTCCCCGGCTGCCGAGCGAGGGATGGCCTGCGACTCCATAGTAGCGGCCGGGCGCCTCGCCCGCGCTCAGCGTGAGGTTGCACTGCACGGCCCAGCGGCCCGTTAGCGGCTCTTCCCCGCTCCAGCGCAAGCGGTAGCCCACCGTGACGACGGGCTCGTCGGCCACCACACGGAGCGACTTCTCCAGCGCCAGCGGTAGGCCGTCGAGGTCCGCCAGCGAGCAGCGCACCGAGACCTCACCGGGCGCGGTGTCCACCTCGTGCGCGAGAACGCGCTCCCCCACCACCCCGCGCGCCGCATCCCACGGCTCGAGCGGATCCAGCTCCCCCTCCGGCGGGAACAGCCCGTCGAGCAGCGAGGCGCGCCGGAAGCGATCGTAGCGGAGTAACGAGGTGAGCCCGGCCTCCTTCACCTCCGGCGCCGAGTGGATCGTCTTCACCTCGCCGGCCTCGAGCGACCGCGGCCGATCCTCGACCTTGCGGTGATACGCCTCCGGCCGTCGGGTGAGCACGTCCGCCATGTCGACTTCCCCGTGCGTCCACGCCAGCTCGGTGAGCGAGCCGCCGCGCGCCGGCCGCAGGGTCAGACCCAGCGCTCCGCCGCGCACCACCACCTCGGCGTGGCCGTCGCCGTCCACGTCGTCGCGCAGGCATTCGAGGTCCGGCACCGCACGCGTGGCCGAGAGCTGCCGCTCGCACGCGATCAGGGAGGTCTTCACCGACCGGCGCAGGTGCGGCAGGTAGCAGCCGCCGAACACGCCGTGCCAGTACGCATCGTTGGCCTGCCCCTGCCAGAGCCGCTCGCGCGCGCCGAGCAGGCGCCGGTCGCGCGGGCGCCGGCGCAGGCCCTCGTGCACCCGGCGGGAGAGACCGAGCATCTTCCAGTAAGCGTCGCCCATCTCCGGATACTTCACCAGGAAGTTCCGGAAGAAGCCGCCGCGCAGGAGCCGCGCGAGCCGCTCGCCGTCGGGCATCGCGAGCAGGCGGTGGCGCGCGTCGTCCAGCTCGGCGCCGGCGGCCGGAGGCAGCGCCCATTCCCCCATCTCGGTGTAGGCCGCGGTGGGCAGGTACACTCGGCCGGCCGGCGGCTGGTCGTCGAGGTAACGTGAGAACGTGGAGACGCGCAGCCACGGTGTGGCCTGCAGCGCCTCGAAGAAGCGGGTCAGCCAGCGCTCGCCATACACGAGCTTGTCGGTGCCCGGCCAGACGCCGAACTTCTCGCCGTCATCGGTCATGGTCACCGCGCCCGCGGCGCGTCGGCTCTCCAGGTAGCGGATGCTCTCCTCGGGGTTGGCGAAAGGCACCAGGTACCGCAGCCGCTGGTTGATCGGGAACACCGCCACGGTGGCGCCCTGCTCCTCGGTGAGGTAATAGCCGCCGAGCGCCTCGGGATCGAGCCCGGCGAGCGCGAAGTGCGAGTCGTCGACCAGCACGAACTCGACGCCCGCCTCGCGCAGCAGGCGCGGCAGCTGCGGCTCCCAGATCCGCTCCGCGAGCCACATCCCCCGCGGGGTCACACCGAAATGCGTGCGGATGAACTCGCGAAGGGCCTGGATCTGGCCGACCTTGTCCCAGTCGGGCAGGAGCGCCAGGATCGGCTCGTAGAAACCCCCGCCCAGCAGCTCGATCCGCCCGTCCGCGGCGAGTCGTCCCAGCAGATCGAAGGTGGGACGGGCGCGCGCCTTGAGGGTGTCGAGCAGTCCGCCCGAGCAGTGGACGGTCAGCCGCAGTTCACCGCCCGCGTCCGCCACCGTCTGCAGGAACGGGTGGTACGCCTGGCGGACCGCGTCGTCGACGACGGACTCGAAGTTGCCGACCGGCTGGTGATTGTGGATGCCGAAGAGGAAGTGGAGCGGCTGGTCACTCACGGTCCAGGTCTCGGTGCCTGACGATGGGACTCAGGCCGAGACCCGTCAGGAAAGAGCGAAGCGCCTCCACCAGCATCACCGAGCGGTGGCGGCCGCCGGTACAGCCGATCGCCACCGTGAGGTAGGCCTTCCCTTCACGTTCGTAGAGCGGCAGCAAGAACTTGAGCAGGCCTTCGAGACGCGCGAGCAGCTCCCGGCTCTCCGAGAACGACATCACGAACTCCTCCACCGCCGGGTCGCGGCCGTCCAGGGCGCGCAGGCGCTCCACGAAATGCGGGTTCGGGAGGAAGCGGACGTCGAAGACCAGGTCCGCGTCGTAGGGCACGCCGTGCTTGAAGCCGAACGACACCAGGGACACCGTGAGGCCCCCCTTCGTCCCCTGCGGGCCGTAGGAGTGCACCATCTGGTCCTTGAGCTGATGCACGGTCAGCGAGGTGGTGTCGATGACCCGGTTGGCGATCTCGCGCAGGTGCGCGAGGGCCTCGCGCTCGGCCCGGATCCCGTCGATCACGTTGCCCTCGCCGGCCAGCGGATGACGCCGCCGCGTCTCGTGATAGCGCCGCACCAGCGTCTCGTCGGAGGCCTCCAGGAAGAGCACGTCGACCCGGTGACCCCGGGTCCGCAGCTCCTCGATGGTCTCGACCATGTTGGCCAGGTACTCGCCCTCGCGCACGTCGACACCCAGGGCGATGGCCTGGATACCGCGGCTCGAGTGCGCGCACAGCTCGGCGAACGTCGGGATCAGGGTGGTCGGCAGGTTGTCCACGCAAAAGTAGCTCAGGTCCTCGAGGCACTTGATCGCGTAGCTCTTCCCGGCCCCGGACAGTCCGGTGACGATGACGAACCGGATCGGATCGACCGGGACCGCATCGCTCACCGTCGCCTCACCCGCGGACGGCGCGGCGCGCGCGACGCGTCTTGGTCTCGCGCACCTGGCGCCGCAGCGCGTGTACCGCCCGATCCACCGCGGCGGAGAGGTCGGGGGCGGTCTCCTGGCTGCGGAAGCTACGGGAGCGGGCCACCACCGTCAAGGCGGCGGTGCGCCGGTGCTTCTCCTTCGAGAGGACGGCCCGGGTTTCGACCACCGCCGGGAGCAGCGGCTCCAGCTTGGACAGCTTGCGGGTGATCTCGTCCTTGTAGGTGCGAGAGATGGTCATCCCGCGGGTGCTGATGATCACCTGCATGGGACCCCAGCCTCAGCGTTTCTTGGATTGCAGGCGCCGCTGGTGCGACGGCAGGATCCCCAGCTCCTCGCGATATTTGGCGACGGTGCGCCGGGCGATGGTGAGCCCCTGCCCCTGCAGCGCCTGTGCGATCTCCTGATCGGAGAGCGGCTTGCCGCCGTCCTCGCCGGAGACCATGTCGCGGATCGTCTTCTTGACCGACACCGACGAGACCATCGAGCCGTTCTCGGAGGCGATGCCGCTGTGGAAGAAGAACTTCAGCTCGAAGAGGCCCTGAGGCGTCTGCACGTACTTATTGGTGGTGACCCGGCTGATGGTGGACTCGTGCATGCTGATGTCGTCGCCCACGTCGCGCAGGGCGAGGGGGCGGAGGAACGGCAGGCCCTTGTCGAGGAACTCGCGCTGGAAGTTCACCAGGCTCTGCGCGACCTTCCGGAGCGTCCGCTGACGCTGCTCCACGCTCTTGATCAGCCACACAGCGGAGCGGAGCTTCTGCTCGACGTACTGCTTGGCCTCGTCGCCAGACCGCCGCAGGAGCGAGCGGTAGAGAGAGTTCACCCGCAGGCGCGGGATGCCCTCCTCGTTGAGGATCACCACGTAGTCCTCGCCCACCTTCTGGATCGTCACGTCGGGTACCACGTAGCGCGAGTCGTTGATGGAGAAGCGCCGGCCCGGCTTGGGCTCGAGGGCCTGGATCTCTTCGATCGATTCCATGATCCGCTCGATCGGCAGCTTCATGGTCCGCGCGATCTCGGAGTAGCGGCGCCGCTCCAGGTCTTCGAAGTGCTTCTCCACGATCTCTACCGACACCGGGTCCGGCTCCGCGTCGGCGGTGAGCTGCAAGAGCAGGCACTCCTGCACGCTACGCGCGGCGACCCCGGGCGGATCGAAGGCCTGGATACGCTTGAGCGCGGCCTCTACCGCCTCGAGGCTCGCGCCCATCCCCTTCGCGATCTCCTCCAGGTCGGCCCGCAGGTAGCCGTCCTCGTCCAGGTTGCCGATGATCGCCTCGCCGATGCGCAGGAGATCCTTGTCGTCGGTGCTGAGCCGGAGCTGCTCGCCGAGATGCTCGGCGAGCGAGGTGTCGCTGCGCCCCAGGTTCTCGAAGGGCAGCTCGTCGCGCTCCTCCATCGAGACCGGGGTCCGCTCGTCGCCGTGGTCGTCGAAAATGGCGGACGAGAGATCGAACGGCAGGTCGTCGGCCTTCTCCCCGTCCACCGAGGACGTCTCCTTGGAGACCGTCTCGGCCACCTCCCCCGCGGGCGAAGCCTCCACCGGGGCGGGAGCGTCGGGAGTGGCTGGGGTGGCCGCGGCCTCCGGAGCGTCGGTGGTCTCGACCGGGACCTCCTCGAGGAGCGGATTCTCCTCCAGCTCCTTGCGCACGACCTGCTCCAGCTCCAGCGTGGACAGCTGCAGCAGCTGGATCGCCTGCTGCAGCAGCGGGGTCATGACGACCCGCTGACTCATCTTCTGTACGAGTTTCATGGCGTGCTCAGGACTCCGATCAGAGCGAGAACTTCTCGCCGAGGTAGATCTCGCGCGCCTTGGTGTTGCTGGCGAGCTCGGTGGCGGTGCCGGACGCCAGGATGCGGCCGTCGTAGAGAATGTAGGCGCGATCGGTGATGGCCAGGGTTTCTCGCACGTTGTGGTCGGTGATCAGGACTCCGATGCCCCGCTCCTTCAGCCGGGCCACGATCTCCTGGATGTCGCCGATGGCGATCGGATCGATGCCGGTGAACGGCTCGTCCAGGAGGAGATAGCGCGGGTTGGTCACGAGCGCCCGGGTGATCTCCAGCCGCCGCCGCTCGCCGCCCGACAGCGTGAAGGCCTTGTGGCGGGCCAGCGCGGTGAGATCGAGCTCGGCGAGCAGCTCGGCGAGCCGGGTCATGCGCTCGCCGTGGGAGAGATCGAGCGTCTCCAGGATCGCGAGGAGATTCTCCTCGACGGTCAGCTTGCGGAACACCGACGACTCCTGGGGCAGATAGCCCATGCCGAGGCGGCAGCGCTTGTACATCGGCAGCTCGGTCACGTCCTGCCCTTCCAGGAAGATGCGGCCGCCGTCCGGTCGCAGCAGGCCGACGATCATGTAGAACGAGGTGGTCTTGCCCGCTCCGTTGGGTCCCAGCAGCCCCACGACCTCACCCGGATGGATGTCCAGGCTCACGTGGTTCACCACCACGCGGCTCCGGAACGTCTTGCGAAGACCCTGGGCGATCAGGCCTTCCATTTTATGCGGGGGCCCAGAAATGGCCCCCGCACTCCCCCAGCTGCGGGCGACCATCGAAACAGGTGGACAACCGTTTTGCGTCGCGGCGGCCGACATGGCCCCCGCACTCCCCCAGCTGCGGGCGACCATCGAAACAGGTGGACAACCGTCGCGGCGTCGTCATGAGCATTGGCCGGGGGCGGGCTTGGGGCGGGCGGCGGATTCGTCCTGGTTCCGCGGGTAGAAGACGGCCTTGACACGCTCCTGCTGGCCGCTCTCGACCACGCTGCGGTCCTCGGCGAGATAGATCGTGATGCGTTCACCGGTCACTACGTTGTCGTCGCGCCACACCCGCGCATTGCCGATCAGCACCACCCGCTGCTCGGCGTCGTAGTATTCGGAGCGCCGGGCCGTGCCGTTGCGGCAGTCCCTGGTGACGATCCGGACGTTTCCGGTGGAGATGGTCCGGACGATCTTGTCGCCCTTGTCGTCCAGGTACACCTCCATGCGATCCGCCCACTGGGTCGAGTTGTTCTGCGAGGCAACCACGTTGCCGGAGAACACTACGAGACCTTCCTTCTGGATGTTCTCGAGCTGGTCGGCGTCGACCGTGACCGGCGCGTCCCGATCGTCCTGGGCGTTGGTTGGGCCACCCGATCGCGGGGCCGGCGCGGCGGTGGCCGGCCGAGCAGGTCGAGCCTTTTCGGTTCCGGTCTGCGCCCACGCGGGCGCGACGAGGCTGGCGGCGACCCACAACCCGAGCGCTGCCGCCAGGAGCCGTCTCATGAGCGTCCCGGCACCGCCGCCGCTTCGGGCATCGAACCGCGCTTGAAGGTAGCTCGGACTCGTCCCTTGATGTTCGTCACTTCCTCGGCCACGCGCGACTCGAAGCCGGTGCCCTTCACGACTGCGCCCGATCGATAGATCACGACCGGGCCCTGCGTCCAGGCGCGCTGCTCGTCCGCGTCCCAGTTGAGCCGGTCGGTCTCGAGACGCAGACCGTCGCTCGAGACCAGCACGACGTTGCCGCGCAGCACGATGTCCTTCGTCTCCTGATTGAGATCGCCCTCGTCGCCGGTCACCGTCCACGAGCGCGGCGCTCGGTCGCCCTTCCCGGCCTGGTCGACCTTGACGACCACCTTCTTCATCGTCGTCTTGTTCTGCTCCTCGAACGTCTCCGAGTACTCGGCGTCCAATTGCCAGCGCGAGCCGTCGCGGCCCTGCTCCTGCAGACGAATCTGCTTGAGACGGTAGTCGGCGTTCGTGACCACGGGCTCCGTCGGAATCGATCGCGGCATCCGCGCGCGGCGGACGAGCACGCCCACCACTGCGGCGACGAATACCACGACGAGCATCAGGATAATGAGTGGGACCTTACGCATTAGCAATCTCCGTGCCACGCTAGCACAGTATCCACGACCGAGGCAAATGAAGAAGACCGATCTGCGAAGAATCAGCGAGGCGGCCAGGAACGGCGCGCCTTTAGCAGCATCTCCACGGCCTCCCGCACCGCCCCGTCACCCCCCCGACGGCGGGCGATCCAGTGGGCCATCCGCTTGATCTCAGTCACTGCGTTCGCCGGCGCCAGCGCCATTCCCGCTCGGGCCATCGCGGGCAGATCCGGGAGATCGTCTCCCATCACCGCGACCTCGCGCAGCGCGAGCCCGAGACGTTCCCGGAGCGAGTCCAGGGCCGTGACCTTGTCGGCGACGCCCTGGTGCACCTCGGCGACGCCCAGCTCGGTCATGCGGCGAGTGACCGCGGCCGAGGCGCGGCCGGAGAGCACCGCGACCTGCAGGCCCGCTTTGAGCGCTGCCACCAGCGCGAAGCCGTCGTGGACGTTGAAGCGCTTCGTCTCCTCGCCGGAAGCGCTGTAGGTGAGCCCGCCGTCGGTGAGCACGCCGTCGACGTCGAGGACGAGCAAGCGAATGCGGGAGGCGCGCGGAGCGGCCCTCACACGATCTTCGCGCGCAGGATGTCGTGCAGGTGGATGACGCCCGCGGGGCGGTCAGCCTCGTCGACGATGACGAGGCTGGTGATGCGGCCCTCCATCATGGCGAGCGCCTTCGCGGCCAGCTCGTCGGCTCCGATCACTTTGGGGCCGCGGGTCATGCACTCCGCGGCGCGCCGCTCCAGCAGCGTGGCGCCATGGGCGAGCTGCTGTCGCCGCAGGTCGCCGTCGGTGACCATGCCGACGAGCCGTCCTTCGCCATCGACGACGGTCGTCATGCCGAGTCCCTTGGCGCTCATCTCCTCGATGGCTTCCTTCATGGTGGCCTGCTCGGAGACCATCGGCATGGACTCGCCGGTGTGCATCAGGTCCGAGACCTTGAACAGCGACTTCCAGCCGAGGCTGCCGCGCGGGTGCAGCGCCGCGTAGTCGTCGGGCCCGAGGCCGCGCAGATCGAGCAGGGCCATGGCCAGCGCATCTCCCATGGCGAGCGCGGCGGTGGTGCTCGACGTCGGCGCGAGATTGATTGGGCATGCCTCCTCGGCCACCGCGACGTCCAGTACGATGTCGGCCTGTCGCGCCAGCGCGGACGTGAGCGAGCCGGTGAGCAGGATGAGCGGGATGCCGAGCCGCTTCAGCGCGGGCAGGACCGCCAGCACCTCGTCGGTCTCCCCCGAGTTGGAGAGCGCGAGCACCACGTCCTCGCGCGCCACCATCCCGAGATCTCCATGCACGCCCTCGGCGGGATGGAGGAAATAGGCGGGGGTGCCCGTGCTCGCGAGGGTGGCCGCGATCTTGCGCGCGATGAGACCGGACTTGCCCATGCCGGTGACGATCACCCGCCCGCGGCAGCCGTGCAGCGCGCCCACCGCGGCGACGAAACGGTCGTCCAGCCGCGGGCACAGCGCGAGCACGCTCTCGGCCTCGAGCCGGAGCACGCGCTCCGCGAGTGCCAGGATCCGCGCCTGATCCATCAGCGCGGCCCTGGACCGGACGCGATCGCCCGCACCTCGTCCAGAAGCCGCGACAGGTCGTCGAGCCGGAGCATGTTGGGGCCGTCGGACAGGGGCCGGCCGTCCTCCATCGTGCGATCCGGATCCTCGTGCATCTCCATGAACAGGGCGTCGACTCCGACCGCCACCGCGGCGCGCGCCAGTCCCTGCACGTACTGCCGCTCACCTCCGGACCGGTCCCCCTGCCCGCCCGGCAGCTGGACGGAATGGGTCGCGTCGAAGATCACCGGATAGCCGAAGGCGCGCATGATAGGCAGACTCCGAAAATCGACGACCAGATTGTTGTAGCCAAAAGAGGTGCCCCGCTCGGTCAGGAGCAGATCTTCCGTCCCGGACACGCGGACCTTCTCCACCACGTTGATCATGTCGCGCGGGGCCACGAACTGGCCCTTCTTGACGTTTACCGGCCGGCCGCTCCGCGCGCACGCCACGATCAGATCGGTCTGGCGGCAGAGGAACGCGGGAACCTGGAGCACGTCGAGCACCTCCGCGGCCGGCTCCACCTCGGAGACGGCGTGCACGTCCGAGAGGACCGCGAGCCCCGTCTCCTGCTTGACCTTCTTCAGGATGCGCAGCCCCTCGGTGAGTCCGGGCCCGCGGTAGGCGTGGATCGAAAAACGATTGGCCTTGTCGTAGGACGACTTGTAGATGAACGGCACGCCCGCGTCGACGGTGATGCGCTGCAGGCGCTCCGCAACCATCAGCGCGTGCTTCTCGTTCTCGATGGCGCAGGGCCCGCCGATCACGGCCAGCGGCGCCCCGCCCCCGATGGTGACGGAGCCGATTCGGACCGCCCGCGTCCCGGTCATGCGGCCCCCTGGTGGTCGAGTGCGGCCTTGATGAAGGCCGCGAAGAGCGGGTGCGGCTCCCACGGCCGCGAGCGGAATTCGGGATGGAACTGGCCGGCCACGAACCACGGATGATCGGGCAGCTCGATGATCTCCACCAGCTGCTTCTCGGCCCAGATCCCGGAGATCCGCAGCCCGTCCTTTTCCAGTCGGGCCAGGTAGTCGTTGTTCACCTCGTAGCGGTGCCGGTGACGCTCCTCGATCAGCCCTTGTCCGTAGACTTTCGAGGCGGTGGTGCCCTCGCTCAGCAGCACGGGGTAGAGTCCGAGCCGCATGGTGCCGCCCTTGTCCTGGACGTGGCGCTGCTCGGGCAACAGGTCGATCACGTTGTGCGCCGGCGTGGGATTGAACTCGGTGGAATTGGCGCCCTCGAGCCCGCACACGTGGCGCGCGTACTCGATCACCGCGCACTGCATGCCGAGGCAGATCCCGAAGTAGGGCACGCGCTGCTCGCGCGCGTAGCGGATGGCCTGGATCTTCCCTTCGATGCCCCGGTCCCCGAAGCCGCCCGGCACCAGGATGCCGTCGAGCCCGGCCACGTGGCCGGCCAACCCCTCGCGCTCGATGCGCTCGGCGTCGACCCACACCACATCCACCGCGGCCTCGTGGGCGATGCCGCCGTGGGCCAGCGCCTCGTAGAGGCTCTTGTAGGAGTCCTTTACCTCGATGTACTTGCCCACCACTCCGATGCGGCAGCGGCGGCGCGGTGCCTTCACCCGGCGCACGATCTCCTCCCAGCGGGAAAGATCGATCGGCCGTGCCGGCAGCCCGAGGAGCTTGACGATGGACTCGTCGAGGCCCTGGTCGTGGAAAGCCAGCGGCACCTCGTAGATGGTGTCGACGTCGCGCGCCGCGATCACCGCCTCCTCCTCGACGTCGCAGAAGAGCGCGATCTTGGATTTGGTGGACGGCGTGAGCGGGTGGTCCTTGGCTGTCCGGCACAGCAGCACGTCGGGCTGGATACCGATGGCCCGCAGCTCCTTCACCGAGTGCTGGGTCGCCTTGGTCTTCAATTCCTGGGCCGCCTGGATGAACGGGACGAGGGTGAGGTGGACGTAGATGACGTTGTCCTTGCCCACGTCCTTCTTGAACTGGCGGACCGCTTCGAGGAACGGCAGGCCCTCGATGTCGCCCACGGTGCCGCCGATCTCGATGATCACCACGTCCATCCCGGCGCCCACCTTGCGGATAGACGCCTTGATCTGATCGGTGATGTGCGGGATCACCTGGACCGTGCGTCCCAGATAGTCCCCGCGGCGCTCCTTCTCGATCACGGTCCCGTAGACCTTCCCGGTGGTGATGTTGTTGTCACGGGTCATCCGCGCGGAGGTGAAGCGCTCGTAGTGGCCGAGGTCGAGGTCCGTCTCCCCGCCGTCGTCGGTCACGAAGACCTCGCCGTGCTGGTAGGGACTCATCGTCCCCGC
>Ga0066905_100000275_pt1 | contig 12997 bp, 12 predicted proteins | sample PanSoiMetaPlot36_FD_67483 | JGI IMG/M metagenome (GOLD analysis project Ga0066905, IMG submission 67483) | Tropical forest soil microbial communities from Panama analyzed to predict greenhouse gas emissions - Panama Soil Plot 36 (version 2) | ecosystem: Environmental > Terrestrial > Soil >... | reverse complement strand
ACCTCGGCGCATTGCATCGGCAATGCCGCCGAGCTCATTCAGTGGGGCAAGCAGGACGTCATGTTCGCGGGCGGCTGCGAGGAACTCGACTGGACCTTGTCGTCGTTGTTCGACGCCATGGGGGCGATGTCGACCAAGTTTAACGCCACGCCGACCCGCGCGAGCCGGGCCTACGACAAGGACCGCGACGGCTTCGTGATCGCCGGCGGCGCCGGCGTGATCGTGCTCGAGGAACTGGAGCGCGCCAAGGCGCGCGGCGCCAAGATCTATGCCGAGCTCATTGGCTATGGCGCCAATTCCGACGGTTTCGACATGGTGGCGCCCTCCGGCGAGGGCGCCGCGCGCTGCATGCGCATGGCAATGCAAGGCTTCGACGGCAAGGCCGTCGGCAAGATCGACTATATCAATCCGCACGGCACCGCCACGCCGGTCGGCGACGAACGGGAAATCGAGGCCATCCGCCAGGTGTTCGGCAGCAACCTGCCGCCGATCTCCTCCACCAAGTCGCTGACCGGCCACTCGCTCGGCGCCGCCGGCGTGCAGGAGGCGATCTATTCGCTGTTGATGCTCAACAATCGCTTCATCTGCGAAAGCGCCAACATCGAGCATCTTGACCCCGCCTTTGCGGACGTGCCGATCTCGCGCCAGCGGCAGGACGACGTCAATCTCAGCTGCGTCATGTCCAACAGTTTCGGGTTTGGTGGCACCAACGCAACGCTCATTCTCAAGCGTTACGATCCATGATCGGGAGTGCCGCCATTCACCGCAGTGCCGGCGTTTTCAGAGGGCAGGTCGGAGGCTTGTCATCGAGCGCAGGGCCCGCTGAGATCGCAAGAGGAACGACGTCATGACGCACAAGGATATGGCTCAGGCCGGGCCGCTGATGGCAGGCAAGCGTGGCCTCGTCATGGGCGTGGCCAACGACCGTTCGATCGCGTGGGGGATCGCCCGCATGCTGGCCGGCCACGGGGCCCAGCTGGCTTTCACCTATCAGGGCGATGCCTTCGGCCGGCGTGCGGTGCCGCTCGCCAAGTCGGTCGGCTCCGACATCATCGTCAGCTGCGATGTGCTCGATCTCAAGAGCGTCGACAACGTTTTTGCCGAGATCAAGCAAAAATGGGGCAGTCTCGACTTTGTGGTCCACGCGCTGGCCTTCTCCGATCGGCGCGAGTTGTCCGGGCGCTACGCCGATACCACGCGCGAGAACTTCACCAACACCATGGTGATCTCCTGCTTCAGTTTCACCGAGGTGGCCAAGCGCGCCGCCGCCCTGATGCCGGCCGGTGGCTCGCTGTTGACATTGACCTTCTCGGGGGCCACCCGCTGGGTGCCGTCCTACAACGTGATGGGTGTGGCCAAGGCGGCGCTCGAGGCCTCGGTTCGCTATTTGGCCGCCGACCTCGGCGCGCAGGCGATCCGCGTCAATGCGCTGTCAGCCGGGCCGATGCGCACCCTGGCCGGGGCCGGCGTTGCCGATGCGCGCGTGATCTTCAACTATCAACGCGATCACGCGCCGTTGCGACGCACGCCGACGCTCGATGAAGTTGGCGGCTCGGCGCTCTATCTGTTGTCCGACCTCGCCGGCGCCGTGACCGGCGAGGTGCATTTCGTCGACTGCGGCTACAACACGGTGGCGATGCCCAGCCTCGACTTTTTGAAGGCGCACGAGCAGGAGGCGGCACCGTCCGGTCGCTCTCCATCCGAGGCCGCGGAATAGCGCGGCGCCGCTTGATTGTTCGCGCGCCACCGCCGTGGCATCCTGGCGGCATGATCGGCGTCTTCGATTCCGGGCACGGCGGCCTCACCATCGTTCGCGAGCTGGTCGGGCGCTTCCCGCATCTTGCCTACGTCTATCTGGGCGATCACGCCAATGTGCCCTATGGGGAGCGTCCCTCCGAGGCGATCGTGGCATTGACGCGCCGAGGCGTCGATCACCTGTTCCGCACCGGCTGCCGGCTGGTTTTGCTCGGCTGCAATACCGCCACCGCGGTGGCGGCGCGCAGCCTGCAGCGCGGCTGGCTGCCGGCCAGCAGCTGGCGCGGCCACAATGTGCTGGGGATCGTGGCGCCGACGGTGGAGGCGGCCACCCAGACCCCCTGGGCGGTGGCAACGCCGCAATACCCGCAGAAGTACAACACCGACGTCATCGCCGTGTTCGCCACCGTCAGAACGGTGGCCTCCGAGGCCTACCCTGAGGAAATCCGCAAGCGCTGCCCCAAGGCGACGGTGGTGCAGCAGGCGTGCGCCGGTCTGGTCGATGCCATCGAGGCCGGGGCCAGCGATGGAGCCATGGAGGCGCTGGTGGCGGATCAGGTGCGTGCCCTGTTGGCCAAGACCGCGGGCGAGCCACCGCACCGGGCGATCCTCGGCTGCACGCACTACCCGCTGGTCGAGCACCTGTTCCGCCGTCAGCTGCCGCCGTTGACGCGCATCCTGTCGCAGCCGCGCGCCGTCGCCGATAGTCTCGAAGATTATCTTGTGCGCCATCCCGAGTACGCCGCGGCCGGGCGCGCAAAGCCACCGGTGCTGCTGACGACCGGCGATGCGGCGAACGTCAATCGCATGGCGCGGCTGTTCTGGGGCGAGGCCCCGGCCTTTCGGCAGGTGGCGCTCTAGGGCAGGCGCGCGCCTCCTCGGCGCGCGCCCAGCGACCGGCCGCTGGCCTCCGGCTATTTGGCGAGATAGCTCTTGTGCACCCATTTGCCGTCGACGCTGCGCGCCTCGGTGAACAGCGCCGCGCTGCCGTCGCGCGTTTCCTGGCGCATGCCGGCGGCGCTCGCCTGTTCGGAAGGCGCCCCCTTTTCGGCTTCGGCCAGGAACTGATCGGCGCTGGCGGCGGCCGGCGGCGGCGCCGCGGCGGCCCCGGTCCGTTCGCCGATCGCCTCGGTGATCACGGCCGCCAGCTGCTTGTCCCACATCTTGCGGAACATGGCGTTGGACGGATAAAGGTTGGCACCCGTCAGCTGGCCGTTGATGGCCACCACATAGCCCAGGATGTCGGCGTCGGCTTCGCCCGTGCCTTTGAGCGCTGCCAGGTACGCGGCGCGGGCGTCCTTGAGCTTCTCGTTCTCGAGGCTGAGCTGCAGGCTGGTTCCCGAGGCCGGCGAGGCGACCGGGCTGTTGAGGCCGTTCGCGAGTTTATGCTGCGTCGCCGCCACCGAATCCCAGACCCGTTTCTGCTTGACGGCGGTGTCGCCGCCGGCGGTGAGCTCGCCGGCCGGCGCATAGCCGGGGCTGGGCTTGGCCGGCGGTGCCGCCATCGCCAGCAAGGCGGCGCGGGACGGCATCGCCTCGCCGGCGCTTGAGAATTTCGCCGCGTCTTCCTTGCCGCGCTTGGTCCAGCGGCCTTGCTCGACGCAGAACGAGGCGATTGGCAGCCGGCCGGACTTGGCCGGCAACAGGAAGCTCACCGTCAACACGCGATCTTGCTTGCCGCCCTTGACGATGTCGCCGGCTTGCACGAACACCTGTTCGCTTCCCCGGTTCTCGATTTCGAGGTCATTGACGCGGCCGGTTTCGATCACCTCGACCACGCCCTTGGCGACGGCCTCGGCCAAGGTCAGCGGCACCGGGCCTGCTGCACTTGGGCCGTGTACAAAGTAGATTGCCAAATTGTCATGGGCGTGCGGCCCCGATAGCCGCACGCCTTGTTCGGCGAGCGCTGGACCACTTTGCACACCGAGCGCAGCGAAGGCTGCCGCTGCAACAGGAGCAACAGACCACAGGCGCATGTCTCAACCCTTTCTCGAGGACTAGACGGATGTGCGCTCTTTACGCGGTGTTTTTGGCTGCGCCGCGATGCTCCGTGGGCGAAAGGAGGGTGGCGGTGCGGCCGCATCGTGGTGAAACGCTCCGCACGAGGATTAACGCGCTGTAATCTATGTCGGTCGGCGCTGGGCCGGCCGCGGGCGCTTGCGAGGCGGGCGTGGCGCGGCGGCGTTGCTGCCGGCAACGCCGGTCGAGCCGAAGCCGCCAGCGCCGCGCCGCGTCGGCGACAGCTTGCCGATCAGCTTGAGGCTAACCCGCGCCACCGGCTGGAACACCAGTTGCGCGATGCGCTGGCCGCGGCAAACGGTGAACGGCTGATCGGAGAAGTTGGCGAGCAGCACCTTGACCTCGCCACGGTAGTCGCAATCGATCGTGCCGGGACTATTGAGCACGCTCACGCCGTGCCGCAGCGCCAGCCCCGAGCGCGGCCGCACCTGCGCCTCGAGGCCCGGCGGCAGGTCGAGCACCAGCCCGGTCGGGATCAGGGCGCGGGCGCCGGGTGCCAGCTGCAGCGGCCGGCGGCGGTCAACGGCGGCGATCAGATCCATGCCGGCGGCGCCGTCGCTTTGATAGGCCGGCAGGTCGAGGCCGCGGGCGTGCGCCAGCTGCCTGGTCCCGACCGTCAAAACCTCAGCTGCGGCCGGCGGCGGCTTGCGCGTCATGTCAGGGCGGTGTTCTCGGCGAGCCACGCCGCGGCGCGGGCCACCAGCCGGCGCGCGACTTCGGCCTTGGGCAGGTCGGGCCAGTCCTCGACGCCGGCCGCCGTCACCAGGTGCACGGTGTTGCGATCGCCGCCCATGATGCCGGTGGTGGGCGAGACGTCGTTGGCAAGGATCCAGTCGGCGCCCTTGGCCTTGCGCTTCTTGAGCGCGTGCTCGACGACCGTGCTGGTCTCGGCGGCAAAGCCGATCACCAGCGGTGGGCGCCGTCCCGGCGGGGCACCGGCAATGGTCTTGAGGATATCGGGGTTCTCGACCAGCTCCAGGCGCGGTGCCGCCAGGTTGGCGCCCTTCTTGATTTTCTGCGCCGAGGTGGTGGCGACGCGCCAGTCGGCGACCGCGGCGGCAAAGATCGCCATGTCGCACGGCAGCGCATTGAGCACGGCGTCGAGCATCTGTTGCGCCGTTTCGACCGCAACCAGATCGACGCCGGCCGGGGCGGCGAGCTGGCTCGGACCGGCGACCAGCGTGACGCGGGCGCCGAGCGCCAGCGCCTCGGCGGCGATGGCGGCACCCTGTTTGCCCGACGAGCGGTTGGCGATATAGCGCACCGGGTCGATCGGCTCGTGGGTCGGGCCGCTGGTGACGATGACGTGCCGCCCGGCCAGCGGGCCGGGAGCGCGGCCGCGCTCGGGCGAGGCTCCGGTGGCAGCGGCCGGCGCGCCCTGCCTTAAGCAGTCTTCGATCGCCGCCAATAGGTCGGGGACCTCGGCCAGCCGGCCGAGCCCCGCCTCGCCGGCCTCGGCCATTTCGCCGACCGCTGGTCCGACAAAGGCAATGCCGTCCGCCGCCAGCAGGCTGACGTTGCGCTGGGTGGCGGCATGCTGCCACATGCGCGGGTTCATGGCCGGGGCCACCAACACCGGCTTGTCGGTTGCCAGCAGCACGCACGATGCAAGGTCGTCGGCGTGGCCGCCGGCCATCTTGGCGATCAGGTCGGCGGTGGCCGGGGCCACCACGATCAGGTCCGCCTCGCGCGACAGACGGATGTGGCCGATTTCGCGTTCCTGATCGAGGTCGAAGAGATCGCTGAAGACGCGATCGCCGCTCAAGGCCGCCACCGACAGCGGGGTGACGAAGGCCTGCGCCGCCCGGGTCAGAACGGCGCGCACGGCAATCTGGCGCTCGCGCAGGCGGCGGATGAGGTCCAGGCATTTGTAGGCGGCAATGCCGCCGCCGATGATCAAGGCGATGCGCTTGCCGGCGGCGGGCTCGCGCCGCCCCCCAGCCTCCACCGCCGCCTGCTGGCGGCGTGCCGGGCGGCCGCCCGAGGCGCGGCGCGGCAGCGGCGCGGGAAGGCGCTGAGCGGCCGGCACGGCTGCGGCCGTGATCGCCGCCGGGGCCGCGGCCCGGGCGCGCATGTAGGCCCGTACCCGGTCGGCGGTCTTGAGCGTGACGCTGTTGCCGCGCCGCAGGTTGGCAACCAGATGGCCGTCGTTGACGGCGGCAACGCCGAATTTGGTTGGCGTCAGGCCGGTCGCCGCGAGGTAGCCCTCGATCTCGGCCAGGAGCGCCCGTGCCAGGGTGTGCATGCGGCCACTGTTATGGGAAATTGCCCATTAGTCAATGGGTGACCGCGGCCGGTCAGCGCCCGCCCAGGCGTCGCAGCCGTGCCTCGGCGTCGGCGGCGCCCAGTTCCCGGGCCTTTTCGTACCACTTCCGGGCCTCGTTCAACTCCGGCTTCAGCCCGACCACCCTCAGGCGCTGCAATTCGGCGGGGTCATAGGTCGCGCCCAGCGCCAGCGCGCTTTCCGGCAGCCCGACCTCGGCAGCGCGCTCGAAGAATTGCCGGGCGGCATAGATGTTGCCGCGGCTGAGCTGCTCCTCGCCCCTGGCGTGCAGGTTCTGGGCTCGGGTCCGGTCGGCGGGCGCCAGCTGCGGTGCGGACAGCGCCCGGGTCGTGCTGTTGGCCGGCGGCGGCGCCGCCGCGACGGGTGGCGGGGCCGGGCGGGCGATGCTGAGCGTGGTGGTCGCTTCGGCCAGGATCGATCCCTCGACGTTCATCAGGGCGACCACCACCTCGGACTTGCCTTCAAGCCCGACCGGCACGATCACCATCAGGCTCGGCAGCCCATTGAGCGGCACCGCCCAGGCCCCGGGCGCGATGGCATAGCCCTCGGTGAGCGCCGCCGTCGCGGGCAGCCCGCGAATGCGGATGAAGGCGTTCTTGACCAGCCCGTCACGCGCCTGCACTTGGATCGGCAGCCGCACCCGCGACGCCGGTGTTGCGTTCGTCACCGGCGCCACGTTGAGCGACACCTGGTCGCTCGCCTGCGCCGCGGCCGGCGGATGCCAGCCCGGTCCCGTCGGCAGCGCCACCAGTGCCGTCAACGCCATCGCCACCAGGCCGGCAAGGTGCGATCGGCCGACGCTGGCATGCGATGCGCTGACCCGCTGCCAGGCTGGCGCGCGTCGCTCCCGGCTCGGTACCGCAGCACCCTTTGGCCAATCAAACACCCTGATGCCCCCGCAGTTGCCAGCGGGCCTCGATGGTCGTCAAAACGTCGGGCCCTCTAGCGTTTTTGCTGTTTGCTCCAGTCCAGGAACTGCTTGAACAGCCGCTCCTGCTCGGCCTTGTTGTCGGTGGTGCGCGCCCCCGCCGCCGGCGCCCGCGCCGGATTGGCATCGGCGGTGGCCTGCGCCTCGGCCTTGGCCACCAGCGCCTGGGCGGGCGGAAAACGCGTCCACCCAGGGATGGTACCGGCGAGGTTCATCTCCTTCCAGCCGGGCTGGTAGGGCTTCTCGCGCAGCTTGTCGAAGCGCTCAAACAGGTACTCCACAAACCGCACGCAGCGCCGATAGCGGTCGGTGTCCTTGTTCCAATTGTAGACGGCGAGCAGCGCCGGCACCGAGATCGTTTGCACGCTCTCGCCCTGCTGAATGAGGTTGGGATAGTCGGCGGCCGTCAACTCGGCGGGGACGTAATAGTCCTCGAATTTCGCGCCGAATTCGACCGGCAGAAAATGAAAGCCGGGCTCCGGCTTGAACTTTGCGAACAGATCGTTGGGCTTGCCGACGACGTGCACGATGCCGGCGATCTCGCCCTTGCGCATCTGCTCAAGCGCAATCGAGTTGTTCTGGAACAGGCGCTCGACCTTGATGCCCAGCCGATCGAACACGATGCCGCCAGTGTAGTTGGCGGCGCTGCCGACGGTGTTGAAGTTCACCTTCTTGCCGACCAGGTCCTGGAAGGTCTTGATCTCCTCGCGCACATAGATGTGCACCTCGCCCTGGAACATCGGAATGACATAGTTGACGCGCCGCTCGATGCCGGGGATGCGCTCGATGTTCTTGAAGTGATCGAGCACGTCTGAATAGGTGATCGAGAAGTCGACCCCCTTGAGGTAGACGAGATCGCTGACGTTGCCGACCGCACCATAGCTGACGATCGGCAGTACGCGCAGATTGTCGCCATCATCGAGGGCTTTGCCCAGATCGGCGGCGTAGCGCACGAAGGTTCCTTCCAACAGGCCGCCGGCCAGACCCACCGTCCAATTGTTGATGCGGGCGGCCTTGGCTGCCTCCTCTTCGTTCACCGGCTTGTTGGGAACCGGCAGCGCGCGGCGTGGCGCGACAGCCTGGGCCACTTCCGTGGTGCCAGGCCAGGCCAGCTGCGCCGCGGCCGGCGTCTCCATTATGGCCAGACAGGCAAAACAACCGAGCGTGGTAGCAATACGAAACACCTTTGCGCCTCCTCGACCCCTTCGATGCCCGTGTCATGCGGCATGCATCGGAAAATTCCTCGCACGGCTGGTGCCAGATTGCGAGTGCCCACGTCTCGGAGGCGGCGCCCATGGTTGCCAGGGCAGCCAGCGCACGGCGGCGGACCCCGACGAGAAGCAGCTGCCCGAAGCATTGATCCTGCCTTCTGCAATCCCAGCTGCAGGCGGTGCCCGCGGTCTAGGCTGCACTGGGAGCACTGCCGCGGGGTAAGCCGGGCAGGTCCTTCGGCGCCACCCCCGATGCCGTCGGTCGGGCCGCAGGCTGGCGCCAGATCACGTTTATTTCATGGCAGGTATTTCATGGCAGGCGCGCTGCCACCGCCAGCGCTGGGCCGGTCGATGTAACATTTTGAGACAGGATGTGAATCGCCGATCACGATTTGAACGACATTGCTGGCCACTGCTTGGGGGGACGGGGGCCGATGACGGCGGCCGGGCGTGCGGCCCGACCGCGCTGGATCCGATCCGGGATCGGCCGCGGGACCCCTGCAGGGATGCCTCCAACCCAAGATGTCGACATAGGACTGCGCCACATGCGATGCGCCAAGGTGAGGCTCAAAGTTTGCGTTGGCGCTCAGGCGCTCTGGGTGATGGCGGCGCTGTTGGCGGGCTGTGGCCCGCCCTACCTTGAGGATCAGGGGCGCAGCGCGGCGAAGGGGGCGCATGCAAGCAAGCCTAAACGCATCGATCCGGCGCTGCTCAAGGCGGCGGCGGTGCCCGATTGCGAGACGAGCGGTGGGCGCGAGGCCGGCAAGGCGAGCGCGCCATCGAGCGAGCCGCCGCGGCCGGCGCTGGCCGGCAAGGCATCGGTCGAGTTGGCGCCCGCCGCCGATAGTTCGGTCGCCGCCACCTGGGACATGACCCAGCGCATCAAGCTTGAGTACGAGCGCGAGTGCTATCGCCAGGCCGAGGCCCGCGTGCGCGCGCAGCTCGGCCGGCTGCAAGCCTCCATGGGCGACGACCGCAAGCCCGAGCGCCGCCTCGAAGACCAGTATCGTTGACCCCTGGGGCGGCCGACGCCAGCCTCTGCGCCCATGACTGCCCGGCCGGGTCGCCTCGGCCTGCGGCGAGCACCGATCCGGTACGTTCCGCTTTGCCGGCATGGCAGGACGGCGGCATCGCGCACTTTCAAAATGCCCGCGCCTGGCCTAGGCTCGCGCGGCCGAGCGCCGCCCTGGCTGCGGCACATTCATTCAACGGAGGAAACCTCCTGTGCCCGTTGCCATTCGCCAGCTGCATCCGGTGTTCGTCGGCGAAGTCGAGGGCATCGACATCCGCCGGCCGCTGTCGCGGGAGGATGTCGCCGCCATCGAGGCAGGCATGGACCGCTACGCCGTGCTGGTGTTTCACGATCAACCGGTGACCGACGACCAGCAGATTGAGTTCACGCGCAACTTCGGGGCGATCGAAAACGCGCGCGGTGGCAACGTCACCAAGGACGAGGATCGCCGGCTCGCCACCGGCATGAACGACGTCTCCAACCTCGGCAAGGATGGTAAACCGTTGGCGCGCGACAGCCGCCAACGCCTGTTCAACCTCGGCAACCTGCTGTGGCATTCCGACAGTTCGTTCCGGGCCATTCCAGCCAAGTATTCCCTGCTCTCGGCGCGGGTTGTGAACCCCAAGGGTGGCGATACGGAATTTGCCGACATGCGCGCCGCCTATGATGCGCTCGAGGAAGATAGCAAGGCCGAGATCGACGAACTGGTGTGCGAGCATTCACTGATGTATTCGCGCGGTTCGTTGGGTTTCGTCGATTACACGGACGAGGAGAAACAGCTGTTCAAACCGGTGCGCCAGCGCCTGGTTCGCCACCACCCCGTCACCGGCCGCAAGTCGCTGTTTCTCTCCTCCCACGCCGGCGCCATCATCGGCAAGCCGACGCCGGAGGCGCGCATCTTGCTCAACGACCTCAAGGAGCACGCGACCCAGCCGCGGTTTGTCTACGTGCACAAGTGGAAGGTCAACGACCTCGTCATCTGGGACAATCGGCAGACCATGCACCGCGGCCGGCGCTACGACGAAGGCCAGGCGCGCGACGTGCGCCGCACCACCGTCGCCGGCGATCGCCCAACCGTGGTGCAGGCCGCCGCTTAGGCGTCAGTGCGGTGCCACCGGCGCGGCCCGCAATGCCAGCTCCTCCTCGGCCGGCAACGGCGCAAGGTAGCGCACAACCAATTCGTCCGGCACGTCGGCCAACCGCGGCGGCGACCAGGCCGGCGTGCGATCCTTGTCGACGATCAGGGCGCGTACCCCTTCCGTGAATTCGCCATCCTCAAACAGGCGCACCGCCAGCCGGAACTCGACCTCGAGCGCCGCCTCCAGTGATGGCAAGCCCCTGGCCTGCCTGATGGCGGCGTGCGTTAGCTTCAGGGCCTTCGGCGACTTGCGGTCGAGCCTCGCGCGCGTCTTGAGGCCCCAGTCGCCAAAGCCGCGCGCCAGCCCGGCTATGATCGCGTCAAGGTCGGGGTCGCCGAACGCCCGATCGATGTCGTGACGGTTGAGCGCCAGACCGGACTGTTCGGGTGGCGTCGCCAGGGCCTCGAGCACCGTCTCCACCGGCCCGCCGTTGCGATCGATGAGACGTGCCTTCAAGTCGTCAAGCCGGCTCGACGGCACGAGGCAATCGGCAAATCGCGCTTCGATCGCATCGGCCGCGTTCATCTCCTCACCGGTGAGGCCCAGATAGAGCCCGAGCTCGCCCGGTGCGTGTGCCAACAGCCAGGTCCCGCCCACGTCGGGGATCAGGCCGATGCCGGTCTCCGGCATGGCGAGCCGCGAGCGCTCGGTCACCACCCGGTGGCGGGCGTGCGCGGAGAGCCCGATGCCGCCGCCCATGACTATGCCGTCCTGGATCGCCACATAGGGCTTAGGGTAGCGCCCGATCAGCGCGTTGAGCCGGTACTCGTCGCGCCAGAAGCCGCGCGCGGCGCCCGAGCCCTGGTGGCGGCTGTCGTAGAGGGCGCGCACATCGCCGCCGGCGCACAGGGCCCGCTCGCCGCTACCGTCAAGGATCACAACTTCAACGGCGGCGTCGTCCTGCCAGGCGTTGAGCGCCTGCCAAATCGGCCCGATCATGGCGTGGGTCAGCGCATTGAGGGCCTGCGGGCGGTTGATGGTGATCCGCCCGGCCCTGCCCTCGCGGCGGATCAGCACTTCGCCAGTGGTTGCGCCCACGCCCGCTCCTTGACAAGCCGTTCTATACTGGGGGATTAGCCGTCCGGCTCGGCGGCGGCAACCGGTTTTGCAATCCCCACCCAGGCGTGAGGCATGGAGATGACGGTCTGGCAGAAAATCTCGGGCTTTGCGACGGCCCTCGGCGATGCCAGCGGCAATCTGTTGCACGAGCTGGCAGGCGTGTTTGGCTTCGATCGCGACAACGCGCCGGAGAAGAACGTCGCCTTCACCATCGGCGTCATCGCGCTCAGTGCCAAGATGGCCAAAGCCGACGGCGTGGTTTCGCCGCGCGAGGTCGACGCCTTCCAGCGCGTGTTTCAATTCTCGCCGGAGGAGGCCGCCAATGTCGAGCGCGTGTTCAATCTGGCCAAACAGGATACGGCCGGCTTCGAGGCCTACGCCGATCAAATCGCCGCGTTGCTGAGTGACGACCGCAGGTTGTTGCAGCACGTGCTCGAGGGGCTCCTGTTCGTTGCCGCCGCCGACGGCGCACTGCATCCCAAGGAGGACGTGTTCTTGAAGGCGGTGGCCGCCCGCTTCGGCTTCACCGAAAACGAGTATCGCTTCTTCCGCGCTCGCTTCGTGCGCGATCGCGACAATCCCTACGACGTGCTCAAGCTGTCGCCGGCGGCCAGCAATGCCGAGATTCGCGCCCAGTACCGTAAACTCGTGACCGATAACCATCCCGACAAGCTGATCGGCCGCGGCGTGCCCGCCGAATTCGTCGATCTTGCCACCCGCAAGCTCGCCGCCATCAACGCCGCCTACGACAGCATCGCTCGGGAGCGCGGGCTTTGATCGTCAAGGCCGATACAAACCTCGTCGATGAGCTCTGTCCGGCGTGCAACGTCGAGCCGCGCCGTTCCGGCATGCGCCCAGGCATTCTGCTTTTGCACTATACCGGTGTCGTGACCGCGGCCAAGGCCATCGACTGGCTGTCGCGTGCCGATAGCCAGGTCTCTTGCCACTACGTGATCGACGAGCGCGGCCGCATCGTGCAGATGGTGGCCGAGGAGCATCGCGCCTGGCATGCGGGCGTAGCGAGCTGGGCCGGCGAAACCGACATCAATTCGGCCTCGATCGGCATTGAGATCCACAATCCCGGCCACAGCCTCGGCTATCCGGATTTTCCCGAGCTGCAGCTCGCCGCCGTCGAGGCGCTGGCGCGCGACATCCAGGCTCGCCACACCATTAAGCCCGAGCGCGTGCTGGCCCACTCCGACGTCGCCCCCCGGCGCAAGATCGATCCGGGCGAGAAATTCCCGTGGGCACGGCTCGCCGCCGCCGGTGTCGGCCATTGGGTCGAGCCCACCCCGATCGACGCGGCCGAGCCCGCGGAGGACCTTTATCTCGACGCGCTTCGCCTCGCCGAAGTGCAGCGCCTCTTTGGCGCCTACGGCTATGGCCTCGAGCCGACCGGCTGTCTCGACGCCGACACCCGGTTTGTGGTCAAGGCCTTCCAGCGCCACTTCCGGCCGGCCCGCGTCGATGGTCGCCTCGACCGCTCAACCCTCGCCACGCTCGAGCGGCTGCTGGCCGCCCTGCAGCTGAGCGCGTAGCGGCGCGCCCGGTGCGGCCAGCGCCCCGGCGAGGCCCACATTTTCCACGCCG
>Ga0066905_100000274_pt1 | contig 13004 bp, 9 predicted proteins | sample PanSoiMetaPlot36_FD_67483 | JGI IMG/M metagenome (GOLD analysis project Ga0066905, IMG submission 67483) | Tropical forest soil microbial communities from Panama analyzed to predict greenhouse gas emissions - Panama Soil Plot 36 (version 2) | ecosystem: Environmental > Terrestrial > Soil >... | reverse complement strand
TCGGCCTCACCGAGCCCGAATTCCACGCCGCCATCCGGCTGTTGGCGGCGGTCGGTCAACACACGACCGCCTGCCACAACGAGGCGATGCTGATGTCGGGTTCGCTCGGCGTGTCGGCGCTCGTCTGTCTCCTCAACAACGCAGCGGCGGGCAGCGGCGACACCCAGGCCAACATGCTGGGCCCGTTCTGGCGCGCCGACCAGCCGATCTGCCGCTCCGGCGACAGCATCGTCCGCTCGCCAACCCCAGGCCCGGCGCTGGTGTGCCGGGTCGAGGTGGTGGCCGAGGATGGCCGCCCGGTGGCGGGCGCCGAGGTCGATGTGTGGCATTCCTCCCCGGCCGGCCTCTATGAAAACCAGGATGCCACCCAGGCCGACATGAACCTGCGCGGCCGCTTTGTCAGCGACGCGGCGGGGCGCTTCCAATTCCGCAGTGTCAAGCCAGCCGGCTATCCGGTGCCGACCGATGGTCCGGTCGGCGAGCTGATCAGGGCGACCGGCCGCCACCATTTCAGGCCGGCGCACCTGCACTTTATGGCGCACAAGCCCGGCTTCAAAACCTTGATCTCGCAGATCTACGTGCCCGACGACCCCTACCTGGCGACCGACGTCCAGTTCGGCGTCACGCGGGCGCTGATTGGCGATTTTGTGCGCCACGACACCGCCGACCAGGCGCTGGGCTTGGCGCCGCCATGGTATTCCCTCGACCAGCGCCTGCGGCTCAAAGCCGGGGAAGCAGCGCGCCCGCGGCCGCCGATCGCGGCCGGCACGCCCGCGGTCGCGCCCTAACGGCACGGGACGCGCGCAGCCGTGCTGGCGGCCTCTGCTCGGGGCCAGCTCCGCCGCGGGCATCGGGGCGGCGCTCCGCCCGGGCCACTGGCTCACGGCACCAACGCCTGCTCCAAATCGCCGATCAGATCATCGGTGCTCTCGAGGCCGACCGACAGCCGCAACAGGTCGGGTGGACACGGAGAGCTAGCGCCCTCGACGCTGGCGCGATGCTCGATCAAACTTTCGACGCCGCCGAGCGAGGTGGCGCGCTTCCACACGGCCACCTTCCCCGCCGCGGCGATGGCCGCCGCCTCGCCGCCCGCAACACGCAAAGACAGCATGCCGCCGAAGCCGCCTTGCATCTGGCGGGCGGCGACGGCATGGCCGGGGTGCTGGGCGAGCCCCGGGTAGAGCACGGCGGCGATGCGCGGGTGGCCGTCGAAATGTTTGGCGATCGCCATGGCGGCGGTGCATTGGTGGCGGACGCGAACATAGAGCGTGCGCAGGCCGCGCAGCAAGAGAGCGGCTTCGAACGGTGCGGCAATGCCGCCCAAGCTGGTACGTACGCGGACGGCGCGCTCGCCATAGGGGTCGGAACCGGCAAACACCAGGGCCCCGCCAATGACGTCGGAGTGGCCGTTGAGGTACTTGGTGGCGGAGTGCATGACGAGATCGGCGCCATGGGCGATCGGGCGGGTGAGCACGGGTGTCGGCACGGTGGAATCGACGGCCAGGACGGCGCCCGCCGCATGCGCGATCCGGGCCGCCCCGGCGATATCGGTGACGGTCCACAGCGGGTTGGCCGGCGTCTCGATCCACACCAGCCGGGTGCGGCCGGGGCGTACGGCGGCGGCAATAGCGCTGAGGTCGGCGGCGTCGACGAAGGTGGTTTCGATGCCGAAGCTGGGCGCGTCCTGGGCGATCCAGTTGCGCAGGCCCCAGTACATGACGTTGGGGGCCACGATGTGCGCCGGCCGCTCCAGCGCCAACAGCGCGGTGGTCGCCGCCGCCATGCCGGACGCCAGCAATAGCGCGTGCGCGCCCCCCTCGAGCCGCGTCAGGACCTCTTCAACCTGACGCACGGTGGCATTGTCGGGCCGACCGTAGCTGTACCCCCTGCGGTACTGATTGTCGGCGTCGCGCAGGAAGGTGGTCGCCAGGTGAATGGGGGGGACGATGGCGCCGGTTGCCGCATCGCTCGCCTCGCCTGCCTGCACGGCGAGTGTTTCCGGCGCCAGGGTGGTCATGGGGCGTGCTCGCTCATTGGTAGGCTCACGTTTTGCACCCGGCCACGGCGTGGGCGGAAGCCTTTTTTTGCGGTCAGGCGCGATGGTAGGGATGGCCCGCCAGAATCGTTGTCGCCCGGTAGAGCTGTTCGGCAAGCACGATGCGGGCCAACTGGTGCGGCAAGGTTATGGCTCCAAACGACAGCCGGTGGCGTGCCGCTGCCATTAGATCGGCCGCGAGCCCGTCAGGCCCGCCAACGGCGAATGCCAGCGCCTTGCTGCCGTCGTCGCGGATCCGCGCCAGCAAATGTGCCAGGCCTTCGCTGCTCACGGCCTTGCCCGCCGCATCGAGGGCAATCAGGGTCTCGGCATGACCGATGAGCTTCATGAGGCCGGCCTGTTCCTGGCTCTTGCGCTTGAGCGCGGACGCAGCCTGGCTCTCGGCGATCTCACCCCACAGCACCGGCGTCAGCCCGAGCCGCCGCCCCGAAACCTCAAAGCGGTCGCGGTATTTTTCAAACAGCAGCCGCTCGGGCCCGTCCTTGAGGCGGCCGACCGCGGCAATCACCACGCGCATGACCGCGCCGCCCATTGCTCAACGCCAGGCCGGCCCTCAGTGCCAGACGCAGGACCGCTCAGGTGATGGGCCCAGCCTAGTGGGTGGTGGGATCGCTCGGGCGCTCGGCCGACCACATCTTTTCGAGATTGTAGAACTCCCGCACCTCCGGCCGAAACACGTGCACGATGATGTCGCCGGCGTCGATCAAGACCCAGTCGCATTGCGGCTGGCCCTCGATGCGGGCGCGCCCATAGCCCGCGTCCTTGAGCTTGTGTTGCAGTTGCTCGGCGATCGCGCCCACATGCCGGTCGGAGCGGCCGGAGGCGATCACCATGTAGTCGCCGATGGAGGACTTCCCTTTGATATCGATCGCCACCACGTGCTCGGCTTTTGCTTCATCGAGCGTCGCCGTGATGATCGCCAGAAGGGCTTGCGAGCCGTGTTCAGGAGACACGAGTTCGGCTGGAGGCGTGCTCGCGCGAGCACCCTCAAGGGCGGTTGGCATCTTGTGCTGATGGTCCTTTCGTCATCAATCCCTAGGCGGGCACCAACATTGGGTGGACACCTGCCAGGGGCGAAACCACCAAGCCGGCAACCCCGACCCGATCCTCCGCCCTGGGACTCACACCCAAGTCTTGAAAGATAGAGGGCGACACCCTGCGCTTTCAAGAGCCTTGCCTTGAGGTGTGCCGAGCGCCCCAACCGGCTCAGCAGTCGCGGCCCGCCAATGCCGCGTGCTGGCGATCAAGCTGTGGCGCATCGAGCACGACGAGCCCCGGCTTCCGTGGCGCTGGCGCCTCACCGTCGCCTCCTGTTTTCTGGCGAATTTCGGCCGTTTGTTGTTTTCTTGCAACTTGTTGGTTCCGCTCACGCGCCTTGCTGCGCAAATCGGTTGAGGACACCCCGGACAACGGGCCCGTCAAGAACGTCCAGGCCGGTGGCGGGATGGCCACCAAACCCCTGGCCTCCGTCTCGGGAACCCTGCTCGCGGCAAAGGCTTGGGCAGCCTTGGAGGCCAAGGCCTTGAGCCGCCAGCCCGGCCGGTCGACCACCACAACCGGCACCATGGTCAGGATCTCCCGCCACCGCCACCAGCGGTGAAAGTTCGCCAGATTGTCCGCCCCCATGATCCAGACAAAGCGCACGAGCGGGCTGCGCCGCTTCAAGAATGCCAGCGTTGCGGCGGTGTGTGCGGTTGGCAGGTCACGCTCGAAGGCTGTCACCTTGATGCGGGGGTTTTTGGCCATCGCCCGGCACAGCACCAAGCGCTCGCTGAGCGGCGCCAGCTCGGCGCGTCCCTTCAAGGGATTGCCGGGGGTGACCAGCCACCACACCTGGTCGAGCCCAAGACGCTTCAAGACGATGTCGCTGATTTGGCGATGCGCGGCGTGGGGTGGGTTGAAGGAGCCGCCCAACAGACCCACGGCCTGGCCAGGCGCGGTCGGCGGTAGCCCCTGCAACTGGCCGAAACGGTCGGGAGCAAATTGCGGCATGATATGGAGACCAGTCCTTGAGGGCGTGCGATGCGCGCGCGCCAAAGTCTAGCCACGCCGGCACGCGACCGAAAGTCCCCTTGCTGCCTGTTGAGGAGGCGCGCGGTGCCGAACTTTTCGGCAAGGGAGACCTCGCTTCGGCGCCCTTAAGACCCGCTGCGCCGGAAAACGGTCGAGGCCACGAGGCCGGCGGCAACGGCGATCGCCACGGTCGCCAGGCCGTAGAACATCGGGTGCAGAAAGGCGAAGGCGTGCAGGTAACGCTCAATCCCCTCACGCTCGAGGTTGAGCCGCACCGAGAACTGGCTTAGCAGTTGGTCGTCGCGGAAGAGGTAGACGCGGGTATCGAACGGCCCCACGGTCACGTTTGCGGGCAGCTCGATGGTCGAGCGGAAGAGACTGCGCCCAATGAACGCCACCCCGTACTGGTCCTGCACGTAGAGGCCCTGTTTCTCCTTCAAACGGATGATGGCTTCGCGGAACTCCTTGATGTCCTCGCTTGAGAGTGCCTGTGCCTGTCCGAATGCCGGAGGGAAGCGCAAATGCTGGAAACCCATGCCGTGGGAGGCGCGGAACTCCTCGGGTGCAATTTCATCGATCGGCCGCGTTGAGGCGATCGCATAATAGCTGGGCACCAGGTCGAAGGTGGCAGAGGAGGTGTTGAGCCAGAGGCCGGCGACATTGCTCTTGCGTCGGACCACCTGCCGGCTGGGGACCCCTTCAACCACGATGACGATGTCATAAAAGCCCGATTCGGCGCTCGGCTGCTGGCTGTTGTCGACCGCGCCGAAAATCACGATTTCGGTGCCGCTGAACGATGACGTCACCGCCACGTTGCGGGCGGAAACGTCGGCTTGCACCGATTCCTTGGCCCCGGGCAACTGCTCGCGCTTGATCTCGTCGACCTGGCTCAGCGGGGTATCCTTGGCCACCGGTGGTGGCGTGGGCACCGCCGGCGGTTTCTTGCGCTGGGCCGTCGCCGGAAGCGCCAGGGCGACCAGCACGGCGCTCAGCAACACGGCCAGCACGGCGGCCTTTGCTGCGGTGCCTGGCTTGGCGGGCATAAACGCTCAACTCCGATCGCGGTGCCATCACGCACAAGGTCGCCGCGGCCCGCTCACGGCCAACGCATCGCGCAATCGACGAGAAGGCTCAAGGGTTCGCGGGGGGCGCCGCGCTCGCCTGATGGCGGGCGGCGGCCCCATACCGCGCACCATAGCGACACCCGGTCGGGACGCAAGTAAAGCCGATGAAGCGCCCGTGCGGCGGGTTGGCCGAGGCCGGTCGGTTTCGGGCGTGCGCGCGCCGAGCCAGATCTAGTCCTGGTCGTGCCAACGCCAATGTTCAGCGCTCAAGTGGCCGCGCCCCGATGCCAACTTGGCGAGCGGATCGGCGGCTAGGTCTGGCACCATTTCGCCCAGCGCGCGGGCCCCCTCGCGATAGGCCTTGAGCAAAAGATCGCGATCGGCGTGGGGATCGGTTCCGCCCGGCGCCGGCGCTTCCAGGTGCGCCGGAGCGCCGTCGGTCTGATTGAGCCGGTCGGCGATGTCGGCGATGGCGTGGTGGATCGATTTGAGGACGTCGACCGCCACCCGCGCGTCTTGGCGCCGGCCCGAGGCGCAGGCCTTGATCAGCCCATCAACGCGGGTGGCGTCGGCCGAACGCGGCCGTGCCGCCGCCGCGAACACCTTCGCGGCCGCCTTGAGGCTCTTGAGTTGCTGCACCATCTCGCCGAGCTGGGTTTCGATGGCATCGAGGCGGCAAAGCTCCTCGCGCGCCTCGTCGATGACCTTCACCAGACCTCCGAGCTGCGCCTCGACGGCGTCGAGACTTTGCCGCTCCGACCTCCCTGTCGCCTCCTGCATGGCGGCGGCGACCCGGCATTCGAGCTGGCGCACGCGCGCCTCGAGGGGGGCCAGCCGCTGAGGATCCGGGCGTGGCAGCCCGGCCGCGAGCCGGTCGGCAATCCTCACAAGCTGGACCTCCAGGGCGTCCGAGCCGCCCCGCTCGCTCCCCGTTGCGGCGGCGGCGGCGCTGGCGACCTCGGACTTGGCCGCCGGTCGCCGAGGTTTCGACCGCTTCAGGTCTTCGCCCCCCGCCATCTCCCACACGCGCGTCAATGCCTCGGCACTATCGGCATCCCAAGGATCGGGAGCGCCCGGCGACGGCCGCCGCGGGCGGGCGGCAGACCGCGGCGCCAACTTCGGCGATGGGCTCTGCCCACCCTGCCAGGCGGCATGCACGTCCGCGATCCCCGCCTTCAGACCCTGGAGCGCGTCGAGCACGCCGTTGAAGAGGTGCATGCGTTCTCTGGGCAGCGCTGCGCGCGCCCTGGCAACGCGCCGATCGAGACAGTCAAGGCGGGCACGCAGCGGCGCCAAGGCGTCATGTTGGTGCCATGCCGCCGCGCCGGCTGAGGCGGCGCCGTGGCGGGGCGGGCGCGTTTCCTTGTCGCCGTGCCGCCAGGCCTGGCGGTCGGCCGGGGGACGAGGAGCGGGAGTGAGGCGAGAAGCTTGCGGCATGTGAATTCCCGGGGGCAGCGAACAAGGCCGCGCGCCTCGTAACCGGCAGGCAATGGCGGAGGGTCGTTTGGTGCCGGCCAAAGGCGATGCCGAGCGCTCGAAGACGAGAGCACAAATTCCAAGGCTCGGGACCTTAGCCTCGCAATCGCCCGTAAAGTTTCGGTTAAATGCCAAGCGATAGCCCGCACCGCCGCCCTCGTCTCGGGCGCCGGCGGGCCGCCCACCGGGCCGGGCGAGGCCAACGCGTTGCCGGCGCCACCGGAACCCGCCTAGACTTTGCCGGAAAACCAGTTGGGGAAGCGGGCATGGCCTGGCGCATTGGCGTTGATATCGGCGGCACCTTTACCGATGTGGCGCTGATCGACGATGTCAGCGGCCGCATCGGCGTCGCCAAGGCGCCGACCACGCCGGCCGACCTGGCGCTGGGCGTGCTCGACGCGCTCAAGGCGGCCATGCAGCGCTACGGCATCGGCGCCGGGGAAGTTACGCATTTGGCGCACGCCACCACCGTCGTCACCAACGCCATCCTGGAAGGCCGCGGCGCCCGCGCCGCGCTGGTGACCACGCGCGGCTTTCGCGACGTGCTCGAACTGCGCCGCTCGTCGCGTCCCGACCTCTACGACCTCTTCCAAGACGCCCCGGCGGTCCTGATCCCGCGCCGGCGCCGCTACGAGGTGAGCGAACGCATCGGCGCCGATGGCACTGCCATCATCGCGCTGGCGGAGGCGGAGATCCCCAAGCTGATCGCGGCGCTGAAGGCCGATCGCATCGAGGCGATCGCCGTCTCCTTGCTGTTCAGCTTCCTCAATTCCGAACACGAGGCGCGGCTCGGGCGCAGCTTGCGCCAGGCCTTTCCCGATACCCCGATCTATTTGTCGAGCGAAGTGCTGCCCGAAATCCGCGAGTTCGAGCGCACCAGCACCACGGCGGTGTGTGCCTATGTTGGCCCGGTGCTGTCGTCCTATCTCGATCGCTTGCAGACGGCCACCACCTCCCTTGGCCTGCCGCCGCTCTACATTATGGGCTCCAACGGCGGCGTGTTCGAGGCCGCCGAGGGCATCGCCATGCCGGCGATCGCCGTCGAATCGGGACCCGCCGCCGGCGTGGTGGCGGCCGCGCTGGCAGCGCGGCAGACCGGGCGGCTCGACCTCCTCTCCTTCGACATGGGTGGCACCACGGCCAAGGCCAGCCTGATCCGCGCCGGGGTCTACGAGACGACGCCCGACTACGAGGTCGGCGGCAAGGCCAGCGGCAGTCGCGCCATGAACGGCACCGGCCATCCGATTCGGGTGCCGGTGATCGACCTTGCCGAAGTGTCGGCGGGCGGCGGCTCCATCGCCTGGGTGGACCGCGCCGGATCGTTGCGCGTGGGGCCGAACAGCGCCGGCGCCGAGCCGGGCCCCAGCTGCTACGGCCGCGGCGGCGCCGAGCCGACGGTGACCGACTGCAACCTGCTGCTCGGCTATCTCGACCGCAACTCGCTGCTCGCCGGCGACCTGCCGATCGACTACGCGGCGGCCGAGCGAGCGGTCGCCGAGCGCCTCGCCAAGCCGTTGCAGGTCTCGGTTCTGACGGCGGCGGCGGCGGTGATCGAGGTTGTGAACCACGCCATGGCCGAGGCGCTCAAGATCGTGTCGCTGCAGCGCGGGCATGATCCACGCGCCTTTACGCTGGCCGCGTTCGGCGGCGCCGGGCCGATGCACGCCTGCGCCCTGGCCGAGGAACTCGGTATCAATGAGGTAATGTGCCCACCGATCCCCGGCGCCTTCTCGGCGCTCGGGCTGATCGGCTCTGACCTCAAGCGCGATTACGTGCGCACCGTCTATGCCACCACCGCAACCGCCGAGCCGGCAGTGCTCGAAGCCCAGTTCCAGCGGCTGGAACAAGAGGGCGCGGCGATGCTCGATCGCGCCCGCGTCGAGGCGGCCAACCGCCGCTTTGAGCGCAGCGTCGATGCCCGCTATCGACGCCAGTCTTATGAGTTGGCGGTGCCGGTGCCGGCGGGTCCGCTCGACGCCGCCGGGCTCACCGCCGTTGCCGAGGCCTTCCACGCCGCCCATCGCCGCAGCTATGGTCACGACAGCCGCGGCGAGCCGGTCCAGCTCGTCAGCCTCAGGGTTGCCGCGGTCGGTGCCATGCCGCCGCTGCGGCTCAGTCAGGCGCCGGCGGCACCCGGCACGGATCCGGCAAAGGGGCGCCGGCCGCTATGGTTCGCGGGCGCCCGCCGACACGCCGTGGTGCTCGATCGCCGGCGCCTGCCATCGGGTGCGACCGTGACCGGCCCGGCGGTGATCGAATCGCTGGAATCGACCATGCTGGTAGCGCCCGGCTGGCGCGGCCGGTCGGACGATGACGGGTTTGTGTGGCTGACGCGCGAGGGCGCCCGACCATGATCGCTCCAATCAACACCGCCGATCCGGCGACCTTCGAGATCGTCAAGAATGCACTCTTCAAGATCGCCGAGGAAATGCGCGTCGTCTTGTGCAAGACCGCCTATTCGCCGATCCTGAAATCGGCCGGCGACTTCTCCTGCGGCGTGTTCGATGCGGCGGGTGACATGGTGGCGCAAGGCCCCGACCTGCCGATCCACCTGGGCTCGATGCCGGATGCGGTGCGCGCCGTGGTGAGGAGCTTCGCCGCCGATATCGCCGAAGGCGACGTCTTCATCCATAACGATCCCTATCAGGGCGGCAGCCATCTGCCCGACGTCAACGTTGTGCGTCCGGCATTCCATGCCGGCCGCCTCATCGGCTATGCCTGCGTCAGGGCGCATTGGCCCGATGTCGGCTCCGCCACCCCGGGCAGCTACGGCGCGGTCAGCGAGATCTATGGCGAAGGGCTGCGTCTGCCGCCGCTGCGGCTCGTCAGCCGCGGTAACTTGAACGGGGACCTGGAACGCCTGATCCTGGCCAACGTGCGGACCCCTGAGGAACGCCGCGGCGATCTCGGCGCCCAGCTCGCCGCCACCCTGCGCGCCACCGAGCGGCTGGAGGCGCTGGCGCGGCGCCATGGCGGCGAGCGCCTGATCGGCTACCTGGCCGAGGTGATGGACTATTCCGAGCGGCTGATGCGCGCCGCGCTCGGCGATCTGCCCGACGGCAGCGGCAGCTTTGAGGATTTTTGCGACGGCGACGGCATCGCCGATGACGCCCTCGGCAACGATGCCCCATTCTTCATCCGCATCAAGGTGACAAAACGCGGCGATCGCTTGCTGGTCGATTTCGCCGGCTCCGACGCCCAGGTCAAGGGCCCGATGAACGCCCCACTGTCGGTAACCGCGTCGGGCGTCTACTGCGCGCTCAAGATGGCGGTCGACCCCAACGGCCTCATTCCGCCCAATTCCGGCTGCTGGCGCACCATCGAGGTCACAGCGCCGAAGGGCAGCGTCGTCAACGCCCAGTTTCCCGCCGCCGTGGTCTATGCCAACCACGAGATGTCGCATCGGGTGGCCGACATGGTGATGGGCGCGTTGGTCAATTTCTGGCCACGGCAAGTGATGGCCTGCAGCCAGGGCACATCGGCGATCATGACGTTCGGCGGTGTCGACCCGCGCAGCGGCGAGCGCTACGTGTCGTACGAGACGATCAAGGGTGGCTTTGGTGCACGACCGACCAAGGATGGCATCAACGCCATTGCCAGCGGCATCTCCAACACCATGAACACGCCGGTCGAGGTGCTGGAGATGGCGTTCCCATTGCGGGTCGAAGAGTACGCCATCGATCCCGACAGCGGCGGCGCCGGGCGCTTTCGCGGCGGCTGCGGCGCGCGCCGGGTGTGGCGGCTCCTCGACGGCGCCGACGCAACGGCGGCGCTGTGCATGGAGCGCATGGCCTCCCCGCCGTTCGGGCTGGAGGGCGGCAAGGCCGGGGCGGCGGCGGCCGTGACCTTAACTGCGCCCGACGGCAGCACCAGGCCGTTGCCGAGCAAGGGTGCATTCCTGGCTCCGGCCGGCTCGGTGGTCCACATGCGCACCCCCGGATCCGGCGGCTTTGGGGTACCCGGCGAACGGCAGCCGTCGGCCATCGGCCGCGACCTCGTCGACGGCTATGTCAGCGCCGATGCGGTGCGGCGCGACTATGGCATTGCCGATCCCGAGGCCCTGCGCCGGGCCGCCAAGGGCGAGGGATAGGCGAGCGGCCGCGACAGCTGACAGCGGCCGCGCCGCCTTGGCGGGCCGCCGCTGGCAGCACCGGCGAGGTCGGCTCGACGCCGACCGCTGGCCAGTGCTTGGCCGAGCCCATCAGGCACCCGGCAATGCTTGCGGCACGCGCGGCTGACCGACGGGCTCTTCATCGACGGTGGAGTGACGGATCGTGTCGGCACGCTTCAGCGCCCGCTTGGCCTTCAGCCGGTAGCGGCTGGCCGTGTCGGGATCGATGGCGTCCCAGTGATCGGCCAGGTGCGTCAGCAGCATGGCGCCCTCCTGCATGGAGCGTACCGCCGTCCAAACCGCGTTCTCGGTGGCTTCGTTGAGCTCGGCCAGCAAGGTATCGGCGGTAAAGGCGTGCCCGGTGTGGCACCTGAACCGCACCGGCCGTTCGCCACGCAGCCGCAGAAGGGTGCCATGGCACTCCGGGCATGTGAAAATCGACGGCATGCCAAACTCTCTGATGGCGGCGGCGCCGGTAGGATCTTGCGCGATCTCAAGCTCGGTCTCGAGTTGCCGGCGGCTCATCGCCTCGATCGTGGCCGCGGGTTTTGGCTGCTTGGTCTTGACCAGGCGCTGCAGCAGGGGACCAATGTCACTGGCCGGGCGACAATAGTCGACGCTCACGCTTCTGAGCGCACTCGACGGCATCGAGGCAACGATGGCATCGAGCGGATCCTGCACCACCGTCGTGCCGCCCAACATTTTGATGCCGCGCAGACCTATGGTGCCGTCGTCGAGCGCGCCGGACAGGATCACGCCGATGGTTCGCGCGCCAAACGCAAGCGCCGCCGAACGAAACAAGGGATCGATCGCGGGTCGGCTGCGGTTTTCGTGGGGACCGCGCGGCGTGTTGAGGCGACCGTTGGCGTCGACCAGCAGATGGCGATCCGGGGGGGCGACATAGACCACCCCATTGCGCATGAGTTCGCCGGCCTCGGCGTTGCGGGCCTCAAGCTGGCCGCGAGTGCCCACAATATCGGCAAGATAGCCCGGGCTGTCCGGCGACATGTGAACGACGACAAGGACCGGGGCGGCGAAGTCCTGCGGCAAGTCTCTGGCGATCTTAATCAGGGCATCGATGCCGCCTGCCGAACCGCCGATAACGACCACGTTGTCATAGGCCAAGACACGCCTCCTGCTCGGACCCTTGGGTTCAACTCCTGGTCGAACTTGAGGGTTCAACGCGCCGAAGGCGTATTTGCTCCGTTTTTAAACTAGCGGGGCGATGTTAGGTGCTCTGGCCCCGATCTGGGCCGTCCTTGCCGAGGCTGAACTGGATCGTGACCACCAACCCGGTGGGCTGGAACTCGCGCCGCACCTTGGCACCGGCGATGCCATTTTCAACCAGGAAGCTGCCGAAACCGTGCCGAGCCGGCTTGCTGACGGCGGGCCCGCCATGTTCGCTCCAGACCAGCGTGAGCTCCTGTTTGCCGCCCCGTTCAACGACCTCCCACCTGAGGCGAACCCTGCCCCCCGACTTGCCGAGGGCACCATATTTGGAGGCGTTGGTGGCGAGTTCGTGCAGCACCAGGCCGAGCGGGGTTGCGATCTCCGCCGGCAGCTCGACGTGCGGGCCCTTCAGTTCCACCCTGGCGGCCATGCCGGCGAGGTGTTCGCGCGCCAATAGCTCGAGCGCAATCGAATGCCACTCATTTTGCACAAGCAAGTCGTGCGATCGGGCCAAGGCCTGTAACCGGGCCGCGAGCGCCTGCTGCGCGCCGTCACTGGCACCGCTGTCAACCAGGCTTTGGCGGGCAATGGCCTGGATGACGGCATGGGTATTCTTGAAGCGATGCGACAATTCGTTGAGCATCAGGCGTTGGTTGGCTTGCCACCGCTCTTCCATTTGCCGCTGGTCGGTAACGTCGACGAACGTGACGACCACGCCTTCAATCCTATCGTCAAGCGTGCGATAGGGGCGAATGCGCAGCAAAAACCAGCGCTCGTCCTTGCTTTTGACGGTCCGCTCGACCGCGGCCAGATCGGCCAGGACGCGCCTGGCATCGCGCGTCAGCTCCTCGTAAATGAGGCGGTGCGTGAAATCGGTGATCGGCCGACCTTCGTCGCCGGGCACCACATTGAAGATCTGCGCAAGGCGCGGGGTGAAGCGGTTGATGCGCAGCTCGGGATCCAAGAACAAGGTTGCGACATCGGTGGCGGCCATCAGGTTCTGCAAGTCATTGTGGGCCCGCGACACGCTTTCGAGCTTCATCTTCAACTCGTTGTTGAGCGTTTGCAGCTCCTCGTTGATCGACTGCAGCTCTTCCTTGCTGGTCTCGAGCTC
>Ga0066905_100000273_pt1 | contig 13023 bp, 6 predicted proteins | sample PanSoiMetaPlot36_FD_67483 | JGI IMG/M metagenome (GOLD analysis project Ga0066905, IMG submission 67483) | Tropical forest soil microbial communities from Panama analyzed to predict greenhouse gas emissions - Panama Soil Plot 36 (version 2) | ecosystem: Environmental > Terrestrial > Soil >... | reverse complement strand
ATACGCCTTCCGTGGCTGGGTCGGCATGGGTGTTCTCCTGCCCCAAGAGAAAACACCTACTATGCAGCTTCGCAACCATTTGGGGCAAGACCACCTTCCGGATAGCCTCTGAGTACTCAGAACCGCCGAATTGACAAAGCGCTGTCAATGCCATTACCCAGCCCGCAAAACTCACCGACCGTTCGCCCTATCTGTCCGAACACGGACTTGAGCTGAATCTCGCGCCGCCCTCATCGGTATCTGCCGCGGAGCACGCGCCCGTTTCCGTGGGCTTTCCAACCGCCAAGTCTATAACCATCCCCGTCACCTCTCACTCGTCGGAGCATCTCATGATTCGCCACTGTGTCGGCGCTGCAAGCGCCCTGCTCCTTGTCCTCGTTCCCTCGGCCCGGGCCGACGAACTCGCCGATCTGCTCAAGCGCGTCCCGGCCGAGATGAACACCGTGGCCGTCGTCAACGTCCGCGAAATCAACAAGTCGCCGCGAGCCGTGAAGGAGAAGTGGCGTGAGAACCATGAGACCGAGTACCTGGCCGGGGCCATCGCCGTACCGGCCTGGGTGCCGGTGGTGGTGATCGGCGCCGACCTCCACCCGGGGGCCCTGGCCTCCGCCCAGTCCCTCGCGCTCATTCCCGTGGACAACGCGGTTAACTCGGAGACCATCGCCAAGCGCGAGAACGGTGTCGTCCAGACGATCGGCGACCGAAACATCGTCCTGAGCCCCACGCGCGGGTACATCGGCGTCCCGACGGCCGGTATCCTGGGCCTCTCATCCACCATGCCCCGGCAGGAATTCGCGCGCTGGTTCCGCTTCGCGCAAAAGCCCGACAAGCCGGTCATCTCCAAGTACTTGCAAGACGCCGTCACCGCGAACAAGGACGCCCACATCCTGATCGCGACTGAACTGGAGGACCTGTTCGATCCGACGTCCGTGCGTGTGGCCCTGCAACAGTCCGGGGTGGTTCCCGGCGAGGCGAAGCTGGACTCGCTGGTGCGCGTGCTGACCGGGGCCCGGGGGTTGGTGTTCACGGGCCAGATTGACGACAAGACCAAGGCCACGCTGCGGATCGAGTTCTCGGTCCCCATGGCCGACTTCGCCGGCTCACTCAAGGACCTGTGGCCGAAGGCGATGGAGGCCGCCGGGTTCGAGATCGAGGAGTTCAAGGGGGCCGACGCGCGCGCGGACGGCAAGGCACTGGTGTGGACCGCCGACCTGTCGGACACGTCGTTGCGGCGAATCCTGTCCCTCGTGAGTGCCCCGGGGGACGCGGTCGGATCGTCGGACGGTAGTACCGGGCCGATCAAGACCCCGAAGGAGGCCGCGGTCCTGGCCGCGTCGCTCCGCTATTACCGGGCTGTCAACTCCGCCCTCGACGACCTCAAGACCCAGGGCGGGGCCAAGGGGAAGGACTACACCAAGTCGGCCACTTTCTTCGAGACTTACGCCAACCGGATCGAGAAATTGCCGCTGACCGACGTGGACGCGGTATTGGTCCAGTACGGGGCAAGCGTGGCGGCCAAGCTGCGAGCCATGGCCGGCTCGCTTCGCGGACTGAAGGTGCAGTTGGAGGCCTACGACAATTACAAGTCCACGACGTGGGCCACCGGCGGGCCGGGCGTGTTCGTCGGCCCCCGCGGCCGGATCGGGCTCGGCGGCGGCGGAGATGTGGCGCTCAGCACGAACGTGGAGGAGTTGAGTACCAAGCAGGCCGAGTTGGTAGCGAAGCTCGAGCCGGAGCGGGCGAAGATCTGGAGCGTCCTGGAGGGGGACCGGTCCAGCGTTCGCCGGGAGATGCTCGAGAAGTACAAGATCGACTTCGACCAGTACAAGAAGTAGGCTCATCAACCTCGCCCAATTGACTTCGCCTTCGGTCCCGCGCGCCGATCCGGCACCATGTCCGACACCCCGCGCCCGCACCTATCGCGATCGGCGATTGGCCAGCTGTCCCGGTCCGCGGGGGGCCGGCTGTCGCGCTCGGCCGTCGGTCGAGTGACCGGGCGGCTCAGTCGCCGGCTCGGCGGGGCCACCACGGTCAAGGTCGCCGGCAAGTTCCTACGCCGACAGCTCTGGGCCTGGCCGCTCATCGCCGCGGTCATTCTCGGCACGGCCGGACTCCTGGTCCACCGCAGCGTCGAGCGAGCCATGCGCGCCCAGCGCGAGGCCGAGCTGACCACCATCCTGAACGCCGACGTCGAGGCCCTGCGCGTCTGGATGATCGAGCAACAGCGGAACGCCGAACGGCTGGCTGAGGACGAGAAGCTTCAGCCGCCACTCCGGGAGCTTCTCGCCCTATCCGGGACTGGCCCCGAGGCCGAGCGGGCCCTCGTCCAGTCGAAGGCGCAGGCCGACTTGCGGGCCCGGCTGGCTCCACGGCTCAAGGCGCTCGGGTACACCGGGTTCTTCGTCGTCTCGCCGGACGGCGTCGTCGTCGCGGCCGGGCAAGACCCGCCGGTCGGAAAGGCGCTCGGGGGCTATCGCCAGGGGTTCTTCGACCACGTGATGAAGTCTGGTCCCTCGGTCTCCAAGCCGCACCGGTCGCCGCTGTTGCTCAAGGACGAGAAGGGGGAGAACCGGGCCAACCTGCCGACGATGTTCGCGGCCGCCCCGCTGAAGGACCCGGCGGGCAAGCCGGTCGCCGCCTTTGGCGTCCGCATTCGCCCGGAGGAGGAGTTCACGCGGATCCTCCAGGTCGCCCGGGCGGGCCAGTCGGGCGAGACCTACGCCTTCGACCGCGACGGGCTGATGCTGTCCAACAGCCGGTACGACGACGACCTGAAGCGGGTCGGCCTGCTCGCTGACCTGCCGGACTCCCAGTCCGTAATCACGATTCACGTGCGCGACCCCGGAGTCAACATGTCCGAGGGCGAGCGGCCCACCCTGCGCCGGGCCGACCAGCCGCTCACCTGCATGGCGGCCGACTGCGTGGTCGGCGGGACGGGCTGCGACCCGGACGGGTACCGCGGCTACCGCGGCGTCCCCAAGGTCGGGGCCTGGACATGGCTCCCCGAGTACGATTTCGGCGTCGCCACGGAGATCGACCGGGACGAGTCGTACGCCCCGGTCTACGTCCTCCGCCGAGCGTTCTGGGGGCTGATGGGACTCCTCGCCCTGGCCGCGGTCGGCATCTTCGTCGCCATGCTGGTGATGGCCCGCCAACAGAAACTGCTCCAGGCGGCTGTCCTGCAAGCCAAGCAGCTCGGCCAGTACACGCTCGAAGCGAAGCTGGGCGCCGGCGGGATGGGGACGGTGTATCGGGCCCGACACGCCATGCTCCGCCGGCCGACCGCGGTCAAGTTGCTGGACATTGACAAGATGTCGGACGCGGCCATCGCCCGGTTCGAGCGCGAGGTCCAGGCGACGAGTGCGTTGACGCACCCGAACACGGTCCAGATCTTCGACTACGGCCGCACGCCGGAGGGGATCTTCTATTACGCCATGGAATTCCTCGAGCCTACGAAGTACACGACTGATCGCCGTAGCCAGCTATCCAGCTCACCTATCTCATCGCTCTTTCCCTGCCCGCGTCGGCTGTGTGTTTTTCATTCCCCGGGAGGGCCGTAAGAGTCGTCCGACCGTCCGGCAATGCTGGCCTTGTGGGTAACCCGTGTCGGTCGGTATGTGCGGCCGAATCAAGCACTGAGAGTTGCAGTCGAGACATCCGGTCCCGGTTCGGGACCGGGCCGCGAGTTCGCCCACCCCGGCGGAGGGACGGAGATGACGCGACAATTCGCGCTGGCAATGATTACCGCGTGCATGCTGGCTGGCTGGGCAAACGGGCAACTCCCCGAGCCGCCCCCACTTGTGCTGCCGGATCCGGCGGAAGTCAGTGCCCCGGGAATCGTCGCGCCGCCGATGCCGATCGGGACGCCGGCCCCTATGACGCCCGCCCCAACGCCGGGCGTGGTGCCCGCGGAAGCGAAGCCGTTCACCACGCCACCCGCGCCGGTGGTGCTCCCGCCCAGTGCCGTCGTGGCACCAACCGCGGTCGGGACTGGATCGGCTCCTGCGCCATCTGCCACCGTTGCCCCAGCCACCCCAAAGGCCCCGCCCACGTTGGAGGAGCTGGCCAAGCAGGTCGAGGCGCTGGGCAAGAACCTGACCGTGACCACCGGCGACGGAGACTTCAAGCTCGTCCTCGGCGGCGCCGTCGTCGCCGACTTCTTGTACAGCACCCGCAGTCCGTTCGCCCCCGGCACGCCGTTCTTCCTGTTCCCCGAATCGTCGTTCGGATTCGATAGCCAGACGTTCGACGCCCACGCCCGCCAGACCAATGTGTTTGCCCTGTTCACCGGCCCGGAAGTGTTCGATTTCAAGTCCGGCGGGTTCGTCTGGGTCAACCTGTACGACAACTCGATCGTCGCCGATCGGTACGGGCTGCTCCCCCTCGTGGCTTTCGGGGAGTTGAAGAACGACGACTGGCGCTTCGCTGCCGGCCTCCAGATTGACGTGTTCAACCCCCTCCTCCCGACCGTCCTGCCGCTCAGTTACCTGGCCGCGTCCGGGAACACCGGAATGTTCCGCGGGCAGGCTCGGGTCGAACGGTTCCTCCACCCGGCCGAAGATGTTCAGGTCACCCTGACGGGGGCCCTGAGCGAACCAATCCCGACCACCGTCAACCCGCGGCTCCGCGTCAGCGAGGACAACGGTTTGCCCAACGTCGACATCCGGGCGGCCATCGGGTTCGGGGCGGTTCAGGGGGCCGGGCTGGAGGCCCATCGGCCGATCGAGGCCGGCGTGTCGGCGTCGTGCGGGCAGCTCCGGACGGTCCAGTTGGCGAACCGCGTCGTTGCTCACGTCTGGGGCGTCGGCGCCGACGCCCGGTGGGCCGCGGACCCGCGGTGGGGATTCCAGGGCGAGGTGTACGCCGGCCAGGGGCTCGGCACGTATGGGGCCAGCGCTCTCCAGAACATCAACCCAGTCACCTTCCAGGCCATCCGGACGGCCGGGTTCTGGGTCGAGGGGTTCTACTACTGGTGTCCGGACGCCGTTCACACGCACGTCGGCTACGGCATCGACGACCCCGTCGACGGGGACATGGGCCCATTGAGCCCAATCCGAAGCGAGACGTACTACGTCACCACCATCTGGGACGTGACCAAGGGCTTCCGGGTCGGCTTCCAGGTGTCGTATCTGAAGACGGCCTACGCGGCGGTGAAGGACGCGGAGGGCTTTATCTTCCAAACGCAGTTCATGTGGAAGTTCTGATTGCCTGGTCGCTGCGACGGCCGTCAACGGGGGTGTGATGCCGCGATCGACTGTCTATCGTGCCCTCGCGATCACGGCGGTGATCCTGGGGCCCGCGACCGCCACCCGGGCTCAGGCACCGGCGGACCCGCTCACGCTTCCGACGACCAGCCTGCCGGTTCCTACCTCGTCGAAGGCCGACCCACCCGCGGACACCGACGCCCTCCGGGCCATGATCCGCGAGGAGCTGGAGGCCGAGCGCAAGAGGGCCGAGGAGAAGAAAGCCCAGGAGACCAAGGCCGAGCTGAAATGGTACGAGGTGGGCAAGCACCTCGACTTCAAGACCTCCTTCCAGAACGGGTTCGTGGCGGAGACCGAGGACAAAGCGTTTCGGTTCCACTTTGGCGGCCGGTTTGACTACGACAACGCGTGGTTCACCCAGGACGACAACCTGCTGATCGGCCCGAGCGCGGGCACGCGCTTGCAGGACGGGACGGACTTCCGCCGCGCCCGGCTTCGCGCCGACGGACGCATCTGGCGGTCCATCGATTTCATCGCGGAAGTGAACTTCGCCACCATCCAGGAAATTACGAACCCGAACGCCGCGTCGGTTCCGGTCGGAAGCGTCGGGCTGCACGCCTTCAATCTGACATTCCGGGACCTGCCGATCGGCAATCTCCGCGTCGGCCTCTTCAAGGCCCCGTACGGACTGGAGCGGTACAGCAGCGCCAACGACATGTACTACATGGAGCGGACGTCGATCTTTGACGCCTTTTACAACCCCAATCACATCCAGAGCGGCGTGCAGTTTTTCGACTCGTATCTCGATGACCGGATCACCTTGACCTCCACGTTCACCCGGATCGGCTCGAAGACTCTCAACAACTTTGGGTTCAACGCCGAGGACGGACTGTACGCGGCCGGTGTGCGCGTGACCGGGCTGCCCATCTATGACGATGACGGCCGCGTGCTCATGCACCTGGGATTGAGCTGTTTTCGCCAGGCCCTCGAGCAGAATAAATTCTCGCTCGCCAACCGCATGCCGCTCCGCTCCGGGGCCGGAAGCGCTCAGGTTCCAAGCCTGTTAGCGACCGGCAGCTTCTTCTCACCGAATGGACAGACGATCGTGGACGGCGAGTGGGCCTTCATTTACGGGCCCTTCTCGATGTCCGCCGAATACGCGGTCGCCACGGTGTCGGATCTGTTCGACCAGTACGACGGAGTCCGGTTCACCGGCCCGCGCGGCAACGTCACTTATCACGCCTGGTACGTCGAGGCCGGATACTTCCTGACCCCGGGCGATCAGCGGCGCTACAACAAGTCCTACGGCATATGGGACCGGACCATTCCGGTGGAGAACGCGTTCCTGGTCCAGGAAGACGGCGACTGGTGTCATGGGAGCGGTGCGGTCCAGCTCGTCGCCCGGCTCACGTACCTGGACCTCATGAGCGGCTCGCCGACGCTGACACCCACCTCCGGAGGGGCCCGGGCCGGCACCCAGCGCGACGTTACCCTTGGCGTGAACTGGTACCTCAACCCACAGACCCACATCATGCTCAACTACGTCTGGACGCGGGTCAACTCGATCGTCCCGGGCGCCAGCGGCGATATTCATGGCTTCGGCACCCGCTTGCACTTCGACTTCTAGACCGGCCTCTCGCGGGCCCTTTCTCAGGCCGCCACGCGCGCCCCCGAGTTGGCGGCCTGAGGAATTCCGGCCGGAATGTGCCCCTGCTGACCTTGATTCAATGACGAAGAAGTTGCTTCACCGGCCGTCCCGGAGGCCGCGACCTTGATCACCACGAACGTCACGTCGTCCGTCGGCCGCCGGTCCTTGCGGAACACTTTCAGGCTGTCGAGGACCGCCTGAACGATGTCCCGGGCCGAGCCGCCGGCCGCGGCCCGGATCGTTTCACGCAATCGGTCCTTGCCGTATGCCTCTCCGTCCGGGTTCATCATCTCCCACACCCCATCGGTCCCGACCAGGATCACCTGACCCACGGCGAGCGGCGGCGTGATCTGCTCCGCGTAGGCAGTATCCGGCATGACGCCGAGGGGCAGGTCGCCGCCCGAGTCCTCCCGGAAATCTCCGACCACCGGGTCGTAGACCAGGGCCGGGTCGTGGCCGGCGCTGGCCCAGCGCATGGCCCCGGCCCGGGCGTCCAGCGCCGCCAGGTACATGGTCATGAACCGCGAGCCCTCCAGGTCGGCCGACAGCGCGTTGTTCAGCCGGGCGAGCAGCTTCGCGAGCTCACCGGCCTCGGCGATCCGGTCGCGCAGCACGCTGCGCACCCCGGCCATGACCAGCGCGGAGGCCACCCCGTGCCCCATGACGTCGCCGAGGACGACGAGGAGCGTGTCCTTGGCGGGTTGCTCCAGGACGAGGAAGTCGTAGTAATCGCCGCCGGTCTCGTCGCAGTAAGTGCTGTGGCCGGCCACGTCGAGGCCCCACACGGTCGGGGCGCCGCGGGGCAGGAGTTGCTGCTGCACCTGCATGGCCACCTCAACGGAGTGCCGCAACCGCAGGCCGTCGCGCAGGTCGTGGATCATCTGGTTGAGAGTGGCCGAGAGCTCACGAAACTCGCTGCTGCCGGAGAACTCGGCCTTGGCGTCCAGATCGCCCGCGCCGACGCGGCGCATGAACCCGATCATCCGGAGCACCGGGGTCGAGACGGACCGGGCCATCAAGGCCGCGAGCAATACGGCAATGAGCAGCGCACCGGACGCGGCCATGGCCGCGATCGCCTGGCTCCGCCAGACCTCGCCCAGAAAGTCGGCCTTCGGCGCGACGGCGCCGACGACCCAAACCTGGTCGTCGCCGACGCGGAAGGCGGTCGTGGAGGCCAGGTATTCGGCGCCGTCGCGGTCGAACTGGAAGCGCTGGAACACTTCCCGCGCGCCCGCGGGGAGGGGGTCGCCCGAAAGCCGGCCGCGAAACGCCTCCACAAGCGGGTCGTCAGTATCGGCGAGCGTCAGCAATCGCCCGGCAGACTGCTGGTGCTCGATAGTGACGACGCGGCGCGTCGGGTGGGCCAATAGCGTTTCGTCCGCCGTATACATGAAGAAGCGCGAGTTCGGACTGACGCTCAGGCGGGCGACGAACGTGGAGAGTGCGTTGAGGTCAAAGTCGGCGGTCAGCACGCCGAGGAACCGGCCCGTCCGGTCCGCCAGCGGGGCGGCGCACGAAATCCCCGGCACGCCCTGGTCGTAGAAGATGTACGGCGGCAGCCACACGAGCCGGCTGGCCGCCTTCGCCTTCATATAGAACGGGCGGACGCGCGGGTCGTAGCCGCTGTCCGTCTCCGGGCGCGCGAGGCGCCATGTCCCATCCGGCATCACCTCATACTCGAGGGTCGGGGACTTCCCGCCGGCGACGCGCGTCTGCCGGATGCGCACCTGGCCTTCCGAGCGGAATGCGCCCATGAACCGACCGGACTCGTCGCTATAGCTCACCCAGCTCATGCCCGGATTGCTCAGGAGGAAGGCAAGGAGCTGGCGGGTGAGTCGGTCGGGATCATCCAGAACGAGGCTTTCCACGCCGAGCTGCCGCAGCGCCTCGACGACGGGCGTGGCCCGCTCGGTGAAGGCCCGCGTCTCGTCCACCGCGTGGGCGCTGGCCTCCCGAAAGAGTGCATCGGTCATCGCCTCGGCGGACTGGCGGGCACTGCGGTGGGCCAGCCAGGTGATGGCAGCCCCGGTCAGCAGGACCAGGCCGCCGATGCCGAGGACCAGCCGGGTGCGGTAAGACAGGTCGCGGGCCGGGGTCATGACTCAACGGGCCTCATGCCGAGCTCACTTCTGGAACGAGTAGATCACCTTCCACTCCTTTTTCATATCCGTGACTACCCACCCGGTCCTCGCGGCCTTGTCCAGGGCCCTGTCGAGGTTGCCGATGTGCGACTCGCGGTCGTACCGTCGTTCCAAAGGAGGGGAGCGGGTTGGCGGGGGCCTTGTCCTGGGCCCGGGACATGGCCGGCCAACATGGACTGGCCCCGACCACAAGAACGATCGCGGCGGCCAGGGTCATTCGCGTTGGCATGTTGTCGGCTCCGCGATGGGATGGGCGAAAGCCGGGCCGGGGTTGACGCCCGGCCTGGATTCGGTTGAGATTCGTTTCTTGCCGGCCCGAAGACGGGACAGTGGCATTCTCACCTGCCGCGTGGCCCCTCTTCCAACTTCTTCATCACGTCGTCGATGCTGAAGCTGGCCGGCTTCTGCCGCGGCGGGAACTCCTTGAAGCTGGAAATCCACTTGCCCACCATCGCCTGCGCCGGCACGAGCAGGAAGGCGCGGTGCGCCATCCAATCGGCGTAATAGATCGACTCGTGCTGGGCCTTCTCAAATGGGTCGGACCGCAGATTGAACATCAGCGGAACGCGTAACTTCACAAGCGGCTCCGACCAGACCTTGAAGGCCTCGGCGCGCTGCTCGGCGAAGTGGATCTTCCATTTGTCGTAGCGCATCGCCATCAGCTCGCCGTCATCGCTCCAGTACATCATCTCCTTTCGCGGCGACTCCTTCTCCTCGCCCTTGAGGAACGGCATCAGGTTGTAACCGTCGAGGTGCACTTTGAACGTCTTGTCCCCGGCCTTGTGACCTTTCAGGCATTCGTCCACGATGCCCGTGTCCCCGGCGGCCGCCAGGATCGTGGGCAGCATGTCCTCGTGGGCGCAGATTTCGTTGGAGACGGTACCCGGCTTGATCACGCCCGGCCAGCGGATGGTGCACGGCACCCGCCAGCCGCCTTCCCAGTTCGTGTCCTTCTCACTCCGGAACGGCGTGGTGCCGCCGTCCGGCCAGGTAAATACCTCCGCCCCGTTGTCGGTGGACCACATCACGAGCGTGTTGTCGGCGATGCCCAGGTCGTCCAGCTTCTTGAGCAGTTGGCCGACCATGCCGTCATGTTCGACCATGCCGTCCGGGTAGAGGCCGACACCCGTCTTGCCCTGCGACTCCTTCTTCAAGTGCGTGAAGATGTGCATGCGGGTGGAGTTGAACCAGCAGAAGAAGGGCTTGCCGTCGTTCTTGGACTTCTCCATGAACTTCAGGGCGCCGTCGAGGAACTCCTCGTCCACGGTTTCCATCCGCTTTGTGTTCAGCGGGCCGGTGTTCTCGATCCTTTGCTTGCCGACCTTGCCGAACTGCGGGTCCACGGTCGGGTCGTCGTTGTCGATTGCCCAGCTGTGGAGGACGCCGCGGGGGCCGAACTTCTTCTTGAACTCGGGGTTCTTGGGGTAGTCGGGGTTCTCCGGCTCCTCTTCCGCGTTCAGGTGATAGAGGTTTCCGAAGAACTCGTCGAACCCGTGGACGGTCGGCAAGAACTCGTTGCGATCGCCCAGGTGGTTCTTGCCGAATTGGCCGGAGACATAGCCGTGCGGCTTGAGCAATTCGGCGATGGTCGGGTCGCCCGGCTGGAGCCCGAGGCCCGCGCCCGGAAGACCGACCTTGGTCAGCCCCGTGCGGATCGGGCTCTGGCCGGTGATGAACGCCGCCCGCCCGGCCGTGCAGCTCTGCTGGCCATACCAGTCGGTGAAGCGCGCGCCTTCTTTGGCGATGCGGTCGATGTTCGGCGTCTGGTACCCCATGACGCCGCCGTGGTAGCAACTCGGATTGAACCAGCCGATGTCGTCTCCCCAAATGATGAGGATGTTCGGCTTCTTGCCGTTCACCCCGGCCGGGGCCTTCTTTTCGCCCTGCACGAGCTGGACCGGCCCGACGGGTGGCTTCGGGGCGTCCCGGCCATCCTCCGCCCGCGGACGGGCCGCCGCCGGACGGAGCAGGGACAGGTGGCCGGACGCTGCGGCATAGCCGACCAGCGCGCTCACCGCCGCCAGCGCGATCGCCGGCAGGTACCGTCGCTTGAGCATGTTGTCGCTCCTTGTGGTAATCGGGCCGCGGTTGCTGTCGCCGCGGCGTGCGTGGGCGATCCGTTCGTCGCAATCAACTTCGAAGTTCGGTCGACGCGATCACCGGCGTCAGGCCGATGTGGGACAAGTTGGCGAGCCACTTTGAATCGACTGGCCTGGCGAATCCCTGGCGCGAAACATGATGCACTTCCCCGCGAGGTACGACCACGGCGCTCGTCACCGTGACCCCGGCGGCCCGTCAATGGCCGCCCAGGGCGTTACCGCAAGAGGGGTGGGTCGTGCGGCGGAGCCCGAAGCGCCACGCGAGGGCGACGCCGCACGACCCAAGGAACGCATTGTGGGCCGTGCGGCGTCGCCCTCGCGTGGCGCTTCGGGCTCCGCCGCACGTCACGGCTCACTCACCTCCCCGCCGCCGGCGGGGTTGCCCCATTCTTGGGTGGCGTGGTCAACGCCTTCACCAGCTCCGACGAGAGCTTGTCGTTGGGCTGAATCCGGACGACCTCCTTGAACTGCGCGACCGCCGAGTCCTTGTCGCCCAGCACCAGGTAGTGGTAGGCGCGCAGGAAGTGGGCGTAGTCGGCGTCGGGGTTTGCCTTCGAGAAGTCTTCCAGGACGCGAAGCTCGCGGGTGTACTCCGCCGGGTCCCCATAGAGGGCGGACATGGTCTCCCAGTTCCACCCCGGGCCGGCCGCGAGCACCGCGTAGAGCGCGGCCGCCGCGTCCTTGTACTTGGCCTGGGCGAACAGGGTCAGGGCCCGGAACTCGTGCAACGCCGCGTCCGACGGCAGAAGCTGGATCGCCTTCTCCACCTCGGCTTGCGCCTCGGCAAACTTCTGCGCCTTGAACAGCTCGCGGGCCTTGTCGAACAGGCCATTGGCATCCATGGCCGTCTCGTCCTTGGGTGGGGCCGGTGGGGCCGTCGTCGGCAGGGTGACCTGTCCGCTCTCGGTCGCCACCGGCTCCGGGGCCTCGACGTAGGCTATGACGCGTTGCTCCGTCGTCGGCGGCGGGATCGGGGCGGAATAGTCCGGGGCGTTGACGACAATCGTCGTGTCCGACTGCGGGGGCGGGGCCGCGTAGTATGGGTTGCTGTAGGCGAACGAGTCGCCGGACGAGACCGCGGACCCGCTCGCCAGCCCGAGCCAGAACGATGGCTGGGTGGCGAACGAGTTCCAGTAACCGTTGTGCCAGCCGTAGTGGTAATTGGACCACGGCCGACTCCAGTAGTACGCGGACATCCCCCCGTAGAACGGGGTGTTCCAGTAGCCGGGCGACCCGTACCACGGCCGGTACCCGCCCCACTGCCCGCCATACTTGTTGAAGGAGTTGCCGTAGTTGGCCCAGTTCGAGTAGTTGAGGTTGGTGTTGCTGATGTTGTTGATGTTGTTGATGTTCCGGTCGCCGATGTTGATCGGCCGGTCCGGACGCACTTCGGGCCGGAGGGGCCGGTCGGGGCGCCATTGTTCGCCACTGCCGCCCTCGCCGGGGCGCCACGGGCGTGTGTCCGGTCGATCCGGGCGCCATTGCTCGCCACTGCCACCCTGGCCGGGGCGTGACGGGAGCAGGCCGGGGCGCTCGATGCCACCGCCACCTTCACCCGGCCGGCTCGGCCGCAGGTCCGGGCGCTGGATGCCGCCGCCGCCCGCGCCGGGGCGCGCCGGTAGCGTATCCGGACGCTGGATGCCGCCGCCGCCCTCACCGGGTCGCGAAGGCCGCAAGTCAGGACGCTGGATGCCGCCGCCGCCCGCGCCGGGGCGCGCCGGTAGCGTGTCCGGACGCTGAATGCCACCGCCACCCGCGCCGGGGCGCGCCGGTAGCGTGTCCGGACGCTGGATGCCACCACCGCCGGCTCCGGGTCGCGTCGCGATCCCTTGACCGGGGCGCTGAACGCCACCGCCACCCGCGCCGGGCCGGCTCGGCAGCGGCTGCGGTTGCGGCCGCTGGACGCCGCCGGCGCCGGCGCCGGGTCGCGT
>Ga0066905_100000271_pt1 | contig 13043 bp, 17 predicted proteins | sample PanSoiMetaPlot36_FD_67483 | JGI IMG/M metagenome (GOLD analysis project Ga0066905, IMG submission 67483) | Tropical forest soil microbial communities from Panama analyzed to predict greenhouse gas emissions - Panama Soil Plot 36 (version 2) | ecosystem: Environmental > Terrestrial > Soil >... | reverse complement strand
CGGCGTCGGCCACATGCCGCTCTTCGCCATCGCGTCGAGCGAGAGGCCGCTCTGTCTGCCGTTCCCCCAGCTCCCGCCGCGACGGCCATGGCCGGTCAGACTCTCGCCCGTCACTGGCGTCGGCCAAAGATTGCGCCGCGCCATCATTTCTAGACCCGGCTTGCCCTTCGTTGCATATTCGAGTCGACCATCGCCCGGACATCCGTTGTTGCTCGAGCCATACAAAATCGCGGCGGGCGTAGGCAAGAATCCAGACTCGATCGCGTCGGTGAGGCGCACCAACGGCGCAAGCTGGAATGCAATGCCATTCCGCGTCATACCCGAGCGCGGCCAGGTCTCCGAGAACTCTTGAAATTCCCCGCCCAAGCAGAGCTGCGACGTTCTCCACGAGCACGTAGCGCGGTCGAACGTCGCCAATAATTCGGGCGAACTCGCGCCATAGGCCGCTTCGCGCGCCGTCGATGCCGACCCGCTTTCCTGCGGTACTGATGTCTTGGCAGGGGAACCCGCCGCAGATGAGATCTCCCCGGATTCCATCGGCGGCCAATCGAACAGCATCAACTGTTCGCACGTCGTCGTAGCAGGGCACTCCGGGCCAATGCTTTCGGAGCACGGCGCGACAGAAGGGATCGCACTCACAAAACGCGACGGTGCGCATCCCGCACCGCTCGAGCGCGAGCGAGAATCCGCCGATTCCCGAGAATAGGTCGATGACATCCATTCACCGGAACCATGAGCGCATCCGCCTGATCATGCGGTGCCACGTGAGCTCGCCGAGCACGACCAATACAAACACGACGACGAAGAGGATCGCGAGCGAGGCGATCAGGATGAGCCATTGGTCGATCATAGCTTCTGCCGGCGGTCGCGCGCTTCCTCTTCGACCCGGTGCGCCTCGGCCACTTGCTCGGGCGTGAGCGCGCCGCGCGCGACCAGGAGTTGCTCCATCTGCGCGACGGCCCGCCCGAGCACGTCGCGCGTCGACCCCTTCATGCCCGGATGCCGGAGCGCGAGCACGACCGCGCCGTGCAGGGCGAGCACGGTGATCAGGTCGAAGTTCATCATGGCGGTTTGACGCCAGAATTCCGGATCGCTCGGGAGATCGTCGGGCGTTCTTCCCTTCATGGTTTCTTCCTTTCCAGCGCGAGGGCGATGATCTCGGCGGCCTCGCCGCTCATCACTTGCTCGGGCGTGAACCGGAGCACCCGCCACCCGCCCAAGGCCGCCGCGTTGTACTTGCGGCAGTCTTCGAGGAACCCGTCGGGCCGCTGATGCCGCCCGATCATGCGCACGCCGCCCTCGATCTCGATCGCGAGGCGCACGCTGGGGATCGCGAAGTCGAACCGCCACCCGCGAAGCGCGTGGAAGACATGCTCGCGGCGCGCCTTCGCCCGCAGGCGCCGGAGCTGCCGCCATAGCCGCTCTTCGGGTTCGCTCTTGCGCCGGTCGGCGGGCGGGGCCGGGGCGACCGCGCGTTGGGCCGCCAACCCGCGCGCGATGAAGTTTTCGAGATCGGCCTCGGTCCAGCGCATCCCGCTCGCCATGGCGGCTCAGAATAGGTCGGCGGACGCCTTGATGTCCCGCCGGCCATGGATCAATTCGAGCGTTCTGAGGCGTCCTAGCGCGTTCCTGAAGGCACCGCCCGCCGCCCCGTATCCGGAGCGGTTCGCGATCTGCGCGAGCGAGAGCGACTCGGGATAGGCCTCGGCGAGCGCGTGCAGGATCTTCCGCTCGGCCTTGCCGAGTTGCCCGTACCAATGCTGCAGGAGCGCGGGACCGTGCGGGAGCGGCGTGAACTCGCCGAGCTGCGCGACGCCGTCGGGGGTGATCGTGAGGCGATCGCGGTCGCCGGTCATGAGGCCGCGCGTGCGCAGTGCGCCCAGCGCGTTCCGGTAGGCGCCGCCCCGCGCCGCGTAGCCCGAGAGCACCGCCGCCTGCGTGCGGGTGCGGCCCTGCGGATACTGCGCGAGCGCGGTGAGGATGAGCCGCTCGGCGCGCGGGAGTTGCCCGTTGCCCGCAGGCCGCCCGCGCTCCGGGCGATGCTCGGGCGCGGGCGGCGGCGGCGACCGCTCCTCGCGGCGCGTATTCCCATTTTGCGGCAGGCGGGCAGTCGACTGATCGAGCTTGTGCATGAGGATTTGCGCGTCGTGCACGAGCTCGCCGAGGCCTTGGCGCACGTCGTGGTGGCCGCGCAGCACGAGATGCGTCATCTCGTCGCGGCCCCGCGCCTCGGCGGCCCGGATCTCGGCGACGCTCGCTGTGGGCGTGATGCCGCGCGCGATGACCGCTTCGAGTTCCACGATGCGGGCGCGCAGCTTCCCCGGACTCTTCGAGTCCTGCTCGGCCATGAGCGCGCCGAGATTGGCCTGCATCCGGCTCACGAACTCGGACACGTTCACCGCCGGGGCCGCCGCGGGACCTGCGCCGGATCGCGCGCGCCGGTCCGGGTGGAACGACTGCTTGGCCGGGATCTTGCAAAGCGTCGCGCTCGGCGCGCCCGACGGCCATACCCAGCACTCGCCCTGCTCGAGTCGCGGGAGCGAGGCGATGATCTCGCCGATCAGCCGCTTGTTGGCCGGGTCGAACCCGAGATCGAGCCACTTGCCCAAGGCTTCGATCGAGCGGCGGCCCTTCTGCCGGTGCAAGAACAGGCAATCGCACAATTCGAGCACCGCCTTGTTGATCTGTTCGGCCCGCTGATTCACGAGGGTGTATCCGAGCAGGGCATTCCCACCCATGCGTGCAAGCTTCTCCATCTCCGCGTACACGCGGCCCTGGTCGGGGCCGACGACTTGCGGCACGAACTCGGCCGCCTCTTCGACGAAGATATGCCGCAGGCCGTGCCCGCCGTTCTCGTAGAGCAGGACGCGCACGCAGGCCTCGACGATCTGACGCCAATCCGCTTTGCTGAGATCGATCGAGTAGAGATCGACCACGAGCGACACGTTCTCGCGCATCGCAGCTCGCACGAGGCCCTCGGCCATGGCGCGGTTCGCGAGCGGGAGATCGCAGTGCTGGCCGCCCGCGACGACGACCGGGAACCCGGTGCCCTTACCCGGCATCCTCAAAAATCTCCAAATCCCGATGGGATCGAAGGCGATGATCGGCACGCCCGCGCCCATCAGGGCCTCGGCGACATAGGTCGCCGAATAACTCTTGCCCGAATCGCGGATGCCGAGGATCGCATTGCCTTGACTCGCGTATTGATCGATCGGCACGGCGAGTCGAGGCCCGAGCGAAATGCTGCTCACGCGGTTCACTTTCCCACCCCCGAGGCAAAGCCAAGTGCGCCGCGGTCCCCGGCGCGGCGCACGGTTGAGAATCTACTTAGCGTCTATTTGCCGTCGTCGAGCCAAACGGTGATCGCATGATCTTGCGTCGCCGCGAGTGCCTCGAGCACGCCCGCAGGCGACACGCTCGCGACCGACGCATCCGCCGGATCGATCGACCACGTGACGAGATCGCCGTCGGGGTCGAATCCTTCGAGTTGTCTGCCCACGCCGACGACGAGATCGTTGATGGTCGTCGGCCCGGTGTATTGCGGCGGTGCGTTCGGTGCGACTGCGCTGATGGTTATTCCAACTGCCACTTTCGGCATGGTGCCCTCCATGGTTGAGATTGAGGCGGCCCGATTGCCGCCGGGAATACGCACGCCGAAGTGGCAGGCCTTCGTGTGCGCGGTTCATTGGTTCATTGCTCATAGCGTTAGCGCGTAGTGCTTCGCTACAAATCCCTTGTCGGGGTCGCCCACTAGGCACTTGCGCACCCACACTCGTCGCTCTGGCGCAAGCTGGCGCCAATGCCCTCGGCGCCAATGCAAGCGCGGCGACTCATGCGAACCGAGCGCAATGCCAGCAGTGCGACGCCGTGTTTCCGCGAGATTGAGTGTAAGCACATGATAGGGTTCAAGCGGATGCTTGCCCTTTGCGGCGCGCTGTCGATTGATGAATCGCGGCGCCGGTTGCTCCTCTGATTTGAGCAATCTCTCGTCGAGTAGCGTGACCACGCCGAGCGCAAGACGTACCGCTCGCGCTAGTTGCTGCTTTTGTGCGGGCGTTGGCCCGCCCACATAATAGAGCGGCCCATCGCGATTCATTTCGGCGAATTTATTCGGCTCGCTTTCACGAAGGCCCGCCAGCGTATTGCTCTCGCGAATGCGCGCCAAGGTATCGCGCTGAAACAGGTGCCCCGGATAGGCGAACCACAAAAGCGATTCCGGCTGAATGTCCCAATAGGGCACGACATAGAATTGCATCCCCGGTCCGGTGTCCGATCCCCCGCTGGGCAATGATGGGTATCGAATTCCGCGACGACGAGCTGATTCGTCGCCGCCCTCGAAAAACAATATTTCCTCGGCAATGACTCCTAAATCGTGAAACTCGAATAAGCACCGCTCATAGGGGAGCCGGATTAGTTCGCCGGTAGCCTCATGCTCGGCGAGTCGCTCATCTCCTGAGTCCGCAACGAAAACCGCATCTAAGGCTTTAGCGTCGAATATCGTCAAGTCGGTGATGGCGCACGCCGCCTGCTCGGCAAGGTCAACGACTTGGCGCACGAGCGGATCGCTCCCGTGCGGACAAGCTTTATCCTCTTTGACGGTCCGGCTCACGAACTCTATGCGTCGCCGCATTTCATCCCACCGCAAAGATGCGCGCGACTTAGAAGGGGATGTCATCATCGAGCGTGATCAACTTGCGATTGAGCCATGGCAGATTGCGCTCGCAAAATTTATCCCAATGATCGGCTGGCTCGGCACCGCGCGCGAAGTATTCCGTTGTTCCATCATGGTTCGCCCAGCCAATTGGTGATAATGGGCATTCGTCATCGGGTGGGCTAAAAAGCAGGCGATCACCGTGAATAAAGCGGTGACAATCAGGATGAACCGGCACCAAATCTTGATCGCGGTATTGCCAGCGCGCGCGGCCTGCGATGTAAAACCGATGATGTAATCGCCACGATCCGACTATCCGTTCCCCACACGCCCAGCAGCAACCATCCGTTAGATGAAAACACCGTGCGCGCTTTTTTTCCCATTCGGGTTCGTCGACAGATTCGCTCATGTCCATACTCAATACTTTCAATGTCTTCGCGGATACGTCGTCGGCAGCTTGTTGTTGCGGGGTGCGGCATCGGTGTCCGATGTCAATCGGCAAGGGACGCTTTGACTATGCACGGCGATGGCCTCGCGCGTTAATCCCATGGTGGCGAGTTCTGCCGCGCGTGCGCAGCGGCAGACGTAGTGCGTGCAGCGCTCGGCGTGGCGTTCAGCCATTGCCCGTCACCGCGTGCTCGTCTATGTCGATCTGCGCGAGCACCGGGTCAATTTCGTGCGACATGATCGCGAAGCTGTGGTCGGGCACGAGCGTCGCGATCATTTTCGACTTGAAGACTTGATGCAGCGCGAGCGCACGCTCGTCGTCGCCGAGATAGTCGGCGAGGATCGCGAGCGCGAGCTGCGCCGGTCCCGAGCCTTGGTAGCCCCACGCGAACCCGGTCGCCGAGTGATTGGCGAGATCGCGCCGCGGCGGTAGCAGATACGGCTCGCTCGCCCGGTTGCCGTAGACCGGCGACTCGGGGTTGACCATCTTGAGCGGCATGACGATCACATAGGTCGCGTCGTCGGACGTGAACCCGACATAGGCGCGGGGTTTGCGGGTCTTCATGGTTTCCTCATTGCAAGGGTCCGATCGACACGTCGGACGCCGACGTGCCGCGCAGCACCCGGTCGTGGATCACCGCGCTCGCCGGTCCGGTGCACCCCGGATACGGATCGCACACGGGCGTGTGGTAGTTCGCGAGTTTTAGATACGTGCCGAGGCCGGTGTATAGGGTCGGGCCTTGGTAGGCGAGTTTCCTCACGCCGTTCACCCACGCATCGAAGAACCCGTCGGCCCCGCTCGACCACTTGACGTGATAGACGAAGTCGTACCATCGATTCTTGGTGATCGGCCCGATGTCTTGGCGCACGCTCCGGCCCTGCCCGTTGATGCGGATCTCGAGGCGCGACGGGTTCGTGAAGTTCAATTGCATGTTGGCCTGCCCGGTCGGCCCGGTGTGATGGAAATCGGCGATCACGTACATCTGCCACGTGGGCAGCGCGAAGTCGGTGGGGAACAAGACCGAGTGCGCCCACCATTGCTCTTGGCCCTGATAACCCCACGACACGGCTTGCGGCAAATAGATGTCGGCGCGTTCCATGTCGCCGCTTCCCACCACGTTGTTGTCGCCGGGTTGCGTGACGAGGCGCAGGGCGGTGCCGCCGGAGCGGCCCGGAGACACGAGGCTCGCGCGCCCCGGTGCCTTCTGCTGATCGATGAACCCGCAAGCGACGCTGGCATCGAACTCGCAAACGAAGTTCGGCGCAGCGGATGCGGTCGCGCAAAGTAGGCCAGCGGCCATCCAGATCAATCCCTTCATTTCCCCACCCCCGTGGTTTACAAAGGTTGCTCGAAACAAAAGTGCGTCAGTTCATATGGAGATCCTCGTCATGCGCCCGCAGTGTTGGCACTTGGTGCGCTGTCGTTTCTCCCAATCGGCGCGCGCGGTGCGATAGCTGTCGATGAGCGCGCCGAGGCGCGACTCCTCGCGCGCCACGCGCGTGAGCACCGAGATCGGATTGAGTTTCTCGCCGCACGCGAGGCACTCGACCAGGGCGTGACGCTCGTCGACCATGAGGCGCGCGTGCTGGCATTCGCCGAGATGGCGGCGCCGCTCGAGGAGCGAGATCACGGCGTTGCGGTGGTCGTCTCCCATCGCCTCACCACTTCGGCGCGCGATCGAGCAGCTCGCGGATCGCGACGGCGGCCCGCTCGATCTCTTCGCGCCGCATTCGTTCGAATGTCCTCAAGTTGCGCTCTCTAAGGGCGATGGTCGCGTCGCCATTGCTCCATTGCCCTGGCGCACTCCAGCGCTTCTTGCACCTTTGCTTCGTCTTCGTTCTCTTGGTGACGCCAAAGAGCCCAATAGCGAATGAGCCATGGCGCGTGTCGGTCGCGAGCCAATAGAACGAACATGGGCTCGTCCGGTTCCGCGTTTGCATAGCAGTCGAATTGGCCTGGATTATTTTTGGTGCCCATCACTGCACGTCCTTGTCCAGCGGAGGAGGATCGGGGATGTAGTCATCTTCGCTGTGCTCTGGCTTGAACTTGGCGGTGAGCACGGCATTCAATTCTAAAAACATCATTGCGTGGTTCCCCATCAGCTTCGCCATGCCGTGAATCATCTGGCACGTCTGCTCTTGGGCGAAGCGCTGCTTATCCTTGTCGCCGCCGTGATCCTCTTGGAGTTTGCTGCGGATGCGGATCGTAGGGAACTCGCCCAAGAGGATTGAATAACTCGGCTTGATGTCCCAAAAGACTTCGTTCCAGTTCGGTCGATGGAGCACGACGTAGCCGGCGCAGTCGTACTTTTTGAGCACGGCCAGAATTTCCTCCTTGGCCTTCTTTAAGCGACGCCGGTTCGGATCGTTCGGGTCGTTCGTATCCATTTCATAGTCGCCGTATCAAGGCGAGTGTCGGTGCCATCGCCATCCGCACTCCCACCACTTGCGCTTACGCTTGCCGAGCGTCGCATCGACGCGCATGAAGTACACATTGTCGTTATAGCTGGGCACGTAGGCGACGCCGCCGAGCTGCGGCACGTAGATGAACCGCGTGTAAACGCCGTTCTCGGATGCCGGGATGCTGCCGCCGCCGCTCACCGCCGCCTGGTCGACCGCGAACGTGCCCGCGTTGATCATGTACACGGTCGCGCCCGCCGCGCGCTTGCGCACGAGATAGGCGTCGCGGCTCGGGACATAGACCATGCCCATGCCTTGCTGCCCGCCGATGCTGCACGAGGGATTCGTGTAGGTATTGGCCGCGATGTTGTACACGCAGGCCTTGCCCGTGGTGCCCTCGATGAACAAGATCTGATTGCGCTTCGAGTCGTAGGCCGAGGCCGTGTCGAACCCGCCGATATTCAAGTTCGCGGCCTTCGTCCACACGTTGGCCGCCTCGGTCCACCGGTACAGCTCGACATCGACGAGCAGGAACACGTCGTCGTTTGCCACGCGCACGACGCACGTGCCGGTCGCGCACCGCGTCGCGTTCGGATAGGTGCCCGCCGGATCGTAGCGGTTCGCCCCGATGTCGTAGCCGTCCACCTCGCTCGATGTCCACCCGTTCGCGCCCCAGCGCGCGCCGACGCCGAACGTCATCACGCGGTTGCGTTTCTCGATGAACCATTCCGAGTAATAGGTATGGCGCGACGTGGGCCGCCCGTCCGGGTAGTAGCACTGCTCGCCCGGTCCCACGTTCGCACTCGGCGGCAAGCGTTCGATCCAGGCCGGCGCGCCGTCGCTCAAGCGGATCGCGTTCACCTCGTTCCCCGCATAGTCGGAATGGCCGCCGTTGCCGACCGAGTAGAGCGTGCTGTCGCGCGTGTCGAGGGCCATGCCGCACCACGCGATGATCTTGGATTGCGGGCCGGTGTTGCCCGCGACCGAGACCGAGGGCCTGCAGTCGGTCAACCGGCTATTCGGCACCGCGCGCCACTCGCCGACGCCCGCGCCCGCGAGCCACGCGGGCGTGATCGGCCCCGGTCCCGGACTCGGTCCCGGACTCGGTCCCGGACTCGGCCCCGGACTCGGCCCCGGACTCGGCCCCGGCGACGGCGAGGGCGGCGTGACTGGCGGGGCGGGCGTCGACGGGCCGTATTGAGGCACGGCACGCCCCGCGATGATCGCGCCGGGGTCGGGGCGATCGCCGCCGCCGTCGGTGATGTTCGGGATCGCGACGCCGCGCGCCTTGATCACCGAGTCGCTCCGGAGCGAAAGCACATAGCGCGTCGTGACCGGGGTCTTGTAGTCGGCGCCGAGCTGCACGTCGACCGACCACGGGTTCGACTCGGCGATCGCGTCGAAGGCGTGCCGCTTCGTCTCGGGCGAGAACACTGGCGTGGTCGCGGGGAGTCCAGCGTAGGCGGCGGCGAGATTCGCATAAGAGCCGCCCGAATTCGTCCACCATACGGCGCGGTCCGGAAACCAGAAGTTATGGTCGAAGTCGACATCGGTGATCTGCGGCTCGATCGCGATCAGCTTCCCGGTGCCGCGATAGACGAAGACGAGATTGCGGATGCCCCATGCGCGTTGTGGGCCGTTGTTGAATTGCACCCATCCCCAATCCGCGCCCGACCCGTAGCCGTTCGTCCGGACGCACGTGCAGCTATCGACGAAGTGGCCGGTGTTCTGATTGTTGAACTTGAAGGGCGCGCGCGTGAAGTTCACGCCCTGGTTGCGCGCATAGATGAGCGGGCCGCCATAGAGCGGGTCGCACGAGAGGAACGTGCTCGCGTTGGTGATGCGGTTGTCGGTCACGCTGCAGTTGCGGCCCGCGTGGTCGGCCTCGCAAGCGTCGTCGCACGCCATGTAGATCTCATTGGCGTAGTAGTGGCACGAGTCCGCGCGCGCGGTGACATCCTCGCCCGAGTGATTGCAGAGCGCGAGCGCGTCGCCGAACCCCTCGAGATAGTTCCGGAACGCGCAGTTGCCGAGACCCGGCAGCCTGAGGCCGTCGTCGTTCCAGCTCGCGCCTTCGAATTGCGCTTGCTCCCATTTGTTGTTTCCATAGGCGTAAACATCGTAGACCAGCACGCCGCTCGCAAAGATGTTGATGGCGCGGTCGACGCCGCGAATCACGATGTTCCGAATCGTCACGTTGACGCACGTGGCGCGATAGTTATCGCTCTGGCCGATGCCCACGCTCGACGCGCTCGTGCCGCTGTCGACGCCCGACCCGACGAGCGTGAGATTCTCGATCACGAGATGCGGCGTGTTCATGAGCGTCACGATCGCGCCCGAGCTCACGCGGATCACGCACCCGTCGCGGCTCGCCCCGCGCACGTAGATCGGCTGCTGCTCGGTGCCTGCGCGGTTGAGCGTGAACGTGCTGCCCGAATAGTCGCCATTCGCGATCTCGAGCACGTCGCCCGGATTGAGGCCCGCGAACGCGCTCGTGATCGCGCTCGTGCTATTCGCCACCTTGTTCGGCACGCCCGCCGCGGCCGGGAGCGTGCGCGTCGTGCACTTGAGCGTGCGCACGGCGGTCCCGCTGCCGCTCGTCACGGTCACCTCGATGTCGTAGGGCGTCGCCGGTTGCAGATCGAGCACGACCCAGCAGAACTCGTCCTTGATCGGCTCGCCGTCGGCGGGCGTGAGCGAGTAGTCGTTGCGCACGCGATGCAACGGGTGCCCGACCGACCACACGGTGTCGCTCGACTTTTTGTAGCGGCACCCGGCCTTCGTGCCCGCGCGCGCCAAGGTGCCCGTGACGGGCAGCCGGAGCGCGATCCGGTGCGGAAGCGCGGGGCCGTCATGCACGAGCGTGCCGACCGGGAGATCGGGGCCGGGGCCGGGGGCCGGTCCAGGCCCCGGACCCGGTCCCGGTCCCGGCGAGGGCGGCGTCGTGCCCTCGAGCGCTTTCACGCGCGCATCCAAATCCTTTACCACGTCGACCACGGCGCCGACCCAATCGAGGCCCGCCTGTTCCAGATCGATCGTTCTCGGTGTCTTGCTCATGGCCTTCCCCTTTCACGCGCGCCGCCAAAACGGGCGCCTATTGAGCACGATCGCCCATAGCGCACCGCCCGCGACCTTTGCGACCCATTGCCCCAGCATCACTCCCGGCAGGAACGCGCCGAAGGCGATCAGCGGAAACAGCACCGAATCCACCGCAGCTCCGACGACATTCGAGCCGTTCACGCGCACCTGATAGCGTTTCCCGGCGAGCGCGCTATAGGTGAGCCAATCCGCCACCGCGCTCACCGAGAACGCGGCCATGGATGCGAACGCGATCCGCCCCGCCGCCGGGTTGAGCAGGTAGGTCGTGAGCGACGCCGTCGCGATGAGCACCGCCATCGCCGTGAGCGAGCCATGCGTGCGCTCGTGCAGCACGTCGCGCAGCGTGAGATCGAGGCCGATCAAAAAAAAGGCGTTGATCGGCGCGATCCACGGGCCGAGCCAGTAGACGATGAGATTGGCCGCGACCAGTGCGGCGACGTAAATCGTGATCAGCAAAAGCACAGGGCCTCCTGCCGGCGGGCGGGATCGAGTTCATGCAGCGTCACCGCGTAGCGGCTCACGCTCGTGCCGTCGAACGAGTGGCATCCGGCGGCCTGCGCTATCCTGATCCTGCGTTGGGAGTTGACGCGCCCCATGTGAAGATGAGCCTTGCGGTCGCGGGCGAGATCGCCCCAAAAGAGCGCGGTTTGTATTTTCCATTCGGTGGAACCGCCGATGAAGATCCCGAGCTCGGGGCCGACATAGGCTCGAATGTCGCGCGGGCGGATGCCGTCCTGCACCGGCAGCAAGAGCGGCGCAATGCCTCTCAATTCCGGGAGCCACTTGAGCGAGAACTCGAGGCTTTGTATCCCGCCCGTGACGATGTCGGGCACCGCGATCCAATCGGCTTTTTCGCCCATCTTCCAGACTAGGCGCATGAAGCGCGCCTCATCGAACGGCAAGCCGCTCTGATGCGCGGTCCACGCGCCATTATCGATCGCGTAGGCAAAACCCTCGTTTCGCCAACTCCCGGTCGCGGACACGAGCAGGCGCCACCCAGCTCGGCGCAACGCCTCAAGGTTCTTGCGCGTTCCGGTGCGCGATGCGTATGCGATCACGATGCGCTGACCGTCGTTTTAATGCCCGAATGCACCCCGATCGATTCGACGGTTGCATCGAGTTCGATCGCCGCCTCGCGCGTCAAGTCTTCCTGAAAGATCTTCTGCTTTGCATAGGGCGCAAACACCGCGAGGATCTGCTCGGCCTTGATCAATCGATCGCTTCGCACCGTGACCTTGTAAACGTCGGTCCCTTCGTTTTCCGGACATCGCGCGACGACCTGCAATTCGTAGGTGACCTGCATCGTTTCCTTCCTCATCGACAATGGGCATCAAGACGAGCGAGCGGAACGCATGGCCCCATGCGGTCGGTCTCGTTTCGATGGCGCGCGAGCGTTGCCGCACTCCCGCGCCCTCGCCCCGCACGGCACATGAGCACCTGTGAGTCGCCAATGAGTTTTCGCGCCCGTCGGCACTTGCCCATGGCGTTGAACCGGCCATGCGCCCGCTCGCTTGAGCGCACCCGAGTGCGTGACTGCTTGGCGGCGCCGACGCGCGAGCCTCGGAAGGCCTTGCCCCTTCCGGCACGTCGGCTTGAGTGACAATCACGCAGCTCGGATGCGCTCAAGCGAGTGGTCGTGTTCCGATTCATTTCGTGGGTTCACTCGTGCGGCGATTGCTGGGGGAAAACAATGATTGACTTGTATTCGTTATCCGCGCCACGGCACTGCACTTCGGTGATCTTGGTGATCTTGACATTGCAATCGCCGCGCATCTGGACCGCGCCGCACGCGGCGAGCATCAGGCAGGGCGCGATGAGCAGGCCGATGAGTTGCATCTCTCTAAGCGCGCATTGAAAATGCGCGGCGCAATTGCTCGCCGCCGGCCTGCGCCACCTCGGCGGCGAAAAGCGACGACATGTGGCGGCGGTAGTCGTCCACGGTGACGCGCGTTAGATACTGATGCAGCGCGCCCGCCTGCAACCGCGTCATCTCGACCGTGATCGTCACGAGCTCGTTCTGCCAGCACTGCCGGTCGATCTGCTTGTTGTTGTTGTTCATGGCGCGCGTCGCTTGTGCTTGGTCTTGGGCGGCGGCGTCGGCTTGGTCCGTTTCTTCCCGCGCGCCCATCCCGCCGTCGAGGGCGGGTCGGGTTCGGTGGGCGGCGGCGGCTCGAGCGGCGGCGCGATGCTCGCGATGAATTGCTTGACGTTCGGGAGTTCGAACGGCGGCGGGAGATCGTCTTTCTTCATCGCGCGCGCGATCACGTCGTCGGCGGTCACTTCGAGATCGAGCCGATTCTGATCGGGCGTCGCCTTGATCTCGCCCATGCCGCCGAGGAATTGCTCGGCGTTGCCGAGCACGAGCGTCACGTCGTTCCCGAGCGAGTCGATCAAATCGTGCCTGCCCGCGCTGTCGCGGGTCGCGCTCAACGTGATCCGCAGGCCG
>Ga0066905_100000270_pt1 | contig 13051 bp, 13 predicted proteins | sample PanSoiMetaPlot36_FD_67483 | JGI IMG/M metagenome (GOLD analysis project Ga0066905, IMG submission 67483) | Tropical forest soil microbial communities from Panama analyzed to predict greenhouse gas emissions - Panama Soil Plot 36 (version 2) | ecosystem: Environmental > Terrestrial > Soil >... | reverse complement strand
CGGACCAATAGCTGGACCGACCTGATCGTCGGTGCCCGGGCGAGCGTGCAGGTGCTGGATTGCCTGAGCGTGTGGGTCCGCGGCGACGTCGGCGGGTTCGGGATCGGGCACGCGTCGAAACGGTCCTGTAACGTGATCGCAGGGTTCGAATACCAGTGCACGCAGTGCTGCTCGTTCTACGGCGGCTATCGGTGGCTGATGATCGACCGGTCCGCCGGCATTGGGCGGGACGCGTTCCTGCTCGATGCGACCCTGGCCGGCCCGTTCGTCGCCTTCGGACTGCGGTTCTGACGGCGGGCCAGCCCGCGATCAGCCCTGCTTCGCGGGACCGCGCGATTCAATCGCCGCGGTCCGACAACGGCGCAGCCCGCTCGCTAACCTGGCCCGGGATCCGGACTGGCACTCCGCCTCACAGTCGATCGGGGCGTATACAGTACCCTGGCCGGACGTCGCGCTTGGATTGCGGTCAAGTGAATTGTGACATCGCCGAAATATCCTGCGGGCGGGCACGTCCAGGCGGATAACATCTTCACACCAGGCAGGTGTCATCCTATCCACTCATCCGTGAGGACGCTCACATGAGATGCCGTTCGGCGTTCACGCTGATCGAACTGCTCGTCGTCATTGCCATCATCGCCATCCTGATCGGACTCCTCCTGCCCGCCGTCCAAAAGATCCGCGACGCGGCCAACCGCATGTCGTCTCAGAACAACCTGAAGCAGATCGGGCTCGGCGCGGCCAACTTCGAGAGCACATACCAGCACTACCCCAACGGCGGCGGCTACGACAATCCGAACACCAACCCGTACACGACCCCCAACGCCTACACGTTCATCCCCGGGTACGGCCAGTTCCGCCCGCGGTGGGGGGACCCCAACCGCCCGGCGAAATACCAGTTCGGGTCCGCATTCTACTCGCTCCTGCCGTTTGTCGAACAGGACGCCCTGCACAAGGACCCGCTCCGATGCTTTTCCACGCCCGTCAAGATCTACTACATGCCGTCTCGGCGCGCCCCGGTGGCGCAGCCAGTCCCCGCGACCGACCTCGTGTACCCGGGCTGGGGCTACAGCGACGCCGGGCTCGGGCCCAGCGCCCGGACGGACTACGCGGCCAACGACCAGGTGATCTTTACCACCTACGGCTCGAACTGGGGCCGCGTCGCCACCGTCGCGGACATTGCCGACGGACTGTCGAATACCATCTTCGTCGGGGAGAAAGCCATGAGCCCTCGGGCCCGATCGGCCGGGGTGTGGTATTGGGATGAGCCCTACGTCATGGGTGGGACGGGCGGCACCGGCCGGTGCGGGGACGGCCTGTACCCGGACTCCCGACTGATGGACTTCCCGGAGCTGGCCTCCGGTCCCGGCTGGACCGAGGGGACGGAGTCGTGCGGCGGCGGGAATTGGGGCTCGCCGAGCCCGGGCGGCCCGCAATTCCTCTTCGGCGACGGGAGTGTCCGGATGGTCAAGTACGCGACCCCGTCGCCGATGGTCCGGCTCATGATCCGCCCGGCCGACGGTCAAGTCGTCACCTTTGACTGACCGGAAGACGCATGCAACTTCCCATACGAGTCGCCCCCGTGTTCGCCGCGGTCATCGTGGCCGTGGCGGGTTGTGGCGGCAAGCCGACGCTGGTCTCCGTCACCGGCAAAGTCGTAACGGCCAAGGGTGAGCCCGTTACCGCCGGGAGCATCTGGTTCCAACCCGGACCGGGAAACACCTACGCCGGCGAGAAGCCGAGCTGCCAGCTTGCCGAGGACGGGTCGTTCAACATGCGAACGTACCCGCACGGCGACGGCGTCCCCCCGGGGTCCTGGAAGGTGACCCTGTCGCCGGAGCTGGCTAATCGGCTCCGCAAACCCCAGTACGCCGACCCGGCCAGGTCGCCATGGACAATCGACGTGTCGGAGGGGGGCGTCGCCGATAAGGTGTTCGAGGTCAAGTGAGCCGGGGTGCCACACCCAGGCGTATCCCCCGAGGCGCCATTGCCGCCGCACGGCTTCGCCGACCCGATCGAGCGACGGGCCAAGCTGGGCCTGACGAACGAGCCGATCGCCCGGATGTGAGGTCGCCGTGCTCGATGGCCGCCTCCGTCGGATGATCGACCCGGCGCTCGATCGCGTCGCGGCGGGGCTGGCCCGGCGCGGGCTGGGGGCGAACGCGGTCACGATTGGCGGATTTTTTCTCGGAGTCGGGGCGTGGGTCGCCCTCGCTTGCCAGGCCTACCCCTGGGCGCTGGCGCTGATCGCGGCCAATCGCATCGCTGACGGGTTGGACGGCGCCGTCGCCCGGCGGACCGGGCCGACGGACCTGGGCGGGTATCTGGACATTGCCCTCGACTTCTTCTTCTATGCCGGCGTCCCGTTCTTCTTCGCCGTCGGCCGGCCGGAGCACGCCCTGGCGGCGGCGTTCCTGGTCTTCAGCTTCGTCGGGACCGGGTCGTCGTTCCTGGCGTTCGCCGCCGTGGCGGCGAAGCGCGGGATCGCGACCGAGTCCCGGGGGCAGAAATCGATTTACTATCTCGGTGGGCTGACCGAGGGGGCCGAGACAATCGTCGCGTTCGCCGCGATCTGCCTGTGGCCGGACTCCTTCGCGTGGATCGCCTGGGTGTTCGGCGGACTGTGCTGGGTGACGGCCGCCGGTCGAGTGGCCGCGGCCGTCGCCGCGTTCAGGCGGGCGCCGTCCGGCCCGGGGGGAGTAGCCTGATGAAGCGCCGTCCGACCCGCCGTCAGTTCCTCGCCGCCGCGGGAGCCACCGCGCTCGGCGGGTGTACCGGCAAGAAGGGCTCGGGCCAGTTCGCGGGGCGCGAGCTCCGCGTCTTCTGCTACGCCGGCGGGCACGAGCAGACCATGCGGGATGTGTTCGTCCCGGCCTTTGAGGCGCAGACCGGGGCCACGGTAGCGCTCCATCCCGGGTGGTGGGACGGCGTGCCCAAGCTCAAGGCCGCGCCGCCCGACGACCCGCCCTTTGACCTGATCATCGCGGACGCTACCCAGGGCTACCCGGCCGTCAGGGACGGGCTGTTCGCGCAGCTCGACCTCGCCAACATCCCGAATCACAAGAACCTCGCCCCCGAGGCACTCGACAACTTTGTCTTCTGGGACCGGTACGGTCTGACCTACCCGGACTCAGTCATGACCCTCGCGTATCACAAGGGCGCGGTGCCGGAGGCCCCGACTCGGTGGGCCGACCTGTTGCGCCCCGACCTGTCCGGGAAGATCGGGCTGTACAACTCCTTCTACATGTCTCTGTACACGTTCGCCTGTGCCCGGGCGGACACCGAGGGGAAGGCCGGGACGGCCCACGAGCTGATCAAGAAGGACCTCGACGGCTGCCTCCGCTTCGCGCGCGACCACCGGCACCGGGTCGGACTGTGGTGGCCGACCTCGACAGACATGATCCTGGCCCTGGCGAGGAAGGAGGCGGCGGCGGGCAACATGCACAGCCCCGAGTACGTCGCGGCGCTCCGGGAGAGGCCGGAGTTGGGCGCCTGCGTCCCGGCCGCGGACCGGGCGTTTGTCCAGGTGTTCTGGGCCGTGGCCGCCGGCAGTAAGAACAAGGACATGGCCGAGCGGGCGATCGACGCCATCTTCTCGGACGAAATGCAGCTCGGGTTCGCCCGCCGCGGGATGGCCGCGGCGATTCCGCGCGTCGCCGAGCGAGTGGCCAGTGAGGACGCGTTCTGGAAGCAGCTCTACCCGCACACGGCGGAGCAATTCCGCGGACTGAGGTACTACCCCTACGACGTGTATGCCGAGCACTGGGACCATCTCGCCGACGCCTGGGACCGAACCATCCTCCGCAAGGGCTGAGTCACCGGCCTGGTTCGGCCTGAACGGCGTGTCGTTTGCCTACGACGGCCGCCCGGCGGTCCGGGACGTGTCGTTCGAGTTTTCGGGGCAATTCCTCACGCTGCTCGGCCCGTCCGGGTGCGGCAAGACCACGCTGCTCAAACTTATCGGCGGGTATCTGACCCCCTCCGCGGGGCGCGTCGTCGTGGGCGGTGTGGACGTGACCGCGCTGCCGCCCGAGAAGCGCGAGATCGGGATGGTGTTCCAGAACTACGCCCTGTTCCCGCACCTGTCGGCCCGGCGGAACGTGAGCTTCGGCCTGGAAGTCCGGGGCTTGCCCCACTCCACCTGTCTCGACAGGGCGAACGACATGCTCAGGCGCGTGGGGCTCACCGCCGCCGAGGCCGACCGAAAGCCCGGCCGGCTCTCGGGCGGCCAGCAGCAGCGGGTGGCCCTGGCCCGGGCCCTCGTCTTCGGACCTCGCCTGTTGTTGCTCGACGAACCGCTGGCCAATCTCGACCGGCACCTGCGCGACACCCTCCGGGCCGAGCTGCGCCGACTGCAACGCGAAACCGGGGTGACCACCGTCATGGTGACCCACGACGCCGAGGAGGCGCTCGCGGCGTCCGATCAAGTCGGTGTGATGGCCGACGGGCGGCTGTTGCAGTTCGGCACGCCCGACGACGTGTACCGGCGGCCGAACAGCGTGTCCGTCGCCCGGTCACTGGGGGAGGTGAACCTCGTTTCCGGGGAGGACATCGGTGCCGGGCCGGGGGGCACGTACCTGGTGCGCCCGGAGTGGTGCCAGCTCGGCGACGCGGCCCGTGGTCCCCGCGTGTGGCACGCCCGCGTGGAGGCGGTCGAGTTCCTCGGTCCGGACGTGGTGGTGGACGCGCGCTGCATCGGCGGCCCCCGGCTGCGGGTGCGCACCCGCACCGCGCCGGGACTGCGACCGGGAGAACTGACTCGCGTGTCGATTCCGGCGGACGCGGCGTGGGCAATTCCGGACGCCTGCGACGGACCGCCGACATGACTCGTCGCACCCCGTACCTGCTCTCGGCCCCGGCCGCCGTCCTGCTCGTCGGGCTGCTGGTCACTCCCGTCGTCCTACTCGTGCGCGTGAGCCTGTACGAGCCGTCACACGGCCGGGGGTTCTTCGCCCCGGGCACATGGACAATGGAGAACTACGCCGCGGTCACGGACGCGGACGGGCTGGGCCGGCTCGGGTTCACCGTCGCGTTCGGGGCGGGTGTCGCGGCACTGACGCTCATCGTCTCCTACCCGATTGCGCTGTTCATCCGCTCGCGAACCGCCGCCTGGCAGGCAGTCGCCCTCGGTGCGGTCCTCCTCCCAAAGTTTGCCAACGCCCTGGTCCTCTTGTTCGGGCTGCAACAGCTTCTCGGCCCGGCCGGCCCGGTCGCGCGGTCCGCATCCGTCGTCGTCGAGCCGCCCCGGCTGACCCGCAATCTTGCCGGCGCGCTGATCGGCGAGACCTACCTGGTCGCCCCCTACGCGGTGCTGGTGTTGGTGGTCCACCTGGCGCGGATCGACCCGGCCCTCACCGCGGCCGCGCGTGGCCTCGGCGCGTCGCGGATCCGCGCGTTCCGGCGAGTGACCTGGCCGCTCTCCGTGCCGGGGGTCTTACTCGCCGGCTACCTGGCCCTGATGTGGGGTTTGGGGTCGTTCCTCGGGCCCATGCTCCTCGGCGGGCCGGAACAGACGACGCTCTCGGTCGAAGTTCATCGGCAGGCGTTCGAGTACGGCCGCTGGCCCCGCGCCGCGGCCGGGGCGGTCTTGCTGGTCGCGACCGTCGGCCTCACGCTGGCCGCCTACGCGACCGTCACCCGCCGGCGGGAGGTCGTATGAGTCGCGCCGGGTGGCTGGCCGTCGGACTCGTCGTCGCCCCGCTGGGGTTTGCCGCCTGGATCTCGTTCTCCCCGGACTCGTTTCTCACTCCACCGACCGGTGCCTGGTCGCTCCGGTGGTACAAGGCATTCCTGGCGGATCATCGGTGGGTGTCGGCGCTGTTCCGGAGCCTCGGGATCGCCGGAGGGGCCGCGGCCGTCGCCGTGGCGGCGGGCGGGCCGCTGGCCTTTGCCGTCGCCCGCTATCGGTTCGCGGGGCGGCGGGCGCTGGCCGCGGCCGCCGTACTACCCGCGTGCGTCCCGCCGGCCGTCCTCGGAATGGGACTCTTGCCGGTCCTGTATGCGAGCGGGTTGTGGGGATCGCCGGTCGCGATGGCGCTCACTCACGGCTTGCTCGGACTGCCAGTTGTCTTCCTGGTGGTGCGGTCGCACCTGGAGTCACTCTCTCCAGACCTGGAGGCGGCGGCCCGCGGGCTGGGCGCGTCCGGTTGGCAATCGGCCCGCCGGGTGACCCTCCCGCTCGTGCGCCCGGCCATCCTGGCCGGGGTGGCGGCCGCCTTCGTCGGATCGCTAAATGAGGGGCTGGTGAGCCTGTTCCTGGCCACCCCGTCGTCCGAGACGCTACCGGCCGTGGTTTGGCCGCAGCTCCGGTTCGCCCCGAACCCGCTCGTGGCCGTCGCTTCGTGCCTGAGCGCGGCCACCGCGGTCCTCGCGGTGGGGTCGATCATGCTGATCACGCGGGCCCGCCGCGGAACCGCTCCCGGAACCCCATCATGAATCGGCCGGAGCGGCAATCAGTCGGTGAAATACAGACATGTCAAACTCACCCCAGCCGGGCCACCGCCCCGGGCTGGAAGTCGATCACTTCCAGCTCGATCGTCCGGTTCCCCTGCCACTCGTTCACTCTCGGCACGAACGCGACGCAGCACCGCCGGTCGCCGCTCATCAACTCCTCCAACCGGTCCCCCATCCCCCAGGCGACCGCGCGCAGGCCCTTGCCGTTCTGCTTCACGCGGAAGCTCAGGTGCCGTTCCTCCTTGCCGATCCGCCGCGGGTTGCCGACGATCTCCAGCCCCCCCGCGAGGAACTGCGGGTGCGGGTTGTCCTCCCCATACGGCTCCAGCTTGTCGAGGTCGCGGAGCAACCCGGGGGTCAGCGCGCTCAACGGCACCTCGGCGTCGAGGCGCAGGCACGGGGCCGGCGGCACACCATTGGGGAAGTGCCGGGCCGCGAGCGACTGAAACCGGTCGCGGAAGGAATCGATGTCGGTCGGCCGAATCTTTGCCCCGGCCGCCATGGCGTGTCCGCCGTGCCCGACCAGGAGATCGTCGCACGCCCTGAGGACCTCGTGCAGCTCGAACCCCGGGATCGACCGGCCGGAGCCGGTGACGATGTCCAGCTCCTCGTTCAGGGCGAACAGGATGACCGGACGGCCCGTGTGCGCGACCAGCTTGCCGGCGACGATCCCGACCACCCCGGGGTGGAACTCCTCGTGCGCCAGCACCACCGCCGGCATGCTCTCGAACCCCGGGCTCTCCAGCATGGCCTTCGCCTGCTGGACCATCTTCCGCTCGATCGCCTGCCTTTGGCCGTTCTGGCTCTCCAGGTACGCGGCCACCTCGTGGGCTTTTGCCGGATTCCGAGTGGTGAGCAGCTCGACCACGAGCCGGGCACAGTCGAGCCGGCCGGCCGCGTTCAGGCGCGGGGCGAGCTTGAAGGCGATGTCCGCGGCGCGGATCGGCCCGTCCGGCGACAACTGGGCCGATTCGATCAGCGCCTTCACCCCCAGTGGCGGCTGCTCGCCCAGTCGCCTGAGTCCGGCCCGGACCAGGATGCGGTTCTCATCATGGAGAGGCACAACGTCCGCGACCAGGCCGAGGGTCGCCAGGCACAGGGCATCCAGCAGGTAGCTGCGAAGGTTGTCGGTCACCTTGTCGCTGCCGCAGTGGCGCACGGCCAGGGCCCAGGCCAGCTTGAACGCCACGCCCGCCCCCGACAGCTCACCGAACGGATACGACGAGCCGGGCAGGCGCGGGTGGACGCACACCGCGGCGGCCGGCAGCCGATCCTTCATCTCGTGGTGGTCGGTGACGATCAGCTCGATGCCGAGCCGGTTGGCCTCGTCGGCCTCCTCCAGGCTCGCGATCCCGCAATCGACCGTGACGACCACCTCCGTTCCCGTGGCCGAGAGCTTCCTGAGGGCCTCGGTATTGAGTCCGTATCCCTCCACGCGACGCAGCGGGACGTAGAACTCGGCCGTCGTCCCGAGTTGCTGGAACAACCCGAGCAGGATCGCCGTTCCGGTCACGCCGTCGGCATCGTAGTCGCCGTAAATGCAGATCTTCTTCTTCGCCTGGACGGCTTGGTAAAGCCGCTCGACGGCCTCGGCAACGCCGGGCAAGGACATCGGGGGATGCAGTCCGGTGAGCGGCGAGTCGAGGAACCGACGAGCGTCTACCGGGTCGGTCATTCCGCGATTGAGCAGGAGCTGGGCGACGACGGGGGAGGTGCGCAACTGCCCGGCCAGCCGCTCGATCGCGACCCGGTCGTGGGGCAGCAGGTGCCAGAGCTTGGCGACGGCCGGCAAACGCGGTCTCCGGGCGGGATGGGAATGAATGTACAGCGCTGATGGGATCGAGGCCAAGGGGAGAAGGTCAGTGGTGAGTGGTGAGGGGTGAGGGGTGAGGGGTAATCCGGCGAACTCACCACTCACCACTCACCGCTCACCAAGCCAATTCCGCTGGCAATCCCCCGATCCGGACCACACAATAACATTCCCCACCGCCCGCCTCTCGTAAGGCCTTCGGAGTCCCTCCGCGATGAACCCAAAACCGACCACCACCCGCCGCGATTTCCTCACCACGTCGGCCGTCGCCGGCGGTCTCGCCCTTTCGCAGGCCGGCCTCTTCGCTGGCGAGAACAATCTCCTCAAGATCGGCTTGATCGGCTGCGGCGGCCGCGGGACGGGGGCCGCCAAGAACGCCCTCAAGGCCGACTCGAACGTCAAGCTCGTCGCCATGGCCGACATCTTCGAGGACCGGCTCAAAGAGTCGCTTGCTCAGCTCCAGCGGAACCGCGAAATCGGCGGCAAGGTCGAGGTGAAGCCGGAGACGTGCTTCACCGGATTCGACGGTTACAAGAAGGTGATCGACGCCTGCGACGTGGTGCTGCTGACGACCCCGCCGCACTTCCGGCCGATTCATCTAAAGGCCGCGGTCGAGGCCGGCAAGCACGTGTTCGCGGAGAAGCCGCTCGCGGTGGACGCCCCGGGCGTCCGGAGCGTGATCGAGTCGGCCAAGAAGGCGCAGGAGAAGAAGCTGACGCTCCTGGTCGGCTATTGCTACCGGTGGGACTTCGCCAAGCGCGAAGTGGTCAAGCGCATCCACGACGGGGCGATCGGCGACGTGACCGCGATCCATGTCAACTACCTCACCGGCGAGCTCTGGCACCGCGAGTGCGACAAGCCGTTCGACACCATGGAGTACCAGATGCGCAACTGGTACTACTTCAACTGGCTCTCCGGAGACCACATCGTCGAGCAGCACTGCCATAACCACGATAAGGCCGCCTGGGTGCTCAAGGGCGAGTATCCCGTTGCCGCGTACGGGACCGGAGGCCGGCAGAAGCGGACCGACCCGATGTGGGGGAACATCTACGACCACCACAGCGTCGTGTACGAGTACAAGAGCGGCGTCCGGGTCTACTCGTTCTGCCGGCAGATGTCCTCGAAAACGGTCCGGATGTTCAACGAGACGAGCGACCACATCTTCGGGACGAAGGGCTCGGCCGAGCTGATGCCCCCACACTCGATCACGAGCGGCGGCAAGACCTGGGCGTACGAGGGCCAGGAGTCGGAGATGTACGACCAGGAGCACATCGAGATGTTCGCCGGCCTGCGCGCCGGCGAGCCGTTGAACAACGGCCTCGAGGGGGCGCACAGCACGCTTATGTCGATCATGGGCCGGATGGCCACGTACACGGGGATGAAGATCACCTGGCAGATGGCGCTGAACTCAAAGGAAGACCTGTCGCCGCCCAAGTACGAATGGGGCCCGCTGCCATACGCCCCCGTGGCGGTGCCGGGGGTGACGAAGTTCATTTGAGGCAGTCGGGCGACAGGAGTACATCATGGCGCGAGTCATTCCGCGCGATTGCCCGGAATGCGGCGGCGCGGACTTGCGGGTCAACATTACCGAGTCAGGGAGCGTATGGGGGCCGCGGCTCTTACCTGGGCTCGGCACATGGCTGGCCTATGCCCCACTGACCGTAGTGGTGTGCCGCGAGTGTGGGTTTGTCCGATTTTTCGCGCAGCCCACGACCCTGGACAAGCTGGACAGGGCGCAGGACTGGCAGCGCGTCGAAACCCGGTCAATGGTCAGTCGGCCGATCCCGTCGCCGCTCCGGACGGCCGCGGCATCGAGTCTCCGCACGGATGACTTTCGCTATGACGAGACGTCCCTAAGTCTGTAGTTAGCCGCCGGTTTGCTTTCGATCCGCCACCAGACGAATAGACAACACTAACGACGCAACAACCATGAACCGCCGCACCTTCCTCTCCGCCTCCGCCGCATCGCTCATCGCCGGCAACCTCCTCGCCGAGGACGCCAGGCCCAAGCTCAAGAAGGCCGTCAAGTACGCCATGATCGGCCCGGGGAAGTCCCCCAAGGAAAAGTTTGCCCTCTTGAACGAGGTCGGGTTCCAGGGCGTCGAGATCGACAGCCCGTCCAGCCTCAACCTTGAAGACGCGAACGCCGCCCAGAAGGACACCGGAATCAAGATCCACGGGGTGATCGACTCCGTCCACTGGCGCGACACGCTGTCGAGCCCCGACGAGAAGGTGCGGGCCAAGGGACTTGATGCGCTCCTCAAGGCCATCGAGGACGCCAAGACGGTTGGGGCCGATACCGTGCTCCTCGTCCCCGGGGTGGTCAACAAGGACGCGACCTACGAGCAGTGCTACGAGCGCTCGCAGGCCGAGGTGAAGAAGGCCCTTCCGGCCGCGGAGAAGGCCAAGGTCAAGATCGCGATCGAGGTGGTCTGGAACAACTTCATCACCAAGCCGGATCAGCTGATCCAGTACGTGGACGACTTCAAGTCGGAGTGGGTCGGGGCCTACTTCGATTGCTCCAACATGATCCGCTACGGCGTGCCGTCTGCCGAGTGGATCCGCAAGCTCGGCAAGCGGATGCTCAAGTTCGACTTCAAGGGGTACAGCGCCGCCAAGGCGAAGGCGGAAAACAACGCCGGGAAGGGATTCGACGTCAAGGTCGGCGAGGGGGATGAGGACTGGCCGGCGATCATCAAGGCGCTCGCCGAAGTCGGCTACAATGGCTGGGCCACGGCCGAGATCGGCCGGCTCGACGAGAAGGGCCTGCGCGAGCTGTCCGCGACGATGGACAAGATTTTGCAGCTCAAGTGAGTCGGTGTCTGGTTCCCCCTCTCCGCTTCGGAGAGGGGGTTAGGGGGCGAGGTCTGGGCGCTGGCGCGCCACCGCTCGACCTCTCCCCCCCGGCCCCCCTCTCCGAGGCGGAGAGGGGGGAGTAAGCGGGAAACCCCATGTCTACCCGCATCTATCCCGACGGGGCCGACCCGGTGACCTACCAGGGGCTTTCGTCCATCTACGAGTTCATCAACTGCGACGGCGAGTTCCGCCGGTTCAACTGCGGGCAGGCCGCGGCGTGCACGTTGCTAACCCACTACCGCGTGTTCCCGACCGACCTCGAAGGCGACGCGGCCCGGGACGTCATGGAAGGCGTGGAAGACTTCCACCCGCCCGACAACGCCGGGGGATGGTTCGGGACGAGCCGTCGCCGCGTGGAGCGCATCTGCCGCGTGCACGGGGTCCCGGTCGAGGCGGTCGACAGTGAGGACGAGCTGCGCCAGTGCCTGGAGAATCTGCGGCCGGTGATGGTCATGGTCGGGACCGAGGGGCCGCGGATCTGGAAGTGGCAGGTCCCGGCCGGGCATTGGATGGTCGCGTACGGGTACGACGCCAACCACATCTTCCTGACCAACTGGTGCGGGCCCGGCATGCCGTGGCCGGAGTTCCGCCGCCGGTGGGGCGCGATCGTCCCCCGACTCATTTCCATGCGCCACCGCGGCCTGGTCGCCGTGACCCAGCTGGCGGACGCACCCCTCACGCCGGGCCGGCGCGACGACCGTGTCACTGTCTGAAGTCCGCGCACGCCCGCCCTGGCGCACTGTTCCCGTCTCCACGCCGCCCATACGCATACCCCATGTCCGCTCCCGTTCTGGAAGTGATTGAGGTCCGCAAGCGCTACGGCCCGCTCGAGGCCCTCCGCGGGGTCTCGCTCCGGGTCGAGGCCGGAGAGATGTTCGGCCTCGTGGGCCCGAACGGCGCCGGCAAGACCACCTTCCTGAACATCCTCGCGTGCCTGAGCGACCCGACGTCCGGGACCGTCCGCCAGTTCGGCCGACCGCTCGACCGCCACGACTTCGAGGTCCGTCGCGGGCTCGGGATCGCCACGCAGGACGTGTCGTTGTACCCGGAGCTGACCGGCCGGGAGAACCTGGAGTTCTTCGGCAAGCTCTACGGGCTTCGCGGCGCGGAGCTGGCGAAACGGGTCGACGAGGTCCTGGGGTTCACCGCCCTGGCCGAGCGGGCAGACGACCGCGTGGGGACATATTCGGGAGGGATGAAGCGGCGGTTGAACCTCGGGGCGGCCGTGGTCCATCGGCCGCGGGTGCTGTATCTCGACGAGCCGACCACGGGCGTGGATCCGCAGTCGCGCAATCACATCTTCGAGGAGGTCCGGTCCCTGAACGCGGCCGGCGTGACGGTCATCTACACCAGTCATTACATGGAAGAGATCCAGGCCCTGTGCCCGCGGATCGCCATTCTCGACCACGGCAAGGTCATCGCTTGCGACTCGCGGACGAACCTCTTACGCCTGCGGGACGGAACATTGACCATACGGGTGAGCCGCGAGCTACCAGCTGTCGCCGAGCGGGTTGGAAAGCTACCGGGGGTCAAGGTCCTGTCCGCGGAGGGGGACACGCTGACCTTTGCGGCCGCGGACGTGAGCGCGCTGACGCTGCAGGTGGTGAAGGTGCTACAGGAGATGGGAGTCGAGCTGACGGGCCTGGAGGCGAAAGAGCCGACCCTTGAGAAGGTGTTCCTGCACCTGACCGACACGGCGGTGCGGGACTAGCGGGCAAGCGACCGGCCGCAGGTCGACCCATCCGGCCAATTCTCTCGTTCAACGCTCGTCACCTCGTCACCTCGTTTCCAAACTCCGTTTGGGAACGCGAGGGGCCGAAACTCCGTTTCGCCGCCTGACCCGACCCGAGCCGTCGCCCCGCAACCGGGCGAGGTCATCGAAACAGAGTTTCGAAACGTACGTTCCCAAACGGAGTTTGGGAACGAGGGCGAACG
>Ga0066905_100000269_pt1 | contig 13057 bp, 15 predicted proteins | sample PanSoiMetaPlot36_FD_67483 | JGI IMG/M metagenome (GOLD analysis project Ga0066905, IMG submission 67483) | Tropical forest soil microbial communities from Panama analyzed to predict greenhouse gas emissions - Panama Soil Plot 36 (version 2) | ecosystem: Environmental > Terrestrial > Soil >... | reverse complement strand
GCCTTGAGCGCACTCCTGGGCCGCTGGCCCCGGGCAGGACGCCGAACGCGGTTACACTAGAAGGACCAGGAGTCAGTGTGCGAGACGACTATCAGGCCATTTTCGCGGCCCTGCATCAGGCCGCCCACGCCACCATTGCCGCCAATGCGCAGCTCATCGCGACCAACGCGCAGTTGGCCGCGCTGGCACAATTCCTCACGAGCGCGACTGAGGCCACCCGCGCGGCGCGCGACGAACACGAAGACATGCGCGAGACCGTGCGCCGACTCGAGGCGCTCATCACGGAGCTGCAGCGCCGCATGAACGGGGAGGCCGGCGCATGAGCACGCCCATGGACGACGACATCGTGCGGCTGCGGGCGGAGAAGATCGTGCGCGACATCATCGAATTCGCCGGCAACGACACCGCCCTCGCCGACTGCCTCATGCGGGCCTTGGCGGACTCGCTGCGCGAAGCCATCGAGTACGCGCCCGATAGGTCGGCCCATACGTTGGAGGAGCTCGGCGCACGCCTCCGTCGGCGCCTCGACGCGTGCCATCGGGCTCGGCTCACAGCGCATGACTCGCAATGATATACCAGGCCGAGACGCCGTCGGGCGCCAGCCAGATCGTCGGCTGGGTCGCGCCGCTCGCCGCCGCGACCGTGAAGGCGGCATTCACGCCGTCGATGGTATCGCTGCCGTTGGGCGTGACCGACAACGCGATGCTGCCGGTGTTCTTGATGGCCACGGGCTGCGTGGCGTCCGCCGCGGGCAAAAGATTAATCACGCAGGGACTCGCGCCGCCCGTGCTCGCGACCGTGACCAGGCGGTCGCTGTCGAGCACCGTGTAACCAGAGGTGACGTCCTTGCCGCCGGCCGTCAGGGCGTTGCCGAAGCCGGCGGCCGCGACTGCGCCCACGTCCTCGACGTCGTCGACCGTCCAGAGCGTGACGTCGTTCGCATCGTCGAGCCGGAACTTGTAGCCGGTCGGGAGCAGGTAGATGCTCGTCGGCGATTCGCCGGCCGCGTTCAGCAGGATCGGATTGCTGTTGGCGTGCTCGTCCGCGAGGTCAACCTGGCTGTAGGTCGGCTGCGGCGTCGTTGTCCCGGCGATGAACGCGTAGAGCTTGCCGCTGGCGACCGGGTCGCCGGCAGTGTCCGAGAATTGCGGCTTGACCCACGGGAGCAGGGCGGCAGGCATGATGAAGTCCTCACACGAAAGGATGGGATGATCGACCTATGGCGAGTCCGATGAACATGGCGCTCTACCGATTGCTCCTGAAAACCGGAGCCGACGAAGCCGAAGCGGAAGCGGCCGCACGTCTCGATACGACGGATTTGGCGACCAAGGCCGATCTCGCCGAACTGAAAGCGGATCTGACATGGCGCCTAGTCGTCATGACGGGCGTCTTCATCGCCGCGGTCACCGCGCTGCGGATCTTTTCGTAACTCAGGAGACACATGACCAACGCCCGCCTGAAACATCTCGAAGAGACGAAACGATGACGGACTTCGATGAGTTCGATGCCGGGATGCGCCAGATGGGCGAGGGCATCCGCCGCGCGCATGCGGCTTTTGACCTGGCCGACCAGGGCTTCCTGCAGGCGATGGACGGCCTGAAAACGATTACGCAGCAGCGCGGATCGCTTGGGAGTCAATTCGCGGAGCTGCGCGAGACGATCGCGCAACTGCAGACGCTGGTGCTCGCGCAGAGTGCCGAGCTGACGGCCGTGCGGGCCGAACTGGCCGCGCAAACCGCCGAGCTGGCCGCCCTGCGGGCGCGGGTGAACGGGGAGGCGTGATCGTGATTGAAAACGGAATGATCTGGCTCGTGGCTGCGTGGCTGTGGTATCAGGCCACGTCGAGTGTCCCTGGTGATGACCGCATGGGATGGATCTTCGCCGCCATCGTGATCGCCTGCAGTCTTGATACTGAGCGGCGTCGACGATGACATTCCGCTGGCGCTTCTGGCTGATTGACATTCCCGCCGCGATTCTTGATGACGCGATGGCCGCGCTGCGCGGCCTCGCATGGTCTGCCTGGCGCGCGTGGGTGTGGCTCTGGTTTGTGCAGGCCCTCATCGCCGGCATCGGCGGCATGATGTGTCTCTTGGCCGTGGCGGTCTACCTCATTCTTTACTGGTTTGGGGTGCCGGTATTCCATGTGACACCAGACCCGATTCCGGTTGTGCCAACAGGGCCGCGAGCCGCTGCCCCCACAAGGTTCGCGCCGCCGTCGCCCCCACGGGTAACCGCAATCCTTGAAGCAGAAAGCGCGTCGTGGTTGGAGACAACAACAGTTTCGCGACGACGGGCGCACCAATCGTATACAAGAGACCGACACCTGGGTCCATGACTTGCTTCGCCAGACTGAGTGCCTCAGCTCCTTTGGCCGTGAGCATCGCCGTCCCGCTGGGATTGACCCGCTCGCCGAGCTTCTTTGAGAGCAGGAAAAAATTGTCCAGATCCTGGATGTGTTGCGGATTCTTGAAGAGCAGCGCCTTCGTGTCCGGCCCGAGCTTCGCCCAGCGATTGTAGAGGCTCTCCGTGAAATGGAATCCACCTCCCCTTTCCTTTGTCGCTTGACCGAGCAGGTCCTCCAACCACGCCCGCCCGATCTGCGGCAAGGCCTGCGGCGCCACTTTCGCGACCTCGCGCAATCGCGTGATGCTGCCCGCATCGCCCCTGGTGAGCTGCTTGAACACGGCTTCGGGGTCTGCGCGCAGGGCATCAAGCACTTCAATCGTCTTGAACTTGTTGACCGTCGCCGCGCGACCGTCCATCAACGCGCGAAACGCATCAGGTCCGGCCTGCATGGCCGTCGCGCGCACTGACTGTTCGAGATTCGTGACGGCCTCAGCGGCGACCCCTTGCCCCGCCGTGCGACGAAAGGCATCATCGACGCGCGCCATGGCTTTGATGTCCCCGAGGACACTATCGGCGACCGAGAGCGGCGCGACATCCGGGGCATTCATCAATCGATCGAGCGTCGTCAGTGCACGGGCTTTGTCTCCCATCAGCGGGACGAGTTCCGCCTCGCGCTTCAGCGCGTTGTAAAGCGGTCGCATCGCCGCTTTCGTCGGCACGATATCGACCGCGAGAGGCGTTTTTGTAAACGCCATCCGCGACGTCGCCGGGGCCTGCACCCCGCCCGTCCGCTGGATGAGCTGTTGCTGCTGCGCTTCCAGCGCGCGGAGTTTCCCATACGCGACATCAGCCTCGGCGCTGTAGCCAGCGGCCCGTGCTTTGGTGGCCGTCTGCACAGCTTCTCCGGCCCCTTCAGCCGTGACGGCCGACGGATGGACGCGACCCGCGAGTTGTTCGCCTTTCGCGGTAAAGGCGGCTTGTTGAGCGGCGCGGGCTTGGGGACTCACCAGCGTGCTTCCGCCGAGCGATTCTTCCGCCAGCGCCTGGGTGCCTCGCAGGAACTTGTTGCCCGTCGCGGTGCCGACATCGACGGGGAGGCCTTCACGCACTCCCCACTCAACCGCTGCCGCTTCAGCCGGCACCCGGCTCCCGATGCGCGGCACGATCGGGAGTGAGCCGATGCCCTTCGCCGCTTTTACCGCCATGCCTGGCGCGACAATCGACGCCGTGAGACCGAGGCCTTCGCCCACGGCACCCGCGATATCGCCCGTTTCGGCGGCTCGTTCACCGGCCGCCGCCGCGGCAGGCCCGACGAGCGGTGTGAGACCCGCCACGGTATGCCCCGCGGCGGTTAGATAGTCGCCTTGTCGGACGTCCTCGACGGCCTTGCCGAACTGCGCGCCCTGCGCCTTGGCGACATTGACAACAGCCTTCGCCGGATCCCACGCGACCTCGCCGAGACCCGAGAGAATGCCTGCCGGGTTCACGTGCTCCCAGATGCCTGCCGTGAAGCGGTCAAACGTGGTGCCCGCCGGTCGTAACTCTGCCTCAGCGAGCGCCGCCGCGAGCTGCGGCCCTGCCCAGCGATTGAACGTGGCCTCGTCCATGTTGGGCGGGGCACTGGCGAGCACGGCCTGCTTGACCTGCTCGAACTCGGCTTCGCTCAGCGTGCGGCCCTGGCCCATGGCTATTTCTTCCTGTTCAGATAGTCCTGATAGGTCAGGCCCGCGGGTCCGCCAGCATTCGGCGCGGCCTTCGCGTCCTGGTGGCTGACGATGAAGTCCTGCGCTTCCTTGGCCGTGGCGAAGGTCTGCGTGACGCCGTTGAGCGTCACCGAGAAGCCTTCACCTTGCGGCACGCGCCGGCCCGCGAGCCGCTGCTGATGGATATAGTTGTCTTTGTCGCGTTGGAGCGTCTTGATCAGTTGATCGACTTTATAGATCGCAGTGGAGGGTTCATCCCGAAGCGTGGCGAGGATCTTCTTGTATTTCTCCTCGTCCTCTTTGCGCAGCACGCCGCCTTCAAGCAACTTGCCCACGCGTTGACGTTCGCGGTCGATATCCGCCTGCGCTTTGCGTGCGTCGGAGTAGGGATTGAGGGCGGCGAGTCCGGCGATCGGGCCGATATACTGCTCGTTCTTCTTCAGGATTGTCTTGAGATCCTGGAGTGACTCGATCGTGGAATCAGTCTGGGCAATCTGCTTCGCTGCACCCTCCGACAACGGTTTCCCGAAGCCGGTGAAGCCGCGACGCTGGAGATCGCCCGCAATCTTGCCCCGCTCGGTCGGCGTGATCTGATCCCAGAGGCCAGGATTCTCAATCACCGCATCGATGAGGTCGCTCCGGTCGCGATCCGTGCCGGTGCCTTGCGCGAGGCGCTGCCGCGCGATGGCGATCCGCTGCGCGCCTTGCTGCTCGAGCACGGCTTGGTGCGCCGCCGTCTGCGCGCGGCCTGCCGCTTGTCCGGCAAGCTCGGCCTGCTTCTCCGGCGCAATGGTCAACCCCTGGATGCGCGTCATGTTCTCCGGCGAATACGGCCCAATATCATCCAGAATCGCCTGCGGCGTGCCGATCTGTTTAGCCCCGGCGAGCGTGCGGTTCCACATCTGCTCGATCTGCGCGGGTGGAAACGCCGCAAACGATGACAGCGTCGTCGCGATGCCCCGCGCCAAATCGCCCTTCGCATAGGCCTCAAATCCCCGCTTCTGCAGATCGAGGTGTTGCTGTGCGGTCAGGCCCATATTCATGACCTGCTCGACGCGTGCTGGATCGTAGGTCGTGCCGAGGACCTGCGCAGCCTCAGGCGACAGCTTGGCGATGTGGGGCAGGAAGAAGTCCTGACTCGCCTGGTCCTTGATGCCGCCGACCATCTTGAGACCAAAGTCGAAATACTTCGTTTGCAGGTCGTTTTGCTTAATCAACCCATCGAGCGTTTTATTTTTGGTGTCGGCGATATCGCTTTCCAATTTCGCGGCCGCACTCGGATTGAAGATCCGCAGTTGCGGCAAGGCTTTTTCCCAGTCGCCGCCGCTTTCCTGCATGATGCGCCGGAGATCGGCTTGGTCTTTGGCTTCCTGCCGTGCTTTGTCCGCCGCGAGCCGCCGTGTCTCGGTGCGCTCGCGAATATCCTGCACCGTGGCGACGGTCTGCAGGAGCTCGGTCGGCGAGGGGATCTGCGGCCCGCGCAGACCGGCGACGATGCTGGGATCGATGGCCATGACTCACCTCGCGCTTACGACGGAAAGTAGCGGGACCCGCTGAACGGCCCGGTGCCTCCGACGACGCCACTGAACGGCCCGGTGCTGCCGGTGCCGCCGCCGCCCCCGCCGCCCATCATGCGCGACAGCAGGATCATCTGCGCGAGGCTCGAGCCCTGCGCGATCGGGTTCTGCCAGGCATTCGCCCCGCCCACGATGCCCCCGGCCTGCGCGTTGCCGATCTGCGTGAGCAGGTCGCCCGCACTGCGGCCATAGGCCCCGGCGGCCTCGCCGACGCCGGCCGCCGAAGCTTGCCCGAGACCCGCGAGACTGCGGAGCTGATTGAACCGGTTCTGCTGCTCGCCGAAGAGGCGGGCGTAGCGGTTCTGAAACTCGTTGCTCGCATAGTCCTGGGCGTAGCGGTTGAGGCCCTTGAGCGTCCCGCCCGTGAGGAGCGTGCCTTTCGCGGCCGCGCTGCGCTCCAAGGCCTTCAGCCCTTCGCCCAGACGGAACTGATAGCCGGGGTCCATCTCGAGCGCGCCCGGCGTGTAGCCGAGCCGCCACGCGTAGTCGGGGTCGTAGCCGCCGCCCAACGGCCCGCCCGCGCCGAAGTTCGGGACGACCCCAGCGCCGCCCGCGCCGCCGGCCATCCCGCCGAAGAAGCCGGTGCCCCCGCCCTCGGCCTGCGGCGTGAAGGCCGGGACGGGCAGGTTCTGCTGCTGCAGGAACTGGTTGAACGGGACGAACTGGCCGCCCGGGGCGACGACCGAGCGCGACGGGTCGTAGCGGCCGCTCGGCGTGAAGCTGCCCCAGCGCGCCCCGGCCCCGCCGACGTCCGAAATGAGGTCGACCTCGGTGCCGTCGGGCAGGATGATGACGTCGTCGCTGGCCAGGGAATTGTTGGCATGGGTCGCGCGCGCGGCCGGGATGCCCTGCTGTCGCAGGGCGTTCAGGATCTGGTCGACGCTCTGCGAGGTGGCCGGGAGGCCTTGCGCGGCCTGGCGCATGATGGCGTAGGGGTCGGCCCCGCTCGCACCGCCACCGGGAGACGGCGACCCGCCGAGCGTGCCGCCGGCAGAGGATCGGCCCGTCATGCCCGACGCGAGGCGGCGCGCCTCATTTTCTGTCATGCCGGGAATCTGCATCCACTGCTGCATGCGCTGCTGGAGTTCCTGCTCCATCAGCAGGGGGCCTTGCTCCGGGTAACGCACGGTAAACTGCGGCTCCCCAGACGGGACGTAAGGGTTTTGCGTGAACCAGTTCTCCGGCACGGGAGGATCATTAAATCCTGCCTCGGCGCGCGGCACGTCCGCAGCCGTGCGGATGTTATTCCGCCGAATCCAATCAGCTAAGGGACTGTTCTGTATCTCCGGCGGTAAGGCAGTTGGCATGGCTCACACTCTCGTGGCGCCGCGCGCCAGGTAAAAGTCGACCTGATCCGCCGGAACCGCCTGCGTCTGGCCCGTCGGGGCCCGCAGCATGACCGTGCCTCCCGGCGCCCCCCCATACGCGCTCCCGACGGTCGGACTCGTCGTCGGCGTGCCCCCGCTCCCGCGCGCGCCCTGGCCCGCCTTCCAGCGTTGATAGTCTTCGAGCCACTGCGTGGCGTGGGGGTTCTGCTTGTTCTTCCCGCCCGGCCCCCACGGGGCGAGGAGCCGAGCCAGCGCATCCTCGCGCCCCGCCGAGAACGACGCCGGGAAGATGGGCACCTCATCCACGCGCGGATTCACGCGGGACGGGTCCAGCGTGCCCGCGCTCGCAGGGGGCGCCGGCAGGCCGAGGAAGCTCGTCAGCGCGGTCAGCCCCTGCGTGCCCGCGCCGGTATAGGGCGCCAGATCACTGCGGGTCTGCTGGTAGATATCGCGCTGGAGCGCGAGCGCCTCGCGGGCCGATTGCGCCTGGGCTTCGCTGGCCTCGCGGGCCGCGCCCGACTGCTTGGACGCCCCATACAGCGAGGCTGCCGTCGTGGCCCCGCCGAGAATGAGCGGAACGGCTACGCTGGCAGGCATCGGTCACTCTCCTTGCGCGGCCAGACAAAATGTTGTCCCGGCAAAGGCCGCGCGCCGAGCCGGGTCAAGTAATGGGCAATCGTCTCGTTCGGGGCGGCCGTCATCACGCCCCTCAGGTCCGCGTTGGCAATCCACCGTGCCATCGTCGTGAGCAGGAGATGTCCCACACGGCCGCGGCGCCGAGCAGCCGGGGCAATCCAACAACCCTCCACGTGCCAGACCGGCAAGAGCGCCCAGCAGCCGATGATCGCGCCGTCCTCTTCGATGGCGAGGATCCGCGTCGTCTCCGGGGTCAGCAGCGGCCAGACGGCGTCGAGTTCCGTGCCTGCCAAGCGCGGCCATTCCTCGGGCGGCAAGGCGCGGGCGATCATGCCGGCGTCTCCAGCGCGGCCACGCGCGCCGCGAGCGTCGCCGGGCGGATCATCATGACCGCGCCCATCAGTCGACCTCCACGAGCGCGACGGCTTGATTGTTCACAAAACTCCCGCTGCCCGTGATGTAGCTGACGGGCAGCTCAAAATACGTCGTCTGGTCGATCGCCGACCCCGTCATCGTGAATTTGGCGTAGACCGTGTGATCGTTTTTGTCCTGCACGAGGAGCGTGATGCCGACAGGAATGAGGGCCAGACGCCGATAGATGTCGACGCCATCGCTGGTCGTGTAGCGCACGAAAAGCCGGGTCGCCGTCGTATAGGGCGCGCCGGCGTCGATGCGCAGTTGATTGAGCGTGGGCGGCGCGGTCGTCGTGGCCGAGAAGTCGTAGAGCGAGAGCGACGCGCTGCGATGGATCCCGTAGCGTTCCCAGGCGCTGCCGCTACTGCGCTCGACGAGATCGCCTTCGTCGGTGACGCCGTAGAGCGTCCCCGGCGTGACGGCACTTGCGGCCGGCTGCGCGGCGCGCGGCCCGCGCTGGTGCAGCTCGTCCACCGCGTGGTAGGGCACGAAGATCGTCGCGGTCGGGGTCGCCATGGCTAGACCGGGAAGATCACGACTGCCTGCGTCGTGGCGACCGCGGGGGCGGCGAGCCATTTCGCCGTGAAATAGCTGACGGCATCCGTCAGCGTCGTGCCGGTCAGCGCCGCATTGTAGACGGCGATCTCTCCGATGCGCCCATCGAAGGTCACCGTGGAGCTCTGGCCGATGAAGACGTTGTTGGCCACACTGCCCGTGGTCCCGCTCGCGACCGACGTCTCCGCGCCGCCATCGAGCGCCGCATAGAGGGACCCGCTCTCGTGCCGCACCATCAGGACGTGCGGGGCGCCGACACTCACCGCCAGCCGCACATAGTCCTGGGTGCCGTCGTAGTTGTAGGCCAGGATTTTTGGCACGCCGCTCGAGATCCCGATGAACGCCCCCCAGTAGCCGCCGCTGTCGCCGATGAGCGTGTGGGTCTGGTAATTGTCGAGGGTATTGCTCACCGCCTCGGCGTAGAACGCGATGAGCAGCGTGAAGGCCGTCGTCGTGATCAGGGCACTCAGCGCCTGCGCGACATTGGTGTTGTTGGTCAGGACCATCCGCTGCGTGCTGCCAACGCCCGCGAAGTCCAGACAGGGCAGCGGCAGGAGCGGGGTCGCCTGCCGCCAGACCGGCAGGGCATCGCTGCTGAACTGTTTGAAGATCAGATTCGCGCCCTGCTGGTGCTCCCAGACGGCGATCGTGTTGCCATCGACCGGCACGCCGGTATGCGGCCCCCCGCTGACAAACGTCTTCCAGAGCTTCGCGCTCGTGCTGGCATCGTAGTGGCCGGTCAGCGACGTGAGCGGGAGCGCCATGGTCAGGTCGCCTGCACCGTCAAACTGATGAGGACCTTGGTCACGGTCGTCGCCGAATCGACCTTGAAGCCCAGGATATCGCCCGCGCTGATCGACGTCGTCCAGCCCGTCAAGGTCGCATCGCGGCTCTTCGTCGCGCTGCTGAGCGTCGGCTTCGCCGACGCGGTAATCGTGTCCGCCACGGTCGGCGGATAGTTCGCGTAGGTGTCCTTCCAGACATCGATCACGATGCTGCCGCTCGTCACGCTGGCGTCGATCGACAGCACGGTCGCGGCCGTAATCGTCCCGGCGAACGGGACCTCGAGAAAGCCCTTGATGCCGGTCGTAATCGCACTCCCGCCGCCGTCGATGATGAGGCCGACCGCGCCCACCCGCGCCGGGAGGCGCGCGCTCGGGACCGTGCCGCTCGTGAGCTGCGACGCATTGAGCGGCGTGCCGCCCAAGCCTGCGGCGACCAGCGTGCCCGCATCATCGATCGTGACGTTCGAGGCCTGGACCAATTTCCCGGTGGTCCCGTCGAATCGCGTGACCTGATTGTCCACGGCCGACGCCGGCCCCACGACATCGCCGGTCCCGCCCGACCCGGCCGGAATCGACCAGGCCCCGCTGCCGTCCAGATATTGCGTGGCCGTCCCGGAGAGTTTGCGCAGGAGCCCATGCGCGCTCGCACTCGCGTTGAGCGTCGTGACATCGGTGGGCGCGGCGAGCGTGTCGAGCGCGATCGGATCCGACCCGCCGCTCTGGTGCGTCGGGGCGTGCGCCGTTGGCGCCGCACCGGTCCCCGGCCCGCTGTAGGCGTCCCAGGTGGACCCGTTCCAGCGTTCCGTCACGCCTTCGTCGGTGACGAAGTAGAGCGTGCCCACGGTGAGCGGGGGACTGGCGACGGTCGCCTGGTCTGCGCGCGTGCCCCGCCGATGGATGTCGGGAACGGTCGGCATTAGGGGGTCGGCACCCAGCCGACGACGCAGTCGCCCTCCGCGTCAAACAAGATCTCGGGCGACAGCGGATCGCCATTCGTGATCGGCGTCCAGTAGCCCGCCTGATCCACCGTGCTGAAATCGACGCTGAGCGTGGTGCCGGTCATGACGAGGCCCTCGCCCAAGGTAATTTCTTCAATCGGCCCCGCCCCACTCGACCCGCGGCCCAGCAACCGCGGGGACGCGGAGACGTCCTGCAGTTTGTCGTAGGTGATGCTGCCCGGCGCAATCGCGCCCGCGACATCGTCGCTGCCGACCAGCGACAGAAAAAACAGATGCCACGGCTTCGTGACGCGCCCCGTGCGCGCGTCAAGCAGCGGCTGCTGATACGGCGGATAGGGCGGCGGCTTGGCCATCAGTTCGTGCCCGCTTCCAGGTCCAGCCAGGCTTGCACGAGGCTCCACGCGACTGGATCGCTCACCGTCACTTCAAACACCACATCGCGCCCGAGCCCCAGCCGCCGCGCGATGACGCGCTGCGTATAGACGCCGAGACGGCCCGCACTCATGAGCACCGGCTCGCTCCAGGTGTGCCCGCCGTCGCGCGAGAGGCGCAGCATGACCATCGGGTCCTCGCCCTGCCCGGTCGGTCGCCCGACGCCGCGCTCCAGATCCAGCTCGAACTTCTTGTAGAAGGTCCGCAAGTGCTCGTTCGCCAGATGCGGCGCGCGGCGCAGGCGGCGGATCAGCCGTTCCTCCAGATGGTAGGACGCAGGCACCCCCCCGCCCCCGCCCGATCCCACACCATGCATGATCAGCAAGGGACAGGAATCCGGCGGCCCAAAGAGCGCCGTCGGCGTGGCCGTCGCGGTGCCCAAATAGACGCCATCTTGAAAGAGCGTCTGACTCAGCGCCGTGATCACCGTGCCATCAGTGACGCGAATATTCTGGAAGTAGGAGACATTGGTGCTCGGCGGATGCGTCATCACCCAAAAAGAGACCGGGGTATCCAAGGCCCAAGCGAGGCGCGCGGCCGCCAGGGAATTCTGCCCAACGGCATAGGTGCGGAGCACGGCCCCGGCGGCGTTGAAATGCCGCACGACGATATCGGGAACGCTGATCGATTCATACGACGCCAGGAGCGTGCCGTCACTCAGCGCCAGAATGTCGCTGACAAACGTGTTCGGGTAGCCGGCCGTCCAATCGCCAATGAGCGTCTGCGTCTCCAGATTCCACGTCTGAATCGGCAAGCCATACCCCACATCCGGCCCTTGCGCGAAATACAACACCGCATCGCCGGGCCCGGCGCAGAACGCCCCGATGCCCAGACTCGTCACCCCGGTCATCACCTGCGACGCGCCGAAGGTGCCGGCTGCGGAGAGCGTGCGCAGCGTCACGGGGCCGCCGTTCGGATAGGTCGCGACCCAGAAGGTCGTCGCATCGGCATTCCGTTTGACGTGAATATTGGTCGGTTGGACCGCAGACGCGAAGGTCTCGGCAAAATTCAGGTCATAGATCTTCAGAACCTTGTCGGTTTTCTCCCCGAAGCACATCGTCCCGTCCGGCAGCACATCGCCGGCTTCACCCGTCGCGATCCCCGAGACGACATCCAAGACCTGATGACTGGTGGTATGGGAACACGCCGTCAACGGAAAGCCGAAGTGATCACTGTTGATGATGATGCTGCCGCGCAAGATGGGCTGCGGATCGAGCACGGACACGCGCACGCGCACCGTATTCGCGACCGCATCATTGAGGTTGGCTTCGAATTTCAGCCAGTAGTCTTCGCCCGGCACCACTTCCAATTCGGCCGGTTTGTTCTGGGCCGCAATGCCGTTGATCGGACTGATCGACGCGACTTCGTCATACGGTTTGAGCGTCGGTCGATAGCCAGCGGATAGATTGCCGGAAAAGCCCCAGAGACTCATCATCTGGGCGCCCGGTGGCGCGGTGAAGGTATACCAAACGTCATAGTTGACGCCGCCCGCATTGATGTCGGTCTGCGTGACGTCATAGGGAAACGTCGTAATCAGCGTGGCTGTCGCCGCCGTCGTGTTGCTCGGCGGCATCGTTACTCCGCACCGGCCACGATGACGCCATCGGTATACGTGTCGGCGTCCAGGACATACACGGCCGGACTCGCCCGGTCGCCGACCAGATGCTGGTCGAACGCGAACGTGTGGCAGCGCGCCAGATGCGGCGTCCACTCAAGTAACGCCGGGTCCCAGAGCGCGCGCTCGTGCCACGCCTGCGTCGCGACGTCGAACACCCAGGTCGTCTCGGCCTCGGGCAGATACCAGCAGGCAAACGCGTGGCCGCGGTCCTGATAGCTCCACGCAATCGCGTCGTCCATCCTGGGCAGTGCGTGCCACGCCTGTTCGACCGCGTGCGTGGAGATCCGCTGCGGCGTGTAGCCGCGATTGCTGTAGGCGACGCGCGCGCCGCCTTCGTTCTGCCCGTGCCAGAAGAGCGTGTCGTCGATCACCGTCCACCCGAACAGCGACCCGATGCCCTGCTGAATGAACGCGCCGGGAATCGGGGCGAAGGGAAAGTCCGGGTCGCCGATATCGGCCCACACGGTCGTCGTCGAGCTGCCGAGGAGCCACACTTCGCGGTGGAGCGCCACCATCGCGCGGACGATGCCGGTCGTTTGCGAGACCTGCGCGACATCCAGCGGATCCCAGGTCAGGCCGTCCTCGAGCGCGCTGATCTGAAACAGATCGGACTGCGCTTTCAGCGCGAGGAAGTAGCCATCGACAAACGCGCCCATGCTGCAGGGCGTCGCGACGAAGTCCGCGGTCGTGATCTCGCTGAAGAG
>Ga0066905_100000268_pt1 | contig 13060 bp, 15 predicted proteins | sample PanSoiMetaPlot36_FD_67483 | JGI IMG/M metagenome (GOLD analysis project Ga0066905, IMG submission 67483) | Tropical forest soil microbial communities from Panama analyzed to predict greenhouse gas emissions - Panama Soil Plot 36 (version 2) | ecosystem: Environmental > Terrestrial > Soil >... | reverse complement strand
CGAGGCTCGGCTTCGAGACAGACCACAGAACAATTCCGCACGAGGTGGGCTGGATCGGCACGGCGGTCCACCTGGACAAGGGCTGTTATCGCGGCCAGGAGACCGTCGCCCGTGTTCACAACCTGGGCCGGCCGCCCCGACGGCTCGTCTTCCTGCACCTTGACGGCTCCGTAGAGACCCTTCCCATGCCTGGAGCGCCCGTTGAACATGAGGGACGGGAGGTTGGTCGCGTAACTTCCGCGGCCCGTCATTTCGAGCTGGGGCCGATCGCTCTTGCCCTGATCAAGCGGAATGTGCCGGTCGACACGCCGTTGGTTGCCGGAGGAGTCGCTGCAAGCCAGGAGGCTGTCGTATCCCCGGATGTGGGCCTGCACGTCAAGGCCAACCTCAGCAGCTAGCTGCCTCCCGAGAATCCGCCCGCGCGGCGGCCGTGGCCCCGGTGGATGCCGTCCCCGGACATTGGCGGTCGGGGGAGCTCAGACCTCGAGGATGATCGTGACGGGACCGTCGTTGATCAGCGCTACCTGCATCATTGCCCCGAACGTCCCGGTCTCGACTCGAGCACCACGAGCGCGCAGCGCTGCCACCACTGCGTCGACGAGCGGTTCCGCGACCGATCCGGGCGCTGCGGCGGACCAGGAGGGGCGCCGGCCCTTTCTGGTGTCTGCATAGAGTGTGAACTGACTAACGATCAACAGCGGCGCGCCGAGATCGGCACTTGACTGCTCGCCCTCCAGGATCCGCAGTCCCCACAGCTTGTCTGCGAGGCGCTCCGCCTGATCGCGTCCGTCAGAGTGGGTCACCCCGACGAACGCCACCAACCCTGGCTCCTCCAGCTTGCCGATGACCCGGCCGTCGACGGTCACCGATGCCTGCGTCACGCGCTGAACGACCGCCCGCATGGGGGTTCATTCTCCACGTGCCAACGATCCGTGCCACGATGCGGGGCATGCGCACGCTCATCACGGTTGCTCCGACGGGCGCCGAATCCGCGAAGGCCGACGTCCCGAACCTTCCGGTGACAATGGACGAGCTCGTCGATACCGCGAAGGCGTGCGAGAAGTCGGGCGCGGCCATGATCCACGTCCACATCAGGGACGCTGCGGCGCAGCCAACGCTCGATCTCGGCCGCCTAAGGGAAACGGTTGCCGCGCTGCGGCAGGACACCGATCTCGTGGTGCAGCTCTCAACCGGCGGTGCAGTGACAGATCCGCTCGAGAACCGGATCAAGGTTCTTGACGTTGAGCCGGATTCCTGCTCCCTCACGTGCGGGACCGTGAACTTCGGCGACGACGTGTTCATGAACCCGTGGCCGTTCATTGTGGACCTCTACCAGCGGACTAAGGAGCGCGAGGTCGTGCCCGAGTTCGAACTTTTCGATCTCGGCCACGTCGCGGCATTGAACCGGCTGCTGGACAAGTACGGGCCTCCGTACGGCGGCAAGATCCATTGTGATCTGGTGATGGGTGTGCCCGGCGGGATGCCGGGAACGGCGGACGCCGTGGTCGCCGCGGTCAACGCATTGCCGCAGGGGGCGAGCTGGTCGGCCACCGGGGTGGGCAGGACAAGCCTGCCCGTGGCTTTCGCCGCGCTGGCGAAGGGCGGTCACCTCCGGGTTGGCATGGAGGACACGCTTACCTTCGCCAAGGGCCGGCCAGTGCGGGACAACGCCGAGCTGGTCGAACGCGCCGCTCAGCTAGCGACCATCGCGCAGCGGCCGCCGATGACAGGCGACGAGGCCAGGACAATGCTCAACGTGAAACCGCGCTGATGGGAGAGCGGGTGACACGAGGTGAGTGAACCGATAGCTGGAGGACGCCGGAGACTCGATCGGGTGCTGGCGCCCGGTTACCTCGACGGTCTTGACGCCCTCGCGCTGGAGGAGGTCCGTGCCCTCCGCCAGGACGCCGAGCAGGAGGAGACCGATCTCTCCTACCTGCGCCGCCTCCTGCAGGGCCGGATCGACATCCTCCGCGCGGAGCTGGACCGCCGCCTCGGGAGCAGCTGTCAAGGCCGCGTCGTGGACCAGCTCGCCGAGATACTCACCGACCAGCCGTCTGAACGGCCTCCGCTCGGTCGTCATCTCTCTATCGAGCCGTCGCGAGTGGGCGAGTACAGGCGCGGCCTGGAACGGATGATCGCCGATGTTCATCTCTCGGACGTGACGGCGCGTAGCGAGGCCGAGATCCGCAGTGCCCTGGAGTTGTTAAGCGGCTGTGAGCGCTCGGTCTCTCGCGACAGACACGCCGTTCAGCGGATCGCGGATGCATGTCGGTCAGAGGTTGCCCGTCGCTACCGGACCGGCGAGGCGCAAGTCACGGACCTCCTGACGAGGCAGGCCGAGACCGGCTAGGTAGTACCAGGAAGGCATCGGAGCGCGGCCGTTACTGTGCCGATTATGGATACCTCGCCCGTCATCGCTGAGGTCGTCAGATCCGGCTTTATCGAAAGCCGGCACCGCGGCAGTGCAGTCGTCATCGGCTCCGACGGCTTGCCAGAGGTCACCATAGGAGACGTCACGTCCCCCATGTCGCCGCGGTCGTCCAACAAGCCGATGCAAGCGGTCGGCGTGCTGCGTTGTGGGCTCGACCTTGGTGGAGAGCTGCTGGCACTGGCGTCGGCCAGCCACGCCGGGGACGCACTGCACCGCAACAGCGTGCACAAGATTCTTGCCATTGCGGGGCTGGACGAGACTGCCTTGCGCAACCCTGCAACGCTCCCGCTCGACGACCGTGTTGCGCAGGACTACCTTCGCGCCGGCGGCCAGCCATCGGTCGTCGTGCAGAACTGCTCAGGACAGCACGCGGCGATGCTGGCGGCCTGTACGACGAACGGCTGGCCCACGGAGTCGTACCTCGAGGGGAACCATCCGCTCCAGGTTGCCGTGGCCGACGCTATTGCAGACCTTGCCGGCGAGCCCATCGCAGCCACGCTCGTCGACGGTTGTGGATTGCCGCTGTTCGCTTTTGGCCTTACCGGCTTGGCGCGGGCGTACCAGGCATTGGTCGTCGCAGAACCCGGCTCGTTGCCGCGGCGGGTCGCTGACGCGATGCGGGCACATCCCGAATTCGTCGCCGGTGACGGGATGCTCGTCACCGAGCTGATGCGGGCGGTGCCGGGACTGCTGGTCAAGAGCGGAGCTGAAGGCGTCATGGCGTTCGCGCTGCCTGATGGGCGAGCTGCGGCGATCAAGGTGGAGGATGGCTCCGGCCGCTCGACAGCGCCGCTCACCGGCGTACTGCTCGACTACCTTGGCTGTGACCAGCCGGGTCTCGCTGAGCTGACTCGGGTGCCAGTCCACGGGGTCGACGAGGAGGTCGGCGAAGTCCGGCCAAGTAGCACCGTTGTCGCTGCACTCGCCGAGGCGACCGCCTGAAGCATCCGCCGGTCGAACAAGGTGCTAGCTGTTGGCGCACGTCTGCTTGCAATTGTTAGCGGGACCAGGCAGACTGGCGCCATGGCGACGTTCAAGGTTGGATCCCTTGGCGACTACCTTCGCGAGCAGCGGCGGATCGCACAGCTCTCGATCAGGCAGCTCGCGGACGCCGCTGGTGTCTCCAACCCCTATCTGAGCCAGATCGAGCGCGGCCTGCGCAAGCCGTCGGCTGAGATTCTCCAGCAGATCGCGAAGGGCTTGCGGATCTCCGCAGAGACCCTTTATGTACGCGCGGGCATCCTCGACGAGCGTGATGGCGGCCTCGAGGTCACAGCGGCGATCCTGGCCGACGGCTCGATCAACGAACGTCAGAAGCAAGTGCTCGTGGATATCTACGAGGCGTTCCGCAAGGAGAACGGTGTCGCTGAGACGGCAGCCGCCTCGGTGGATGACCACGACCAGGACACCGGACCACGCACGAGTTCCACCCCTCGGAAGGACGATCATGTCGTTGAAGAATGACGCAAAACAAAACCTTGACAAGATCACTGACAGCCAGGCGTTCCAGCTATTCGCCGGCGTCGGGGATCTGGCCGCCGAGAAGCTGCGTGTCGCGCAGGCGAAGCTGGCGGGCATCGACGTACAAGCCAAGCTCGCGGAGGTCCCACAGCGGCTGGCGCGGGCACAGGAGGCTGCTCAGGCGAAGGTCGCGGAGGTACCCGACAGACTCGCCGCGATGAAGGCGGAGCCCAAGGCTGTCCAGGACGCGGCAAAGCGCATCCCAGAGCGTGCTCAGGACCTCGCTCTGCTGCTTGCCGGCAAGGCTGTCCAGACCTACGCGGAGCTAGCCGAGCGCGGCAGGATCGTGCTCGAGCGTCAGCGTGGTGCCGCCCGCTCAGATGCTCCCGTGTCGATCCTCGAGCCCGTCGAGCCGAGCGCCACGTCCGTGACGCCGGAAGCGCCCAAGCCACCTACGGCTACCACAGGCAAGTCGACCGCGGCTGCGAAAGCGCCGGCGAAGAAGGCCGCAGCGAAGAAGCCAAGCACTGGCCCCACCAAGTCCGAGTAGTCCTCAGAAATCGGACGGCGGCCTAGGAATCGACCCCGGAGCTTCGAGCAGAGCCCGGGGTCGATTGCTGCCCGGATCGCGACAACAGCCAGAGGGCGGACTGTCCGGCAGCGCGCTCTTCGCTTATTCGAGGTACGGCGAGGCAGACTAGTGTCCCGTTACCGAGGTCCTTTGATGGATGCCGAGCGAGAAACGCGCCCAGTGTGTACCTGCGGGGTCCCAGCGGAAACGTGGGGCAGCGCGGAGCGTTTGCGTGGGGTGCGTTCGGCGGGGACCGGGCACACGCAAAGGGACTTCATTAGCGGACACTAGAGTCCACGTCAGTCTGGAATAGGAAGGCGAGCGAGGCAGGATGCTGCTCAACGGTTTGAACGGTTTGCTCGGCATCATCACACTCGGTGTGCTCTGCCTCCACGTGTTCGCCTTGGTCGATGCGGGAATCCGACCCGCCCAGGTTTTCCCCGCCGCAGAGAAGCAGACCAAGCAGTTCTGGCTGATCATTCTCGGCCTCGCCACAGCGTGGCAGCTCTTCTTCGGCCTCTTCAATGGGCTGTTCATCGGGATCATCGGCGTCATCGCGGTCATCGTCTACATCGTCGACGTGCGCCCGGCCGTGCGGTCGCTGGGCCGGGGCGGACGTAGCCAGGGGCCGTACGGACCCTGGTAGCCAGCCATTGCCGGTACCGGCGGCGCCGGTCGTTGATTGGCGCGCACCGGCCGAGGAGGGTGTGATGGATCAGTACGGCCGTACCGACCGGCTGGAGCTAGCCGACCAGACGATGCGGGACTGGGACGCCATCGTCCTCGACGCATCCGCGGACGGCATCGTGCTCGACCGTTCTGCGTTCTATCCGGGCGGTGGCGGACAGCCGCCGGATCACGGCGTGTTGCTCTGGGGCGGCGTACAAACCCGGATCGATGGGGTGCGCAAGGGCGGCGATCTCTACCTGATCCCGCGCGAGGGCGACCCGCTCCCGCCGAGCGGAACCGCGGTCCGCGGGGCTGTCGAGGAAAGTCGGCGGACGGCGCTCATGCGGACGCACTCCGCGCTTCACCTGCTCGGCGGCGTGGTCTTCCGCGACTTTGGCGCCCTGGTCACGGGGGGCAACATGGAGCCGCTCGAGGCACGGATGGACTTCAACCTTCCCGAGGTCCCGGCAGGCTTCAAGGAGCACGTCGCCGAGGCGTGTGCGAAGGAAGTCGCGGCGGATCGGGCGATCATGATCGAGAACCTGCCCCGCGAGCAGGCCTTCGCGATTCCTGACATCATCCGTACTGCAACGAACCTGCTGCCGCCCGACATCGAGATCGTCCGCATCGTCGACATCGTTGGTCTGGACACGCAAGCCGATGGCGGCACCCATGTGCGCTCGACCCGCCACATCGGCGGCATCGAGATCGCGAAGGTCGAGAACAAAGGCAAGGGGTTCCGCCGGGTCCGCATCCGGCTGTCGGACTGACGCGACGTCGGGACCGTCGTACGTTCCTCGGTCGGTTACTCGTCGTCCGCCATGGCTGCCGCGAACGCTTCGTATACCGGTTCGCTGAAGAGAACGAAGCGGACCTCCGTCACGGCCGTCCCAGTGGACCGCACCGTCTCCACGGCGATCCGTGCCGCGTCGTCGATCGGCCAGCCGTAAATGCCCGCAGAAACGGCGGGAAACGCTATGGTCCGCGCTCCGAGCTCGTCGGCCACCCGCAGCGATTCCCGGTACGCAGAGGAGAGCGCGGCCGAGCGGTCCTCCGACTGGGCGTAGACCGGACCAACCGTGTGGATGACCCATCGAGCGGCCAGCTCGCCTGCTGTCGTCGCGACCGCCTGCCCTGTCGGCAGACCGTCTCCATACTGCCCTCGCCGCAGCTCCCGGCACTCGGCCAGGATCGTCGGACCGCCTCGACGGTGTATCGCGCCGTCAACGCCCCCACCCCCGAGCAGGCTGGAGTTCGCGGCGTTGACGATCGCGTCGACCCTCTGTTCGGTGATGTCACCAAGGACGAGGCGGATCTCCATCGCTGCCTCCATTATCGCGAGCTCTGCCTTCTTCGGCGATCGGGATGGCTGTCTGCCAGCTCGGCCGCTGGGTGTCGAGATGATTTTGTGATGAAAGCCGGGAAACGCCCAAAGCTCGATATTGCGTCTCCAGGGTGTCGAAAGATCTCGCCAGGCGACAATGGGCGCCGCCGGGATCACCAGTGGTGAGGCTCGCGTGATGGATGCCGTCGCGCGGGCCTCCGCCAACACCGGTACTCAGGAGGTGCTCGTGCCCAGGTCCCGCGTGTTCCTGTGCACCATCGGGCTGCTGGCCATTGCCGCCACGGCTGGATGTCGCCTCGACGAGGCGGCGGGCTCTTCGCGTCCGGCCCCGACCGTTTCGGCGACGGCGCCCGCAATCGGTGCGAGCACCAGCGAGCCCGCAATCGAGCCAAACTCGACGCCGACATCGACGCCGCCGCCACCGACGAAGACGACGACCAAACCCAAGCCAAAGGCGATGCTCGAGCGGGGTGACTCTGGTACGGCAGTGCGCGAACTGCAAGCGCGGCTGCGCAAGGTCCGGGTCTTCAGCGCATCCGTGACTGGATTCTTCGGCCCCGTGACCCAGCGTGCCGTCAGGGCCTTCCAGAAGAAGTACGACCTCGAGCAGACCGGCGCGGTCGACCGCGCAACATGGTCCAAGCTCGTGAAGGTCAGCGGAGTGATCACGCGTTCTGAGATGTTCCCCGCGCCACCGGCGACTGGAGCGCTGGACCCGCAGTGCAAGGTCGGCCGGGTCATCTGCATCGACAAGACTGCCCGTCGGGTCCGCTGGGTCGTCGACGGTACGGTGCAGTTCACTCTCGACGCGAGATTTGGCAGCGAGTTCACGCCGACCCGGGAGGGCAGGTTTCAGATCGTCTGGAAGGACCGCGATCATGTCTCGGCGCTCTATCACACGAGCATGCCGTTCGCGATGTTCTTCAACGGCGGTCAGGCCGTGCACTACTCGCCCGACTTCGCCGCGCGTGGCTATGCCGGCGCGTCCCACGGCTGCGTCAACACCAGGAGTTGGGGCCTCACCGAGCGCCTCTTCGACGAGACCCGGATCGGTGACGCCGTCGTCGTCTACCGCAGCTGAGATCACCTCAGGTTCCTGTCTCCACGGACGCTCACATCCCCTGCAGTTTGGCCAAGTCAACACTGGGCAAGGCGCTCGACCACGCGCTGACTTCGATGATGTCGTCGCCGCCGCCTCGCCGCTCACCATGGACGAGTTGCGTCCAGTGGGCTCGGCTCCACGCGGTGAATGAAGTACTTCGCCCGCCGCGACGGAGTGATCTATAGACACGCCCATCCCGCAGGTGCCGGTTTCGTACCTGCGCCGAATGGCGGCATCGGCGGCCGAGCTAGTCCGCTGTGCGGTGGACCTTGTATGGCGCGGCCTGCGCTAGTGGTTTCACTACGAGCAGGTCGATGTCGACGTGCGCAGGCCGGCTCACGCACCAGCCGACGCAGTCGGCGATATCGTCCGCAGTCAGTGGCGCCTCCACGCCCGCATAAACGGCCGCCGCCCGGGCCGCGTCGCCGCCGAAGCGGATGAGGGCGAACTCGTCCGTCTTGACCATCCCTGGAGCGATCTCCGTGATCCGTACCGGCTCGCCAACCAGCTCCAGCCGAAGCGTCTCGGCCACGGCCGCAATCGCATGCTTGGCGGCTGTGTAGCCGCCGCCGCCCTCGTACACAACGCGCCCCGCGATCGAGCCCATGAGCACGATGTGGCCTCGGCCACTGGCCACGAGGGCTGGCAGCAGCGCCTTCGTCATCCGGACGGTGCCGAGCACGTTCACCTCGTACATCGCTTGCCAGTCGCCGATATCGGCCGATCCCACCGGGTCCAGGCCGAATGCTCCGCCCGCGTTGTTCACGAGCACGGCGCATGAGGGGACCTGTGCCGCGAATGCGGCAACCGAGATGTCCGAGGTCACATCCAGCGGGATCGCTGTGCCGCCGGTCTCAGCAGCGAGGCTTCTGATCCTGTCCTCCCGCCGGGCGCCGACGATCACCGTGAAACCGTCAGCGGCCAATCGACGGGCGGTGGCCGCACCGATGCCGCTGCTGGCGCCGGTGACGACGGCGACCGGCTTGCTCGGTGCACCGATCGGTGACGGGTCGGGCGGCTGGTCGGAGCGCCGCGCCGCGCCGTCCGTGGAGTTCGTCACAGGACGAGATCGTGCCAGACCGGGAATTCAGGAAGATCCCAGGGGGTTTATATGCACCGGCATAAGTTGTGTCTGCCTGGTAATTACAGTGCGGAGGCGGCAACGGACCGGTCACAGCGAGGGACCGGCTCGATGAGCAAACGCCCTAGGGTCTGTGGTGGTCTGACCGCCGAGGCTCGAGTGGACCGAAGTACCGGAGGTATTCGAGTGACAGTGCTGCCCGTTCGCCGCGACGCGCCGCGGCGGGTTGCCGTGCTCTCCGTCCACACCTCACCCCTCGATCAGCCGGGCACCGGCGACGCCGGCGGCATGAACGTCTACATCGTCGAGCTCGCCAAACGAATGGCTGCCGCGGGGACCGAGGTGGAGATATTCACCCGGGCGACCAGTGGAGATCTCCCCCCAGTCGTGGAGATGGCGCCCGGTGTGGTTGTCCGGCACATCACCGCCGGGCCGTACGGGGGGCTCGCCAAGGAGGATCTCCCCGGTCAATTGTGCGCTTTCACCTCGGGTGTCCTCCGTGCCGAAGCCCGCAACGACCTTGGTTACTACGACCTTGTTCACTCCCATTATTGGTTGTCGGGCCACGTCGGCTGGCTCGCCAAAGAGCGGTGGGGAGTTCCCCTCGTCCACTCCATGCACACCATGGCCAAGGTCAAGAACGCACTACTTGCCGAGGACGACATCCCGGAACCCGATGCCCGAGTGATCGGCGAGGCACAGGTCGTCACGGTCGCAGAGCGGTTGATCGCAAACACCGCAGATGAGGCGCGGGAGCTGGTCACCCTCTATGGGGCGGACCCAGGACGGGTGGAAGTCGTGCATCCGGGTGTGGACCTCGATGTTTTCAGACCGACCGATGCCAGTGCTGCCCGAGCCAGGCTCGGGCTGCCCGCGGACGGCGTCGTCTTGCTGTTTGTCGGCCGCATCCAGCCACTCAAGGCTCCCGACCTGCTGCTGCGAGCAGCGACCAGAATGATCGAGGCCGAACCGTCACTGCGGGAGCGGCTCGTGGTCGCGATCGTCGGCAGCCCGAGTGGATCGGGCCTTGCGGCGCCCGAGCATCTGCACAAGCTTGCCGCAACGCTGGGGATCGCCGACCTCGTCCGCTTCGAACGGCCCGTGCCGCAGCGCGATCTCGCCGATTGGTATCGCGCGGCAACGGTGACGGTGGTGCCGTCATACAGCGAATCCTTCGGGCTCGTCGCACTCGAGTCCCAGGCCTGCGGCACACCGGTCGTCGGTGCAGCAGTGGGCGGCTTGCGCACCGCGGTGGCCGATGGTCGCTCGGGTGTTCTCATCGACGGGCACAACCCAGAGAGCTACGCCGACGTGATCCGGCGGATCGCGATCGAGCCGCGGCTGCGGGCGCACCTGGCTCGCGGCGCGGGCGACCATGCCGTACGGTTCGGCTGGTCGGCATCGGCTGCGACCTTGCTTGATGTCTATGGCAAGGCGATAGCCGAGAGCCGGCTCACGGAACTCGAGGGCGAACTGGTTGGGTGATGGAGCAGGCTGAGCGCCGCGCGGGCAGGACAGGCGGCCCAGGTGAGCCGGCGTCTCCCGGCGATACCGCAGCCGTGTTGCGGCGGGCGTTGATCGAGGCCGCGGTGACCTACGAGGAACCGGCCGAGGGCACCTTCGTCGCGACTCTTCCCGGTGTACGGAAGTTGAGCACCACCTGTTCGCTCGTCGTCGGCACGCATTCCCTGTCCGTGAACGCGTTCGTCGCCCGCCGGCCCGACGAGAACCACGAGGCCGTCTATCGCTGGCTACTCGAACGCAACGCAAGGGCCCCCGGCATTGCGTTCGCACTCGATCGGCTCGGTGACGTCTACCTGGTCGGGCGAATCCCGCTCGAGGAGGTGACTGCCGGGGCCGTGGACCGCATCCTCGGCGCCGTGCTCGATGAAGCAGATAGCGCATTCAACACGATCCTCGAACTCGGGTTCGCCTCGGCGATCCGCAAGGAGTGGGCGTGGCGGCGCAGCCGCGGCGAGTCGACCGCGAACCTCGAGGCCTTCAAACACCTCGCGGACTAGTCGTCGCGCCGCCGATACGCTCGAGACATGCCTGCGCCGACCGTGTCTGCCGAGGGAACACCGAGCGCCGCGCCGGTCCCGTACACACTCGTTCTCCTTCGCCACGGCGAGAGCGAGTGGAACGCTAAGAACCTGTTCACCGGGTGGGTGGACGTAGATTTGTCGGCAAGGGGGGAGGCCGAGGCCGCGCGCGGCGGCGATCTCCTGACCGAACGAGGCCTGCTCCCCGATGTGGTACACACGTCGGTGCTGCGCCGTGCGACGAGGACTGCGGATATCACGCTGAACGGATGTGACCGCCACTGGATCCCGGTGCGTCGATCATGGCGTCTCAACGAGCGGCACTACGGTGCTCTCCAGGGCAAGAACAAAGCACAGACGTTGGAGAAGTTCGGCGAGGAGCAGTTCATGCTCTGGCGGCGCTCCTACGATGTTCCGCCTCCTGTCCTGCCAGAGGACGATGAGTTCTCGCAGTTCTTCGATCCGAAGTACGCCGACCTTCCGCCAGACGCCCGGCCAAGGACCGAATGTCTCGCCGACGTCGTGCGGCGAATGCTCCCCTACTGGTATGACGGGATCGTCCCCGACCTACTTGCCCGCCGCGTCGTGCTCGTCGCCGCCCACGGCAACTCGCTGCGGGCACTGGTGAAGCATCTCGACGGGATATCCGATGCTGCCATCGCAGGTCGAAACATTCCGACGGGCATCCCACTCTTGTACGAGCTGGACGCGGACATGCGCCCGCTCCGGCTGGGTGGGGAGTATCTCGATCCGGCCGCCGCGGCCGACGCGATCGACGCTGTGAAGAACCAGGGGCGCTAGCTCCCAGCGCCCGTTAGCTGCGCTGGCGAGTCTGTCGGATGGCGGCTCGGGCGGCCGCTGCCTCCTGCTCGGGTGTCGCATATTCGCCGGTTGCCAGGAAGACGACTCGACGAGCGACCGACACCGCGTGATCCGCGAAGCGCTCGTAATAGCGGCCGCAGAGGGCGACATCGACGGCGGTCTCGACGCCGTACGGCCAGTCCTTCCTGAGCATCTGGCGGAACAAGTCCCGGTGCAGCCGGTCCATCTCGTCATCGTCGCTCTCGAACTCGAGCGCGGCGGCGACATCCTTCGACGCGATCACACTGCCTGCCTTGGCCACGATCCGCTCCGCCACCTGACCCATCTGCAGGATCGTCGCGCGCAGCTCGGGCGGGATTGCGGAGGATGGGTAGCGCAGCCGCGCGATCTTCGCCACATGCAGGGCCCCGTCACCCATCCGTTCCAGGTCTGCGCTCATCCGCAGACTGGCGACGATCGTGCGCAGGTCAGTGGCGACCGGCTGCTGGCGGGCGAGCAGGTCGAGTGCTCGGACCTCTAGGTCGTGCCGGAGATCGTCGACCTGATCGTCGGCCTCGATCACCGACTCGGCAAGCTTGAGATCGCCGTCGAGCAGTGCGGTGGTCGCCCTGGCCATCGCCGAGCCTGCCAGCCGGGTCATCTCGACCAGCTGCTTGCCGATCGCGTCGAGCTCCTCGTGAAAAAGATCACGCATGGAAGTCCCCAAGGTCTTCAGGATGGTCGGGCTGAGCGGACAGTTCCCTCATCCTTCATCATGATGCGCGCCATCGATGGTGGAGGGCGACCGGGCTGGCCTGGGCCCGCCTGAGAGTAGAGCGTAGGGGCGACCGGGCGACGCCGGTTCAGGTGAAGCGAGACCATACGGAAGGTGAACATCCTCGGAGAATTCGCCATCCGGGACACCGTCGAAACACCGCCGCGGCCTGACCGCCTACGATCGAGACCGTGGACCCGGTTGTCGCCGCCGGTGTAGTAGCCGCAATCGCAGGTGTCCTCACCGGGTTCGCGGTCGGCCTCGCGTTCCGCTTCTCCCAGCACGAACGGGCAACCACACCGCTTCCCGAGCCGGTCCTGCCGGCCGGGGTCGGTCAGGTTCTCTCCATCCTTCGGTCGTCGGCAGTTGTCCTGGACGAACGCGACGCGGTGGTCAAGGCAAGCCCTGCCGCGCATGCGCTCGGCCTGGTATCCGGGGACCGGCTCAAGGTAAGCACACTGCTGCGCCTTGCCCGTCAGGTCCGCCGGGACGGCGAGATCAGAGAGGCCGAGCTCGACATCCCCCGCGGTCGCCTCGGTGATCAGCGGCTCAGGGTCTCATCCCGGGTCGCACCGCTCGGCGCTCGGCTGGTGTTGGTCCTCGTCGAGGACCGTACCGAGGCTCGCAAGATCGAGGCGGTTCGCCGCGACTTCGTCGCGAACGTCAGCCACGAGCTCAAGACTCCCGTGGGCGCGCTCGCCTTGCTCGCGGAGGCAATCCAGTCGGCGTCTGAGGACCCGGAGGCGGTGCGCCGATTCGCCGATCGGATGACGGCCGAG
>Ga0066905_100000267_pt1 | contig 13069 bp, 12 predicted proteins | sample PanSoiMetaPlot36_FD_67483 | JGI IMG/M metagenome (GOLD analysis project Ga0066905, IMG submission 67483) | Tropical forest soil microbial communities from Panama analyzed to predict greenhouse gas emissions - Panama Soil Plot 36 (version 2) | ecosystem: Environmental > Terrestrial > Soil >... | reverse complement strand
CCGAGCCGGCGAGCGGCGCCGACCAGCGCGAGCGCCGCCTCGGGCCCGGGACAGGTGATCTCTAGCGCGGCCGAACGGCCCGGCTCGGTGAGCGAGCCGTGCACCAGGAACGCCCCGCGCCAGGCAGCAGCGGCGTCGCAGCTCGCCCCGGTCACGACCGCCGGCGGAAGTCCGCGCACCGGGCGGCCGTGGCTGTCGACCAGCCCGGTCTGCCTGGCCAGCACGTCGCCGTCCTGGGCGACTCTGATCACCCAGCGGCTGTGCCGGCGTAGCCCGCCGGGCGCGATGACGGCGACCTCGCAGTTGTGCCCGAACACCTCGGCGATGTCCTTGCGCAACCGGCGCGCGGTCGCTCCGGCGTCGAGTTCGGCCTCCACGACGAGCTTCGCCGACACGATGTGCAGCGCATTAGCGAACCGCAGCAGCGAGGAGACCTCGGCCTTGCGGCAGCACGGCTTGGTCACGGAGAGCCTGGCCAGCTCGTCCTTCACGGATGCGGTCATGGCCATGGGTCGATCCTGCCATGGTTGAACACCTGCTCGTAGGCAACTGCGAGCCGCTGTGGGTCGTGCTTGGGTGACCCGTCCGCGGCGGCAACCGGGGCAAGTACGACTTCGGCCCCCAAAACCGTGCACGCCTCTCGGAGCGCGATCCCATCGGCGACGGCGCCGGAGTCGGCCAGCACCGTGTCGATCCGCAATCCTGGGGCATGGGCGGCCAGCACTTCGAGGTGTCGCTGCGGCGAGAACCCGGCGGTCTCTCCCGGCTGCGCCACCAGGTTCAGGGCGACCAGCCGGCGCGCCTTGGTCTCGGTGAGCGCCGCGGCCAACTCCGGCACCAACAGGTGCGGCAGCACGCTGGTGTACCAGGAGCCCGGGCCGAGCACGATCCAGTCGGCCGCCTTGATCGCCTGGAGCGCCTCCGGACAGGCCGGCGGGTCGGCCGGTACCAGGCCGATCTCCTTGACCTCACCCGGGGCGACGGCCACCTGCGCCTGACCGCGTACGGTCGTCAGTCCGCCGTCCTCAGCCACCGCCGGGTCGGCTCCAACGGCGTTGGACCCCAGATCCACGGTGGCGACGATCTCAAGTGGTACAGACGCCATCGGCAGCACCCGGCCGCGGGCGCCTAGCAACCGGCCCAGCCAGTCGAGGCCGGCCACGGTGTCGCCGAGCCGCTCCCACAGCGCCACGATGAGCAGGTTGCCGACCGCGTGACCGCTCAGCTCGCCGGACCGGAATCGGTGCTGGACGACCTCGCTCCAGGTTTGGCCCCACTCATCGTCGCCGCAGAGCGCGGCCAGCGCCATCCGCAGATCCCCGGGCGGCAGCACGCCCAGGTCGCGGCGCAGCCGGCCGGACGACCCACCGTCGTCGGCCACCGTGACGATCGCGGTGAGTTCGTCGGTTACCCGGCGCAGGGCGGACAGCGACGCGGCCAGGCCGTGCCCACCGCCGAGCGCCACCACTCGATGGCTCACTCGCGCTCCAGGTCGCGGTGGACGACTCGCGCCGGCTGCCCCGGGCGGCTCACTCGCGCTCCATGTCGCGGTGGACGACTCGAACCTCCATACCGCCGGTGGCGGTGAGCAGCTCGGCCAGCCGGTCGGCGATCGCGACCGAGCGGTGCTTGCCGCCGGTGCAGCCGATCGCGATGGTGGCGTAGCGCTTGCCCTCGCGCAGGTAGCCGGCGGCGATGGTGCGCACCAAATCGGCGTAGCGTGCCACGGTCTCCTCCGCGCCCGGCTGCCCGAGCACGTACGCGCGGACATCCGGATCCTGGCCGGTATGCGGGCGCAGCTCGGGTACCCAGTGCGGGTTGGGCAGGAACCGGCAGTCCAGCACCAGGTCCGCGTCGACCGGAAGGCCGTGCTTGTATCCGAAGGACACCACCGTCGCGCGCAGCGCCTCGGGCAGCTCCGGACCGAACGCCGCATCGATTTTGGAGCGCAGCTCGTGCACGTTGGTGTTGGTGGTGTCGAGGACGATGTCGGACTCGTTGCGCAGCTCGCGCAACAGTTCCCGCTCGCGCAGGATCCCGTCGACCACGCGTCCGGTCGCTTGCAGCGGATGCGGCCGCCGGACGCTGTCGAACCGCTGGACGAGCGCGCTGTCGGACGCGTCGAGGAACAGGATCCGGGCCGACGTGCCCCGCTCATCCAGCGTGTCGAGCGTGCTCTGCAGCGCGTCGAAGAACGAGCGGCCGCGCACATCCACCACTACCGCGACGCGGGCCACCGCGCCCTGCGACTTGGCGGCGAGCTCGACCATCGGCAGGATCAGCGCCGGCGGCAGGTTGTCGATCACGAACCATCCAAGATCCTCTAGGGCGTCCGCGGCCGTGGACCGGCCGGCGCCCGACATCCCGGAGATGATGACCAGCTCGGGCGCCGGTTTTGTGGTCGCCGGCACGCCGGTCCCGACCGGTATCGCCTCGCTCACGTGGCCAAGGTTAGGCCGTGCCGAGTCGGAGCGGACGGCGGCCGGCCACGGTGGTGGCGATCTCGGCTACCCGGGCATCGGCCGTGCCGAGGCCGGACCGGCTGGCGGCCGGGCCGCGGGGGATGGCGATCTCTCCGCTACCCGGCCGGTTCGTCGAGCAGTTCGCCGGTTGCGGTGTTGATCGCCGGCGCCGGCGCCGGGCCGGCGGCAAGCGCCGCCACGATCGCCTCGGCCGTACGCTGACCAATGCCCGGCACCTCCGTGACCTGCGCCACGGACGCGGCCTTCAGCTTGCGCAGCGAACCGAATCTGGCCAGCAGCGCCTTGCGCCTGACCTCGCCGAGCCCGGGCACCCCGTCCAACGCGCTGATCGTCATCGAGCGGGACCGCTTCTGCCGATGGAACGCGATCGCGAACCGGTGCGCTTCGTCGCGCACCCGCTGCAGCAGGTACAGGCCCTCGGACGCCCGGGCCAGGATGACCGGCTCGGTCTCGCCAGGTAGCCAGACCTCCTCGAGCCGCTTGGCCAGGCCGCACAGCGCGACGTCCTCGATGCCCAGCTCCTCCAGAGCCCGCTGCGCGGCCGCCACCTGCGGGGCACCGCCGTCGACGACCACGAGGTTCGGTGGGTAGGCGAACTTGCGGGGCCGGCCGTCGCGCGGCTCGACCGGCCGGCCGCGGGCGTCGGTTACGTCGCCGGGATCCGCGTGGCGCTGGGTCTCCGCCGCCGCCGCGCCTTCGGACAGCGCGTCACCGGCGCCGGTGCCGACGTCCGCCAGCGCCCCGATCGCCTCCTGCTCCTCCAGGTAACGGCGGAAGCGGCGGGAGATGACCTCGTGAATCGCGGCCACGTCGTTCTGACCGTCGATGCCGCGGATCGCGAACCGGCGGTACTCGCTCTTGCGCGCCAGCCCGTCCTCGAACACCACCATCGACGCGACCACATCGGTGCCCTGCAGGTTGGACACATCGAAGCACTCGATCCGCAGCGGTGCCGACTCCAGGCCGAGCGCGTCCTGGATCTCCTGCAGGGCCACGCTGCGGGTGGTGAGATCCGCCGCCCGCTTGGTCTTGTGCTGAGCCAGCGACTCACCGGCATTGCGCGACACGGTCTCCAGCAACGCGCGCTTGTCGCCACGGCGTGGCACTCGCAGGTGCACCCGGGATCCGCGCCGACCGGACAACCACTCGGTCAGCGGGTCGACGGCCGTCGGCAGCGCCGGCACCAGCACCTCGCGCGGCACCGCCTCTCCGGACTCCTCGCCGTAGAACTGCTGCACGAAGTGCTCGACCAGGCCGCCCGTGCTCGTCTCCTCCACCTTGTCGACGACGAAACCGCGCTGGCCCCGGACCCGGCCACCGCGCACGTGGAAAACCTGGAACGCGGCCTCGAGCGGGTCCTCGGCACATCCGATCACGTCCGCGTCGGTCCCGTCACCGAGCACGACCGCGTTGCGCTCCAGCGCCCGGTGCAGTGCGGCGATGTCGTCGCGCAGCCTGGCCGCCCGCTCGTACTCCAGGCTGTCGGCCGCGGCCTGCATCTCCTTCTGCAGCCGCCGCACGTAGGTGGCGGTTTGGCCGGACATGAAGTCGCAGAAGTCCTCGACGATGCGGCGGTGCTCAGCGGCATCGACCCGGCCCACGCATGGTGCCGAGCACTTGCCGATATATCCGAGCAGGCACGGCCGGCCCACCTGGCCGGCGCGCTTGAACACCCCGGCCGAACAGGTGCGGGCCGGGAAGACCCGCAGCAGCAGATCCAGCGTCTCCCTGATCGCCCAGGCGTGTGCGTAGGGCCCGAAATACCGCACGCCCTTCTTCTTCGCGCCGCGCATCACCTGCAGGCGCGGATACTCCTCGTACAGCGTGACGGCCAGGCTCGGGTAGCTCTTGTCGTCGCGGTACCGGACGTTGAACCGCGGATCGTGCTCCTTGATCCAGGAGTACTCGAGCTGCAGCGCCTCGACCTCGGTGGCGACCACCGTCCACTCCACCGAGCTCGCCGCGAGCACCATCGCCTGGGTCCGCGGGTGCAGGTGGGCGACGTCCTGGAAGTACGAGGAAATCCGGGAGCGCAGGCTCTTGGCCTTGCCGACGTAGACAACCCGGCCGCGTTCGTCGCGGAACCGGTACACGCCCGGAGAGTCCGGGATCGTACCGGCCGCGGGACGGTAGGACGCCGGGTCAGCCACACCGCCAACCCTACGTCGAGGGACCGTCAGGCCAGTCGGATCTCGCCGCCCTCGACCACGATCTCGCGGGCCGGCAGCGGGCGGGGGGCGGGACCACTGAGCACCGACCCGTCGGCGGTGTCGAACACGCTTCGATGGCACGGACATTGCAGCCGGTCCGCGCTGAGCACGGTGAGCACGCATGCCGCATGGGTACAGACCGACGAGTAGCCGAGGATCTCGTCCTGGGCCGGCCGGACGAGCACGACGCGTTCCGCCTCGAACACCCGGCCGCTGCCGACCGGGATCTCGGCAACGGTGGCGAGCGGCGGGTCGGTTGTCGCCGCACCAGAGCTCGGCGACGTCGTCTGGATCGGACCGGGATTGCCCGCGGTGGCGGCATCGTCCGTGCAGCCGGACAGGCCGAACCCGGTGACCAGGCCGGCCCCGGCAGCCAGTCGGGCCGGCCCGATCAGGGTGCCGGCGAGGCCGGCGGCGCCGGCGAGCACGGTTCGCCGGTCTGGCTCGGAACGGACTCGTTCGGGCCGGAGTCGTTCGGAGCGAGGTGGTTCGGGTGGTTCGGGTGGCGCGGATGGTACGGACGATGCGGACATGGACTGGATACGCGAGCCGGTAAGCCCTCGTTCCAAACCGGATCAGGCGAGGAAGATCTTATTCCCCTCGACCGAGATCTTCTCCGATGGCAGTGGCGCCGGCGCCGGGCCGGCGACGACGGAAGCGTCTGCGATGGCGTACTGGCTGCCGTGGCACGGGCACTTGATGACGCCGTCCTCGACCGAAGACACCACGCAGCCCTGGTGAGTGCAGACCGCGCTGAAGCACTTGAAGTTTCCGGCGCCGGGCTGGGTGACCACGACTCGTTTGTCCGGGAAGATCTTTCCGCCACCGACCGGGATGTCCGATGTCTTGGCCAGCGCATCGCCGCCGCCTCCGGTGGCGGGCGGCGAACTGCTCTCGCCGGGCGTCGAACCGCCGGTCGTCGGCGGTGAGGTGGTGTCGCTGGACGAAGCGCCGTTGTTGCCCGAGTCACCGCACGCCGCCAGCGTCGAGGCCGCCAATACCGCACCGGTCGCCGCGACACCGCGGAGCACGTAGCGTCGGCTGAGGTGCCCGGCGCTGCCGTCGGCGATCGGTTGGGCTTGGTCGGTCATGATCCCTCCTCGGATCCACAACAGGTTGAGGTCCTGGTAGCTGTAACGGATCAGATGGGTGTGCGGTTCAGCCCCGGTTCAGCCCGGGCTCACCCGGCCAGCCGGTCCGCCAGCACCCGTCGCAGGAACGCGCCGGTGTGGCTGGTATCCATCGCGGCGATGTCCTCCGGGGTGCCCTCGGCCACCACCGTGCCGCCGCCGGAGCCACCCTCCGGGCCCATGTCGACCACCCAGTCCGCGGTCTTGATCACGTCTAGGTTGTGCTCGATGACGATGACCGTGTTGCCCTGCTCGACCAGTCGGTCGAGTACGCCGAGCAGTTTGCGGATGTCTTCGAAATGCAGGCCCGTGGTCGGTTCGTCGAGGAGGTAGACGGTCCGCCCGGTGGAGCGTTTCTGCAGCTCGGAAGCCAGCTTCACCCGCTGGGCTTCGCCTCCGGACAGGGTCGGTGCCGGCTGTCCGAGCCGAACGTAGCCGAGGCCGACGTCGACCAGGGTCTGCAGGTGCCGGCGGATCGGCGGGATCGCCTCGAAGAACTCGGCCGCCTCCTCGATCGGCATGTCGAGGATCTCGGCGATAGTGCGGCCCTTGTAGTGCACCTCCAGCGTCTCCCGGTTGTACCGCGCGCCATGACACACCTCGCACGGCACGTACACGTCCGGCAGGAAGTTCATCTCGATCTTGATCGTGCCGTCGCCGGCGCACGCCTCGCAGCGGCCGCCCTTGACGTTGAACGAGAACCGGCCCGGCTGGTAGCCGCGCACCTTCGCCTCGGTGGTCTGCGCGAACAGTCGCCGCATGTGGTCGAACACACCCGTGTAGGTGGCCGGGTTGGACCGCGGGGTGCGCCCGATCGGGCTCTGGTCGACGTGGATGATCTTGTCGAGCTGCGCTACCCCGGACACCGACTTGTGCCGGCCCGGGACGGTCCTGGCGCCGTTGAGCTCCCTGGCCAGGGCGTTGTACAGAATGTCGTTGATCAGCGTGGACTTCCCCGAACCGGACACTCCGGTGACGGCGATGAACAGGCCGAGCGGGAAACTCACGTCGATCCCGCGCAGGTTGTGTTCGGCCGCGCCGTGCACGACCAGCTCGCGCCCCGGCGTCTGCGGGCGGCGCACCCCGGGCACCGGGATGGCGCGGCGCCCGGCCAGGTAGGCCCCGGTCACCGACTTCTGATTTGCGATCAGGCCGGCAAGCGATCCGGAGTGCACGATGTGGCCACCGTGCTCGCCGGCACCGGGACCGATGTCGACGATCCAGTCGGCGATCCGGATCGTGTCCTCGTCGTGCTCGACCACGATCAGGGTGTTGCCGATGTCGCGCAGCCGCACCAGGGTGTCGATGAGCCGGTGGTTGTCCCGCTGATGCAGCCCGATCGACGGCTCGTCCAGCACGTATAGCACGCCGACCAGGCCGGACCCGATCTGGGTCGCCAGTCGGATCCGCTGCGCCTCGCCACCGGCCAGCGTCGCCGACGGGCGGTCCAGGGTCAGGTAGTCGAGCCCGACGTCGAGCAGGAAGCCGAGGCGCGCGTTCACCTCCTTGAGCACCCGCTCGGCGATCTGCTGCTCGCGCGCGGTCAGGTCGAGCGTCAGCAGGAACTTGGCCGACTCGCCGATCGGCATCGCCGCGACGTCGGCGATCGACTTGCCGCCGACCGTGACCGCCAGGACCACCGGCTTGAGCCGTTTGCCCTGGCAGGACGCGCACGGGATCTCCCGCATATAGCCCTCGAACCGCTCCCGGCTCGCATCCGACTCCGCCTCGGCGTGCCGGCGCTGCACATACGGCACGACACCCTCGAACGTCGCGTGGTAGGACCGCTCGCGCCCGTACCGGTTGCGGTAGTGCACGTGCACCGGGATGTCGCGGCCGAACAGGACGGTCTCTCTGACCTTCGCCGGCAGCTCGGCCCACGGCGTCTTGGTGCTGAACCGCATCGACTCGGCCAGCGCGTCGAGGAGCCGGCCGAAGTAGTCGATCGTATTGGCCGAGTTCCACGGGGAGATCGCGCCACCGTCGATGGAGCGGTCCGGATCGGGCACTACCAGCTCCGGGTCGACCTCCATCTTGGTGCCGAGGCCGGTGCAGTCCGGGCAGGCGCCGTAGGGCGAGTTGAACGAGAACGACCGCGGCTCCAGCTCCTCGAACGACAGGTCGTCGTAGAGGCACGCCAGGTGCTCGGAGAAGGTCCGTTGCCGGTGCGGGTCGTCCTCCGGAAGGTCGACGAAGTCGAGCATGACCAGTCCGCCGGACAGTCCGAGCGCGGTCTCGATCGAGTCGGTGAGCCGCCGCTTGGCCGATGCCTTGACCGTCAGCCGATCGACCACGACCTCGATGGTGTGCTTCTGCTGCTTGTTCAGCGTCGGCGGTTCAGTCAGCGGATAGACCACGCCGTCGACCCGCACCCGGCTGAAGCCCTTGCTCTGCAGCTCGCGGAACAGCTCGCCATACTCCCCCTTGCGACCGCGCACCACCGGAGCAAGCACCTGGAAACGGGCACCCTCCTCCAGCTCGAGCACCCGGTCGACGATCTGCTGCGGGGTCTGCCTGGCGATCGGGCGGCCACACACCGGGCAGTGCGGGCGGCCGGCCCGCGCGTAGAGCAGCCGGAGGTAGTCGTAGACCTCGGTGATCGTGCCGACCGTGGACCTCGGGTTGCGGGACGTGGACTTCTGGTCGATGGACACCGCCGGGGACAGGCCCTCGATAAAGTCGACATCGGGCTTGTCCATCTGGCCGAGGAACTGGCGGGCATAGGCGGACAGTGACTCGACGTAGCGGCGCTGGCCCTCGGCGAAGATCGTGTCGAAGGCGAGCGACGACTTGCCCGATCCGGACAGCCCGGTGAACACGATCAACGCGTCTCGCGGCAGATCCAGCGAGACGTCCTTGAGGTTGTGCTCGCGGGCACCACGGACGATGAGTCGGTCGGCCACTGATCCGCCTCTCTTGACTGCGGGGAGCTACCCCGTCAGGCCGCGCCCATCGTAGGCAGGTCTACTGACAGTTTCGCCTGGGCCGGACCCGGTCTCGCAGACCGACGCACGGTCCCGATACGGTGAACCGGCAGGCTGTTCCATCGTCGCCCATCAGGACCGCCGATGACGAACTATCGAGATCCAACCGCGAGCATGGCCGAGGTCGACGCCGCGACTGCTCGACTGATCTCGACAGCGCGCAAACTCACCGATGCGGATCTGCGGGAGCCATCGCCGCTGCCCCGGTGGACCCGCGGCCACGTGCTGACCCACGTCGCCCGCAACGCCGATGGCCTGCGCAACCTGCTGATCTGGGCCGCCACCGGCGTCGAAACGCCGATGTACGCGAGCCCGCAGGCGCGCCACGACGACATCTACGCGGGGGCCGGGCGGCCGGCCGCCGAACAGGTCGCCGATGCGGAGGACAGCGCGGCCAGGTTCGCCCAGGCGGCGACCGAGGTGCCCGAGACCAACTGGTCCGACATCGTGGAGCTTCGCGGTGGCTTCCAGATCCCGGCGTGGGAGATATTCGTCCGCCGGCTGAACGAGGTGGAGATTCATCACGTCGATCTCGATGCCGGATACACCCCCGCGCACTGGCCGGCCGAGTGGGTGAACCGTGCGCTGGTCAACATCGTCGACGGGCTGGCCGACCGGGACGAGTTCCCCAAGCTCGTGCTGCACGCCGAGGACACCGGCCGTGAGCTCCAGGTCCGGCCCGAAGCGAGCGGTACGGCGATCACGGTGGCGGGGCCGGAGCCGGCGCTGATGGCCTGGCTGATCGGCCGGTCCTCCGGCGACGGGCTGGCGGTCGAACCGTACGGCGCCGCGCTGCCATCGCTGCCCAAGTGGGCTTAGGAGGTTTCGATGGCCGCCTATCACGGCAACGTTCACGTCGGCGGCGCTCCCGATGTGCGGGAGCTGACCAAGCTGGTGATCACCAAGCTGGCGGTCGGGCCTTACGACAACAACGTCTACCTGCTGCGCTGCCGCGATACCGGTGCGCAACTGCTCATCGACGCGGCCGACGACGCGCCCTCGCTGCGCCGCCTGGTCGCGGACGGCCTGGCCGCGATCCTGACCACCCACCGGCACTCCGATCACTGGCAGGCACTGGCCGAGATCGTGTCGGCGACCGGGGCGCGGACGATGGCCGGGCGGGCGGACGCACCCGCGATCCCGGTGCCGACCGACGAGCTGCTCGATGACGGCGCCCCCGTCTCGGTCGGCGGCTGCCGGATGCGGGCGATCCATCTGGTCGGGCACACCCCGGGCGGCATCGCACTGCTCTACGACGATCCGAAGGGGCATCCGCACCTGTTCACCGGGGACTGCCTGTTTCCCGGCGGTCCGGGCAAGACCAACAGCCCGACCGATTTCGGCTCACTCATGGACGGCCTGGAAGCGAAGGTCTTCGGTGTACTGCCGGATGAGACATGGGTTTATCCGGGGCATGGCCGGGACACCACGCTCGGTGCCGAGCGCGCCTCGATCCCGGCGTGGCGCCAGCGCGGCTGGTAGCCCGCGTGGCCGCGCGGGGTGCGGTTTCCGACCGCGATCAGAACTCGTCCGCTCCGGCGGCCTGGGTGATCTCGAACACATGCCGGGAGCCGGCGCAGACCGTTTCCAGTACGTGGACCGGCTCGTCCCGGTCGGAGTAGGCGGCGCGTAGCACCTCGACGACCCATTCCCCCGGCGCGAGGTCGAGCGTCACCAGTTCGGAATCGGTCGGGGCGCGCGCGGTGAGTGTCTCCGCGGCGTGCCCGAACCGGTGGCCCCGGCCTTCGATCTCGGCCTGAAGGGTCGGCGTGATGAACCCCGGATCGGCGATCCGAGTGCCGCCGAACAGATCGGCACGGAAGTACGAGGTGGCGATCCGCACCGGGATCTCGTTCGCGATCAGCAGCTTGCGGCGGGCGAGCACCGGAACTCCGGGCGCTATCCGCAGCGCGGCCGCCACGGCCGCGCCGGCCGGCTCGAGACCGATGTACAGCATGCGCCGATCGGCGCGGAGGCCCTGCCGCTCGGCCTCGGTGACGAACAGCGACCCGGAGCCGCGGACGCTGGGATCGGTCGGCAGCACCCGGCGAACCACAACCGCCTGGCTCCGGCCTGACTCCGACATGTCCACGGCCGAAACATAGCCCGCCGGGCCCCGGCGGGGGTGCCCGCCGTCGCCGCCGGGTTAGCTGGACGGCGGCCGGCCGGTGGGCGGATGCTCGTCAACCGGCTCGGTCAGCTCGGGATGATCCGGATCCACCAGGGTCTCGTCCACCACGATCGGCTGGGACGGACCGACGCTCTTGCCGCGGCGCGAGGCACGGATGCTCAAGACCGCGGTCACCGCGAGGGTGCCGACGATCACCAGCAGCGACAGCCAGATCGGAATCTCCGGTGCCCAGGACGCGCCATCCCGGTGCGCAGCCTCGAGGATCAGCTTCACGCCGATGAAGGCGAGGATCACCGCAAGTCCGTGACTGAGGTAGACCAGCCGGTCCAGCAGACCGCCGATGAGGAAGTACAGCTGACGCAGACCCATCAGGGCGAACGCGTTGGCGGCGAAGACGAGGTACGGCTCCTGAGTCAACCCGAAGATCGCCGGGATCGAGTCGAGCGCGAACAGCAGGTCGGTGGTCCCGATCGCGACCATGACGACCAGCATCGGAGTGAACAGGCGGCGGCCGTCGATCTTGACGGTGACCTTGGATCCGTAGTAGCCGTGCGTGGTTGGCAGCACCCGGCGGACCGCCCGCAGCGCGATGTTCTCCCGGAATTCCTTCGCCTCGTCGTGGGTGAACAGCGAGTAAGCCGTGTACAGCAGGAACGCGCCGAAGAGGTAGAACAGACCGTGGAACCGGTCGAGCGCGGCCGCGCCGGCGGCAATGAAGATACCGCGCATGATCAGGGCCAGCACGATCCCGATCAGCAGCACCTCCTGCTGATACCGCCTGGGTACCGCGAACCGGCTCATGATGATCAAGAAGACGAACAGGTTGTCGACCGAGAGCGAGTATTCGGTCAACCAGCCGGCGATGAACTGCCCGCCGTAGTGCGGACCCCAGTACAGGAACACGCCGAGCCCGAACAGCAGCGCCAGCGAGACGTAGAAGATCACCCAGTAGACGCACTCGCGAGTGGACGGTTCGCGCGGGTTGCGAGCGACGATGACGAAATCGATCGCGATCACGGCGGCGATGCCGATGATCGTGGCAAGCCACAGCCCAGCCGGGACGTCCACTGCGTTCACCTCCGGCAGCAACCCAATGTCTGATCACGGGTGCCCGGAGGTCTCTTCCACCGGCGCAGCGGCGGACGCCAAACTGCACCGATCGCCGGAGCCGGGCCGCTGTGCATGGCCGTGGTGACGACGCCGACGCTTGGGGAATACTCCCCTCCACGCGATCCACAGTCTTGCGTACCCGGCGACAGTCGTCCAATTCCGCGGGATCCCGCAGGCCCGGGAGTCACGGGTCCAAAAGTGCCTACCCCGGACGTTTGGCCCTGGCCAGTCTGCTGAGGACCGTCTCGTACGACATGTCGATCAGCTCGTGGAGCTCGGAATCGGGGACGCGGCCACGCAGCAGCACCCGGTTCCACCCGTGCCGCCCGATGTAGGCGCTGGGCTGGATGTCGTCCGGATACCTGGCTTGCCATTCGTGTGCCACGTTGACCGAGCTGGCTCGCAAGGAAACCGCATGGCCGGCCATGTCGATGAACGCGAACGCCTTGCCTCCCACCTTCGGGACCAGCTCGTCATCACCCCACGGGTAGCTCTCCACGGCCCCGGGTTTGCGCATGCAGTAGTCGATCAGCTCGTCCAGCGTCATGGCCCACCAGCGGGTCCACCGGTCTCGTCGGCACTCCCGGTCGGGGTCGGGCGATGTTTCCTGGGCAGGCTAGCGACCGCAGAGTCGTAGGAGATGTCCAACATCTCCCGTAAGTCGGCTGCGGTAACCAGGCCGTCGAGACACACCGAGTTCCACGGTTTGCGGCGCATGTAGGCCGCCGGACCGACGCTGTCCGGGTACTTCTCCCGCCAGGCCTGGATCTCGTCCGGCCAGCAGCGCAGGCTGACCCGGGCCGGCGTGACATCGAGCCCGGCGAGCAGGAACATCCGTCCGCCGTTGCCGCCGACCTTGAGCACGAGCGTGGCCTCGTCGAACGGGAACTCCTGCCGGGCACCCGGCTTGGTCAGGCCGTACGCCACTAGCTCGTCGAGTGTCACCGTGTCTCCCTGCGCCCGTTATGGCGCTCGTCACGCCCTGTGCGGCGCTCGTCACGCCCGTCGCGCCCGTTACGCC
>Ga0066905_100000266_pt1 | contig 13076 bp, 7 predicted proteins | sample PanSoiMetaPlot36_FD_67483 | JGI IMG/M metagenome (GOLD analysis project Ga0066905, IMG submission 67483) | Tropical forest soil microbial communities from Panama analyzed to predict greenhouse gas emissions - Panama Soil Plot 36 (version 2) | ecosystem: Environmental > Terrestrial > Soil >... | reverse complement strand
GTTCCGCCTGGATGACGTCTTCCCGGCCGATTACATCCGCGCCCTGACGGAAACGAGCCTGAAGAATCTCGGTCTCCCGGTCATCGACCTCATGCAGTTCCACGTCTGGGAGGACGCCTGGGCGGCCGACGACCGGTGGCAGACCGCGGTCGCGCAACTGAAGAGCGACGGGCTCGTTCGCGGAATCGGCATCAGCGTCAACCGCTGGGAGCCGACCAATGTCCTTCGGACCCTTCGCACCGGGCTCATCGATGCTGTTCAGGTGATCCACAACGTCTTCGACCAGAACCCCGAGGACGAGCTGTTCCCCGCGTGTCGCGAGCTGGGCGTCGCGGTCATTGCCCGCGTGCCGTTCGACGAGGGCACGCTGACCGGGACGCTCACCAAGGACAGCAAGTGGCCCGAGGGGGATTGGCGGAATATTTACTTTGTCCCCGACAACCTGATCCCGAGCGTCGATCGCGCCGACCGGCTCAAGCCCCTCGTCCCGGCCGGTTCATCGATGGCCGACATGGCGTTGAGATTCGTGCTCTCCAACCCGGACGTGGCGACCGTCATCCCCGGGATGCGCAAGGAGAAACACGTGCGGGCCAATACCGCCGTGAGCGACGCGGGCCCGCTGCCCGCGGACTTGTTGGCAGAGTTGCGAAAGCACCGGTGGGAGCGGAAACCGACGAGGTGGTCGCAGTGATTGACGTCTGCCCGGGTGGAGTCCCCGTCGGTGGTCGGTGTAGTCGAGTACCGAGTACGCAGTACTGAGTACTCAGTACTGCGTACTCGGTACTCGACTCCCGGTAGGTCCGCCGAACCGGGGCGGACCAAAACTTCGTGCCGCTCGGCTCGCGGCACCTACGCAGGATGAAACGCAGCGGCCGGCCCCTTCGGAGCCGGCCGCGTGGCGAGTCGCAGTTTCAACCACTCAGAACGAAATCTGGAACCCGACGTTGAACCCGTGCAGGAAGAAGTCGGTATCGTGGACCACGTCCCGCGCCGGGAAGCTGCCCGGCGGGTTGCCGGTGAAGGTCGGCGACACCGGCATCAGGCTCGGGGTGACGAACGGCGTCGTCACGCTGGTCGGCCGCAGGACGCTGCTCACCCACATGAACGTGTAGCCCGCGTGGACCCGGCACCGCGGCGTGATGTAACACGCGAGCTGGACTTGGCCCTCGGGCACGTACGCGAATCGGTCCTTGCGGTGCCGGCACAGGTCCTGGGCCATGTTCAGGATCCCGCCCGGCTGCACGGCGATCTGCCCGCCGGCGGTCGCCGACGAGAAGCTCTCGAGGTCCACCCACTGCCGCATCCACCCGGCGGCCACCTTGCCGGTGAACCCGAGCGAGAACTTGCCCAGCCCCTTCTCGCCGCGGAACCCGACCTGGGCACCCCAGAACTGGTTAAACGTCCGGATGCTGTCGGTGGTCATGAACGTGCCCAGCGGCCCGCCGGCGATCGGCGCCCCAGCGAACACGCCGCCGGTGCCGGGCAGGAAGACCGACGGGTTAATCGCCGCGGGCATCACGAACGTCGTGGACGTCGTATCCAGCTGAAGCTCTTCCTCGATCTCCAGGAACCGGGCCCCGACCAGGAATTCCAGGCCGCCGGCGTCGCCGCCCGGGCGGTACAGGTTCAACACGCAGTTGGCCTCGGCCCCCCACGCGTGGAACTCCGTCGCGACGGTGATCGTTCCGGTGGAGGTGCCCGGCAGGGCGACGACGTAGGCCCCCTGCAATCCCGTCTGCAGGTCCACGAAGGGGACGGCCAGGAGCGGCGAGCCGGACGCGTTCGACGGGAACGCGTACGTCTTGGCCTTGTGCTCCAGGTAGAACCCGCTCAGCTCGATCCCGGTGCGGCCGCCGTCGCCGACGCCGAACCCGACCCAGGCCCGGAAGCCGTTGATCGCGTCGTAGCCGATGTCGTCATTCGGGCCGCAGATCGAGGCCGTCGTCGCGGCGCCGAGGACGCCGAGGTCGGCCGGGGCCGAGGTCGTGACGAGCGGGTACTGGACGTCCAGGGACTTCGGGGTCCAGAACAGGTAGTCGGCGCCAGCCCAGAAGCGCGGCGGTCCGTTGCCATTGAAGATGCCGCTACCGGTGCCGTAGACGCCGTGCGGCGAGCCTGCTCCCAGGGAACCCGGCGGGATCATGCCGTCGAGCCCGGGGGGCATGATGAGCGGGTTGCCATCGGGCGAGTAGTAATAGCCGGAATCGGCCGGGCCCATGGGCCCGGGCGGTCCGCCGCCCGGGCCGATCATGACCGGCGGCGGCGGGACTTGCGGCGGGCCGGGTGGCGGACCGGGCGGGCCGGGCGGCGGGGTGAACGACTGCCCGAACGCGAGCCCGGCCCCCGCCGCCAGGGCGGCGAGCGATCCGAGGAATCCCTTGCGCATGTGTCCGACTCCGTGATCCGCCGATCCGTGGCGTGGCGACCCGTCCGGCGCCGCCGCGATGGCGTTGTCTGGCTCTTCCGTCCCTAGATCGGCACACACGTCCCGGATCATGAGCAAACCCGTCACCGGCGGCACAAATATCCAAACCGCTACGACCCCCCCGCCCGGACCGGCGGAGTTCGGGCTTCCGCCGGCCCCCGAGTCCGATGCATCTCACCCATCCCGCCCCGGCGCTGAACTCACCACGCTTACCGACTCTCCCTGGGCGGGGAACTCCTTGCTTGCCGCGGGGCGTGATCGCGACATATTGCATTGCACCAGAGATCGTCGGTCGTCGCGTCGCCGCGCGGGGGGTGGCAGTGCTATCCCGTCGATTCCGGGTCTCATCCCGTCAATTCTCCTCCCTCATCCCGTCGATTCTCCCCCTCATCCCGCGCATTATGCGCGATCCTTCGCGGAGGCGGGTTAAGGCCGGGGGGGCAATTCTTCGGGGAAAGTTGTGATGTTTCGGAAAAGTTGTGGTGTTTCGGAGAAGTTGGTTTCTTCGGGAGGAGGGGGGGCACGCCCCCGCCCCGAAGAAAAGTAACAGGGGTGGAGCGGGCCGCAAGGCATCGACCCGGGGGCAAGGCGCTCAAGACTGAGACAGTTGATCCTCCGCCGGACGCGACGATCACTTCCCCGGCGGGCAAGTAGCCCCGATCCACCGCTGCGGCGGTCCCCAGTCCGGCGCCAGCTTCAAGTGCTTGTCGATGTATGGGTTCATTGACGAGTCGAGGAACAGGTCTTGCGGAGTGGTCGCTCGCGGCCGGGCCGTTTCCGGATCGGTCAGCCCGGCCGCGACCAGCGCTTCCAACACGAGCTCGGAACAGAAGTACGTACTCGGCTCGCCGCGGGGCTTGCCCATGAAGTGCGTCCGGATCGGCCCGCGGCACCGCAGCGGCGTGCCGTGCAATAGAAACCGCAGGCCCGCGTAGCACTTGCCCTCCTGGCGGAGGGCGAACCCGGTCAGGAGTTCGTTCTCCTCGGCGGTGAGCTCGCAGTTCCGTCGACGGACAAACACGCGACCGGGGAACTCGTACAGCCGGTCGGGATACGGCTGCAACCGCACGTGTGGGTCCTCGGTACACGGCCCGGCCTCGAGGATCTGCAGGCACCCGTCCTTCCCGCGGACCACGATCCCGACGTGGAACGGCTCACCTGATAGGGCGAACTTGTAGAGCACCTTGTACACCAGGCTGTTCGACACGAAGAACACGATGTCCCCCGGCCGCGGCTGATACGCGACGGCCTCGCCGCGAAGCTCCGACCCGGTGTCGAAGTACGGCTCGTGCAGCTCACCGCCGGGCGTCGCGCTCCGTCCGGCGTCCGCGACAACGATCGGCCCCGGGTCAAGGCGAACTGGCCGCGCGATCGCGTTCGGCCGGATCGGGTTGTACGGGCTTGGTCGCGCCGCGGGGGCGCCATTGTCGACTGTGACGGGCGGAGAGGTGAGACCGAACAACAGAAGCGCGAACGTCATGGAGCGACCCCGGGAGCCGACTGGCCGACCCGGTGTTATCTGTCCGAGGCCGGGCCGGGCTGAACCGATCCTGGGCGTCGGCGCGCGGGTTCGGTCGTAGCGGATGGAGTCGTGACGATTCTGCGAACCCGGGCCGGACCCCCTCTCCGTTCGGGGGGCCGGCCGTTACAGTAGTACGATCCCATCCGTCTCGCCCTTCCGCGAGGGCATTATGCCGCGAGTCTCGTTCGGTCGCCTCGCCCGATTCGTTCTGCTCAGTGTCGTCGCTCTCGTCGCGTCGCCGCCCGCACAGGCCGACCCGCCCTTCCCATTGGGGATCAACCTGGCCGGCGTCACGGACTATTCCACCGAGAACATCTTCGTGGACGCGTTCAAGGCGTCGCGGCCGTGGACCCCGCAGAAGGAGGGGGCTGAGTACGGCCAAGGTGGCGAGCTGGAAGGCGTCAAGAAGACCGGCTGGCCGACCCGGCTGGCCGACAAGCAGTTCGCCGAGGCCCTCATGTTCGTGGACATGCCCGGCCGCATCCCGGGCGGGAAGTATGTCGTCACCTGGGAGGGCAGCGGCGAGATCGAGCTCAGCGAGGCGGCCCGGGCAACCCTTACTCGGTCCGGGGGGGAAATCGACGTGAACCCGAACCTCCAGTTCCTGGCCCTGCGCGTCCGCAAGACCGACCCCAAGAGCCCGGTCAGGAACATCAAGGTTATCAAGGCCGAGCACTTCAAGAAGGCCTCGACCCCGTTCCTACCGTCGTTCCTCAAGCGGTACGAGGGGTTCCAGGTGATCCGGTTCATGGACTGGCAGCGGACCAACAACTCCAAGCAGCAGAAGTGGTCCGATCGCCCCCGCCCGGACGCGCCCACGCAGGCTTCGAACGACGGGGTCGCGCTCGAGACCTGCATCGACCTGTCGAACACACTCAAGGCCGACCCGTGGCTGTGCGTCCCGCACCTGGCCGACGACGACTACGTCAAGAACTTCGCCCAGCTCGTCAAGAACCGGCTCGACTCGAAGCGCAAGGTGTACGTCGAGTACAGCAACGAAACCTGGAACACGATGTTCGAACAGGCCAAGCACTGCAAGGAGAAGGGGCTGGCCCTCGGGCTGAGCACGAACGAGTACGAGGCCCAGCTCCGCTACTCGGCTCAACGGTCAGTAGAGATCTTCAAGATCTTCGAGCAGGTGTTCGGCGGCAAGGACCGGCTCGTCCGGGTGATTGCGACGCACGGCGCCAACCCGTGGACCGGGACGACGGCCATGGACTGGAAGGACGCCTACAAGAGCGCCGACGCGATCGCGATTGCGCCCTACTTCGGCAACGCGTACGGCGACCCCAAGACGGCCGACAAGGTCGCGGAGATGAGCATCGACGAGCTGTTGGACGGGTGCAAGAAGATGATCGCCGACAACCGCAAGACGAATGAGAAGTACATGGAGGAAGCCAAGAAGCGGGGCCTCAAGTTGATGGCCTACGAGAGCGGCCAACATCTGGTCGGCCATGCCGGGGCGGAGAACAACGAGAAGCTAACCAAGCTCTTCCACGAGGCCAACCGGCACGCGCGGATGAAGGAGCTCTACCTGGAAGACCTGAAGAACTGGCAAGAGATCGGGGGGGACACGTTCTGCGTGTTTTCATCGGTCGGTAAGTACACGAAGTGGGGCGCGTGGGGGCTCCTGGAGCATTCGGGCCAGGAGACGTCCCCAAAGTTCGAGGCTGTCCGCGAGTTCGTCGCGGCCGGGAAGAAGAAGTAACAAAACAGCATTGCGTCAGCTCGCCTGCTGACCCGGCCGGACCGTCATGGTATCCTCGGCGACCCCGCGCCGAGGATACCATGACTCGACTCGCACTTTTCGCCAGCCTGTTTGCTGCCCCAACGTTCGCGGCCGACCCGTCGCCGGTCGCGGACTTTCTCAAGCGTCCGCTCTTCCCCGCGGACGAAGTGACGCTCGAAGTCCGCGACCACGTCCGGGCCAAGATCCCGCGTCTGCACGCACCCGGCAGTGACAAGAGTTCGATCAAGACCGCGGCCGACTGGGAGCGCGAGGCCGAGCGCCTGCGCCAGGAGGTTTTGAAGTCGGCCGTCTTCCGGGGCGAGGCGGCCGCGTGGCGCGACGCAAAGACGCGAGTCGAGTGGCTCGACACCATCGCCGGCGATGGCTATCGCATCAAGAAAGTCCGTTACGAGATCCTCCCCGGGTTCTGGATCCCCGCCCTGCTCTATGAGCCGGACAAGGTCGCGGGCAAGGTCCCGGTCAGCCTCGCCGTGAACGGCCACGACCCTAACGGCAAGGCCGCCGATTACAAGCAGACGCGATGTGTCAACATGGTCAAGCGGGGGATGATTGTCCTGAACGTCGAGTGGCTGGGCATGGGCCAGCTCCGCGGCGCCGGCTACCGGCACGGGGTGATGAACCAGCTCGACCTGTGCGGGTCCAGCGGACTCGCGCCGTTCTACCTGAGTATGTCCCGGGGCCTCGACATCTTGCTCGCGCATCCGAACGCCGACCCGAAGCGGGTCGCCGTGAGTGGACTCTCCGGCGGTGGGTGGCAGACGATCATCATTAGCAGTTTGGACACCCGGGTGACCCTCTCCAACCCGGTGGCCGGCTATTCGAGCTTCCTCACCCGCATGGATCACCACAAGGACCTCGGTGACTCCGAGCAGACGCCGACGGACCTGGCGACGGTCGCGGACTACACCCACCTGACCGCGATGATGGCCCCGCGGGCGACGCTACTGACTTACAACGCCAAGGACGATTGTTGCTTCGAGTCAGGCTACGCCCTCGAGCCGCTCCGGGGCGGCGCCGAGCCGTACTTCCGGTTGTTTGGCCGGGAAAAGGCCTTGCGAACACACATCAACGAGTCGCCGGGAAACCACAACTTCGGCAAGGACAACCGCCAGGCGATGTACCGAATGTTTGGCGAGTTCTTCTTCAAGGAAGACGCGAAGTACGTTGCCGACGAGATCCCGTGCGACAAGGAGATTCGGACGAAGGAAGCGCTCGACGTGCCGCTCCCGAAAGACACGCTCGACATGAACACGCTGGCCAAACAGCTCGCGAAGACCCTGCCGCGCGACGCCGACTGGCCGACGGCGCCTGACCAGGCAGTCCGTTGGCAGGCTGGACGGCGGAAGGCGGTTGCCGAAGTCTTGCGAATCGCGCCGGGGATGACCGTGGACCCGCGATTCTCGCCGCGATTTGAACCCAAGCACGCCGAGAAGGACGGCATCAAGGCCACGTTCTGGCAGCTGAAGCTCAATGAGCGCTGGACGGTGCCGGTCATTGAACTGCTGAAAGGCGAATCCAAGGGCACGACGATCTTGATCGCGGACCAGGGCCGGGCGGCGACGGCGGCCGAGGCGGAGCGACTCCTGTCGGCCGGGCAACGCGTCCTGGCCGTTGACGTGTATGACTTCGGCGAGGCACACCCGAAGTCGCGCGCCTACCTGTGGGCCCTCTTGCTCGCCACGGTCGGCGACCGGCCGCTTGGATTGCAGGCCAATCAGCTGTTGAGCGTCGCCCGGTGGGCCGGCGGCGAGAAGAAGTCACCAGTCGCGATCGTCGCCGACGGACCGCGAAGTTCGATCATTGCACTCGCAGCCGCGGCGCTCGACGAGAATGCGATTTCGCGGGTTGAGTTGGTGAACCCGCTCGGGAGCCTCAAAGAGGTGATCGAAGGAAACCGGACGATCGAACAGTCGCCGGAGCTTTTCTGCTTCGGCCTTCTGGAGCGATTCGACGTGAGGCACATGGCCGCGCTAATTGCCCCTCGACCAGTGGTTGTGAGGAATCCGGGCGAGCGGGTGAAGCGCGAATTCGCGGGCTTGTCCGCCTGGTATAACTTGCACGGGGTCGACCACGACCCGCTGAAGTAGCGGTAGAACGTCGATTTGGCACACCCCGGGCGCCATAGTTTGGAGGCGTCGATTCTGATACTTCTCGCTACCCGGTATGGAATTGCGCCCGATCTGATGAGCTAAGGCCGCCAAGTACGGGAGAGGGTGGCGCACTTAGGTTGGCGGCCTTAGCTTGGGTCGTGCAAGGAACGGAATTCGTCCGTGACATTTGGCGACCGTGGACTGCTGTCCAAACGCCTTTTTCCGGTTGCTTACGCCGCGGCGAGCGCCGATAATCTTCTCCATCCTACCCGCCGCGCCCGTCCAGACGCGGCGACCGATCCGTAACGGATCTCTGTCGGCGTCCTACCTCGAGGCTCCCCCATGCGGTCTCGCCGCCTGGCGCTCCTTGCCCTCTTCGTCGCCGCCTGCGTCGCCCGTGCCGACTTGCTCCCCGCGGACCGTCCGATCCACGAGGTGATCGACCATTACGTCGATGCCAAGCTCGCGAAGGTCAAGACCACGTCCGCCCCGCAGGTCGATGACGTTACCTTGATCCGGCGACTGATGCTCGACCTCGTCGGCCGCATTCCGACTCCGGCCGAGACGCGGTCGTTCGTCGAATCAACGGATCCGCAGAAACGCGAGAAGCTGGTGGACCGGCTGATGGCGTCCCCCGGGTTCGTCCGCCACCAGGCGAACCAGTTCGAGGCGATGTTGGCGGGCCCGAACAGTCGCGGGGGCGGCGGCGGGCTCCGAGATTACCTGGCCCGGGCCGTCGGCGAGAGCCGCCCGTGGGACCAGGTGTTCCGCGAACTTCTTCTTCCTGACGAGGACGATCCCAAGACCAAGGGGTCCAGCGACTTCCTCCGGTCGCGTGTGTCGGACATCGACCGCGTGACCATCGACGTGAGCGTGGTCTTCTTCGGCGTCAACGTGTCGTGCGCCCAGTGCCACGATCACCCGCTCGTAAACGATTGGAAGCAGGACCACTTCTACGGGATGAAGTCCTTCTTCGCCCGTACCTTCGACAACGGCGGGTTCCTGGCCGAGCGCGAGTACGGACTGGTCCGGTTCAAGCCGACCAAGGGCCCGGAGCGACAGGCCAAGATGATGTTCCTGACCGGGATGGCGGTGAGCGCCCCGGGGGTCAAGGAGCCCACCAAGGACGAGGAGAAGAAGGAGCGGGAGAAGTTCGAGCAGTTCAAGAAGGACAAGAAGGCACCGCCCCCGCCGTCGTTCAGCGCCCGGGCCAAGCTAGTAGAGGTCGCCCTGCAGTCGAAGGAGTCGGAGTATTTCTCGCGGTCGATCGCGAATCGGCTGTGGCACCGGTTCATCGGCTACGGCCTAGTCATGCCGCTCGACCAGATGCACACAGAAAACCCCCCGAGCCATCCCGAACTTCTCTCCTGGCTGGCCCGCGACGTACACTCCAACAAGTACGACCTCCGCCGCACGATTCGCGGGATCGTCCTGAGCAAGACATACTCGCGCTCGAGCAAGTGGACCGCGGAGACAGTCCCTGGACCGGGGACGTTCGCCGTCGGCCGCCTCAAGCCGCTGACGCCCATGCAGATGGCCGCGTCGCTCAAGATCGCGACGACCGACCCCCAGGCGTTCGAGACCGGAAAGCCGGAGGAACTGGAGAAGCGGATCGAGGGGCTGGAAAGCTCCGCCCGGGGGTTCGCAAGTTCCTTTGCCCAGCCAACCGACGACTTCCAGATCGGTGTGAACGAGGCCCTGCTTTTCAGCAACAGCGACAAACTCGCGCGGGAGTTCCTCGCCGACGGGAACGAAAAGCTCATCGGCCGGGTGAACGGGATCAGTGACCCTCCCAAGGCCATCGACCTGATCGTCCGCTCGGTCCTCTGCCGCCCGGCGACCGCGGACGAGCAGCGGGTGCTGACCGAATATGTTACCCGCCGGACCGATCGGCTGGCCGACGCCTACCGGCAAGTTATCTGGGCCCTGATCAGCGGTTCGGAGTTCCGGTTCAACCATTGATGCGCGACCGCGCTTCTCGGAGACAGACCGTGGGCAAGCACAAGACCTTCTGCGGGTCCGGCGATCACGCGATCTCGCGCCGCGGGTTCCTCGGCACGGCGGCGGCCCTCGGCACGGCCGCGTTCGCCGACATGACCCAGCTCAATCTGCTCTCCAACCCGGCGCTGGCCGGTGAGCTCAAGAAGCAGCAAAAGCGGGTCATCCTGCTCTGGCTGGCCGGCGGGGCGAGCCAGGTCGAGACCTGGGACCCCAAACCCGGTGCCGCGACGGGCGGGCCGTTCCGAGCCATCCAGACCGCCATGCCCGGGGTCCACATCTCCGAGCTGATGCCCAGGATGGCCGACCGGATGAAGCACACTCTTGTCATCCGGTCACTCAATACGAAGAACGCCGACCACGGCGGTGCCTCGAAGTTGATGATGCGCGGCCGCCGCGACGAGGCCAACGTCAAGTTCCCCGACCTGGGGGCAGTGGTCGCGCGCGAGATGGGTCGCGCGGACAGCAAGGTCCCCGACTACGTCACCTTCTACACCCAGACGGAAGGTCGTGGCATGGCCCCGGGCGATGCCGGCTTCCTCGGCAGCCGTTACGCCCCGATGGAGCTGACCACGAACAACATGCCGGAAAACATCCGCAAGGTGGACGGCATATCCGAGCTCGACCATCAGCAACGGGCAGACCTCCGCGACCTCCTAAGTAAGCAATTTGCTCAAGGCCGCACATCGCCGACGCTCGGGAGCCAGAACGAGGCCTATCAGCGCGTCCGCGGGCTCATGTCCAGCGAGGCGCTGTTCGACATCACCAAGGAATCGGACAAGGTGCGCGACATGTACGGTCGCGGCCAGTTCGGCGAGCAGACGCTGATCGCCCGCCGGCTGATCGAGGCCGGTGTGCCGTTCGTCCGCGTCGCCCGGGCCTGGTGGGACAGCCACGGGCAGAACTTCGAGACACATCAGGAAATGGTCCCCGAGCTCGACCAGGTTATGGCGGCCCTGATCGATGACTTGAAAGACCGGGGCCTCCTGGAACACACGCTGATCATCACCCTTGCCGAATTCGGCCGGACCCCGAGCATCAACCCCAGTCTCGGCCGCGACCACTTCGCGTCCGCGTGGTCGTGCTCCTTGACCGGCACCGGGGTCAAGCCGGGCGTGTACGGCAAGTCGGACGCGACCGGGAACAAGGTGGCCGAGGGGGAGGTCGACGCCGCGAAGTTGTTTGCGACGATCTACTCGGCCCTCGGGATCAATCCCCACAAGAATTACTACTTGGGCGCCCGACCGATCCCGCTGGTCGAGCCGGGCACCGAGCCGATAACGGAAGTCCTGGCCTGAGCAACTTGCACCCGATTCCGAGAGTCCATCATGGCGAACCCGGACAAACTGAAACTGGTCAAGGACCTTTCGCACAAAGCCATTGCGTTTTCGATCGCGCGGGTGCCGAACTCGAACCGAGTCTATTTCGGCTGCTCGGACTTCAAGGTGTACGAGGCCGACGTTTCCGCGTCAAAGTTCGAGCCGAAAGACCTGTACGCCCACGGCAGCTATGTCACGGGCGTCGCCCTCGCAGGCAAAGCGCTCATTTCCGGTGGCTATGACGGCAAGCTGACCTGGTACGACACCGACAGCAAGAAAGTCATCCGGTCCGAGGAGGCTCATTCGAAGTGGATCCGCGGCGTGTTCGCCAGCCGCGACGGCAAGATCGTCGCGAGTATCGCGGACGACATGGTGTGCCGACTCTGGGATGCGGAGAGCGGCAAGCCGCTGCGCGAGCTTCGCGGACACGCCGAGAAGACCCCGCACGGGTTCGGCTCGATGCTCTACGCGGCGGCATTTTCCGCAGACGGCAAGTACCTGGCGACAGCGGACAAAGTCGCCAAGATCAAGGTCTGGGAAGTCGCGACCGGCAAGTCGGTGGCCGAAATGGAGGCCCCGATCATGTACACGTGGGACCCGGTCCAGAGGCTCCATTCGATCGGGGGGATTCGTTCGCTCGCGTTCACGCCGGACGGGAAGACACTGGCCGTCGGCGGGACGGGCAAGATCGGGAACATCGATCACCTGGAAGCGAAAGCACGGATCGAGCTGTTCGACTGGGCTGCTCAGAAGCGGCTGGTCGAGTACACGAGCGACAAGTACCAGGGCATTGTCAACCATCTCGAATACGCCCCGGACGGCTCGTGGCTCTTGGGGGCCGGGGGTGCCAACGAAGGGTTCTTCATCTTCATCGACGCGGCTGGCAAAAAGACGCTCCGCGGCGAGAAGGTCGGCATGCACGTCCACGACGTCGCGTCGAGCGAAAACGCCGAGACCGTAATTGCGGCCGGACACAACAAGCTCGCCATCTACGAGATGAAGGGCTGACCAAGAGTCTGCATACCGCGTGGCCGCCCTTCCGGGCGGCCGTACTTTTTTCACGGGCCCGTCGTTCCCGACAGCCGGCAGGTTGCTGTAAAAAGAAGGTCTCAGTTGTCGGAGTCTGCCTGATGCTCAATGCCGCGCTGAAAGAGGCGGTCTTCCGGATCCTGCCCCGCGTCGCCACCCCCGCCCAGTACATCGGCGGCGAGCTGAATTGCGTGGTCAAGAATCACTCGGCCGTACGCGGAAAGCTGTGCCTCGCGTTCCCCGACACGTACCAGCTCGGGATGAGCCACCACGGGTTGCAGGTCCTGTACAGCCTGATGAACGCCGACCCACAATGGGCCTGCGAGCGCGCCTTTACACCGTGGACCGACTGGGAAGCCGAGCTGCGCGGCCACCGGCTGCCGCTATACTCGCTCGAGACCTTCACTCCACTCGGTGAATTCGACCTGATCGGGTTCAGCCTGCAATACGAGGTCAGCTACACGAACGTGCTGACCATGCTGGACCTGGGTGGCATACCTCTGTTTTCAACTCAGCGACGGATCACCGACCCGCTCATCGTCGCCGGCGGCCCGGGAGCCCAAAACCCGGAACTCCTGGCACCGTTCGTGGACCTGTTCGTCATCGGCGACGGCGAGGAATCGCTTGCGTGGGTCATGGACCGGTGGATGACGCTCAAGGAGCGCGCCCTCCGGGACGGGGATCTTTCGTTCTGCCGCCGGCAGGAAATGCTCGCCGAGCTGGTCGGCAGCACGACGTGGGCTTACGCGCCCATGTTCTACGAGCCGGAATACCACGCCGACGGGACCCTCGCGGCCGTGCACCGAACGCGGCCGGACGTGCCAAAGGAGGTCATGGCCTGCACGATTGGCAAGGATCTGGATGAGATCCCGCTCCCGACCCGGCCGGTCGTTCCGTTCATCCAGACGCCGCACGACCGGATCGCCATCGAGATCATGCGCGG
>Ga0066905_100000265_pt1 | contig 13087 bp, 14 predicted proteins | sample PanSoiMetaPlot36_FD_67483 | JGI IMG/M metagenome (GOLD analysis project Ga0066905, IMG submission 67483) | Tropical forest soil microbial communities from Panama analyzed to predict greenhouse gas emissions - Panama Soil Plot 36 (version 2) | ecosystem: Environmental > Terrestrial > Soil >... | reverse complement strand
GTTCTCTGGTTCGACGCGGTGCTGAATGGTGGGCTTGTCGAGACCGCCTTTGTGATGGCGGCGCTCGGCGGCATCTACGGACTCGTGGCCGGCGGCGTGGTCGGGCTGCTCCGCGGCAGACCGAACCGGATCGCGGCCGGGCTCAAGGTCGGCCTTGGGTTTTCCGTCTTCGGGGCGGTCGCCGGCGGCCTCGGCTCGTTCCTCAGCGCGCGGACCGAAGGCCGGCTGCCGACCGCGGGCGCCGCCGCCGTCGCCTGTGCGATCCTCGCGGGAATCGCCGGGCTGATCGGATACACGGGCCGCCGGTCGAGGAAGCCCGCCCAGCCGCCGGACGATTGGGGCTCGGGCCCGGACCTGGTCGACCGCCAGACGCCAATCGGGCGGCCCCGCCGACCGGGCCCGGTCGCCCGGCGGTGGCCGATTCTGGCCGTGTCAACGGCTTGCCTGGTGGTCGCCGTGCTCACGCCGCCGTCGCCGGCGGGGTGGCCGATGCTGGCAGTCGGGCTGCTCGGGTTCGCCGTCGCCTGGGTCCTGGCCGGCCAGGACCGCCGGCTCCGGACTCTGGAGCAGCAGATCTCGGAGCGATCGCCGATGGACGACACGGACAGGAGTTTCTCGTGAGCACCGATCCCGACGAGGACAATCCTCTGGTTTGGTACGAGATCACCGAAACCTCGCCGGCCGCTACGAAGTGGACGCTGTCCCTCTACCTCGACTACTTCCGCCTGGAGACGCGGGACGACGGCCCGTACGAGGTGGACCGGGCCGACGTGCCCGAGAAGGTCCAGACGTTCGATCAGGGCCTGTTCCTGAGGCGGGTCGTCGCGGTCAAGCTCGCGAAGAAGAAGCTCCTCTTCCGGCTCGAGCCGGTGGTGTTCGCGGCCGTCCAGGCGTGGATCGGCCCGCCGACCGCTGAGCACCTCAAAGTCGCGCTCAAGCGGCGTCTGGGGTGGGTCACCCCGCTCGGCCTCTTGTTCGTGCTGGCGGCTCTGCCAATCGGCGACCGGGACTGGGAGCCGGTCTCATTGGCCCTCGGGCTCGGGCTAATTCTGACCGCCCGGTTCGCCAAGCTCTGGCCGCACCGGGTGTTCTTCGCGATCGACGCCCTCTGGTTCGCCGGCCTGGCGGCCAACTCGGTGTGGCTGTTGGCCCACGACGGGTGGAGCTGGCTGCGGGCCGGGTTGCTCGTCCTCCAAGTGTTGTTGGTGCGGAGCGGCTTTCGCGAGTATCGCCGGTTCGCGCCGGGCCGTATGGCTCCGGTGCCGGCGGACAACGAGGACGTGGAGGCCGACCTGCGCGACGAGTGGGACCGCCGCGAGCGCGGCTGAGGCGCGGACATTCGGTACCGTTTACCGCTTTCGCAAGGAAGGTGTCTCCTGTGCGCGTCAACTACGCCATCGTGTTCGTCAGCGACATGAAGCGGTCGGTGGTCTTCTACCGCGACGTGGTGGGGCTGCCCCTCAAGTTCGAGTCGCCGGTGTGGACCGAGTTCGCTACCGACGGGGCGACGCTGGCGTTGCACACCAGCGAGGACCCCAAGTCGCCGCCGGCCGCCCCTCAGAAGGTCCCGGCCGGCAGGTGCCGGCCCGGACTGAGCGTCCCGAACCTGGACGAATTCCACCAGCGCATGGTAGATCGCGGCGTGCCCTGCGTCCAGGAGCCGAAGGCGGTGTTCGGCGCCCGGATTGCCCAATACCTCGACCCGGACGGCCTGGCGATCTCGGTCAGTGAGGACCGGCCGCGCGATCCGCGATGATCTCGAGCACCATCGGCGTGATCATGAGCGTGCCCGCGTTCGCCTCCGCCGCCCGAGCCTCCCGCCGCAGCCGCTCGACAAAATCCGGACTGACCCGGCCGAGTTCGAGCAGGCGTTCGGGGTGCACTGCGAGGAACGACGCCGGCCACTGCCACGCGTAGTCGCGCGGCCGGATGCAAAACACGCGCGGGACCGCCTCGCGGATTACGAACCCGGCCTCGACGAGCATGCCGACGAGGGCCGGGGCGATGTCCGGCTCCCCGCCGGCCGCCCGCCAATTGGCCATCACCTCCCGGACGAACTCGCGGTGCGCCGGGACCGGGGGAGCGAACTGCCAGGAGGCATAGTCCACGTACTCGTGGAAGATCGCCACGCCGCCCGGCCTCAGGGCCCTCGCGATCTTGGCCACAAGCGCCCGCGGCGAGCTGACGAAGCAGGCCACCCACCGGCACCACGCCGCGTCCAGGGCGCCCGCCGGGATCGGGTCGGCCATCAGGTCCAGCTCTTGGACCCGGGCGTGGCGGAACCCGCGCTGCTCACAGGCGGCGGCCGCGGCCCGGACGTACCGGGCGGACCGCTCCACGGCAACGACTTCGCCCGTCGGGCCGACAATCTCGGCAAGATCGACCGTGGCGAAGCCCGGCCCGGCCCCGACGTCAAGGACCCGCGAGCCGACGGTGACGCCGGCCCGGTGCCAGCAGTCGAGGACGATGGGCCGCCAAACCCGGTGTTGGATGCCGAGCCGGGCCAGCTCCTCGTCGTGCGTCCCAAGCAGGTAGTCGCGATCGGCCTGACCGGACATCGTCGGGTTCCCCGTGGACACAGACCTCTGGGAAGATACCGGGCGGGGCGGCTTTCCTTCCACCGATTTCTGAACTCGGACGGACGGACTTGACGGCCGGTTCGCCGAAAGCCATTCTCGGACTCGGCGATTACACTGCCGGGGGCCGCCGTGAAAAAGACCACCGCCAAACCAATGTTCTTTGCCACGCCCGAGGACTTCCGCGCCTGGCTGGCCGCGAACCACGGCACGGCCAAGGAGTTGTGGGTCGGCTTCCGCAAGGTCGGGACCGGTCGGCCGAGTATCACCTGGCCGCAGTCGGTGGACGAGGCCCTCTGCATCGGCTGGATCGACGGTATCCGCAAGAGGATTGACGGGCACGCCTACATGATCCGGTTCACGCCCCGCAAGCCGGCGAGCACCTGGAGCGCGGTCAACATCAAGCGGATGGCGGAGCTGATAGCCCAGGACCGCGTCTTGGCACCCGGGCTGACCGCGTTCGAGCGCCGACCGAAGGAGAAATCCGGCTACTCTTACGAGGACCGCAAGTCCTCCAAACTGAATCGGGCGTCCGAGCGACTGTTCCGGGCCAATGCGGCGGCCTGGGCTCACTTCGTGTCGCAGGCTCCGGGGTACCGGCGGACCGCGATCTTCTGGGTCGTGAGCGCCAAGAAGGAGGAGACCCGGCGCCGGCGACTGGCTATCCTCATCGAGGCGTGCGCGGCGGGGATGCCGATCGGACGACTCGCCCCGCCCGACAAATCCAGGTGAACGGAAAGTCCTCATGTCACAGGAACAGTGGACCGCGGTCGATCGGTACTTGACTGACCTGTTTGTCCCGCCCGACCCGGCCCTGACCGCGGCGCTGGAGTCGAGCACCGCGGCCGGCCTGCCGGCGATCCATGTCGCGCCGAACCAGGGCAAACTGCTCCAGCTGTTGGCCCGGATCCACGAGGCGCGGACCATCCTCGAGATCGGTACGCTCGGCGGGTACAGCACCATCTGGCTGGCCCGCGCCCTACCGCCTGGTGGCCGGCTGGTGACGTTGGAGTCCGAGCCGACGCACGCCGACGTCGCCTGGGCGAACCTGCTCCGGGCGGGTCTCGCCGACAAGGTCGAGCTGCGGCTTGGCCCGGCGCTGGAAACGCTACCGAAGCTCGCCGCCGAGGGCTGCGGGCCGTTCGACTTCATTTTCATCGACGCCGACAAGCCGGCTTACCCGGACTACCTGCCCTGGGTCCTCCGGCTGGCGCGCAAGGGGAGCGTGATCGTCGCCGACAACGTGGTCCGCAAGGGGGGCGTGGCTGATATCGCCAGCACGGACGCCAACGTCCAGGGCGTGCGGCGGTTCAACGAACTCCTCGCCGCCGAGCCGCGGGTGACCGCCACGGCGATCCAGACCGTCGGTAGCAAGGGTTACGACGGGTTCGCCATTGCCCTCGTGACCGCGGACCCGACACGATGAGCGAGCACGGAGAGCCGTTCCCGTTTTGCGATTTCGCCCTCGCCCGCCGGATCGAACGGGCGGAGGCCGAGAGCAACGTCGCGTTCGTCGAGGCCCGGGCCCGACTGTTCCCACACGTCGGGGCCCAATGGGTCGAGGTGGGCGGGACGTACGCGCTGTTCGACGGCGTCGATTCCCCGCTGACGCAGACGTTCGGCCTCGGGTTGTTTCAACCGCCCACCCCCACCGACCTGGACCGGATCGAGACTTTCTTTCGGGACATCGGCGCCCCCGTGTTCCACGAGATCAGCCCGCTGGCCGACCCCGCCCACCTGGGACTGCTGGCGGGTCGCGGGTATCACCCGATCGAGCTGACGACCATACTCGTCCGCCTGCTTCGGGGTGGTCCGATCGGATTGCCGGCCCCCGGGGACATTCGCGTTCGGGTCGCCGGACCGGAGGAGTGGGGCGTATGGGCCCAGACGGCCGCCCGCGGCTGGAGCGAGGTCGCGGAGGTCGCCCCGGCCATGCTCGATCTGGCCCGGGTTAGCGCACACCGCCCCCGCGGGCCGTCGTTCCTGGCCGAGCTGGACGGCCGTCCGGTGGCCACCGGCGCCATGGCCATGTACGCGGGCGTGGCCGTGCTGGCCGGCGCGAGCACGATCCCCGAGGCCCGGCGGCGGGGGGCGCAACTCGCGCTCCTGGATGCCCGGTTGCGGTACGCGCTCGACCACGGCTGCGACCTGGCTGTGATGGGCGCCCAACCCGGTACCGGGTCCCAGCGGAACGCCGAGCGGCAGGGGTTCCGCGTGGCCTACACCCGCATCAAGTGGCGGCTCAGTGACGTCGCCCGAAACGACCCGGGCACATAAGAGAGTCCCCACCGAATCCGCGACCTCCACCCGGTCCCGCGCGATGCTCACCTTTCTCCGCACCCGCTCGCTCACCCAGTGGATCCTATTTGCGATGGTCGTCGGGACGCTCGTCGGGTGGGCATTCCCCGAGGCGTCACAGCAGCTCAAGCCCCTTTCGACCATCTTCCTGCGGATGATCAAGTCGCTAATCGCCCCGCTCATCTTCGCCACGCTCGTCGTCGGGATCGCCGGCCACGGGGACGACATGAGGCGCGTCGGCCGGCTGGCGCTCAAGTCGCTCATCTACTTTGAAGCGGTCACCACCCTCGCCCTGGTGATCGGCCTGGCGGCCGTCAACCTTACCCGGCCGGGGGACGGGGTGCGGCTCCACGCCGCGGCCGGTCAGGGAGAGCAGCTGGCCCAGAAGACGCAGACCCTGGACGACTTCCTCCGGCACGTCGTCCCGGAGAGCGTGTTCGACGCGGCCGTCAAGAACGAGGTGCTCCAGATCGTCTTCTGGTCGATCCTGTTCGGGGTCGCCCTGTCCCAGGTCCGCGGGCGCCCGAAAGAGTTCATGGTGACCGGGTTGGAGTCACTTGCGGAGGTGATGTTCAAATTCACGGGGCTGGTCATGAGCTACGCCCCGATCGGGATCGGGGCGGCCATCGCCGTCACGGTCGGGCACAGCGGGCTCGGGGTGCTGAAGAACCTCGGCCTGCTCATCCTCACCCTTTACGTGGCCCTCGTCGTCTTCCTGCTGGTCGTGCTCCTGCCCACGGCGCTTCTGGCCCGGGTCCCGTTGACAAAGTTCGGCCGGGCCGTCAAGGAGCCGGCCCTGATCGCGTTCTCCACCACGTCCTCCGAAGCCGCGCTGCCCAAGGCGATGCTGGCCATGCAGGCGATCGGCGTGCCCAAGCGGATCGTGGCGTTCGTCATGCCGACTGGGTATTCGTTCAACCTGGACGGGACGACGCTCTACCTGGCCGTGGCATCGGTGTTCGTGGCCCAGGCGGCAACGTCCACCGACCCGGTCCGCTGGCCGCCGATGACACTCGAACAGCAACTCGTGATGATGGTCACCCTGATGATCACGAGCAAGGGGGTGGCGGCCGTCCCGCGGGCGTCGCTGGTAATCCTGGCCGGGACATTGGCCTCATTCGGGCTGCCGCTGGAGGCGGTGGCGGTCATCCTCGGGGTGGACGAGCTGATGGACATGGCCCGAACGACCGTGAACCTGATCGGCAACTGTCTGGCCACGTGCGTGATGGCTCGGTGGGAAGGCGAGTTCGACGACTCGGCGACCGGGGAGGCGGTCGAGAAAGCACCGGCGCCTGAGACCGGGACTCCGCCAATCAAAGAGCCGGCGTCCGGAGCAGGATGAGCCGCTCGATCCTGCCAGCATCGGGCGGCTCACGCCGCCCCGCTGGCGGTACATCTTGTGGCGCGTTCACGCGGCCCGGCCGACGTCGGCGACCTTGGGGTCGGTACCCTGGCCGGCAGCCGGGACCGGCTTCGGGTGGGTCGGATGGGTGAGCGGGGTTTTCGGATCCTGGGCCGCGGGCAGTGGCGCCTCGTCCGGGCGCGTCATCAATCGGTCCCTGGCGGGCAGCTCGGGAGCGGGATCACTCATCGGATGTCCTCCCACGAGGGCGTGGGAGAGAGGCGAGCATACTCCGTGCCGGCCGCGGCCTACTTGCGGGCCAAGTAATCGAGGATCCAGCCGACGACGGCCCCGAGCAAGGCACTCGCGAGCGCCACGAGTGCGACCTGGTTGACGTAGGTCCAGTTGGTTCCCGCCGAGCCAAAGTGCGGCGGCGGGGTCCAGATGCCGATGAACAGCCCGGCCCCGACGATCATGAACAGCGGGATGCATAGCCACATCGCCGACCGGGCCCGAACCCGCACAATCTCGAAGGACCGATTGCAGGCCAGGCACTTGGTATCGCTGGCCAGACAGGTCGCAAGACAGAACGGACACTTCATCGCCGGGACCTCAGGGGCGGAACGCGGGGACGGGTGGCGCGGGGCGGGCCGCGCGGGAAGGGGGATTATCCCAAGGCTGGCACACAAACTTTCCCGCGTCAAGCGAATCGCGGCCCGGGACGAATCCCCCTGCCCGGGCCGATTCTGCCGCCCCAAGGGTTGTGTCGGCGCGCCTCGCGCGATACCCTGCTGCCACCGGGCCCGGCGCCCGGTGATTGCATTTCTGCCCGGAACTGCCCATGCCCCTGCCCCCTGGTCCGCCCGGCATGGACGGGCGCTGCAGCCCGTTCGAGACCCTCGGCCGCGGTGAGTACACCGTCGAGAACAACACCTGGGGTGCGTTCCAGGTGTCGGCGTACTCCCAGTGCGTCTACGCGGCCCCCGCGTCTGCCCCGGGGCCCCGGTTCGCCTGGACCTGGGATTACCCCCGAGAGCGGGCGGACGAAGTCAAGGCATTCCCGGAGTTGATCCACGGCAAGAAGCCGTGGGCCTGGACGTCCACCACCCCGCGCCTCCCGCGGCCGGTCAGCCCGGCCCCGTCGCTCAAGGTGGACTTCGCCCTGCGGACCGAGGCAACGGGCCGATACAATGCCGCGTTCGAGATCTGGCTGACGCGTTCGCCGATCGCCGCCGGCGAGCCGGACGTCTCTCACGAGGTCATGTTCTGGGTGGGCAGCGGGGGCGACCCGGCCCCGGTCGGCCTCCGGGCCGGGACCGTGACCCTGGCCGACGGCCGACCGTGTGACCTGTGGGTCGGGCGCATCAAGACGTGGGACTTCTTCGGGTTCGTCTTCCGGCAGCCGTTCTCGGAGGGCGTCCTCGAGTGCGGGTACTATCTCGAGTACCTGCTCCGCGAGGGAAAGCTGCCGCCCGACATCCACATCGCCAGCCTGGAGTTCGGCAACGAAATCTGGCACGGCTCCGGTCGCACGATGATCGACCGTTACCAGGTCACCGTTGGGGACCGGCTGCATACGCCCGCGGCCCGAACCGCGCTCGACCCGGACCGGGCGTACGTCCAATTGGACGTGCCCGGCTCGGCGATCGTGTTCATCGAGGACGTCCTGATGCGCAGCACGTCGGCCCGGCGACTGTTCCGGTCGCCGCCGATCGCGCGCGACCGGGACCACGTGTACCGCGTCCGGGTAGTGGACGGCCCACGGGAGGCGTCCCGCCAGGTGGTCGTCCGGGCCGGCAGCGTGGCATCCGTTTCGTTCGCCGACCTCGGCAATTAGCCGCGGCGCCGTAAGGAAGCGCGGGTCCCGGTCCGCCGGCGGCCGGGGTCAAGGAGTTTCACCCGGTCGGTTGCCGGCCGGCGGTCGCGGGCCGACAATCGGTCGGAGGGGGCTCGCGACGCGGGAGGCGTGATGGCGACCAAGGACGGGCGGATCGTCGGGCTCGACTACCTGCGTGCCATCTTCTCCGTCTGCGTCGTCGCCGTACACCTCGGTTACGTGTTTCCGTCGGACATCTTCGATCCCGACCGGTACGCCGAGCATACCTTCACCTGGTCGGACCTCGTCAACTTCTACGTCCTCTGCCTGGCCGTCCCGGTCTTCGTGCTGATTTCGACCTACCTGTATTCCCTGAAGCCGGCCGACACCCGGGCACTCGGCCGGCGGCTCGGCCGCATCCTCCGGCTCCTGGTGTTCTGGAGCCTGGCCTTTCAGATCTTCTTCTTTACCGGGTACGGGTTCCCGAAGCAGATCCCGCGCGACCCGGGCCGGTTCGCCCTCTATCTGCTCACCGGCGGCGATACGGTGTACTACTTCTTCGTCTCGCTCGCCCTGGTGACGGTCGTCACTCACTATTGCCAGCGGCTGTCCGACCGGGCGGTCTGGGTCCTGTTCGCCACATCGACGGCGGTGGTCGGTATTCTCCCGCTATTGCACCGGGAGACGGGTTACCTCGTCCTGGGGCATCACGCGAATCCGCTCAACTTCTTGCCGCTGGCGTTTGCCGGCTTGGGACTGGCCCGGCTCAGCCGGGCCGGGGACGACCGCACGCTCGACTGGGTCGGGCTCGCGGCCCTCGGGCTGGGCGTGGCCGCGGCCCTCCTCGATTGGACAACGTATGTCGATCCCTGCTTCTTCAAGGTGAACCGATTTGCCCTGCCGGCCTATACCCGGCCGTCGGTGGTGTTTCTGGCCGTGGCGGTGCTGGTTTCGGTGGTCCGGGCCCAACCGCCGGGGAACCCGGTGGTCCGGTTCATGGCCCGGCACAGCCTGGCCGTCTATTGCCTGCACCCGTTCCTGGTCCCGGTGAAGTACAAGATGCCGGACGTGTTCCACCTGACCAGGGCGGCCGAGGCACTCTTGCCCCTGGCCGTTGTGCTCGGGCTGTCGTACCTGGGGTCTCTGGTCTTGCCGCTGTTCCTGCGCGACGAGGTGTTGCGGTAGGCCGCGGTCGGCGGCCACGGACAAAATGGCGAGAGCCCGGCCGAACGGCCGGGCTCTCGGGGTTTACTGCTTTATGCTTAGCCGGGCGGGGGCGGCGGCGGGGGCGGGGCCTCCGCACCCTTCATGGCGGGGGCCGTCCCCTTGCCGGTCCCGGTCCCCGCCGGAGTCGTCTTGCTGTCGTTGCAGCCGAACGATGCCAGGGCGAACGCGACAGTCACGAGCGACAGCACTAATCGCCGAACCATGTTAGTCCCTCTCCGTGGAGTATGGGATCGGCCATCACAGCGCGTCGGGGTTGAAGACGCTGCCCTCCTGGGTACCGGTGGCGTAGTGGTAGTTGTTGTACCCGTCCCCGCTGGTCCCGATGTACCGGACCCTTCGGACCGCCCCGTCGCCCATCACGAACTCGACGAGGCCCGGGTGCTTGCTCGACAACTCGTACCACCGCGGGTCCTGGCCGCTCGGCGGGGACTCCAGCCCCCAGGCGATCGGGAAGTAGCCCGACGCCATCCATTGCATGCTGGTGTTCTGCCAGCTCGCGGCCGCCTTCTTGGTCGACTGCTCGCCGAACAGGAACGTGTTACTCGTCCCGTCCGGCATAGCACCAAGTGCGACCTGCGACCGGTTGTAGAACGCTCCCTTCCAGGTGTCGGCCGCGGTCGCGGAGCGGCCGCCGATCCCGACGAAGCTGGTCCGGCCGAACGTCGAATCCTGGAAGGTCCAGATGCTGATGCTGAAAGTCGTCGCGGTCGGACTGGCCTTCCAAGTCACGTAGAACGAGTCCCACGGGGCCTGCTCCGGTCGGTCGGATGGGCAGGTGTAGGTCTTGATCTTGGCGCCGCGGTTGTCCCAGAAGCTCGGGTAGTTCCAGTAAGCGGGGTACCGCACCTTGGGGTCCAGGTAGTCGGCCGGCATACCCGCCATCAGCTTGTTGTAGAGGTTGTCCTGCTCCACGTAGGGCAACAGTTGGACGAAGACCCCGACGCACTGGCAATTGAACCCAATCGCCGAGATATTAGTGTCTTCTCCCGCGGGCATGTCGCTAGCCATCGGTCCTAGGAACCCGGGGGGCAGCGCGCCGCGGGCGGACTCGTAGTTGTGGCAGGCGAGGGCGATCTGCTTCAGATTGTTCGAGCACTGGATCCGGTTGGCTGCCTCCCGGACCTTCTGGACTGCGGGGAGCAACAGTCCGATCAGGATGGCGATGATGGCAATGACAACCAGCAGCTCGATGAGGGTGAAGCCCGGGCGGAATGGCCCGCGCCTCCCAGTCCGAAATGACTCTCGCATTGTGGTCTCCTTGCAAGCGTCCGAACGACAAAATAAAAAGGGACTAAACAGCCTCCCTTGGAGGTCTTCCTGGATCGCAAACCAGACGCACGAGACCCGGCCCCGTGGTTGAAAGTTGGGGGAGAGCGCGTTGGGTTCGGCGGCAAGTTCAGGTGGGTCCGCTAAACCCACATCCCAATTCAACCCATATTTTTAACCCGGATTCAGGTCTCAGGCAACGATGGATGGCAGGTTTCTTCCGTTACTCCGGGAATTTGTGCGGTCCGGCACAAGTCCTGCGCACCTGGCGCAGCCGTTTTCGACCGCCCTGGACAGCTGAAAACGGTGTCCGAGGGTCCCAGTGCAGACATTTTGAGATTGCCACAAAATCAGGGGCCCGCCTCTCATCGCCGCGCGGGCCCGCCCGGAGGGGTGACCCCGTCCGCCGTCACAGGGCGTTGGGGTCGAGCACGCTGCCCTCCTGCGTGCCGGTGGCGTAGTGGTAGTTGTTGTACCCCACCCCGCTCGTCCCGATGTACTTGACCGTCCGCACCGCCCCGTCCCCCATGGCGAACATCACGATCCCCGGGTGCCGACTGCTCAGCTCGTACCACCGCGGGTCTCCGCCGGCCGGCGGCGGCTCCAGACCCCAGGCGATCGGGAAGTACCCGGACGCCATCCACTGCATGCTGGTGCTCTGCCAGTTCTCCCAGCCGGGGTTCAGTTGCGGACTCTTGGTCGCCAACTCACCGAACAGGAACGTGTTGCTGTTCCCGTCTGGGATGGCCCCGAGCGAGACTTGCGACCGGTTGTAGAACGCCCCCAGCCAGGGGTCTCCCTTCGTGGCCGACCGTCCGCCGATCGGAACGTAGTTGGTCCGGCCGAATGTCCGATCCCCGAAGCTCCAGATGTTGATCTCGAATATCGTCGAGGTCGGACTCGGCCTCGAGGTCGTGTAAAACGCATCCCACGGAGCGGACTCGGCCCGGTCCGACGGGCAGAGGAACGATTTGACCTTGGCTGCGCGGTTATTCCAGAAGCTGGCGTAGGTAAAGCACGGGGCGTATCGCACCTTCGGATCCAGGTAATCGGCCGGAAGCCCGGAGATGAGGATCCTCTGGAGATTGTCCTGCTCCAGGTAGGGCATGAGCTGGACGTGGACCCCGACACACTGGGAGTTGAACCCGATCGCGTCGAGCTTGGTGTCCTCCCCCACGGGGGCGTCAGTCGGCATCGGGCCGAGGAACCCCGGCGGCAGGACTGACCGGGTGGACTCGTAGTTGTGGGCGGCCAGAGCCATCTGCTTGAGGTTGTTCGAGCAACTCATCCGGTTGGCCGCCTCCCGGACCTTTTGGACGGCCGGGAGCAACAGGCCGATCAGGATGGCGATGATGGCAACGACAACGAGCAGCTCGATGAGCGTGAACCCGCGGCGGCAGCTGCCGGGGTCGGTGCGGGAAACAGGGGCGGTGACCACCATGGAGACCTCCGAAAACGACGGACCAATGAACGAAGCCGCGCCGCGCGAGACGCGTGCGGGAGGGCAGACCGGCGGCGCCGTGGTGCGCGGATCACTGGTACAACGGGGAGCGGCTGGCGAGTGGCAGGAAGGGGTGCTTTGGGGCACCCCCTGGTGGTCTTCTGCCGACGGGCCGGCCTTCTGCCGGCGTCGGTGCGCCGCCGCTCAATAGACGTGCCGTCCTGACGGCACGGTGGTCTCCGATAAAGGGAAGATACGCCGGGTTCGCTGGGGTCGCAACCAGAAAATGGTTATTGGACGAACAGGGCGTCCACGTACGCGTCCGGGTCGAACGGTTCCAGGTCCTCCACCCCTTCCCCAACGCCGACGTATTTGACGGGTAGCCCGACCTTCTGTTTGATCGCAAAGATGGCACCGCCCTTGGCCGTCCCGTCCAGCTTGGTCAGGACAATCCCCGAGCACTTCACCGACTTCGAGAACATCTCCGCCTGGGTTACAGCATTCTGCCCGGTGGTGGCGTCCAGGACCATGAGCGTCTCGTGCGGGGCCCCGGGGATTTGCCGCGTAACGACCTTGTGGATCTTCTCCAGCTCCCGCATCAGGTGGGCCTGCGTGTGCAGCCGGCCGGCGGTGTCCACGATCACCACGTCAAACCCGCGGGCCTTGGCCTTCTCGCACGCGTCGTGGGCGACGCTGGCCGGGTCGCTCCCCTGGGCGTTCTTCACGATCTCGCACCCGATCCGCTGGCACCAGACGGTCAGCTGCTCGACTGCCGCCGCCCGGAACGTGTCGCACGCGGCGACCAGCACCTTCTTCCCTTCCCCGCGGAGGCGGTGGGCCAGCTTGGCAATCGTGGTCGTCTTCCCAGACCCGTTCACCCCGACGATCATCACCACGGTCGGCCCATTCTGGGCGTAGGTGATGCCTGGCGACGGGTCCGAGAGCATGTCCCGGAGCTGCTGCTTTACGAATGCCAGGACATCGTCGGTGATCTCCTTGTCGTGGAACGACTGGCGGACCCGGTCCACAATGACGCCGACCGCATACCCGCCGACGTCGGCCAGGTAGAGGCGCTTCTCCAGCTCGGCCAGGAAGTCGCGGTCGACCTTGCCGCGCAGCCG
>Ga0066905_100000264_pt1 | contig 13100 bp, 22 predicted proteins | sample PanSoiMetaPlot36_FD_67483 | JGI IMG/M metagenome (GOLD analysis project Ga0066905, IMG submission 67483) | Tropical forest soil microbial communities from Panama analyzed to predict greenhouse gas emissions - Panama Soil Plot 36 (version 2) | ecosystem: Environmental > Terrestrial > Soil >... | reverse complement strand
GCACGGGCCGTGCGGGAAGGGCGGGGCCATCGGGGACGACGGAATCAGTCCATGGCGTCGGGAGCGTAGTGGCGGCGAGGGCGACGGCGCGGACGGCGACCCAGGGATTCGGATCGCGGCGGACGAGGGTGCCGAGGGCGGAGCGCCAGGCGCAGAGCCACGTGGCGTCGGTGCTGAGCGCATCGGCCATCAGCAGCACGCCCTCGCCGTGGTCGTGAAAGAAATCAAGCAGGAGGCCACCGTCGGCCCAGCCAGCGCGCCACGACGTGGCGAGGAGATCCCGGAGCTGGCCGAGCGGCACGGTCACCGGGTCTTCTCCTCGAGCGGCAGGAGCTCCTGGCCGCAGCGCCGGCAGCGCACGCGGTAGCCGCCGTGGTTGCGGGCCTGGTACTCGCGGGTCTTTTGCGGGTGCGGGCAGGGGCGGCCGGCGCCGGCCGAGCGGGATTCTCCGATGTTCCGCCGCCGACCCATCATGTGCGCTCGATCTGGCGCGGAGCGGGTGGGGGAAGGGCTTGGGGACGTGGACCACCGCCGGGCGGGCGCTGTCCGTGGACATCCCGGGTCCAGAGGCCCGCTTTCCAGCTGACGATGAGCCGTTCGATGGCGCGATCCATGTCGTGGCGGTCGATATTGCCGATGAAGGTGAATTCGGGGCCGTCGCGATTGAAGAGCCACAGCACGAAGCCCGCCGGGTGGGAGAGCGTGCGCGCGAGGCGCTGATCGAGGAGCGCGGCGGCGACGCGGGCCTCGTCGTCGAGGGCGCCTTGGAGTGTCGGGTCGACCGTCCGCTCCGGGGCCGGCAGCGCGCGGGGTTTGCGTGGGCGTTTCATCGTGGATGCTCCACGACGAGGCGGACGATGGTGACGAAGCCGAGATCGGTGACGAGCGGGTGGCGGCATTCCGAGCCGTCGCGGTAGTACGGGCAGGGATCACCCATCTTCAAGATGCGGCTCTCGAGCGCGTGATCGTCGAAGCTGACGCGGCAGCGGAGACAGGAGAGGATCATGCGCCGATTACCTCGCGGCTGATGAGGCCGTGCTCGAGGGCGGCGGCGACGGCGAGCATGACGGCATCGGCGTGGTCCAACTTGAGCGGCACGGCGGGGAAGCGGTGGCAGGCGGCGACCCGCACGGCGGACTTGCGCGCCACCTTATCTGTGGTCTCCGCGAGGCCGACCTGCTTCCGCCAGCGCCGGGGATCGACGACGGCAAACGGGATCGAACTCGCGACGAGGAGTGCCGTCCAGAGCCCTTCGCCGTAGCCCGTGGTGAAGATGGAGCTGCGCCCCTGGAGCGGCCGGGCGCTCTGGGCCTCGAGATAGGCGAACGCGATGGGCGGCAGCTGGCGCAAGAGACCGAGGAGGGCGTGAATGTCGTAGCGCCGGCGCCGTCCGCCCCCGATACTATGCCAGAGGACGGGCGTAGCCGTCACATGGATGGACTGAGAGCCATCTCCGCCCACCCGAAGGACGGCAAAGGCCCCGGAAAGCCCGACATCGACGCCGAGATAGAGGCTCATGCCGCCTCCGGGCCCCGGGCGCGGGCGACGAGCACGATCTCGTCGGCGAGGAGGCGGACGTCCACCACGTCCCACTTCCCGCCGACCCCCAGCGGCCTAACATATATAGAGGTGCTCGAGCGGGCGGGACTGGCCCGGAGCCGATCCCGCAGGAGGGCGACGACATGCGCCGCCAAGAGGGGCCGCGGGGCGCTAGCCATGGTCCTCGTCCAACAGATGGCGCTCCGCCTCCCGCGCGATGCACTCCAATGCCTGATCCAGTTGGAGGTGCTCCACGACCGGATAGAGGTAGTGGTACACGGCGCGAACCGTCAGCGGATACGTGCGGAGCCGTGGGTGCCGGCGGAGCATGCGCTCTATGGCTACGTCGTGCAGCCGGGTCGCCTGTTGATTAGTCATCGTGGTCCCGGCACCGCGCCCGCCAACCGCGGGTCCAATCCGCCCACCAGAGACAGATGCAGCCACAGCGGAATTCCGCGGCGATCCGCATCCCGACGAACGGATCATCGGAGCTGGCCGCGACCAGCCGTGCGAGATTGAGATCGAGCATCACGACCGCTCAAGTTCGCGTCGGGCGGCGAGGAGGGCCTCAAGCCGTGCGTAGAGGGCCCGCATCCGTTCGCGCAGCGCGATGACGTCGGCTGGATCGACCCATGGATCCGGGATCGTCCTCCGCTGGCCGTATTCTCGGATCTCTGGCGGCACCTTGATGGGGGCCATCACTGACGCCCCTCCACCACCCTGCCCCAATACGCTGCGTATCTGCGGGCTTCGGCGGGTACCTCCGCGCCGACTTCTATGAGGTACCGCTCAATCTGGCGGCAAGCGGACTCGATGTTCTCCGGCGATGGTTTGCGGCGATCAGCGTCGGAGACGCCCTCGCGCTTATCCAGCAGGAGTTCGTAGCCAGCGTCCTGACGACCCCAGAGGAGTAGCAGGACCGCCTGCGCCACCTGTGCCCAGAACCACGCGATCATCCCCCCGCCCTCCCCTCAAGGCGGGCGGGTGCCCTCCGCCACGCCTTGGGTGTCGGCTCCAGGGAGGACCCGCCGGGGGGGGCAGGCATTCAGGAGCCGAGACCGATCCGCCATCCGCCTCCACCCCCATCCGCGGTGCAACGGGAAATGCAACGCAGCTCGCTGTAACAGGGGGGATTTGTGCGTTATGCTACGGCATCGGGTCGCATCAGAAGTCCGCGAGATTCCTCGATTCTGCTGTCGCGCGATGTAGCAGCCTACATGGCGATGTAGGCACTCATCGCGTCGCAAACCCGATGCGCGGGGTTCTGGGTGCCGGGTGTCTGTAGGGAATTCAACCACTTGGGTGCCGTATGGTCACGTGCTTCTAGCTGGTGCAACGGAATGCAATGGGGTCTTTTGTGACAGCGCGTGAGGGGCGTGCTGGGCGTCGGTACGCTGTTGCATCCGCTCCGTCTCCAGGCGTGCCGCCTCCAGCCGCTCGCGCAGCGCCTCGAGGTTCCCCATGTTGTAGTGCTTCACCATGCTCTCCGTCTTGTGCCCGGAGATCACCATCGCCTCCGCCGCAGAGAGCTTGCCGCTGGCCAGCAGATCCGTCACCGCCGTGTTCCGGAGGTGGTGGAACACGTAGCCCCCGTTCTTCCGGCCGACCGGCAGTCCCACCTTCTTACACGCCGTCTCCCACGGAGTCCGAAAATCCCCGATGCATCCCCAGCGCTTCGACGGCGCGCGGCCAGGTGCGCAGCGCGGCCCGTGGAAGAGGTAAGGACACCACGGCCGCTCCGCGCCCTGCGCGAGGAGCTGCTCGATGATCGCCCACGCCGCCTCATCGAGGGGGATGACGTGCGGCGCGTCGTTCTTGCACTCATCCGGGGGCCATGCGAGGACGCGGCGCTCCGGATCGATCCACGTCCGCTCCGTCCGGGAGAGCTGCCCGCGGCGGGTGCCGATCAAGCGGCCCACCTCCATCAAGGTGACGACATGCGTCGGGAGGTGCTCCGCCAGGACCGCTTGCACGCCGCCGGGGAGGTACTTGCCGAGGATGCTCTGCGCCTTCAAGCGCGGGACGTACGGGGCAACCGCGAGCTCGCCACCACGCACCGCCAAGTTGAACGCATGCCGCAGCGTCTCGCACCGCCGATTGATGGTGACGTTGGTGACGGTCCCTGCCTGCTGCCAGGCCCGCTGCATCGCGACGATGCGCTTCGTCTTGAGCTTGCCTGCGGGGATGTTTCCGATGGCCGCGGTGAGCGCCTTCACGTGCCCGCGCGCAGTCTGGAGTGAGCGGAGGTGATTCGTCTCGTAGTTCTCAAGGAGCCCATCGAGCACATGGGAGACGAGGAGACGGGCCTTTGGCTGGGGCGTCCCGTTCTCGACGGCGGCGACGGCGAGGGCGCGGACCTTCCGTGCATCCCGGAGATCCGCCGTCTTCGTCGAGCGGAAGACCGTCTGCCCGTCCACCACCGTCGTGTACCAGAGCTTCGCGCCCCACGTGCCAGCCTTCGTCAGCCGGCGGTAGAGCCCAGGCTCGACCTGGAGGATCGTCTTCGCCATCACGCTGGCTCCTCTGGGAGCGGCGTCTCCAGATAGGCGAGGATCGCCCGCTCGCAGACCGCACGGAGCGGCGTCCGTTCCTGGGCGGCGCGGATCTTCAATGCCTTCCACTTCTCGACGGGAAGCGCGATCGTCGTGGTCACTGAACGGGCGACCGATGTCGTGGCCTTCGCGGCGCGTGTCTTCATGCCCCATGTAATACTGTGGCCACATGGAAATAGCAATAGGTCAGGGGCCTTGGAGGGTGCACGCCTCGATCCAGCGCTGGACGGCGCGCCGCGACCACTCGACGCGGCCCCCCTCGCAGTGCTGGCGCCGCCCGGGGATGGCCTCCGGGGGCTGATGGCGGATCCAGGAGACGGAGCGGTGGATCAGCCGCGCCAGCTCGTGGATGCCAATGTAGTCGTCGGGCGGTTCGGGCTCCTGCGGCAGCGCCCGGAGTTGCAGGAAGCGCTTGATCGCCCGCGTCTGCATGTCCGTCGTGCCGACGATGACGCCCAAGATCGCATCGGGGTCGCTCCAGTCCTCGAGGCCGAAGGTCGCCGCGCGTCTGAGGAGTGCGTCGGCTTTCCGTCCATTCCCCGCATCAGCCATCGGACGCATCCCCCTGCATGGCAGGAGGGGTGTAGACCCGCGTCCCGGTCTGTGTCAAGGTGGGTAAGTAGCAAAGTCAAATACTACCGAAACGTATCAACTATGACACCTATCAGCGCGAAACTACCGATTTTTCCTCTCGCTTTTCCGACGCCGGGTTGGGCGTTTCTTCCGCAGCTCTTGGAGGAGCCGCAGCTGCTCCGACAGCACCGCCACCTGATCGCGGAGGCGGAGCACTTCCGGACTGAGCGTCCGATGCTCTCGCAAGAGATCCCGCACGAGTTCGGACTGCGTGAGGCTACCTAGTCGTGCCCGGTGGCTCTCCACGTAGTCCAGTGTCACGGCGTCGAGACTCACACCCAACCGTTTCACGGCCCACCCCTTTTGTGAGCGTCTTACCGGAGGCGTCGGGTTTGTCACGCGCTTTTTTTGCGCGAAACGCCCCTTTCCTACCAGCACTGCCTTTCGCACTGGACTCTCCGCCGCATCTCGTCTATGGATGCGCTCTTTCGAAGCAACTTGCTCCGCGACCGTTTCCGCCGATCCTCCTCCTCCAGTCAAGACCGCCATTCAGTGGAGACGGGTTCATCTCTGGGAGGATGGGATGATGGGACGGCGTCGCCCCCGGAAGTCGACTCGTGGGACCGGGAACGGTCGGCATGGACCGGGTGGGGCGCAGCGAAAGAACCCGCTCGCGATCTCGTGGGAGGAGGCGGCGCATCTCGTCGACATGCATCCCCGGACGCTGAAGCTCCACTTGAAGCGCACGGACGCCGCGTGCCTCGTCCGGATCGGCAAGCACTATCGCCTTGATCGGAAAGGCTTTTATCGCTGGTGCCGCCAGCTGGGCTTCGAGGGGGCGAGTAGCCTCTAGGAGGTGGGCGATGAGTAACGATCCGTGGCGGCGGGACGCGATCGGCGGCTCCGATGCGCCGGCGCTCGTCGGTGCCGACCCCTTCCGGACGGCGGGGGACATCTGGGCGGAGAAGACGGGACGGATCGCCGTCTCCGATACGGACGAGAATGGCACGCGTGCCAGCCTGACGCCGCTAGCCTTGGGGAGCGTGATCGGGCCGCTGCTGGTCAGCTACGCGGGACGGCTCTTGAACCGCCCCGTCGCGGGGGAAGTCTGGTATCGCCATCCGACGGCGCCGATGGCGTGCAGCGTGGATGGCATCGTGCTCGACCATCCCGGCGTGCTGATCGAGGCGAAGACCAGCGGCATCATTGGCCCCGCAGCGCAGAGTTCTGCCTACGGCGAGGACGGGACCGACGAGGTGCCGCAGTCAGTCACCGTCCAGGTGCATCACGCGTTCGCGGTGCTCGACGCCCAGCCGAACATGCCGCCCATCCGCCATGCGCTGGTGCCGGTCTTGATCGGCGGCCACGGGGTGCGCTGCTATCGCCTTGAGCGGGACGATGGGCTGGTGCGGGATCTCCGCGAGCTCGAGATCGCGTGGTGGGAAGACTACGTCGTCAAGGACCGCTGCCCGCCCGACGATCCGCCCTCACTCGCGACGCTCAAGCGCTTCACCCGCATGCCGGACCTGCCCCCGAAGCCGATCGACAACGTGCTCGTCTCGGAGTGGGTTCAGGCGAAAGCGATCTTGAAGCAGGCGGAGTCGAACGAGGAGACCTGTCGGCGCTTCGTCGTGGCCGAGCTGGGCGACGGCGAGGTGGGCGAGTGCGAGATCGGGCGCATCACGTACAAGCTCAGCCAGCGTGCGGGGTATACCGTGGCCCCGACCACGGTCCGGACGCTGCGGTTCTCCAAGCGGTGACCTGATGGACTGGGTCTGGTTCCTTCTCGGATACGCGGCAGCGTGGGCGGTCCAAGCATGGCGGGAGCGGCGTCCGTGGTGGCGGGCGCGTGGGAGAGCGGTATGGCAGACACGGAGGTAGCAACCAGCGACCGCCAACTCGTCGGTGGCACGCTTGAGGGCGTCATCACGTCCTCTGCGATGGAGGCGATCACCCGCAGCGAGCTCGATGTGCAGATCGTCACCGCGCGGCGCTTCCCGCGCTCGCTGGCCCATTTCAAGGCACGGGCGCTCACGATGATCCGGCTCGACGTGGAGACGGCGGAGAGCTGCCGCTACGTGCTCCCGCGCCGGAAGCGTCAACCGGACGGGACGTTCAAGCGGGAGAACGTCGAGGGCCCCAGCGTCCGGCTGGCGGAGATCGTGCAGGTGGCCTACGGCAACATCCGTGCCGGGGCCCGGATCGTCGCGGAGACCGACCGCGAGGTGGTGGCGCAGGGCTTCTGCCACGATCTCGAGACGAACACCGCGGTCGTGATGGAGGTGCAGCGCCGGATCGTGGACGGAAACGGCCGGCGGTACTCCGACGACATGGTGACCATGACGAAGAACGCCGCCTGCGCCATTGCCAGACGCAATGCCGTCTTCGCCGTCATCCCCCGGGCGTTCGTCAACCCGTTGATGGAGGCGGCGAAGAAGGTCGCCGCGGGGGATGCCAAGACCCTCTCGGAGAGCCGCACCCGCGCCCTCGCCGCATTCGCGGAGTTGGGGGTCTCGGCGGCGGCGATCTGTGACAAGCTCGAGCGTGGCGGGGTCGAGGACATCGACCTAGAGGACCTGCTGCTCCTCTCCGGACTCCTGACCGCGATCCGCGAGCGCGAGACCACTGTTGAGGCGGAATTCCCTCCGCCGCCGGGCACCGAGGAACGCGCCGGCAGCCGCACGGCGGCCGTGGCGGAGACCTTGGCCCGGCGGCGGGCCCATGCCGATCAGGCGACCGGACGCGGCGCGGAGTCTCCTGCCACCCCATCCCCGGCGGCACCTCCGGAGGCTCCTGCGCCGCCCTCCACGCCGGAGACCTGACGCTGGCGTGGTCGGCGCTCTCCCGGCTCGAGCGGAAGGCCATCCAGCGCCGCGCGGCCCGCGACTGTCCGCCGCACCCACCCAACCGCCAGTTCTGGCAGCCGGGCGACTACGCGACGCCCGATCGGCTCATCTGCGGGCGGTGCTTCGCCGTCTTGGCACAGCGCAAGGCCACCCGGTAGCATGCAGCACGATGGCACAAGTTTGCACTTGACGACACACGAGCGACCTGCGTACCGTCCTCGGTACCATGAAGACCCTCCTCGCTCTCATGCTCTGTGCCCTGCTCGCCGCTCCAGCTGCCGCTCAGTGGACGACGTTTAACCGTCGCGGCGGCTCCACCACGTTCGGGCCCAATGGCCAGACCTGGATGGAGTTTGATCATCCCGGCGGGGCCACGATCTTTGGCCCCCATGGCCAGACCTGGCAGCGGTTCGACCATCCCGGCGGGTCTACCACCTTCGGGCCGCACGGCCAGACCTGGCAGGAGTTCGATCAGCCGTCGTTCGGTGGGTTTCGTGGATGGGAGGACGACGACTGATGCTCGCCGCTCTGATCCGCACGACCCTCGTGCTCGTCTACGCCATCGGGCTCGCGGGGTTCGTGGGCCTCGTCTATGTGGCGTCCTCTTTCGGGAGCGGGGTCGCGGGCACGCTCATCGGCACCGTCGCCTGGATGATGTTGGTCAGCCCGCTCTACTGGGCGCACTCCCGCCTCTGGGAGCGGCTGGACCGCTTGGAGTTGTGGGGGCGCTAGCCCGCGCCGTGGGTGAGGGCGTTCGCGAACTTGACGGCGTAGCCTTGGATCGTTGACGCCTGATCGAGGCCGTTCACGATCTTCCGCGCGTTGTAGAAATCTGTCTGGCTCTCGTTGATGTACTTGCCGAGCCCGACGCCCGTGAAATCCCCGTCCCGCATGCCGCCGAAGATCACCTCCGTCGCGATCTGCAGATCGAGGGCGGTATCGGCCACGCGGACGAGCTGCCCGTTCAGTTTCAACTTGTTGTCCTGCTTCTGGTAGTTATCATACCAGGTTAATTGCACGAAGCCGCGGCCGTAGTACACCTGATTGTACGGGCCATCCGGTACGCCGTACGGCTTCCCCTTGCCTTTCCCGTACTCCGAGATCGGCTCCATCGTGAGCGCCGTCTCGTGGTAGGTCGTGGCGAGCAGATAGGCTAGCCATCTATCATCCCAGGATAATTGCTCCGCGTAGTCGAGCAACGCGGTCTGCCCGTCCACCTGCTTCTGGTTCATGGAGCCCGAAAAGAGCGTGCCCCGCACGGAGTCGTAATAGTATTTCCGGTTGATCGGTCCTGCGCTCATGGCGTCTTCTCCTTCTGCCGCTGCTCCTTCTCGTGCAGCTCGACAAGAGACTTGGAGTCCTTCGCGATCGCCGTGACGGCCTGCGTTTGCGCCTTGATCTCGACGGTCTGCGCCTGCATCTCGCGCACGAAGGCGTCGAGCACCTGTGCGTTGTGTTCCAGCCGCGTAATCACGCCATCGAAGCGGGTGAGCAGGTACCAGAGGAGCACGCCGGCCACGACCACCGGGAAGCCGACCTGCACGATCGCCCGCGACGCCATGTCGATCCAGGTTCCTCCCCCCGGCGGCGGCAGTCCGGCAGGCGCGCTCATCGCAGCGTTCCTCCCATGCCCATCGTGACGAAGGCGCCAGTTGGGCGCACGCCTTGCTGATTGAGTGGGACCACTGCCGTGAGGAACAGCATCAGCGTCAGCGAGCCCAGCACGAGAATGGGTGCCCGCAGCCCGGCCGACAGATTCACTTGGTCTATCCGATCAAAGAAAATCCCAAGCGCTGGCTGTCGCGCCAGCTGGCGATCCGAGAGCAGGGTGAGGACGGCCGTGTCGTCTGGGTTAAAGTGCGCCGCAATGTCGCTCTGGCCGAAGATCTCAAGCACGGCCCCCAAGCGTTGCGGGATGAGCGCAGCACTGGCACCGATCCCGTAGCTGACTTTGGAGAACGAGAGATTGGACAGGTCAATCAGCATCCCGAGATTCGCGTTCACCTCGGCCCGGCCGCCCCACAACGACCACGCGGCGGCGAGGCCCGGATCGACGTAGTAGTGTCCGGTCCCCGTCAGCAGCTCCGGAACGCCGGTCGGAAACTGGAACGCCACGGTGGCCGCGAGGGCGAAGGGCGCATCCGTCAGCCAGTATTTGCCGCGGACCGTGAGATCGCCCTGCCCGAAGTTTGAGGCCTCGCCCGTCGCCCGCACGATCGGCTGGTTCGGCACCGGGACGAACTTCCCGTTCTGGAGCACGTCGGTCACTTGGCGGGTGGCCGAGACGCGGACCTGGCTGTAGACGAGCGGGAAGAGGAGGCTGACGTCCAGATGGTCGAGCAGGCCGTAGGTGACGACGAGCCCGATCGCGGCTTGGCGGATTCGGGCGTCGTAGGACACCCGCGCCGCCACGACGGGCTGCGAGAAGACGACCGTCTGCCCGAGCGGGTCCAGGGATTTGCCGTTTACCTGCGTGAGTGCGTACGTCTGGCTGAGCACGTTGACATTCAGGCGGCCGAGCCCGATCGTCTGCGGATGATCGAGGAAGATGGGGCCGAGCTCGCTGATCGTCGAGTCGATCGCGCCACCCATCGACGCGAGCGCGGTCGGGCCATTCGTGATGGCTACAGCCGCCTCCTGGCCGATGGCGGCACCGAGTAGCGAGAAGGGGCCCTTCACTTGGACACAGACCTTCCCGACGGTGTTGCTCAGGAGTGATTGCGGGCCCGCCATGGCCGGGCTCGAGATCAGCAGCGCTAGGACGATGGCGCGCATAGCGCGAATGCCGTGTAGGTGAGATCGGCCGTCTGGGAGAGCGTCGCCGTGACGGTGCTCGCCGCTTTCCAAGTCGCGATACTGTCGGGTCCCGAGATGAGCAGATGCACCCGGGCGATGTCTGACGCGACCCCGCCCGTAATGCTTGGGACTGCCCCGCCTGCCAGCACAATCTGGCCCGGATCACAGGGCACGGTGACCGAGATAATTTGGCCTCCGCGGGCTCGCCCGAAGTTCTGCGAGAGCTGCTTGATGACCACTTGGAGTGGGGGCGCGCTTGGGCCAGTCGGACCGGTCGCGCCGGGCGGGCCCGTGGCTCCTGTCGGACCGACAGGACCGATGCTGCCAGGAGGACCGAGAGGACCAGGAGGGCCAATGCTGCCAGCAGCGCCAGGAGGACCAGCACTCCCCGGAGGACCCGGTAATCCCGTGGCACCTTGCTCTCCTTGCGGACCAGTCGGCCCGGTGGGGCCGATGGTGCCGATCACCGAGGGACAGGCAGCCGGGCTGGTCCGGACACACGTGTCGACGACGCCCCGGACGCAGTGCTTGTGCGACCGCCCGTCGAGCGCCGCGCACACTGAAGCTGCCAACGGCTGGCATACCATCTGACAGAGGGCCCGTTTGCTGGTGACGGGTGACATGGGACACGTGGCAAGCACGAGGAAGAGGCCGAGCATCACGCCGTCGTCATCCGCGCTCCATCATGGCGTAGTCGTTCGCGACCTTGTTGCCGTACCAGTGGGTCTTCGGGCCCCAGCGCCGGGGATCGGGGCCTCCCGTGTAGCGCCGTGCGGCACTCGCGATGTCCCCGCCGGAGGCCGCCAGATCGTCTTTCAGATGAAGCGCGCCGGCGACCAAGTTGTCCAGCGGATCGTCAATGTTCGCTTCCCGCCCCGTGATCGCCTCGACCTGTTTGCGGTACCCTTCGAAGGTGGAGGGCATGATCTGCATGACCCCGTGGGCATGGACGCCATGAACCGTCTCGCGGCTTAGCAGTGTGGGATCGCCACCAGATTCGTTCCGGATCACGGACCGCATGAGATTGGCGGGGATCCCCACGACGTTGGAGACGGCACCGACGTATCGGTCATTCTGGGCAACACGATCCTCGCGAACGGCCCGCGCGACGGTCGCGCCTTCCGTCGCCTGCTTGTGCCCGGGATTCACCTCACCATGGCCGTAGACCGGGATGTTCGGATAGTTCTCCGCGATGAATCGTCGTGCCGAGGCGATCTGTTCCGGCGTGACGTCGCTGTCATCCTTGGCGACGAGCTCCATCCCGATGGCGTTCTTATTCGAGAGGCCCGGCGCATCGCCGCCCCAGGCATCGTTCGGTTGAATATGGGGCGAGCCCTCCCCGCCATAGGGGTAGATCGTTCCATCGCGATCCATGAGATACTGCGATCCCAAGCCGCGCCGCCCGAGCGTGTCCCGCAGTTCTGCGAGGGAGGAGCCGCCCGAATGGTGGAAGACGAAGCCCGCGGCATTGGGGTAAATTGGAAGCCCTGATGAGGACGACGATCGAGCGGGTTGCTCAGCGGACGGTGCACCGCCTCCCGCCTCCTGCGGTTTCGGCTCTGGGGCCGAGGGCTCCGGCCGTGCAGGTGCCGGTGGGGCTGCCGGTGCAGAACTCGATTCCTCAAGCGGGGACGGGCGGTTCACCTCTTCCATCTCGCGCTTGAAGATCGGGCCCGAGACCGCCGCCGCCGTCCGCGCCGCAGCAGGGATCGCCGCCGTCGTCCCGACCAGGCCGGTCCGGACCGCGCCCGATGGCGCCCCAACGATCGCCGCCGCTGTCAGCGCGTCCGTGGCCGCGCCGCGCCAATCGCCCTCGCTGGCTTTCCTCAGGGCGCGGTACCCGGGGAAGATCGCCCCGATCCGGGCCACCGTGGATGCGCCAGGGAGCCGTCCGAGATCCTTCATCCGGGCAGCGACCTCGCCCGTCTGATCGAACACCTCGCGGACCCCAGGGGCGAGTGCGTTCCACTTGGCTGCTACGGCGGCGGGACTATCGGCATTGCGGAAGAGCTTCTCGAAAAACCCCTGCGTCACTTGCCGCCATTCGTTGGAATCCGCACCGAGTGCATCGCGGACGATCTTTGCCCGCCCCGGATCAGTGAGTCTGCCGATCGTGCGGGAGAACGCGGAGACGGGCGTATCGGCGGTCCGGACGAGGCGGGCCACCTTGTTGGCATCACGGACCGTCTCCTCCCAAGCCGCCTTCCCAGCTGCACGGAAGTTCGCCGCCGGGGTCCCAGCCACGACGTCATCGAGTGCTTGATCCACAGCGGCGCGGACGCTCGAGCTGCCCGCCGTGCGCCTAATCTGGTTGAGCCTGATCATGTACTGATCCAGCTCGTCGTAGGTGAGCGGAGGGGCGCTCGCGTTGTTTAGGCGACGAGTGATCTGATCGACGGTTTGCCGCTCCGCCGGATTCATCGTCGCGCCCCACTTGGCATCTGCCTCAAGGAGGGCTTGGTTCAGCTTGTTCGCTGGGTCACTGCCAGGCTTGAGTTCAAGACCGAATTTCCGGGCAAAGCGGGCGGCGCGGTCGAAGGTGTTAGCTTGCACTTTTTGGCGCAGTGCCTTGATGGCAGTCGGGACGGTGCTCTGGAGTACCTCGCCAGCGGCTTCCTCCGTCCCGCCACCGACGAGTTCCGTCGCAGCCTTGGAGAGACTGCTCCCGCGGACTGCTTGAGCGACGTCGCGAGCGGCTTGCGCGCCACCGAGGACGAGCTGCGCTCCGATGTCCGCTCCGCGTGCCATCGACTCCGAGCCACCGAGCCCGCGGGTCGTAGCCCCGGCGACGACT
>Ga0066905_100000263_pt1 | contig 13100 bp, 13 predicted proteins | sample PanSoiMetaPlot36_FD_67483 | JGI IMG/M metagenome (GOLD analysis project Ga0066905, IMG submission 67483) | Tropical forest soil microbial communities from Panama analyzed to predict greenhouse gas emissions - Panama Soil Plot 36 (version 2) | ecosystem: Environmental > Terrestrial > Soil >... | reverse complement strand
GCCTGGTAGACGAGGTTGCGCAGCATCTGGCGATAGCGCAGGCGAATGAGCCCGGGGGCGGCGGCCATGAAGACCACGCTCAAGGCCTCTTTCGGATCGACCCAGAAGTAGGTGCCATAGACGCCCGACCAATAAAAGTCGCCGGCGCTGCCCGCCATGGCGGCGATGCCGTTCTGCCGGCGCACGGCGACGCCCAGCCCAAAGCCGTAGCCCATCGCCGCCGCATCCATGCTGTCGGCGATCCGGGTGCCGAGCGTGGCAGGAAGGTGATCGGAGGTCATCAGCGCGACCGTGCCGCGCCCGAGCACCTGCACGCCATTGACCGTGCCGCCGAGGCGCAAGGCCTCGGCAAAGCGCAAATAGTCGGACGCCGTTGCAATCGCGCCGCCGCCACCACTCTCCCAATTCTGGCGTTTGCCGGTGGCGTGGTGGATTGGCGCGTTGGGCGCCCCGGTCACAGGATCGTTGGCCAGCGACAGGGCGTAGCGTTGCCGCTTGTCGGCCGCGAGCGCGAAGCCGGTGTCGACCATGCCGAGCGGCCCCCACAGGCGCTCCGACAAGAACGCGCCGAGCGTGGTGCCGCTCACCGCCTCGACGAGGAAGCCCGAGACGTCGGTGGAAAACCCGTATTCCCAGTTGCTCCCCGGATCGAACAGCAGCGGCGACCTGGCGAGCGCCGCAATCGTCTCCGCCTTCGACAGCTGCTCGGCGGCCAGCAGCGATGAGCCGGGATAGGCGGCATGCGCCGCGGTGGTGCCGCGGTCGCGATAGGTGAGCCCCGAGGTATGGCGCAGCAGATCCTGTACCGTCGGCATCGTCTTCGGCGGCCGCGTGCCGGCGCCATCGGCGACCGCAAGGCCTGCCAGCGCCGGTAGATATTTGGCAACCGGATCGGCGAGCAAAATTCGCCCTTCCTCGACCAACTGCATGACCGCGGCGGAGGTCATGGGCTTGGTCATCGACGCAATGGAGAAGATGGCATCGGTCGTGAGCGGCTCTTGCGTTGTCGGGTCGCGATGCCCCACCGCCTCGAAGTGGGCGAGCTTGCCGGCGCGCATGATGCCGATGACAGCACCGGCAAGTTGCGCCGCCTCGACCTCACGCCTGAGCGCCTCGCCGATGCGCCGCAGGCGGAGCGAGGAAAGGCCCACGGCCTCCGGTTCGGCGCGGATAAGCCCGGCCGAGGCGGGCGGACGGGAGGAGAGCGAGGATGCAGCGGACATGGACAACTATCGACCTCCTGGGGCGAGCCTAACGCTCATGCGCACAGTGCGCGAGGCGGGCCGCAGAGACAAGCGCCGGCGCGCACGGCTGGCGTCGCCGGTGCCTTGGAACAAACGGCGAACTTGGTGCTCGACGGCACCCGCGAATCACGGCAGGTTCTACTTATGTTCCAGTTGCCGCCAGTCAGTTGCCGCCAGTCAGTAGCCGCCAATCAGCAGCCGCCACCAGTTGCCGCTCGTGTACGCCCGTCAGCCGCGACCCCACGCCAGCCGTCGAGATCCCCATGCGCACCTATCTCATCACCCATGATCGCGCCGCCCACGACCACGCCGGCAGCGCCGGTCACACCCTCTCTGCCGCCATCATGCAATTGGGCGAGGCCTGGGCCCGCCCCCTCGAGACCACCTGGTATGTGCAAGCCAAGGACCGCGCTCAGGCGCTGCAGGCCCGACTCAGCGCTCACCTGGGCAGCGAGGACGGGCTGCTCATCCAGGAGGTCGCCACCGAGGCGGTGCTGCTCAACACCTCGTTGCGCTGGTTCCGCAAGCGCCAGGCCGGCGCTGGCGAGCCCTCAAATGTTGTTGCGTTCCCGTTGCGTGCGTCGTCGGAAGCCAAAGCGGCTTGACGCCCGAGGCAGCGTCGTCCGGCCAATCCCCAGCGATCCCCCTTGAGCGGTTGAGGGCGGCGCTGCCTCATGGGCGCCAGGTCAGAAAGTTGGCAATGAGCCGAAGTCCAAGCGTTTGGCTCTTTTCCGGGTGGAATTGCGTGCCAGCGATGTTGTCTGCCCCCACCATCGCGGTCACCGGTCCACCATAGTCCGTCTCGGCCACCAGCACGCTGGGCGTGCTGGTGGCGAGGTGGAAGGAGTGGACAAAGTAGGCGTGCCACCCGTCCGGCCCGGTCCTGATGCCGGCCAGCAGGGGGTGGTCATTGACCACCTTGAGCGTGTTCCAGCCCATGTGCGGAACCTTGAGGCCCGGCGTGTTCGGCGCCAGCGCCTTGACGTCGCCGGCGATCCAGCCAAGCCCGGGGGTCACCTTGAATTCGAGGCCGCGGTCGGCCAACAACTGCGCCCCAACGCAGATGCCAAGAAATGGCCGGCCCTTGTTACGCACGCTCTCTTGCAAGGCATCAATCATGCCCGGTACGGCGGCGAGGCCGTGCTTGCAGTCGGCGAACGCCCCCACCCCCGGCAACACGATACGGTCGGCTGCCACCACGTCGCCCGGCTCGGCGCTGACGGTGACGCGCGCCGCCGTGCCGCTCTCGCGCGCCGCACGTTCGAACGCCTTGGCGGCGGAATGCAGGTTGCCGGAGCCGTAATCGACGATGACGACACGCTGCATGGCGCTTCGGGGGCTGGTCCGGTTAGTTGCTGGTTCCGATCAACCCGCCAATCACGGGCCAGTCACGCCCACCGCTGCCGCCGGGTGTCGATCCCGGCCGCGCCGCGATGATCGGCTGCGCGGGGATCCAGGCAGAAAAGAAGCGGCGTTCGCATTCGCTGCGATTGCGACCGTTGCTGGTGCCCAGCATGCGCCAGCCGCGCCGCTCCAACGCCCAGCGCCGCAGCGTGTCGCCCTCGAAGGCGATCATGAGATTGAGGGCCACCAGGCCGAGGGCGGGCCAACGCGGGTCGACGATCGCCGCCATGCGTGCGCCTTCGATGGCAGCGTCGGCGACGATATAGGCCAGCAACGGCCACCACAGGCGGTGCACCAGCAGCCACAACGGGCCGAACAGCAGCGCACCCCAGGAGAACCCCTCCTTGATGAAGACCAAGCGTTCCGCCCGATCGACGCGGTCGGGCGGCGGATTGGGCGGCTCGTGCACAGTATAGGTTTGCATGGCCCAAGGCTGCCGGCGTGAGAGGAGCGGTGTCCCGCCTTTTACGCGTTCGCCCCGCCGTTGGCGAGCCCTTTGCACCTCGGCGCGGCCGCCACCCAGCCGCCCGGCTAGACGCTCAAGGTGCCCTTGGTCGAGGGCACGCGGCCGGCCTGGCGCGGGTCGATCGCCACCGCCTCGCGCAGGGCGCGGGCCAGCCCCTTAAAGCAGGTCTCGGCAATATGGTGGTTGTTGTCGCCGTAAAGCGTCTCGATGTGCAGGGCGACGCCGGCGTGCTGGGCGAAGGCCTGGAAGAACTCGCGGAACAACTCGGTGTCCATCTCGCCCAGTTTTGGCGCGCTGAAACTCACCCGCCAGATCAAATAAGCACGCCCCGAGACATCGAGCGCCACCCGGGTCAAGGTTTCGTCCATCGGCAAATGCACGCAGGCATAGCGGCTGATGCCGTGCTTATCGCCCAGCGCCTTGGCCACCGCCTGGCCGAGCACGATGCCGCAGTCCTCGGTGGTGTGGTGGAAATCGATGTGCAGGTCGCCCTTGGCTTTCAGACTGATGTCGATCAGCGAGTGCCGCGCCAGCTGTTCCAGCATGTGGTCCAGAAATCCGATCCCGGTGCTGATATCGTGGGCACCGGTGCCGTCGAGCTCGACATGCGCCTTGATCTTGGTCTCCTTGGTGGAGCGCTCGATGCTGGCTTGCCGCTTCACGGAGGTATTTGCCTTGCTTGCGTGCGTCACCCTAAGCCTTTATCAGCTTGATCCCGGCCCTGCCAGAGGTGCGACAGGAATACTGCGCCCACTTGATTTACGTCTCGTTCACGCCGACATGGCCTAAGTGATGCACGATCCGGCAACATTCTCCGCAGGCTGGCACGGCACCACCATCCTGACGGTCCGCAAGGCGGGCCAGGTGGTGATCGCCGGCGACGGCCAAGTGAGCCTTGGTGCCACGGTCATCAAGGCCAACGCCAAAAAGGTGCGCGTGGTCGGCAAGGGCGACGTGATTGGTGGCTTTGCCGGTGCCACTGCCGATGCCTTCACCCTGTTCGAGCGGCTGGAGGCCAAACTCGAGCAGTACCCGGGCCAGCTCACCCGGGCCTGTGTCGAGCTCGCCAAGGATTGGCGTACGGATCGCTATCTGCGCCGGCTGGAGGCGATGATGATCGTGGCCGATCGCGAGCGTACACTGACGCTGACCGGCACCGGCGACGTGCTCGAGCCCGAAGGCGGCGTGATGGGAATTGGCTCGGGGGGCAACTATGCGCTGGCGGCGGCGAAGGCGCTGATGGACACGCCGCTGGGCGCCGAGGCGATTGTGCGCAAGGCGATGGCGATCGCCGCCGAGATTTGCGTCTACACCAACAGCAATATCGTGATCGAAAGCCTTGAAAGCGCCTGATCGATGCCGCGCCCAGACTACGCTTTTCGTCCCCTGGCCGCCGCCGATCTCGCCTTGCTGCAGCGCTGGCTGGCAGCACCCTACGTCGCCCGGTGGGGGACGCCGGAGCGTCAGTTGGCGTTGCGTGCCGCCGATCGCAACGAGCCGACCATCGACCAATTCGGTGTGACTTTGTCGGCCGAGCCATTCGCCTACCTGCAGTGCTACCGGGCGGCCGCGGCCGAGGGGCCGGCGGGCAGCGAGCCCGCCGCTCCGTGCGGCATCGATCAATTGACCGCCGTGCCGGACATGGTCGGGCGCGGCCACGGCTCAGCCTTGATCCGCAGCTTCGTCGATGGCTTGTTTGCCGGCGGCTGCCCGCGGGTGCTGACCGACCCCGATCCGGCGAACGAGCGCGCCATCCGCGCCGATCGGAAGGCCGGCTTTGCGAGCGAGCGGCTGCTTGAGACCTCGGAGGGTCCGAGACTTTTGCTGACCCGCGACAGCGACCGGAACACTTGAGCATGACCAGTTTCTCTCCGCGCGAGATCGTCTCCGAGCTCGATCGCTATATCGTCGGCCAGAACGACGCCAAACGCGCGGTCGCCATCGCGCTCAGGAACCGCTGGCGCCGGCAGCAACTGACCGGTGAGTTGCGCGAGGAAGTGCTGCCGAAAAACATCCTGATGATCGGACCCACCGGCTGCGGCAAGACCGAGATCTCGCGCCGTCTCGCCAAGCTCGCCGGCGCGCCGTTCCTGAAGGTCGAGGCCACCAAATTCACCGAGGTCGGCTACGTCGGCCGCGACGTCGATTCGATCGTGCGCGATCTGGTCGAGGTCGGCATCGGATTGGTGCGCGACCTGAAGCGCAAGGAAGTCAAGGTGCTGGCCGAGAAGAATGCCGAGGAGCGCGTGCTCGACGCCCTGGTCGGGGCCAATGCCTCGATGGCCACCCGCGAAGCCTGGCGCAAGCGCCTGCGCAACAATGAGCTCAACGACAAGGAGATCGAGATCCAGGTGGCGGAAACCGGCCCGCAGTTTCCGACCTTCGACATTCCCGGCGGCCAGGTCGGCATGCTCAACTTGAACGACATGCTGGGCAAGGCCTTCGGCCAGAGGATGAAACCGCGCCGTGCCAGTGTCGGCCAGAGCTACGAGCTATTGGTGGCACAGGAAAGCGACAAGCTCATCGATCAGGACCAGATCACGCAGGATGCGGTGCGCAGCGTCGAGAACGACGGCATCGTGTTTCTTGACGAAATCGACAAGATCACGTCGCGCTCGGAGACCGGTCGCATCGGTGCCGACGTATCGCGTGAAGGCGTGCAGCGTGATCTGCTGCCGCTGCTCGAAGGCACCACCGTGTCCACCAAATACGGGCCGGTAAAGACCGATCACGTGCTGTTCATCGCCTCGGGCGCCTTTCACCTGGCCAAGCCATCGGATCTATTGCCCGAGCTGCAGGGCCGGCTGCCGATCCGGGTCGAGCTCAAGCCGCTGACGCGCGAGGATTTCCGGCGCATCCTGACCGAACCGGAAGCGAGCCTGATCAAGCAATACGTGGCGTTGATGGCGACCGAGGGCGTCACCCTTGAGTTCAGCGCCGATGGCGTCGACGCCTTGGCGGACATTGCCGCGCAGGTCAACGCCACGGTGGAGAATATCGGGGCCCGGCGGCTGCAGACGGTGATGGAACGGGTGCTCGACGAGATTTCGTTTGCCGCCGCCGACCGCACCGGCGAGACCGTCCTCATCAACGCCGACTATGTGCTGAGCCGGGTCGGCGACCTTGCCAAAAACGCCGACCTGAGCAAATTCATCCTATGAGCGGCGGCCCGGGCGATCGGCGCGTCGAGGGCGCCGCCGCGGATGGCAGTTCCACCGCCGGCGGCCCAGGTGACAGCAGCCGGCGCGGCGACTTAGATAGCTGGCTCTCATTGCGACGGCCACCCGACATGCCCAGCGCACAAGACATCGACGCCACCACCGCCGCCAAGCCCTCGCTCGCCGGCCTGGGGCGCGGCGGCCTGATGGCGGCGCTGGCCGCGATCGGTGTCCCGGACAGACAGCTCAAGATGCGGGCGGCGCAGCTGTGGAGCTGGATCTACGCGCGCGGCGCGCGATCGTTCGACGTCATGTCGGATGTGTCCAAGGAACTGCGCGCCAGCCTCGCGGCGGCCTATGCGCTCGAGCGGCCCGGCATCGTGCGCGAAGAGGTGTCGCAGGACGGTACGCGCAAATGGCTGCTGCGGCTGGCCAAACGCGGTCACGAGGCGAGGCTGCCGGAGGTCGAGACGGTTTATATCCCCGAACCCGATCGCGGCACCTTGTGCATCTCGAGCCAGATCGGCTGCACGCTCACCTGCTCGTTTTGTCACACCGGTACCCAGCGCCTGGTGCGCAACCTCGAGGTGGCCGAGATCGTCGGCCAGATTTTGCTCGCCCGCGATCGCCTTGGCGACTGGCCGGACGCCGAGCCGACCGGCGGCGCGCGCCGGCCGGCGCCGGGCACGGGCTTCAACCCTTATGAGCATCGACCCGAGCGGCGGATCACCAATGTCGTGCTGATGGGCATGGGCGAACCCCTTTACAACTTTGATAACGTCAGGGACGCGATGGCGATTGCCGCCGACGGCGACGGCCTGGCGCTGTCGAAGCGGCGCATCACGCTCTCCACCAGCGGCGTGGTTCCGGAAATACGCCGCTGGGGTGATGAGGCCGGCACCATGCTCGCGGTGTCGCTGCACGCCGTGCGCGATCAGCTGCGTGATCGGCTGGTGCCGATCAACCGCAAATATCCGATCGCCGAATTGATGGCCGCCTGTCGTGCCTACCCCGGACTGTCCAACGCCCGCCGCATCACCTTCGAATACGTGATGCTGAAGGACCTCAACGACAGCCTGGCCGACGCCAAGGCGCTGGTGAAGCTGGTGGCCGGCATTCCCGCCAAGATCAACCTGATCCCGTTCAATCCCTGGCCCGGCACCACGCATCAATGCTCCGATTGGGAACAGATCGAGCGCTTCGCCGAGATCGTCAATCGCGCCGGCTACGCCAGCCCGGTACGCACGCCGCGCGGCCGCGACATTATGGCAGCATGCGGACAGTTGCGCTCCGCCAGCCTCAATTTGACGGCGCGTGAACGCAGGGCCGCCAGCGGCTGAAGCGGGGCGACGGGCAATGCTGAAAACCGCGGCCCGGCTGATCTGGGTGCCGATCGCCTTCCTGCTCTCGGCGCTCACCACCTTGATCCTGATCGTGTCCTTGGGCCAGGAGCGCATCATCCAGGCGCTGCACGGCCGCGGTAGCGATCAGGCGACCGTCGATGCCGCCTTCGAGCTGTTCGCCTTTGCCGTCGAACTGCTGTCGTTCTCGACCCTGCTGCCGGCAATCCTGTTGGTCGTCATCGCCGAAGTGGCGCGCATTCGAGCCGCGCTTTATTACGTCATCGGCGGCGGCCTGATCCTGGCGGTGGTGCCGCTGCTGGCGCGCGGCCATGCCCCAATCCCCGCCACCGATCTGGCCGCGGCGGTGGTGCCGGTGCTGGCCGCGGCCGGTTTTGGCGGCGGCTTCGTCTACTGGTTGCTGGCCGGCCGCAATGCCTGAGGTGGCGGCGGCAGAAGACAATTGAGGCGGAAGCTGAGCGCGATTAGGTTTAAGGAAGCTTTGCGGGGGGTGCGTCACCCGTTGCGGAGGCTCCACATGTTTGGCCAAGTCGTGCGCATCCTCGTCGGCTTCATCGTGGCGTGTCTGGTCGCCGGCCTCACCCTGGTGCTGTTCGTGTATACGCCGGTCGAGCTGGCGAGCCTCGGCACCGACGTCATTCTGTCCCGCCTTGCCGAGGCCGGCATTCTGACCTTGGCGGTGGCGACCCAGGCGGCGGTGTTTGCCGCGCCATTTGCGCTCATTGGCGCGGTCGGCGGCGAATGGCGCCAGATCCGCAGCCCGGCCTACTACGCATTGCTCGGTCTCCTGATCGCCGCGCTCGGCTTCTACCTCCAGTATCGCAGCGAGGCCGGGGGCGAGTTCAGCATCCTCAACAGCTATGCCTTGAGCGCCTTCGCCCTGACGGGCCTGCTCGCCGGCCTTGCCTACTGGCTGTGCGCCGGGCGGTCGTCGGGGGGGCGGGCCGCGGCAGTGCCGAGCGGCGAAACCCCGCCAGCGGCCAACCTCGTCGGCGCCAAGCCGGAGCCGGCGGCCGAACTGCCGAAGGCTTAAGGCCGCGGGGAAGCCCGGCGCCGCGCCCTGAGACGGGCCTGGTGAGGGCAGCCAACACACCCCTTGGTGCCGTTCACCCCCAATCGAGGCGCGCCCGATCGGCGCCAACGCGGGAGGCGCGCGACGCGCGCCAGCCCCGGCACGTGGGCGATCACAGCCCGCGCCGCGATTCGCCGGCCCGCGGGACAAGACGGGCGGGCGATGGGCGCCCGAGCGCCGCCGCCCGCGGGCCGTGCCGACCGGAGGCGACTATTTCTTGGCTGGTTCCTTTTTTGCGCTCTGCTTGGGCTTGGAGCGGCAGTAGGCCTTGCGCGTCTTGCCCTTGGCGTCTTTGCTCTCACCCACCCAGCTGCAGTCGGTGCGACCCGTACAGCCAGCTTCCTCCTTGATGCTGTTGCACTTCGGCTGTGCCGCCGCCTTGGGCGCCGCCTTCTCGGGTGCCTTCTGCTGCGCCTCGGCGCCAAAGGCGAAGAGCGCCAGAACGGCGGCCGCGGCGGTGATGCCAAGCCCAGTCTTAACGTTGCTCACGGGGATGCCTCCAGTGGTTGGTTCCCGCGCCGGAGTAATGTGAGCCATCTGATGAATGCGCCATGAACATGACGGGGTGGCGGTCGAGTTGCCGCGGCAGGCGCGCCGCCCGTGGTTCAAACCGCTCGCCCCGGACGATTAAGCCACTGGCGCCCGTTGCCCGCTCGTTGCCTTAAAGCGCGGGGCCGATCCCGCCAAAGGTCGATTGCGGGCGACGGTGCCGGGGCTTGCCCGGCAGGGCAAGTTGCCTATAGTGCGCGCCTCATCGGCGCCCGCGAGGCGCGCGCGCCCCCGCAATCGTGAGAGCCGCCATGCCGCTGCCGGCTGACAAGGCCAAGGTGAAGAAAGTCGTGCTCGCCTACTCGGGCGGCCTCGACACCTCCATCATCCTGAAATGGCTGCAGGAAACCTATGGCGCGGAGGTCGTCACCTTCACCGCCGACCTCGGTCAAGGCGAGGAACTGGAGCCGGCCCGGCGCAAGGCCCTGATGCTGGGCATCAAGCCCGACAACGTGTTCGTCGAGGACCTGCGCGAGGAGTTCGTCCGCGACTTCGTGTTTCCGATGTTCCGCGCCAATGCCCTTTACGAGGGCGTCTACCTGCTCGGTACCTCGATCGCGCGGCCGTTGATCGCCAAGCGGCAGATCGAGATCGCCCGCCGCACCGGCGCCGACGCCGTCTGTCATGGCGCCACCGGCAAGGGCAACGATCAGGTACGCTTCGAGCTCAGCTACTATGCGCTCGAGCCCTCAATCAGGATCATTGCCCCCTGGCGCGAATGGGACTTCAAAAGCCGCGAACAGCTGATCGCCTTTGCCGAACAGCACCAGATCCCGATCGCCAAAGACAAGCAGGGCGAAGCGCCGTTCTCGGTCGATGCCAACCTGTTGCATTCCTCCTCCGAAGGCAAAGTGCTGGAGGATCCCGACCGCGCCGCACCGCCCTACGTCTACCAGCGCACGACCTCGCCAATGGCAGCGCCCGACGCCGTCAGCGAGGTCAGCATCGGCTTTGCCCGTGGCGATGCGGTGAGCCTCAACGGCAAGCCGCTGTCGCCCGCCACCCTGCTCGCCACCCTCAACCAGCTTGGCCACGATAACGGCATCGGCCGTGTCGATTTGGTCGAGAACCGCTTTGTCGGCATGAAATCGCGCGGCGTTTACGAAACGCCCGGCGGCACCATCCTGCTGGCCGCGCACCGGGCGATCGAATCGATCACGCTCGACCGCGGCGCGGCACACCTCAAAGACGAATTGATGCCGCGCTACGCCGAGCTGATCTACAACGGCTTTTGGTTTTCGCCCGAGCGCGACATGCTGCAGGCGGCCATCGACAAGAGCCAGACCCACGTCGAGGGCGAGGTGCGGCTCCAGCTCTACAAGGGCAACGTGATGGTGGCCGGCCGGCAAAGCGACGCCTCGCTCTACTCCTCGAGCCTGGTCACCTTCGAGGACGACAAGGGCGCCTACGACCAAAAGGATGCGGCCGGCTTCATCCGCCTCAATGCGCTGAGGCTGCGCACCTTGGCGATGCGCGACAAGAAGGCGTGAGGGTGGGGCGAGGCCGGCTTAGGTCGGCGCCGCCGGTGGAAACGCCACCACCTCGATCTTGTTGCCGTCGGGATCGCGAATGAAGGCGCCGTAGTAGCGGGTCATGGCGGCCTGCCGCGGACCCGGCTCGCCGGCGCTCACCCCGCCCATCGCCAGCGCCTCCCGGTGAAAGGCATCGACCGCCGCCTCGGAGCGCACCCTCAGCGCCAGGTGGGCGCCGGTGTCGGCCGGTGCCGGCACCAGGTCGGGGCGCAGGTTGAGCCACAGCTCCGGATAGGCCTTGCCGAAGCCGATGGTCGCCGGCCGTTCAACCAGCTTGACGTAGCCCAACGGCTGCAACACGCGCTCATAGAACGCGCCGCCGGCGGCGAGGTCGCGCACCGGAATGGAGACATGGTCGATCATGCCGGTCGCCGCCGCTGGCGCCCGCTTACTTCGCCGCCAGCGCCGCCAGCACCTTGGGCGGCGACATCGGCAATTCGGTCAGGCGCAGCCCGGTGGCGTGGCGAACGGCGTTGGCCACGGCCGCCAGCGGCGGCACGATCGGCACTTCGCCGACGCCCCGCACACCTTGCGGGTGCCGCTCGTTGGGCACCTCGATCAGCACCGGTTCGATCATCGGCAGATCGGAGGCGACGGGCATGCGGTAATCGAGAAAACTCGGATTATCCAACACCCCATTGGCGGCGAAGATGCATTCCTCGTTGATCGCCCAACCCACGCCCTGCGCCACGCCGCCCTGGATCTGGCCCTCCACGTAGCTTGGATGGATGGCGCGGCCGACATCCTGGAAGGCGGTGTAGCGGATCACCTGCACCTTGCCGGTCTCGGGGTCGATCTCCACATCGCAAATGTGCGTGGCAAAGCCACCGGTCGCGCCCTCGGTGTTGAGCGATGAGGTGCCGTTGATCGGGCCGCCGGTGGCGCTGGCCTTGGCCGCGAGCTCGCCCAAGGTCAAGGGCGTAAAGTCGCCGGCGTTGGCGCCGGCCGGACGCGCCGCGCCATTGTCCCAGACCACGGCCTCGGGTTCGATCTTCCAAATTTTGGCGGCGCGTGCGCGCAGGATGTCGATCACGCGCTCGGTGGCCCGCGTCACCACCATGGCGGAGGCAAAGGTGACGCGGCTGCCGCCGGTCAGCGCGCTGAAGCCGACCACGCTGGTGTCGCCGATCAGCGCCTGCACCCGCCGGTAGTCGACACCCAGCATTTCCGCGACAATGTTGACCGTCGAGGCGCGCGAGCCGCCGATGTCGGGATGTCCGGTCACCACCATCACGGTGCCGTCCTCGTTGACATTGACGGTGGCACTCGACTCGCCCCCGGCATTGAACCAAAAGCCGCTGGCCACGCCGCGGCCCTGGTTCTTGCCCAACGGCGCCTGATAGTGGGGATGGCTGAGCGCCGCCTGCAACGTCTCCTCGTAGCCGATGCGGGGAAACACCGGACCATAGGCGGCCTTGGTGCCTTGCTTGGCGGCATTCTTCTGCCGCAGCAGCAGCGGATCGATGCCGAGCGCGGTGGCGAGTTCGTCGAGCACGCATTCCACCGAAAACGCCCCGATCGGCGCCCCGGGCGCCCGGTAGGCGGCCACCTTGGGTCGGTTCGTCACCACGTCGAAACCGGTGATCTCGACATTGGCGATGTTGTAGGGCGACAGCGCGCAGCCGACCGCACCGCGGATCGGCGACCCGGGAAACGCGCCGGCCTGCAGGCGGTAGCTGGCCTTGACGGCGGTGATCTTGCCATCCTTGGTGGCGCCGATCTTGACCGTGCTCGATGAGCCCGAGGTCGGACCGGTGGCGCGGAACACCTCGTCGCGGGTCATCACCATTTTCACCGGCCGCCCCGTTTTGCGCGCCAGCACCAGCGCCAGCGGCTCCAGGTAGACGATGGTCTTGCCACCGAAGCCGCCGCCGATTTCGGCGGGGATGGCGCGAATGTCGCTGAGCTTGGTCCCGGTGAGCTGGCCGGTCATGTCGCGCACCATGAAGTGGCCCTGGCTGCTGCTCCAGATGGTGGTGCGGCCATCCTTGGCGACGCTGACCACACAAGCGTGCGGCTCGATGTAGCCCTGATGCACGGGCTTGGTCTTGAAACTGCGCTCGACGATGACCTCGGCCGCAGCAAAGCCCTGCTCGCAATCCCCGAGCTTGTGCTCGAGCTTGCCGGCGATGTTTGAGGTGGTGGCGACGCCGGGCTTGTCGCCGACCCCGCGCATGTCCTCGTGCAGGATGGGAGCCCCGGCCTCGACCGCCTCATCGACGTCGATCACCCAGGGCAGGACCTCATAGTCGACCTCGATCAGCTTGACGGCGGCGGCGGCAATAGCAACCGAGGTGGCGGCGACGGCGGCCAC
>Ga0066905_100000262_pt1 | contig 13115 bp, 4 predicted proteins | sample PanSoiMetaPlot36_FD_67483 | JGI IMG/M metagenome (GOLD analysis project Ga0066905, IMG submission 67483) | Tropical forest soil microbial communities from Panama analyzed to predict greenhouse gas emissions - Panama Soil Plot 36 (version 2) | ecosystem: Environmental > Terrestrial > Soil >... | reverse complement strand
AGGCGCTCGATCTCGGCGGTGATAGTGAGTTCGCGTCGTCGAACCCCGGCGATAGCGGTGGAGACGCGAGTGCGGAGGACAGCGGTGAAGCGCAAACCTACCCGTACGATCCCGGCTACGCGGACGGCGGAGAGATCGCCGACGCAATGGAAAACGCTCGCGGCACATCGCAAGCCTTCGCATCACAGGCTTCGGCTGTTCCACAGACGACTGTGCAGGCTGGCGGATCACGCCCCATGCCGAGTGTCACGGGCGTCGTGGACACGGGGCAGGGCTACGCCGATGGTGGCGCGGTCAGTGAAGAGGAAAAGATTCGCGAGCGCGCTGCTCGCAATCGTGCGCGCAATCCGGGCACTGTTGAACGTGCAACCGAGACGGTGCGCGGCGCAGACCGCACGGCGCGGGCGGCGAGTGGTGGCGGCCGTCGCGCGCTTGACGTGGCCGACGATGCAGTAGGGAAGTTCACGGGACGCGCTGCGAAAGACGCGGGCTTGCTGCGCAAGGCTGGCGCGGGTGCGAAGCGTCTCGGTACGGCTGGCGCGCTCGCGGGCACTGCGATCACGACGGCGACGACGCCGACCGAGGACTACCGCGAACGCTTCGGACTGGAGACCAACGATCCGAGTCTGCTCGGCGACATCGGCGTGCGCGCTCTCGGTGCCGCGAGTGATCTCGGCTCCATCCTCACGTTCGGAGCGGCCGATCGTCTGTATCGCGACAAGCAGCGTCAGGCGGCCGAAACAGCGGCTCCGCAAGAGCAGGCTATCCCGGTCGATCAAGGAGCGAGCTTCCCACAGGATGATGGAGGCGGCGGTCAGCGCATGGCGCTCGACACGACGACGATTCGTGCTCGTCCGATGGGCGGTGGTCAGTCGCGTACGAATCAGCCCGACGTGGTGGACTTCGGCGCGATCGACATCGATCCGAAGGAAGTGCCCGACATGAAGACCGATGACTGGAAGCGCTACCGCGCGCAGGTCATCGCTGCCGCGCAGAAGTCGGGCAACCCCGAAGCTGTGTCTCGCGCCAACGATATGGTCACGGAGATGCAGCAGAAGGGCTTCCTCAACTACGGCATGCAGGGCTTGGCCTTACAGCAGGCGGGCAACGTGCGTGGCGCGATGGCTGCGTATCGCGCGGCCTTCCAGTATTTCCCCAACGGCAACGATGTCGAGTTCGGCACGAGCACGAACAAGCGCACGGGGCGCAAGCAGATCATCGGCTTCGGTCTCGACGAGAAGACCGGCAAGGTCGTGCCCGGCACGGAGCTGATCATGGACCCCGAGCGCGTCGGCGTGCTGCTGGAGAACTTCAAGAACCCGCAGGCGTTCCGTGCGTGGACGAAGGACTGGCGCGACTTCAACGAAGGCCAGAAGCGCTACGAAGAAGTCACCAAGCCGCTCGCGCAGGCGCAGGCCGACTCGCTCGCGAACAACAGCGAAGCGCGCATCCTCGCGGCGGAGAATCAGGCGCTGCGCGCGGGCGCGGCCGGTGGCGCTGGCGGCGCGGCGAACCTGCGCAACGCAGAGCGTGTGTTCCGCGAGCGTCTGTCGATGATGGCGCTCGAAGACGATACGCAGTCGGACTACCTCGCTTCGGTGATGTCGCAGATCAAGGTGGCGAACCCCGGCGTGCCCGACAACACGATCATGCAGGTCGTGATGCAGTCGGTGCGCGACGGGACGCTCGAACAGCGGCTTCAGAAGATGGGTATCGGCCGTGCTCCGGCGCAGCGTCAGGCGCTCCCGATGGCCGGTGGCGGCGAAGACGAGATGCCGCCCGGTGTCGATCCCGAAGCGTGGAACGATCCCGAGGTTGCTCAGCTCCCGTATGATGAAAGGGTGGCGGTCTCCACACCTGCGCGGTAAGTCATGGCGACGTACAACGAGCTGTTTCCCGACAAGCCCCAAGAGCCATTCGTTCCGATCGAGACGGGCCGGGTCGATCCGCAGTTGCGGGCGGCCCGCGCTCGTGCGCGTGTAGCGATCGATCCCACAGGAGCGGACGGCGGCTTCGGCGATGCGTTCGGCGATCTCTTGGGCGTGGCCCCGCCGATCTCCCAACCTGATCAGGGAGTGGGTGCAGCCGACTACGGTCGCGCAGCCGTGGGTGGCTTGGGGCAGCTCGGTCAGGCGGCGGCCGGTGCCGGTGAGTATCTTGCCAATCGTGTGGCAGGAGAACGGAGCACGCCGTTCGAGCAGGGCTTCGGCGACCTCGCCGACATGTTCACGAGCGGGCGGCAGGGGGCTGGTGAGTTCAGCCGGGACTGGTTTGCCAGCATGAGTCCCGAGGCGCAGGCCCGCGCCGCGCGCGAGGTTCTGACGCTCGACCCGAACAAGACCATCTGGCAGGGCGGCCCCGGCGAGTTCCTGTCCAGCGTCGGCCTGAAGATGGCGCAGTCGGCACCGTCCACGCTCGTGACCCTGCTGCCGGGCGCTCTGATCATGCGCGCCGGGCTCGCACGCGGAGCCATCGCGTATTTGGGCGCGTCCGAGGGCGGGCTCAGCATGGGCTCGATCGCTGCCAACATTGCGGACGAGATCGAGCAGGCTCCCGAAGCCGAGCTGATGCAGTCCGAGCGCTACCAGCAACTCCGTCAGGGCATGGACGAAGCTGGAGCCCGGCAGGCGTTGATCCGTGAGGCGCAGGGCTATGCGCCTGTGATCGGCGGTCTCGTCGTAGGCGCGATCTCCGCAGCCTCCGGCCGCTACTTGGAGCCCATCTTCGCCGACAAGGCGGGCGGGCTCGTCTCGCGTTTCGGGCGCGGCTTCGCGAGTGAGGCTGCGCAGGAATCTGGACAGTCCGGGGCGGAGCAGGTCGCCCAAAACGTAGCCGCCCAAGTTTTCGACACGGCGCGCGGCACGTTCGAGGGTGTACCCGAGCAGATGACGCAGGGGGCGCTCATTGGCGGCGCAATGGGTGGCACGACGCTCGCCGCTGTGGGACCGCGACCACAGCCCCGGACAGCGATCCCGACCGGCGAGGCCACGCCCACGCAGCCAGCGGGTCCCTCGCCTGCGGAAGCCGCGCCCGAATCTTTCCAGAACGTGTTCCGTACGCAGCAGGCTCCGGCCGGTGGCTGGCGCGGTGGCGACATCGAGAACGCGAACCTGCCCGACATCGACAGCGCGGGCCAGCGGCTGATCGAGGCAGGCCCGGTGGACCCGGCGCTTCAAGCTGCGCTCAACGCACGTGCTGACAACAAGATTCAGGACATGTTCTCTCAGCAGGGTCCGACCCCGCAGCAGGAACAGCAGGCGTACCTCCAGAATCCGTGGCCGGTTAGCCAGACCGAGATGTCGCTGCCGCAGGCGCAGACCGGCGTGGTCCCGAGCGGCCCGCCTACCCAACTCCCGTTGGGAGTGCGCGAGCGCGTGCGTGGCGGCCCACCCGAAGTGATCACGCCGACTCCCGCGCAGCCGCTCGTCGAGGACATGAGCGCGCCGCCCGGATTCTCGGCGGAGGCTGCGCAGCCGAATCTCAACGGCCGTCGCCCGACGCGCGCCGACTTCATGCGGATGCGTGCCGCGCAGCAGACGCAGGGCATGGTGCGTGATCCGCGCCAGCAGGACATGTTCGCTGAACAGCAGCTCATGCCTGACCAGCCGAGCGCTGAACCCATCGGCGATCTCAACGCGCAGCTCGAAGACCTCGCCGATCCTGACAGCACACGATTGGGCGTTTATCTGTCTGCGGCGAACATGCAGCAGATCGGAGACGTGCCGACTGTCGGCGTGCCGCTTGCGAACTTCGACGGCAAGGGTGGCACCCTCATCGCGAAGAACCGCAAGGTCGCCGAAGAACTGCTCGCCATGCGCGACAGCGGCACTGGCAACATGCAGGAAATTCTCGGCCTCGCGACCGGGGCCGGTGGAGGTAAAGAGCTTGGTGCGAACATCGCTGTCCAGCAGCGCGACGAGCAAGGCAATGTCGTACGAGAGTCGCTTGTTGCGTCGCCTGAAGAAGCGGACACGCTGGCGACTCAATTCGACCAGCCGGGGCGCGAAGGAGTAATCCTCTCTGCGGGGATGGCGATCAAGCGTCGGGCTCAGCGCATCGCTGCCGAGCAGCAGGCCGCACGTCAGCGTGGCACTGCGAAGCAGGCGCGTCGTGGCGTCGAGGATGTCGGCGTTGCAGATGCAGAGCTGGAAAGCGGGGCGAAGGACATCGCGGTTCGCTACCAGACGCTGAAGCAGCAGCTCGCTGAATCGGAGCAGGCCGAGTCTGATGCGCCGACGCGCGCGGATCGGTTCAAGGCGCGCACTACGTCGGGCCGCATTCGTCAGGAAATGGCGAAGCTGCGCACGACTGCCGAAGGCGAGGCCGCACGCATCCGTCAGAAGCCGCACTTCAGCGATTCGCGCAAGTCGCTCGAAGAGATGACCGACGAGCAGATCGACAAGCTGCCCGACGAACAGCTCGAAGAGTTGTTCCGTGAGGCGGCGAACGTCGCATCTGGCTCGCGCGTGAAGCGTACGGCGACGACGGACGAATCTCGCGAGACTGCCGAGGCCGGTGCCACGACGACATTCTCTCCGCACGGCAAGACGATCGAAGAGATCATCGCCGCTCACCCTGCACGTTCACAGAAGCTGAAGCTCGTGAATCGTGTGAAGCGGATGATTCGCCGTCGTGCAATGGGCGGCAAGCTGAAGACGGCACCGATCACTGGCAAGGCGGGCGTTCGTCGCGGCATCGGCGGCGCGGAGTCCACGGCTGTTCGGAAGTCAGAGCTGCGGCCGACGAAGGCACTCGATCTCGAACCGCCGCGTGAGATGTCGGCGACTGAGCGCGCGAAGCACAACGCTCGTGTGCGCAAGACCTACAACACGCTCGACAAGCGCGTGCAGGCATTTGCCACACAAGCAGAGAAGCTGAACACCAGCTTGGAGTCGCAGGCTCAGGAGCGCGAAGCGGACGGCAATCCTCCGCAGGGTGCGCGTGATGCGATCTACGGCAAGGCGTATCTGAACACGCTGATGCGTTACGGCCAGATGCTTCAGCAGCTTCGGCCGCGTTCGCCTGCGGGCCTGAAGGAAGTCGAGCGGCTCAACGCGCTCGCCGAAGACTTGCTCGACACGAAGCCGGAGAAGTTCCTCGCGAAGCTCGCGCGTGCCACGGAAGCCGAGTCGGATGTGCAGGCGAAGGCCGCGATCCGCATGGACCCGACCGTCCTGCGCAACATGGGCACGCGCCGTCAGCGTGTTGCTCACGCTCTGGAATCGGCGGCGAACGTGCGTGAGAAGATCGCACGTGCGAAGCGGCTGCACGATGTGTGGCACAAGAACGCGAAGTACGAGGCGCACGTCGCGCCGCTAATGCAGAAGCTGATCGGCTATGTGACGCACGACACTTCGCTGGCGAACATTGCGAGCGAGCGTCGCGGGCTTGGCTATATGCCGACCTTCGCGGAGATGCGCAACCTGCGCGCCGCGCTGAAGAGCTTCAAGACCGAGGACAAGGAGAACCTGTACAAGCCGCTCAAGCGCTGGTTCGAGGAATACGGCTACAAGTTCGACGAGAACGGCGACCTCGTGTTGGCGAAGAACGCCGCGCAGTTCGACTACATGCGTCCCGAGAAGTTGTTGGAGAACGATCGCGAAGCCTTCCGCAACGCGCCGCTCAACTACAACCAGAAGGTCGCCGCCGAGAAGGCGCGCAAGACGAAGGCGATGCTCGACAAGGAGCGCGCACGCCGCGCTGCCCTCACGCCTGCGCAGCGCCGTCGCGAAGACCTGACGCTCGCCAATCGTATCGAGAAGGATCGTCGCTCCACCATGAGCTACGAACAGCGCAAGGCGCTCGAAGCTCTGGACCGTCGTGGACTGAATCTCGAACTGATGGACCTGAACAACGATGTGCCTTCGTTGCGTCGCGCAGCGGAAGCCATCGCGAACGTGATGGAAGATCAGTCAGCGGTGGCGATGGGCAACGCGATCCTGCAAAAGATCGCAGCCTCGCTACCGGACAATCATCCGTATCAGCCACTCGTGCAGCGGCTGATTGCGCTCAACATGGATGACCTGATCGTCGGTTGGGATCGCAGCGGTGAGCTGACGAAGAAGGCGTTCGCGAACTACAAGGAGCAGCGCGATCCCACGGGCGAAGTGAACCGTGTGATCCGCTTCAACCGGCCGAAGTTCGAGGCGATGCGTGCGGAGGGCAAGGACCCTTCGCAGTTCTTCGTTCACGCCATGCTGCACGAGATGACGCACGCCGCCACGGCCGGTGCCATCGCGAAGAACCAGCGCGTGAAGCTCACGATGTGGAGCATCATGCGGCAGGCGCGGCGCGCGGCGAAGGAGCAGGGCATCTCGCTGAACGTCGGCACGAAAGATGGTTCGCCCGTCGAGTTCTACGGCTTCCGCGACAACATCGTGGACGAGTTCGTGGCCGAGGCGTTCACCAATCAGGCGTTCCAAGACAAGCTCCGCTCGATCAAGATCGACCAGACCCGCACGGTGTGGCAGGCGATCCTCGACCTGATCAAGACGCTGCTCGGCATCGAGTCGTCGCCGAAGGCAGAGAACGTGCTCGACGCCGTGCTCGCAACGACGGACAAGCTCTTCACGGGCGAGTTGCAGCTCACGCGCGGTGCCTCTCAAACCCTGAACATGAAGGACACGACGGTTGCGCAGACGATCGGCAACACGATCGACAAGGTGATGCAGTCCTCGCGCATCACTCGCAACATCCGTGATCAGGCGAAGAACACCATCGAGACGAACAAGGAAGGCGGCTCGCGCTTCCTGCTGTCCGCGCTCACGATGGAGCAGATTCGCGACTTCTACGCCAACAACTTCGGTGGCGGTCGTGGTCCGCTGTCGGAGTATATGAAGGCGTTCTTCCAGCGCAACGCGGACAACTCCGCGAACATGGAACAGGCCGACAAGCTCTCACGTCGCTGGACGGCGCTCACCGAAGAACACGGTGCCGACGAAGCGCTGAAGCTCTCGCGTCTGATGACCGAAGCGACGCTCTACGGCATTCACCCGAACGAGCCGCTTCAGTCGCAGGCGAACGCGCACGTCACGTCGATCCAGCAGAAGCAGCGGCACGCTGATCTGTCGAAGCGCTACCGCGAATTGAAGCCCGACTTCCGCAAGCTGTATCACGATGCGGAGACGTTCTACGACGAGTCGCTGCGGCGTGAGGTCAACCTCATGACGCTCAACGCGCTGCGCGGTGTGGTCGAAGGAAAGTTCGACTACACCGAGGACGACATCACGCGGAAGAAGCTCAACACGATCGACGGCATGGAGAAGGAGTTCGGCGATCGGATGACCGAGAGTGAGCGTAAGACGATCTCGCGGCTCGCTCGCTTGCCGGACATGCGCGTGGGTCCGTACTTCCCGCTGATGCGCTTCGGTGACTACGTGGTCACGGCTGAGCGTACGAAGGAGCGCAAGAGCTTCACCGACAAGCGCTCCGCACTCGATTGGGCACAGGAGCAGCGTGATAGTGATCCGACTCTCTCCGTCAGCTCACCGCAGGAGGAAGACGACGGCTACTTCGTCACTGTGAAGGAGAAGGAGGTTCGGATGGCGGAGACGCCTTCCGAGGCCGAGCAGAACCGTCAGGACATGATTGCGGAGTATGGTTCCGAACACGTGTCGCAAGTCCAGTTGAAGGCGCAGCTCTACAGTCGTGGGGCAACGATCGACAGCAACTCGGGGCTCAAGACAATCCTTGGGAAGCTCGACGGCAACCCTGCGGCACAAGCGGCCATCAAGGACTTCTACCTTCGCTCCCTTTCGGACGGCGCGTTCCGCAAGCGCGAGATCAAGCGCGCCAATCGCCGGGGTGTGGATTACGACACGCAGCACCGCACCTTCGCCAGCTACGCGAAGAGCGCGGCCTATTACACGTCGCAGCTCCGCTTCGGATGGAAGATGGCGGAGTCCCTGATCGACATGCAGAAGTATGTCGAAGAAACGGCGCGCGGTGAGCACGACGCCGGGATCAGTCCTGTTCGCATGGGTGAGGTTGTGCGCGAGATCAACACTCGCGACAAACTGACACACGATCACGTAGAAGTCTCGAAGCTCGTGCGTGGGGGGACTGAGCTTTCTCAGTTCATGATGCTGACGAGTCCTTCTTACTGGATGATCAACGCGACACAGCCGTACATGGTCACGCTGCCGTGGCTCGCCGCGCGTTCGTCCATCGGTGAGGCAACTGCCGCACTGACGACGGCACAGAAGCTGATCCTCTCGCCGATCGTGAATCAGATGGGCGAGAGCTTCGGCGGCCTGAAGGCGCTCTGGTCGAAGGCCGGTGCCGAGAAGGCGTTCACCGTCTTGGAGCAGGTGGAGGAACACATCAAGCAGCGCGGTGGCGCTCGTGCCGACGAGTACATCACGATGCTCAACAAGCTCAAGCGCGACTCGATCATCGACCTGAGCTTCGTTGCCGAACTGCGGGACATCGCCGAAGGACAGAACACGTCTGCCAAGCAGCGCGTGCTCGATGCCTCGCGAATCATGTCGCACCTGTCGGAAGTGAACAACCGCATCATGAGCGCGCTCGCTGCGTACGACCTCTACCGCAACAAGGGCGCTGGAATCTTCGAGGCGCAGGAGTTCGCGAAGCAGGCAGTCAGCCTCACGCAGTTCAACTACAGCTCGGGCAACGCGCCGCGTTTGTTCCAAGCACGTGGTCCGCTCGGACAGATGGGTCCGCTGATCTTCCAGTTCATGAAGTATCCGCAGCACATGTACGCGCTGCTGATCGACAACATGCGCCGCGCTGTGTACTCCGGTGGCATCGACCGCAAGATCGCGCTGAAGACTCTCGCGGGCCTGTTCAGCACACACCTTGCCGCTGGCGGTGTGATCGGTGCGATGCTTCAGCCGATCAAGTGGGCAATCGGTCTCGCGCTCGCTGCATTCGGAGACGAAGACGAGCCTTACACCGTGAAGAACGCGCTGTCGGGCGATACGTTCGATCGCCTGATCCGCGAAGCGACTGCGGAGCTGTTCGGCAACGAGTTCGGAGAGATCGTCTCCGCTGGCCTGCCGCGCGCCGCTGGTATCGACCTGTCGAATCGCATGTCGCTCGGCACGCTGTACTTCATCGACATGAAGACGGACACCGCTGAGTCCACCATCGGCTCGATCGTGTCGAGCTTCGGTGGCCCGCTCGTGAACCTCGGAATGGGATGGTGGAAGGGCTCGCAGTACATCGCCGAAGGGCAGGTGTCGAAGGGCCTCGAAGCCTTCATGCCGAAGATGGCGAAGGACGTAGCGAAGATGATTCGCTACACGAATGAGGGCCTGACGGACGCCACTGGCAAGGAGATCATCGGTGCCGATAAGCTGAGCCCGTGGCAGCTCTTCGCGCAGTCGATCGGCTTCCAGCCTTCGCAGGTGTCCGAAGCGTACGCCCGGCGCGCTGCCATCAAGGATGCGCAGAGCCACGACGTGCAGCGTAGGAATACGCTGATGCGTCGTTTCCAGAACGCGGCACCGGACGAGCGCGCTGGAATCATCCGCGAGATCACCGAATTCAACCGTGCGAACCCTGCGGCGGGAATTTCCCGTTCACAGCTCCTGCGGTCTGTGCAATCCTTCAAGGAGCGCGCGGCCCGCACGAGCCGCTTCGGTGTGGACTTGCAAGGCGATGACATCCTCTATGAGCAGGAAGGCGAAGTATACGAGTAGCGCATTGCTCCTTTTGGTGGCGCTCTTTGCGTCACCAATCGTGCATGCAGCGAAAGTCCGGGTCACGTGGGTGAACCCCACGACGAACACCGATGGCTCCGTTCTCACGGACCTTTCCCACATCATTGTGGAATGGGGCACATGTAACGGCACTACCTTCGGGACGGCTCGCGGCTCGACGCAGGTGGCGGCCCCGGCCACTACCACGTTCATGTATCCAACAGGAGTCAATCGCGCGTGCTTTCGCGCTTTCGCCGTTAATCGAGCCGGTGTATCTTCCGTCGCGAGCAACACGGCCTACAAGGACCTGCTACCCCCACCGGGCAAGCCAGTCACCCTCGGTCAGCCGGTTGTGCTTCCCAATTCCCAACAGGAGTGATCAATGGCAAAGCTCGCACTCGCCAAGAAGGTTGGCATCCCCGTTCCTTCGCCCATCCCGTCCGACGTGACCCATCTGGTCGCGTACTTCGGCCCGGCTGGCTTCACGCCGGACTACAACCAGCCCGATCGCATCGCGATCCCGCTGAATGACGTTCCGCGTCAGACCAGCAACGGCGTCGAGTATTTCGTGTTCGACACGGCTGGCCTGCCGCCGTCGAGTGCGCCGAACACCGACCTCTACTTCACCCTGTCGGACACCAACGATGCGGAGGAAGGCGATTTCTCGCCGGTCGTTAGCGTCCCTTTGGACCGGGAGCCCCCGGTGGCCCTTGGTCAGCCGGTCTTGCTCGACTGATTGCGGCGATCAAGAAACTGATCAAGACAATCCTGTCTTGGTTCTAGCGAGAGGGGGCTTCGGCCCCCTTTCACTAAGGAGGAAACATGGGTCGGGATTACAAGAAAGAGTATCGCGAGTATCAGGGCACGGAAGAGCAGAAGAAAAACCGCGCCAAGCGGAATGCTGCCCGGCGCGAGATGGAAGACGAAGGCCGCGTCCACAAAGGCGACGGCAAGGATGTCGATCACAAGCGTGCGCTGATCAACGGCGGCTCGAACGCTGACTCGAATCTGCGGGTGGTGTCGAAGGCGGTGAATCGGGGATTTCGACGGGATTCACGGGGTCGCCCACTTTGATGTCGGCGGCCTTCAGACCGAACTTCGAGAGCTGAAACTCGAAGACTTTCTGTGGGGGGAGTTCCCACTTCGTACCGATGCCGAGCTTGGTCTTCATCTCCACAGCGCCAAGCTCGTCCTTGAACCGCTTCAGGATGTTGTAGACCGGCAGCTCGCGGTACTGGAGCCAACGCTCCAACTCGCCACGCGGCACGCGCAGCAACTCTTCCGCTCGTGACACGTGATACACAATCTTGTCCGAGCGCGGGATACCGCCCGTCAGGTCGGGCAGGTAGCTCTTCAGATTCGAGCCCTTCGGGTAGCGATCGACGACGAGCGCGCGATCCTGATACGCGGCGAGGAACGCGGCGAGGATTTCAGTTGGCTGCGAGAGCGTCATCGCCTCGACGCTGCGACCACGAAGGCGGTAGATGTTCGCGAGCAGGAACTTCGCAAGGTGCCGCACGTCGAGCTTCACGAGGTCCAGCTCCGCCGCGATCTCCGCGCCGACGATCAGTACCGCTGCGATGGCGAACCAGAAGCGCTCGTGCGACTCCATCTGCCCGCCCTTCGCGAGCTTCTTGAACATGTCCTGAACGCGCTTCTCGGCGTCGGCAGCATGTGTGGCAAGCCACTGCGCGTATACCCTGCCCGCGTGTCCGTAGTTCGAGTCGAGCGCTTGGAACAGCAGTGCCAGCTCTGCGCGGTTGCGATCACTCTTGAAGGGCTCGATGACGATCTCGAACGTGCGAACGATGCCTGCGTCACTCCCGCCACCGTGCCGAGCCATCGCCTCGAAAATCGACTCGTTGGAAGCTACAACCAGCATAGTCTCCCATGTGCTGACCTCCCTGAGTTGCGCAGAAGAATCGAGCCGTGTTTTCTCCTTGCCTTGTGTGATCTGAAAAGCAAGTGTCAAGAAGTCGTCCACCGTCTTCCGCCCCCGCAATTCGTCCCAATAGGCTGGCAAGTTGTTGAGGAAGCCGAGTTTGCGGGCAACGCTCTTGGGCGTGTCGTCCACAGCATTCACACCGTGAGTTGGGGACCCCCACACTGCCTGCGAGCACTTCAACGCAGAAGACTTCCCCACACCACTGGCAGTAGACACAATCGAGAGAATACCGCCACTGTGGCCCGTGAACCTCAATAACGGCGTTGCGAACGCTGCCGACAGAATTGCAGTAAACGCAGCTTTGTTCTGGTCCGACAGAAATGCCGCCACCTTCTTCCATGCGTCGAGCCCCCCTTTCGGATCGTAGAACTTCGCGATCGATGTGAACTCGCGCGCGGCACGAACGTCGTTGCGCGTGCGGCCGTCAGCGTAGTAGGTGGTCTGCCCACACGAGAATCCAGCGATGCGTTCGCCTTCGGGCGTCTTCTCGACGAGCCACCCGAGCTGTTCCGTCACGTCGGCAACGCGGCGCGCTGCCTGAAGCTGTCCGAGCCATGTAGCCATAAGTTCACCGAACGCCTTTGATTCCTTCTCCTTGAGCACGAAGCCGTAATCGGCCAACGTCTCATTGAGCTTGCGAGGGTTGCCGAGCGCACCGCCCGGAAGGTTGATGACCCACGATTGAGAGTTACCGAATTCAACATCGAAGGTGAGGTCGTATCGCTGCGTGACGATGCTCTTCGTCGCGCGTAGGTTCGTCGGCACGTGCCGCAGTACCTTCACCCACTCCTTCGTGTTGTTCGCGGTGTCCACCATCAGTCGCTCGATGCCTTTGCGATCGGGAGCGATCCGCCACCCTGTAGGCAATCCATCGATAGGCTGCGCGTCTTCATGCCCGACCTGCAACGGCGTCTTGATGAAGCCGCGATGCGGACACTTACTGCAAATCGTGGGCTCGTATGACTCGAACGTGGAACAAAGAGATGGGCCAGCCGTATTAGCAAGCCTATGCTGCCACTTCCGCTCTGCTTCGTCGGCGTTGTAACCGGGATGCCCGTCCGAAATGGGATGCACCCACATCGCGCCATCTTCGCAGTGCTTGAGCAGTTGCAGACTCGCGGTCCACAGCGGCTCGCTGGCCTTCTGCCCGTGTGTCTCGGCGAGCATGCGTGCAACGCCACAGTGCTTGATGATCGTGTCGAAGCGCGACGGGACTTCGTTGCGCGGCATGAGCCCGCTGGTCAGCTCGTCGTACTGCCCACTCTTGGCGACTGCGTTGGGAACTCCGCCGTAGGTGCGGGCCTTCCCGACCCACGGCATCAGGACGGCTTCCAGCTCTTCGTAGGTGAATGTCTTCCCACTCGTGTGCAGAAGACCGACCGGCTTCGGGTTCGCGGGGTCCTTCCAGTTCGAGGTCCCGATGGGACGCAGGACGCGGCAGGCGTCGGCGGTGCAGGTTGGATCGATGTCCACCTTGTGCTCGATCGCTGCCGCCTTGAGTGCGTCGG
>Ga0066905_100000261_pt1 | contig 13142 bp, 13 predicted proteins | sample PanSoiMetaPlot36_FD_67483 | JGI IMG/M metagenome (GOLD analysis project Ga0066905, IMG submission 67483) | Tropical forest soil microbial communities from Panama analyzed to predict greenhouse gas emissions - Panama Soil Plot 36 (version 2) | ecosystem: Environmental > Terrestrial > Soil >... | reverse complement strand
CGAGCCGAGGAGGAAGATGCCGAGGCCGGCCAGGTAGACGCGGCGACGACCGAGCTGATCGGCGAGGCGACCCCAGAGCGGCATGGTCACCGTGGAGGCGAGGAGGAAGGCCGAGAACGTCCACGAGTAGATCTCGATGCCACCGAGGCTCGCGATGACGGTGGGCATGGCGGTCGCTACCACCGTGGACTCCATGGCGGCGAGGAATACCGAGCCCATGACGCCCGCCAGCACCAGCCCTCGCCGGGGCTCCGACTGAGTGCGCATCAATGGCCCCCCGTACACCCAGCGCACTTGCACAGGCCACGCAGCACGGGGAATGGATAGACGCTCACGTGGCCGTCGGACCACGTGACGCGCAAGGCGGCGGGCTCCTTCTTGATGTCACGCGGCCATCCCATCGCCTCCGTCACGGTCGCCTCGTCGGCGGAGGCGGCGGCCGGCTCACGCGCGGGATCGTCGAGTCGCAGCCGCGCGAAGGGATAGATGCTCGAATGGTTGTCGGCCCACGTCACGCCGAGGGCGTAGCGCCCGACGAGGTGCACGTCCTTCGGCTCGTGTGGGCTGGGCTGTCCGAGGATGGGTAGGTTGATCTTGATAGCCATGATGTCAAGCTGCCGCCGGCAGGCGCCGTCCCGCCAGAAGATAGTGGACAGCCAGGTTCTGGTGCGAGCCCCACCTCGCCGCGCGACGCCGCACGCTCGCCTCGTCGAGGGCACGTCCACGATTGAAGAAGTGCTCGAAGGCGCGCCGCACCGCCAGGTCCCCCGCAGCACAGACGTCGCCGCGACCGAGATGGCGCGCGAGAAACCACTCCGCCGTCCACCGGCCGAAGCCGCGCACGGCGGTGAGCGCCCGGATCACCTCGGCGTTGCTGCAACTCTCCAACGCGTGCAGGTTTATCGCCCCCCGGGCAACCCGACGAGCCAGGGCGATCACGTATTCGGCCTTTCGCGTGGTGAGCTGGAGCCCGCGCAGCTCGGCCACGCTCGCTCGGGCGAGGCGGGCGGCATCGGGAAACGCGTGCACGGTGTGGCGGCCGATCGCTACCGGCGTGCCGTAGCGGTGCACGAGTCGGGCCTTGACGGTGAAGGCGAAGGACAGCGTGATCTGCTGGGCGCACACGGACGTCACGAGCGATTCGAGCGGCTGAGGCGACAGGGTGGGACGCAGTCCCCACAGTCGTGGTAGGAGCGGCCCCAATACCGGGTCGTCCTTGGCGACGTCGTAGAAGGCTTCGAGATCGACCCCGAGGCCGCAGAGCCGCCCGACCTCGGCCACCGCCATCTCGAGCGCACACGTGCGACGATCACCAGGGGTGGAGACAAGGAGCCGCGGAGCCTCCACGCTGCCCGACCAGCGAAGCTCGAAGCCCGTCCACGTCTCGCCCACGCGCACGGCGCGGACGAACGCGCCGTCGACGAGTCGATTGACGGGATCTTCGCCCCAGACGCGATACCGCTCGAGCGTCCGCGGCACATCGAGAGGCCCATTGACCCGGATCTCGGCCTTCATGGCGGGCTCTCAGTCTACCAGAGGCGCCGCCGCGAAAGGTCAGTGGCGGATGTCGAAGTAGGTCAGTCCGGGAGGTACGGGAGGACTTCCGCCGAGCCTCTTGACCACGTGGTTCATGTCGATGATCTCGGCGGCGAAGGGCGTGAGCAACCCGCAAGCGTAGGACTCCGCGGGAAGCGGCATCAGGAGATACCTGATGCCGCGGGCCCGCAGCACATCCGCCAGGCCGGCGAAGGCATTGATGGCTCCCGGCCCCTCGAGCATAAGATCGAAGCCCTTGACGGCTCGGAAGGCCGTAGGGTCGAGCCCCCGCGCGATTCGATCATCCCACAGGGAGAGCCAGGCTGCGCCGTGACGATTGCTCGCCGTCAGGCTTCCCGCGTACGCACCTTCCGGAGCGGGGGAGAAGAGCTCCTTCTCAAGGAATAAAGGCACGAAATGATGCGAACGCACGGCGGCCTGCCGCAGCTCCATCACGTGAGGATCGCGATAGAGATCGATGTGCCCGGCGCGGGGAGCCGCGATGCCGTCGAAGCGCGCGAGCTCTAGGATGAGATAGTCGAAGCGGGCGACCGTTTCCCAGCCGAGATTCGTGACCATCTTCATGGACGGAATGTTGGTGGTCTTGATGAACCCGGTAAGATAGCTCGCCCCTTGCTCCTCGGCCCAGCGTTCGGCGGCGAGAAGCAAGGCTGGACCGAGACCCCGCCGCTGGCGTCCTGGCTCGACGCGCGTGTTAAAGGAGTAGCCGGCCATGCAGCCTTGGCCACCTACTCGGACGTCTGTGAGGGCGAGGCACGACACTCCTATGATCTCGCCGTCCCGCTCGGCCACCAGCACCTGCGAGGTCCGATAGGCGTTCGTGCGGGCGAAGAAGTCATTGCGGGCCTGAAGCAGCTCGGCTCCCGTGTGCGAGGCGGAGGACCCCTCGAGGGCGAGCAGGGCGGTATGGTCGTCCTCGTTCGCTTCGCGAAGGACGGTCCCCAACTCCTCCTGCACCAAGATTGTAGAGGACATAGGCCCTCCCTGCGTCTGCCGTGAATGCTCTGGGTCGCTGTCGGGCGCAATCCTACGCTAGGAGCGGGAAGTGTGTCGGAGAAAGATACAGGCAAATGTTACGCGGAGGTCCCCCGCTTCATACGTTATTTGGCGTAGTTAGAGGCTTCCGAAGGGGTCAGCGGAGGTGATAGGGGACGTCGGTAACCACGACGTTCTTGCGGAAGAGGAGGGTGCCCTTGATGAGGAAAGCCGTCTGGTTGTGGAGGAGATGCTGCCACCAGTGCCGGGTGACGAACTCGGGAATGACGATGGTGACCATGTGATTCTCGCCCAGGGCGAGGAGGTGGTCGAGGTACTCGAGGAACGGCTGGAGAAGCGACCGGTAGGGCGAGCTCAGGACTACCAGGGGTACCCCCATGCTCCACTTCATCCACTTCTCCTCGAGTCGTCGGGTCTTTTCGGGGTCGAGCTCGACGTAGACGCCCTTCACGGAGGGGGACAGGGTGCGTGCGTACTGGAGCGCGTGGATGACCCCCTTGTGGAGATCGCCGGCCAGCACGAGCACGGTGTGCTCCATGGGCGGCGGGCCGCCGTAGCCGTCGAGGGAGAGCTGGCCGGCGACATCCGCATAGTGGCGCCGGATGGCCATGAATAACATGATGAGCAGGGGGATGAGGAGGACGACCACCCAGGCCCCGTGGGTGAACTTTGTCGCGGTGATGACCGCCACCACGAGGCCGGTGGTGGCCGCGCCCACCGCGTTGAGCCACCAGCGCCAGCGCCATCCGGCCTCGCGGCGCACCAGCCAGCGGCGCACCATGCTGGCTTGGGACAGGGTGAAGGACAGAAAGACTCCAACCGCGTAGAGAGGAATCAGGGCGTGTGTGCTGCCTCCGAAGAGCACGAGGAGCACGGCCGCGGTACCCCCCAGGATCAGAATGCCGTTCGAGAAGACCAGCCGGTCGCCGCGCGAGCCGAACTGACGGGGAAGGAAGCCGTCGCGGGCCAGAAAGTAGGACAGCCTCGGGAAATCCGCAAACGCGGTGTTGGCAGCCAGCACGAGAATGAGCATCGTCGAGGCTTGCAGGGCGTAGTAGAGAACGCCGTCGCCGAAGATCTGGCGGGCGAGCTGGGAAAGGATCGTCTGCTCGGGCAATGGGGTGAGGTGATAGTGCCGGGTGAGGAAGGTGATGCCCACGAAGAGACAGACCAGGAGGACGCCGAGCCAAGCGAGCACGATGCGCGCATTTCTCGCTTCGGGCGACTTGAAGGCGGGCACACCGTCCGACACCGCTTCCACCCCCGTGAGGGCGGCACATCCGGAGGCGAAGGCTCGCAACACGAGGAACACGCTCAGATCCTGCACGGCCGCGATGCGGGGGTCCGCTACGGGAGCAGCCGGGCCCCAGTTGAATGCCCAGCGAGCGAGACCGTACCCGATGAGGATGGCGAGGAAGCCCACGAAGAGATAGGTGGGCAAAGCGAAGAGCTTGCCGGACTCTCGCAGACCCCGGAGGTTGGCCAGGGTGATGGCGGCCACGAAGGCCACGCCGATCACGACACGATAGTCGAACAGAATGGGCACGGCCGAGGTGAGCGCAGCCACGCCGGCGGCCACGCTCACCGCCACCGTGAGCACGTAGTCGATGAGGAGCGCCGCTCCCGAGACGAGGCCTGGGAGCGTGCCCAGGTTGTCCTTGGTGACGATGTAGGAGCCGCCGCCCTGCGGGTAGGCGAGGATGGTCTGCCGGTACGAGCTCACGACCACCGCGATGAGGCCAGCGATGGCGAATCCGATCGGGATCGAGAAGTGCAGCGCGCTGGTGCCGGCGAGGACGAGGATGAGGAGGATTTCCTCGGTGGCGTAGGCCACGGAGGACAGCGCGTCCGACGAGAAGACCGCGAGGGCCGCGGTTTTGGAGAGCCGCTCGTGGCGGGCCTGGGCCGTGGCCAGCGGGCTGCCGACCAGTACCTTCTTGAGGGAGTTGATCTTCAACGCCGGTTTCCCGAAGGTCTTACCGTAGCCGTGCCGTCCGCTCAGGTCAAGGTTCCGAAGCGGGTCCTTCAGGATTTCAGGTGGAAGGGAACGTCCACCACCACGATCCCCTGCCGGAAGAGCAGCGCGCCCTTCACGAGCAGAGCGGTCTGGTTGTGCAGCACGTGCTGCCACCAGTGCCGCGGCACGAATTCCGGGATCACGATGGTGATCACGCCGTGCGGGTCCCGGGCCTTGATCCGCCCGAGGTATTCGAAGAGGGGGCCGAGTACGGAGCGATAGGGCGAGGACAGCACGACGAGGGGCACCCCGGAGCCGCCCTTGCCCCATCGTTCCTCGAGCTTGAGGGTGCGCGCGGGATCGATCTCCACGTAGACGGCCTTGGGATTCGGGGTGAGCGACTGCGCGAAGCGGAGGGCGCGCACCACGCCCATGTGGAGATCGCCCACGAGCACCAGCACGGTGTTGCTCACGGGCGGCTCGTCGGCGAGATGCTCGAGGGAGAGCTCCCCGGCCAGCGCCTCATAGTGACGGTTGACCACGCGAAAGGCCGTCACCATGATGGGGATGAGGAGCACCACGATCCACGCGCCGTGCGTGAACTTGGTCGCGGCGATCACCATCGTCACCACCGCCGTCACCGCCGCTCCCGCCCCGTTGATGGCGAGCCGCCATCGCCAGCCCGGACCACGCTCCACCAGCCAGTGCCGCACCATGCCTGATTGGGACAAGGTGAAGGAGATGAAGACACCCACCGCGTAGAGCGGAATGAGAGCATGCGTCTCGCCGTGGAAGAGCACGATGAGGAGGGCGGCCAGGCCGCCCAGCATGATGATCCCGTTGGAGAAGACGAGCCGGTCCCCCTGGGTGGTGAGCTGGCGGGGTGCGTAGCGATCCCGGGAGAGCAGGCTGGCCAGCCGCGGAAAGTCCGCGAAGGAGGTGTTCGCGGCGAGGACCAGGATGAGCATGGTGACGCCCTGGACGACGTAGTAAAAGACGTCGCGTCCAAAGAGGGCGCGGGCGATCTGCGAGACCACCGTCTCCTCCTCGCTCGGCGTCACCTGGAGCGCCCACGCGAGGACGGTGATGCCGAGGAAGAGCACGCCGAGGATGCCCGCCATCCAGCCCATGGTAATGGCAGCGTTCCGCGACTCGTTGGGCTTGAAGGCGGGCACGCCGTTCGAGATGGCCTCCACCCCCGTGAGGGCCGTGCATCCCGACGAGAAAGCTCGCAGCACGAGGAACCCCGTGAGGGGCACCGTGTCCGCCGTCCCGCGGGGAGGAAGCGGGACGAGGTCGCCCAGGAGCCAGCGCCAGAGACCGGTAGCCACCATGACGGTGAAGGTGCCCACGAAGAGATAGGTCGGCACGGCGAACACGCGTCCCGACTCGCGGACGCCACGCAGATTCGCGAAGGCGATGAGGGCGATGAAGCTGACCCCGAAGGCCACACGGTGCTCGTGGAGAGCGGGGAAAGCGGAGGTGAGGGCGGCCACGCCGGCCGCCACGCTCACGGACACGGTGAGGACGTAGTCGATCAGGAGCGCGGCTGCGGCGATCAGCCCTGGAGTGGCCCCGAGATTTGCCCGGGCCACGATGTAGGAGCCGCCGCCCGAGGGGTAGGCGTGTATCGTCTGCTGATACGACACCACCACGATGAAGAGGAGGCCGGTGATCGCGAGGGCGAGGGGCACGGAGAGATGGGCGGCGGCAGCGCCCGCGAGGACGAGGACGAGGAGAATTTCCTCCGTGGCATAGGCCACCGAGGACAGCGCATCCGAGGAGAACACGGCGAGCGCGACGGTCTTCGATAGGCGCTCGTGGCGCGCCTGGGCGAGCGGCATGGGCCGGCCGACGATCCATCGCTTCAGCAGACCAGCGTCCATGCGCTCCTCTCGTGCCCGAATCGCGCGCAGCTCACCGCGCGAGACCGGATGCTACGCCGGGCCTACACCGCAGGCAAGTCCGTCTCCCCTGCCCACTTTCTTGGCAGCGGCGCTCGGAGTTGCTACGCTGGCAGGGGCCATCCGACTCCGATCTTCTCGCGCGCCCACCCGAGGGGAGGCACATGAGCATCCTGATACCCGACATCGCGATCATGGAGAAGATCCTGCGATCGGTTGTCGTCTATCTGTTCCTCCTCGTGTCGTTCCGCCTCGCCGGGAAGCGGCTGCTCGGCCAGCTCACCGCCTTCGACCTCGTGGTGCTCCTCATCATCAGCAACGTGCTGCAGAATGCCACCATCGGAGATGACCGCTCGCTGGGAGGAGGACTGCTCGGCGCTTTCGTCATCATGCTCCTCAACTGGCTGGTGGCCTGGCTGACCTACCGGCACAAGCGGCTGCGGCGCTTGGTGGAGAACGTGCCCACCGTCCTCATTCGTCACGGCGAAGTCTTGCAGGCGAATCTCGGCCGCGAGCACATGAGCATGGCCAAGCTGCGGGCCGCCCTGCGCACGGAGGGCGTGACGCGTGTGAGCGAGGTGCGGTGGGCCCTCCTCGAGGAAGACGGCCACGTCAGCGTGGTTCATCGGGGCGCCCAGCCCGCGTGAACGCGCTCTTCGGCTGGTTCAGCGCCCACGGCGGCGCCCTCAACCCGGAAGCAGCCGTTGCACACTGGGGCTACCTCGCCGTCTTCGTCCTCGTCATCCTGGGCAATGCCGGCGTCCCCGTGCCGGAGGAGTCCGTCCTCCTCGTGGCGGGATTCCTCGTGTGGACGGGCCAGCTGCGGCTCGACATCGTCCTGATCGTCGGCGTGGTCAGCGCGGTGGTCGGCGACAACATAGGCTACTGGCTCGGCCGTCGTTTCGGCCGAGTCTGGCTCGAGCGGCACGCCCATTGGATCCTCGGCCATCCTGAGCGCCTGGGCGCGATGCAGCGCTTCATGGGGCGCCGGGGCGCTACCGCCGTCATCATCGCCCGCTTCCTCCCCGGGCTCCGATTCATGGCGGGCCCACTCGCGGGCGCCCTCGGCTTTCCGGCCTGGCGGTTCTTCGTGGCTAACGTGACGGGCGCGGTGATCTACGTGCCCATCGTGGTGGGAGCGGGATGGGCGGTGGGTTACGGCCTCGGCGACTACCTCGGCCCGCTCCGGCGCGGCGTGGTGAATGCGGAGCACATCGGGCTCTACCTCGTCATCGCGATGGCGGCCGTGCTACTGCTCTGGCGAGTGATCAGAGCCGCGCGCAGCCGCCGTCCCGACGATCCGCGGAACTAGTGCTCCTTCGCCTCCCCGAAGCCGGCTGATCCCGCCAGGCGATCATCCGTGCCCGGGATGTACTTCCGCTCCAGCTCCTGGAAATGCGCGACCCGGGCCATCACGTGGTGGCTCTCCGTAGGGTGACCGGCCTTCGTCCGCTCCAGCGCCCACTGCGCCTGCTCCTCGTTCTTGGCCAGCTCATGCATCGCGTTCCACACCGAGTACATGGCGGCATGCGCGCCGAAGAGCGTGATGAAGATGAACGTGTAGCCGAGCTCCCCCAGCTCGCGGAAGGTCAGGGGCTGGGGATCCTGGTGCCAGCGGAACGACGAAGAGTAGTTGAAGGCGAGCGGAAGCCGCGGATGTGTCTGCTTCATGGCACGGGCGAACTCGATGGCGGGGCCGCGATCCGAGTTGGAGAGCTCGCACCACACGAGATCGACGCCGGCATCGGCGTAGGCGCGTCCACGCCAGGTCGCCTCTTCCATGCTGCCCCCCACCGCGCCGTAGGCGTCCGTGCGGGCGATGATCACGAAATCGCGGTCGAGCCGGTCGCGCTCGGCGAGGGCGGCGCGGTACTTGCCGAGAGCCTCCTCGCGGGAGACCACGGTCTTCCCCGCGATGTGGCCGCAGCGCTTGGGGAAGCGCTGGTCCTCGAGGTGGATGCCCGCCACGCCCGTCTTCACGAATTCTTGCACTGTGCGCATGGTCGAGAGCGCATTACCATAGCCGTCGTCGGCGTCGGCTATGATGGGCGCCTCCACAGCGCTCGCCACCATGGACGCCGTCTTGGCCACCTCGGTCATGGTGAGCAGGCCCATATCCGGCCAGCCGTTCAACATGGCCACGGAATACCCGCTCAGGTAGATGGACTTCATCCCGGCGCGCTCGGCAATCTGTGCATCGAGCGGGGAATAGATGCCGCCGGTGAAGAGGTACGGCTCGTCGCGGAGAAGCTGCCGGAAGGCCTTGCCCTTGCTGTCCATGCTCATCGCCTCCCTTACGACCGCGCCGAGGTCGGAGCCCAGGGCAGCTCTAGCAGCCTCTCGGCGCAGCCTCCACAGTAGTGTGTCGATTCGAGCTGGTAGGAGCACCCCGGGCAGCATGCCGCCCCGCATTCGATGCATCCCAGCCGCTCGAAGCCGAATCGAACGGCGGTTCCACACCCGCAACGGTCACCCATGTGAACCTCCTTTGTTCGACATGGGTCGAGTGTGCAAGAAGCGTTCTGTACACGTAAGACATCGATTTCATTCTGGTGTGGAAAGAAGAGCTCAGTTCACCTGAGACACGGTTGTCTCACTCAGCGAGACTAGTGGGCGGCTACAAGGTAAATAAATATCATAACATCCTGTAAATATTCATAATTACTTTATGAGACCTATACGACTCACTAATGAGACTCTGGAGTCTCACTTCTAAAGCTTTGCGTATTCACGCGGTACTTCGCGATCAAGCGGTGGAAGTTCCGACGGGTGATGCCCGCACGCTTGGCTGCGGCGGAGACATTGCCCCGCGCCTCACCGAGAAAGCGTGTGATGGCGTCCTGCTCGAACCGGGCTACGGCACGCTCCTTGGCCTCTTGGAAGCGCTCCCCGCTCTGCATGGTCGCGGGGGCATTCTCCTGGAGATGGAGAGGCAGGAGCGAGACCTCGACCTCCCGACTGGTTGCGAGAACCACCGCCCGCTCGATGATGTTCTCCAGCTCCCGGAGATTCCCCGGCCACGGATAGCGCTTCAGCAGATCGAGCGCTTCGGGAGTGAAGCGGTCCACCTTCTTGTTGACCTTCGCTTCGGACTTCCGGAGGAAGTGGTGCGCGAGCACAGGAATGTCCTCGGCGCGCTCGCGGAGCGGCGGCAGGGTGATGGTGAAGGCGTTGAAGCGATAGAAGAGGTCCTCGCGGAACTCGCCGGTGGCCAGGGCCTTCTCGAGGTGACGATTGGTCGCCGCGATGACCCGTATGCGAACCTTGCGGGTGACCACGTCTCCGACCGGCTTGCTCTCGCCCGTCTGGAGCACGCGCAGGAGCCGGCTCTGCATCTCAGGAGACATATCGCCGACCTCATCGAGGAAGATCGTCCCGCCGTCGGCCTTCTCAAAGAGGCCTGGCTTGTCCGCCACCGCTCCCGTGAATGCGCCGCGCTTGTGGCCGAAGAGCTCCGACTCCAGGAGTGTGGGGGCGAGCGCCGTGCAATTCACGGTGATGAGAGGCTTGTCGCGGAGATTCGAATACCGGTGGATGGCCCGCGCCACCAGTTCCTTTCCCGTGCCGGACTCACCGCGGATCAGCACGGTTGTGGGCGTCGCCGCAACTTTCACGATGAGCTCGGCCAGCTCCTTCATCTTCGGGTTCTGGCCGATGATGAAGTCACCCTCCGCCTGGGCTTGGAGCTCGCGGAGCATGAGACCGTAGCGATCCTCGAGCTCCTCCGAGCGTTTCCGCTCGGCGAGCAGGTCCCACACGAAGCGGGCGCTCGCCCCTCCCATGACCTCGGTCGTCACCGGCTTGAGCTCGAGGATGGTGCGCTGGACCTCGGGGCTTCCCGTCACGTCGATAATGAGATCGAGGCGCGGGTCCGAAATCAGCCCGCGCAGGTCGGTCACCACGGGGATGTCCAAGCGCCGCGCGAGCTCGAGGCCGGGAGCCCAGGGATTGACATCTCCTACTCCCAGGATAGTGACGGTGGGGTCACCCGCGAACATCTCCAAGAGGGCGCGCCCGCCTTTGCCCGCTCCCACGATGGCGACCTTGGTCATGCGTGGGTTGGCCCGGAGATCAGAAGGGCTGGGGCACCCGGTCGGGCTCGGCCCGATTTTCGAAGGACGCGTACTCCGGGATGAAGGTGAGCTTCACCACGCCGGTGGGACCGTTGCGCTGCTTGCCGATGATGACGTCGGCCATGCGCTCGTCCTCTTCTCGCTGCAGCCCGTAGCGATCAGGCCGGTACAGGAAGAGGATGAGGTCGGCGTCCTGCTCGAGGGCGCCCGATTCGCGCAAGTCGGAGAGCTGGGGCTCCTTGCTCTGCCGGCTCTCCACCGCGCGCGAGAGCTGGGAGAGCGCGACCACCGGCACATTGAGCTCCTTGGCCAGCGCCTTGAGGGAGCGCGAGATCTCCGAGATTTCCTGCTGGCGGTTTTCCGGGCTGCGTCCTCGCATGAGCTGGAGATAGTCGATGACGATCATGTCGAGGCCGTGCTCCGCTTTCATGCGCCGCGCCTTCGCGCGGGCCTCCAACACGGAGAGCGCGGGAGAGTCGTCGATGAAGATGGGCGCCTCGGCGAGCCGGCCCGCGGCGTTGGTCAGGCTGGTCCAGTCCCGCGTGTCGAGGTACCCCGTGCGCACCTTGTGGGAGTCGACCCGGCCCTCCGCGCAGAGCAGGCGCTGTACAAGCTGCTCCTTGGACATCTCGAGGCTCAGCACGAGCACGCGCTTGTGGTTGCGTACCCCTGCGTACTTCGCGATGTTCATGGCGAAGGCCGTCTTGCCCATGGAGGGCCGGCCCGCGATGATGATGAAATCGCTCGGCTGGAAGCCCGAGGTCATCTCGTCGAGCTTGCCGAAGCCGGTGGCGAGCCCGGTGACGTGCTCCTTCTGGTCGTAGAGCTTCTCGATCTGCTCGAATGTGCCCTTGAGGATGGAGCGCACGGGGAAGGCCGTGCCCTGCATGCGGCGCTCGGAGATCTGGAAGATGAGGCGCTCGGCGTCGTCCAGCACCTTCTCGACGTCGTCCCGTCCCTCGTAGCTCTTGCCGATGATCTCTGTGGCGATGCGGATGAGATCCCGCAGGACGGCCTTCTCGCGCACGATGCCGCCGTAGGACAGGAGATGGGCGGCGGTCGCCGCCTCCTCCACCAGGGCACCGAGAGTGGCCGGCCCTCCCACCTCCTCCAGTTCGCTGCGACGCCGGAGCTCCTCGGAGATGGTCAGGAGATCCACCGGCTCGTTGCGCTCGAAGAGCGCAAGCATGGAATCGAAGATCTTGCGGTGGCCTTCCTTGTAGAAATCGGCGGGCTTGAGGAGCTCCACCGCCCTTGGGAGGCTTTCCCGATCGAGGAGCATGCCTCCGAGGACAGCCCGCTCCGCCTCCAGACTGTGGGGCGGGATCTTGGAGGTGAGCAGGTCGGCGAGGGTCGCCACGACTACTCGCGGGTGACGGAGACCTTGAACTGCGCTGTGACGTCGGCGTGAAGCCGCACGGGCACGGTGAAGTCGCCGAGCGTCTTGATGGGCTCGTCCAGCATGATCCGGCGCCGTTCCACGTCGACGCCATGCTGCAAGAGGAAGGCGGCAAGATCGGCCTTGCCCACGGATCCGAAGAGGCGCCCTTCGTCCGAAGCCTGTCGCGCCTGCGTGAAGTGGAGCGCCTCGATGGCTCGAGCCTGCTCCTGGGCCTGGGCGGCTAGCTTAGCCGCCGCCGCGTCCTGCCGCGCCTTGATCGCCTCGAGATTCTTCAGGTTCGCTGCGGTGGCGTGGAGGGCGAGCTTGTGGGGCAGGAGATAGTTGCGGGCATAGCCGTCGGACACGTCGCGTACGTCGCCGCGACGACCGAGCGACGGCACGTCGTCCATCAGGATGATCTTCATTGCCGGTCGAGGCTCCTTCTCATTCGGAGATCTGGGCCAGCAGCGCCACCGTGCGCGCGCGTCGAATGGCGCGGGTGAGCTGACGCTGGTGGCGGGCGCAGCTGCCGGAGATGCGCCGGGGTGTGATCTTGCCCCGCTCCGACACGAAGTTCTTGAGCCGACGGACATCCTTGTAGTCGATGAGCTGGACCTTGTCCATACAGAACTTGCAGACCTTGCGCCGGCCGAACCGGCGCCGTTTCACGGGCTTGCTTGCTGGGGGAATCTCCCTGTCCTCCTGTGATGAAGCCTAGAAGGGAACCTCGTCGTCCCCTTCGCCGGCGGACGCCTCCACGGCTTCAGGCGCTCCTGGCCCGCCCGCCGCGGACTTGCCTCGTCCCATGAACTGCACGCGCTCGGCCACCACCTCCACCACGTTGCGCTTCTGGCCGTCCTTCGTCTCCCAGTCGCGCGTCTGCAGTCGCCCTTCCACCATGATCGGGCTGCCTTTGTCGAGGTACTCCCCGCAGCTTTCCGCCTGCTTGCCCCACACCACCACGGTGAGGAAGCACACCTCGTCGCGCTTCTCCCCGCTCTGCGTGGTGTAGTTGCGGTTCACGGCGAGCCGGAGATCCGCCACCGCAGTGCCGCTCGGCGTATAGCGGAGCTCCGGAGTTCGCGTGAGGTTTCCCATCAGGAAGACCTTGTTGAGGCTCGCCATCAGGCGTTCTCCTCGACGGTGGCCGGCTGCGGCTTGGGCGTACCCCGCACCCGCTTCTTCGGCGGCACCCGGGTCGTCATGAAGCGCAGCACCTGCTCGTTGAGCCGGAGCTGACGCTCGAACTCCTTGATGGTCGCGGGCTCCGCCGA